>Ga0172370_10007037_pt1 | contig 13917 bp, 8 predicted proteins | sample LakKiv5m_FD_114538 | JGI IMG/M metagenome (GOLD analysis project Ga0172370, IMG submission 114538) | Freshwater microbial communities from Kabuno Bay, South-Kivu, Congo - kab_022012_11.5m | ecosystem: Environmental > Aquatic > Freshwater > Lake | place: Democratic Republic of the Congo...
CGAAGTCGTCGTCCACGATGTAGCAACCCGCCCGCTCGATCGTCTTGATGAGCCCGAGCGGCGGCTGCTCGCAGAACGCACCGACCACCACCACGCGCGCGCGATCCTTCGGCCGCGCATCGCTCGCCTCGACCGTGGCCAGATAGGCGCGCGCCTTGTCGAGAAAGACCTGCGGCGGCACGACCTCACCCGCGCGGATGAGCACGTAGAGCTCCGACGTCGGCAACGCCCAGGGCCGCTCCCGTCGCACGCGATAGAGCTCGCGCAGCACGTGCCGCACCTCGTTGTAGAGCCCGATCGCCTCGCGCAGCCTCGCCGCGTCAGGCGCCATCCCCGCGCGCTCGCCGAGCTCCCGGCTCAGGATCTCCATCTCTGCGCGCCAGAACGCGCCGCCCGTCGAGGCGTCAAGCACCTGCGGCAGGTCCAGGTAGCGGACGTAGACCTCGGGATGCAACATGCGCCATATTCCCGACAGGTTGCGTATCACGTCGCAGGTCGACGGGAAGAGCATCGCGCTCAGAAAATCGAGCTTGCCGCTCTGCCCCAGCTCGATGACCGAGCGCGGCAAGTGACAGATATAACTCTGATAAAACGCGTCGCCCTTGATGATCTCGACGCGATCGCCGCCGCCCCAGATGGCGACCGGCAGCATCCCGGCGCCCCACACGATCTCGCGCGGCGCGTACACGGGCAGGAACCCACACGCCATGCGACCCGGGTGATCGGCCAGCCAGGCGCGGGCAGCGCCGAAATCGAGGTCCTCGTAGACGCTCGACGCCCAGTCGATGATGGATGCGCGTTGCACGACACTCCTCTGCAAGAAAAGTCGCGGGCACCCGGTGCATTCGCACTCGCCCGCTCCGGCGAGCCCCGCATGCCTGACTCTCGTCCATCGAGGGTGCCGACATGGGCGGCATGCGGGGGCTCCTGGCGTTCACGGCGGCGACACAAAACCGAACGAACGTTCGGTAGGCTACCTTCCGGGTCGGAGGAGTCAATGGCGGATCGCCGCCAGGAGCTGATCGAGATCAGAGAAGAGGGACGTGCCACCGCGTAAGCCGACCCTGCGACCGGCGTTCGGCGGGTGCTCAGCCTTTGCGCGACGAGGCGAGGGTACGAAGCGCGGCGCGGGTCTCGTCGCTGAGGTTCAGGAGCCGGACGCGCACGCCGCTCGGCCCCTCGGACGTCGTCCGGGCCCGCACCCACAGCACGAGGCCCCGCGCCCGCTGGACCTTGCCGTCGGCCGACTTCAGCTCCAGGTTGACCTCGGTGCCCTCGGCGCCCGGGCGCTCCTGGCTGATGAAGCACTCGTCTTCGTCGGCGGCGAGCGTGATCCGGTCGAGCGCGAGCGGCTGGCCGTCGGCGCGCAGCTCGGGCGGGTGCTCCTTCGCATGCGCCCCGCGTCCGTTCGACGCGCCTTTGCGCGACGCGTTCGCGAAGAGGATCTTGTTCAGGTCGAAGCGCGCAGTCGGATCCTCGCGTTCGCGCCCCTCCGCGGCCTCGGACTCGCGCAGCGCGCTGAGCACGGCGGCGACTGGCGTCGGCTGCGTGGCGCGGCGTCTCGGCGTCGCGGGGGAGGCATCCGGCTCGGCCTCGGGCTCGGCCTCGGGACCGACGGCGTCGGGCAGCACCGGCACGTTCGAGAGCGCAGACATCGCCTTGTCGAGCCCGTGTCGCGCCACCGGCGAGTCCGGGATGGTCTCCACCTTGCGGCTGCGATGTCCCACCGACGCGAACGAGCCCGACTCCGACTGGTTCAGCGTCGGCCGCGTGTTGCGATCGACCCCGCCCGGCGCCGGGGGCGCGGGATCCGCGACAGGCGCGATCTGCCCCACCTGCTGAGAGAGGGCCGGCATGCGTCCCGACGCGGACAGCAGCAGCTTGCGGAAGGCCTCACCGACCTGCGCCTCCCGCGCCTCCAGCCTCGCCTCGATGCCACCGAGCGCCTCTGCGAGCTCCGCCAACTCCGCCTTGCGGCGCCCGAGCAGCTGCCGCCGCGTCTCGAGCACGCGTGTCCGCTCGAGCAGGTGCTGCTCGCGCTGCAAGTCCAGTGACACCGAGCGCTGCAGCAGGCTGCGTCCTCCGGCTTCGTCGAGCGCGGAGCCCTGCCCGAGCCCCTCGACCGTCGCCGCGGCCTTCAAGCCGAGCCCGGCCGCCCGCTCCACCAGCGCGCGTTCCCGCTCGTCGACCCACTCGCCGAGCGTGCGCAGCGCGTGGCGCCGACTTCCCGTCTCCAGCTCCTCGGCGCGGATGCGCGCCTCTTCCGCGGCGATGTGCGCCTCCTCCTCCGCGAGCTCGGACTCCTTGCTCGACAGCGCGGCGAGATCGGGCCCGTCGAGCGCGTGCTGGATGCTGCTCCCCTTTGCCATCTTCATCCTCCGGCCAGGCAGGCGGCCCTCGCCCTGTTGCCCGCCCTACGTGCCGCCGAGCCTGTCGATCAACTGTCGGCGCGCCCTCAGGGCCTCGCTGGTGGGGTGGCGCTGCTCGAGCTCGTTCAGCAGCGCGACGGCGGACTCCTTGAAGCCGCGCTGGATGAAGAAGTCGAGCGTCTGCAAGTCCGCTTCGAGGCGCTCGGGCCCGGCGTTGGGCGAGTTGATGGCCGCATGGGCACCCGTTCGCGACTTCACGGCCGCCATCGTGCGCGTCAGTCGTGGCCGCGGCACGCGCCCCTCGCGTTCGGCCTGCGCGGCCTCGGTCAGGTCAGGGCCGAGCCCCTTCGGCTGGGACTGTGGGTGCGCATGCGGCGGCGGCACGACGGCTTGCGGCTGCTGCACCTGCGGTTGCGGTTGTGGTTGTGGTTGCGGTTGCGGTGGGACCGGCTCCGAGATGTGGACCGGCATCGCGGGCTGCGACGGCGGATGCGCGCGCACCATGTGGCTCTGCGACACGATGCCGCTGTGACCCGAGAGCAGCTGCTGGACGCCGGAGGGTACGCGCGAGTGCGGCCGGGGCGGCAGCAGCGGCTTCACCTGCACCTTGGGCGCTGAGGGCTCGCTCGGCGGGGCGAGGTCGGCGAGCGGCGGCGGCGCGCCCTTGGGCTTGTTGACCGGGCGCACGGGTTGCGTGGCCTTGGGCGGCAGCAGCAGCTCCAGCGCGGGGCCGGCGGGCGGACTTCGCGGCAGCTCCTGCTCCACCAGCGTGGCCTCGCCGTGGTCCTCGAAGCCCATCTCGTCGTCGTCCAGGGCGCCGCGCACGACCGCCTGGCCCACGATGGGGCTCTGGAGCGGGAGGACCGGCGTCGGTGGCTCCGGCCAGGGCTCCGGCCGGGGTTGCGCCCAGGGTTGCGCCTCGGGCGCGGCCGGGCGCGCCACGGGCTGCGCCTCCGCGACGAACGTCTCCGGCGGCGGATGCAGCGGCCCAGGGTTGAGCTCCAGCTCGATGTCGGCCCCGAGATCGGTGTGCAGCACGCCCAGCGCGCGCTTGGCGTGCTCGTCGTCGGGCACGAGCTCCAGGATGCGCTGCAGCGTCTCCTGCGTCTCCGACTGGTGCCCCGCGGCCTCGTGCAGGCGCAGCACCTCGCGCAGCACGGTCGCGGCTTTCTGGTGCTGCCCGAGACGCACGAACGCGTCCACGAGCATCTCCAACACCTCGGGATCGTTTGGTTCCGCGCGATAGCACGTGAGCAGCATCGGCAGCGCCCGGTGCGCGTCGGCCCGCGACAGGAAGTAGTGCGCGAGCTTGCGCGACGTGTCTGCGTCGTCGGGATCGTGGTGAAGCAGCCGCTCGGCGACGATCGCGAAGTCGCCCATCGCGTTCTTCTTCAGCAGCATCGTCGCGATGCCGCGGAACTCGTCCGCCGCTTCGCTGATGAGCCCGGACTGTGACAACGTCTCCGCGTAGCGCAGCCGCCCCTCCATGTTCTCCGGGTCCATCTCGAGCAGGCGCTTGAGGACCTTCAGCCACTCGACGGAGTTGCCCGACTCCTTGTACTTGCGCGCCGCCTCGCGGTACTCCCGCACCGCGTCGGTGACCATGTTCAGGCGCTGGTAGTAGTCGCCGAATTCATAGCGGATCGCCGGATCCTCCGGGACGATCTTGACGACCTGCTTGAGGACCGCGACCGCCTTGATCAGCACGCCCCGCTCTGCGTAGTGGCGCGCGACCGCGACCAGCGCCTCCGCGGCGGCGGCCGGCTGATTGTCTTTCTGTAGTAATTCCGCCAGTTTGATCTGCGATCGGACGTCGTTGGGGTCCTTGGCGAGGAGCTTCTTGTACTCCCCGATCGCCTTCTTGACCTGACCTTTCTTCAGGTACTTCTGGACGAGGGCCTCAGTGGCGTCGGCTTCTGCCATCGCGCGTCGTGCTCCCCTCGTGCTGCGGTAGCGGGCGACCGGACCCTCCGGCGCACCGTTGCCGACGTCCGTCGCGCTCGCCTAGCGGTTCACCTTCTCGACGTAGTGTCCATCGCGGGTGTCGATTTTGAGCGTATCACCCTCGCTGATGTGCATCGGCACGAACACCAGGTACCCGGTCTCCAGCGTCACGGGCTTGGTCCCGCCCTGCGCGGTGTCGCCCTTGACGGCCGGCGGCGCGTCCGTGACCTTGAGCTCGACGAAGGTCGGCAGGTCCACCGAGATGGCCTTGCCCTTGAACATGAGCAGCGAGCACTTCGCGTTCTCGAGCAGGTAGTTCGGCGCGTCGCCAAGCGAGCCCTGATCGACCACGAACTGCTCGAACGTGTCGGCGTCCATGAACGTCCAGTGGTCACCGTCGTTGTAGAGGTAGGTGCAGTCGCGCTGGTCCAGGTCCGGCTTACCAACCTTCTCGCCCGACTTCAGCGTGCGATCGAGCACGTTGCCGCTGATGAGGTTCTTGAAGCGGGTGCGCGTGAACGCGTTGCCCTTGCCGGGCTTGACGTGCTGAAAGTCCACGATGATATAGGGCTCTCCGTCGATCTCAACCTTCAGCCCCTTCCGGAAGTCATTCGTCTCGAACATCATCCACCTTGCGTCTTAGAGCGCGGGCACCCTTGCATTCGCACACGCCCGCGTTGTCGTAGCGCGGGCACCCGGTGTCCCCGCGTCGCGCGCATGCGCGCTCGCACTCCCAATCGCCTCGTGTCGCGGGGCCCCTCGCACACGCCCGCGTTGTCGTACCAGCCGCCGCGGCAACTATTGCCTCAGGATCCCCACGAGCCCTTCGAGCCCGAGGAGGTAGCCTTGCGGTCCGAAGCCCATCACCCGCCCGCGCACGATGTCCCCGATCGTGGACGTGTGCCGGAACGGCTCACGTGCGTAGGGGTTCGAGACGTGCACCTCGACCGCGGGCAGGCCGCCCGCCGAGAGCGCGTCCCGGATCGCGAGCGAGGTGTGCGTGTAGGCACCCGGGTTGAGGACGATCCCGTCGAAGACCCCGCGCGCAGCCTGGATCTTGTCGACGAGGGCCCCCTCGTGGTTCGACTGTTGGATCTCGATCCCGACGCTCAGCTTGTCCGCGAGCTGCACGAGGGACGCGTCGACCTCCGCCAGCGTGGTGCTGCCGTAGATCTCGGGCTCGCGCAGTCCGAGCAGGTTGAGGTTGGGGCCGTGAAGGACCAGGACGCGCAGCACGTGCGCTCCACCGCGGTGCATCCCCCGCGCATGAGGCGAAGTTTGTCCCATGCGCGGCATCCGCCGTCAAGGTGAACCGGCTGCGTTTCGTGGGTTGGCGCTCCGCCGCCCGCGGCGCTACACTTCCATCCTCACCCCTCGCGGAGGTCCCATGTGCCGCATCGTTCGCTCGCTCCTCGTGCTGGCCTGCCTCGTGACGGGCCTCGCGTCCTCGTTGCCGCGTGCCGACGCCAAGCCGGTACGACTGGCGCTGCAGGGCTCGCTCCAGAACATCGGCGGCGGTCCCGTGGCCGACGGCAGCTACCCCCTCGCCGTTCGGATCTACGAGCTGGCCTCGGGAGGCGACTACCTCTTCCAGGACTTCTCGCTCGGCGTCGCCGTCAAGGGCGGCCTGTTCGCCTTCACGCTCGGCGCGGATCCGAAGAACCCGCTCGACGACGGCCTCTTTACGAGCAGCAAGGGCCAGTTCGCGGGCGTTCAGGTGGGCTCGGATCCCGAGCTCCCACGCGTCGAGCTGGCGCCCGTTGCCTACGCGAGCCGGGCGACCCTCGCGGCCATCGCCAAGGATCTCGAGTGCTCGGGCTGCGTCGGCGCTGCGGACCTGGGCGAGGCCTCGGTGGGCACCGCTGCCCTGGCCGACTCCGCCGTCACGGGCGCGAAGGTCGCCGCGGGCGCGGTCTCGTCTTCCCACGTGGACTTCACCTACGCCGGCTCGGACACCAAGGGCGGCGAGGCGACGTTGGCCAAGCTCGCGCTCGCGCTCCAGTGTACGGGCTGCGTCGGGACCGACCTGCTCGCCGACGGGGCGGTGACGAAGGCCAAGCTCGCGCCGACCATCGGGGCCGATCTCGGCCTCGTGGACAAGGCCGCCCTGGCGTCCGTCGCGACCAGCGGCAAGTACGCGGATCTCGAGGGTGGGCCCGATCTCTCGCCCTACGCCAAGACGTCCGATCTCGCGGCCTACGCGGCGCTCGACGGGGCGAACGCGTTCAGCAAGGTGCAGACGCTCTCGGCCGGTGGCGCGTTGGGTGGAAACCTTGATTTCCAGAAGAATGTCGCCATGAACCTTCGCCTCCAGTCCGCCGACAAGGCGCCCGCGACCTGCGACGGCACGACGCTCGGTCTCGTCTACTACAACACCGCGATGCAGCAGCTGCTGCTCTGCGATGGAAAGAATTTCAAACTTGTTGCGTTCGTCGGCGAGGTCGGCACGCAGCAGAACCCAGGGATCACCTGCAAGGACATCCTCGCGAAGAACCCAGGCGCCAAGGACGGGCTGTACTACATCAAGCCCGCCTCCTCGACCTTCCAGGTTCAATGCGACATGAGCACGGACGGCGGAGGCTGGACCGTCATCGCCCGCTACACGTTCGCGGGCGGGCCCGACTGGATCGCTGGCAACAATGCGAAAGAAGGCAAGATTTGGCGAAGCGACCTGGGCCTCGCCAGCATGAGCGGCACGGGATCGTACTCGCACGACGTCGCGAAGTTCCTCGGCGTCGGGTTGCTCGACGACAAGGCGGCCTTCGCGGTGCGATCGGGCTCCAAGCTGCTCAAGGGCACGGGGTTCAGCTGGCTCGCGCAGCCGGTCTACGACAGCACGCCGCACCACACGCGCCACGGCGCGGTTACCCTCGACGGCGCGGCCGTCACGCTGACGTCGGCCTGCTACGACGGCTGTTGCGGCTCGCTGACCTACGGCTGGGATACGATGGCCTTCATGCAGTCCTACGGCGGCGGGTGCGGCGACATCCAGACCGGCTGCAACCAGCCCTACGTGGGCTGGGGCGACGTCTCGTGCAGCACCGACGGCGAGTACGACACGACGCCCGGCTGGCTCATGGTCGCCGGCCAGAAGGGCAACGCGGCGCTGCGCTTCGCCGACGATCTCTACGCGATGTTCAGGTAGGCGCGAGGCCGCCGACTCGCCGGGAGGACGCGCCTTACACGACGCCCTGGTCCAGCATGGCGTTGGCGACGCGCAGGAAGCCGGCCACGTTGGCGCCCTTGACGTAGTTCACGAAGCCATCGGGGCCCTTGCCGTAGTTCACGCAGGCCTCGTGGATGCCGACCATGATCTGGTGCAGTTTCTTGTCGACCTCCTCGGCGGTCCAGCGCAGCCGCATGCTGTTCTGGCTCATCTCGAGGCCGCTCGTGCCCACACCGCCCGCGTTGGAGGCCTTGCCGGGCGCGAAGAGGATCTGGTTCTCCAGGAAGTACTTGGTCGCCTCGAGCGTGGTCGGCATGTTGGCGCCCTCGACGACCGCCTTGCAGCCGTTGTTGACGAGGGTCTTGGCGTCCTCGAGGCCGAGCTCGTTCTGCGTCGCGCAGGGCAGCGCGAGGTCGACCTTCTGCGCCCAGGGGCGCTTGCCGGCGAGGAACGGCACCTTGAACTGCTTGGCGTAGTCCTCGACGCGGTCGTTGTTCGACGCGCGCAGCTCTAGCATGTAGTCGATCTTGTCGCCCGAGACGCCGTCCGCGTCGTAGACGTAGCCGTCCGGGCCCGAGAGCGTGACGACCTTGCCGCCCAGCTCCGTGACCTTCTTGACCGCTCCCCAGGCCACGTTGCCGAAGCCCGAGATGGCGACCGTGCGGCCCTCCAGGCTCTCCCCCTGGGCCTTGAGCATGGCGTCGGCGAAGTAGGTCACGCCGTAGCCCGTCGCCTCGGGCCGCATCAGCGAGCCGCCCCAGTCGAGCCCCTTGCCCGTGAGCACGCCGTTGAACTGCCGCGTGAGCTTCTTCCAGCTGCCGAAGAGGTAGCCGATCTCGCGGCCGCCCACGCCGATGTCGCCGGCCGGCACGTCGGTGTCGGGGCCGATGTAGCGAAACAGCTCGGTCATGAACGCCTGGCAGAACGCCATGATCTCGCGGTCGGAGCGGCCGCGTGCGTCGAAGTCGGCGCCGCCCTTGCCGCCGCCCATGGGCAGCATGGTCAGGCTGTTCTTGAAGATCTGCTCGAATCCCAAGAATTTGAGGATGCTGAGCGTGACGCTGGGGTGGAAGCGCAGGCCGCCCTTGTAGGGACCGAGCGCGCTGTTGAACTGGATGCGGTAGCCACGGTTGACCTCGACCTCGCCCTTGTCGTTGACCCAGGCGACACGGAACGTGTGGGCGGCCTCGGGCTCGACCACGCGGGACAGGATGTTGGCCTTCTTGAAGCGCGGATTGGCCTCGTAGACGTCCCACACGGTCTCGACGACCTCGTGGACGGCCTGGAGGAACTCGGGCTGCGCGGGGTTGCGTGCTGCGACCTGATCCATGAAATCCTTGAACGACATGCTCCACCTCCTGCAGTGGACCGCCGGGCGCGGAGGCTGGCCGGGCGCGCGAGACTCGAACGGCGCGTACGGCCCCGCGCGCGGGGCGCCGAGTCAGTAGAGTACGCGCGCGCACAAGTCAAGGCGGACGAGCCGCAGAGCTTTCGCGCTCCGCTGGTGCGCTTGATCCCGGTCAGCCACCGAGCCGCATGCCCAAAGTCGTGTCGTATCCGGCAGCCGACCGTGGCCCGGGCGCATCCTGGGCTCCTGGTAGATGGTACCTGCTCGCCTGGGCGGCGCGGGTCAATCCCCGCCGTTGGCGTCGGCGACATCGGCGCGATGAACACGCGACCTGGCTCTGGCGCCACGTCTTCGGACTGGGTCTCCTCAAGCAAGGGGGTGTTTATGTACGATATGGCGTAGCGACCAAGCGCTGCCATGTGTGATGTGGCGTCGATCGGAGCACCGCGACGGCGCAGGCGGTGTGGCGAGACGGCAAGGCGTGGAGGGTGCGCCGGAGATGGCGTGCCGGAGGCGGTTTGGTGCGGGCCGTCTTGGTGCGGGCCGTCCGCTGTCGGGATCTGAGCGTCCCCCCGTGCGACGCTTCGACGTCTCCCCGTGCGGCGTGCCATGCAACGCTTCGCGCAACACCCGCGCCAGCAGATGAAACGTAAACACCCTCTAACATCAAATGAGTCAACCCCCCGACCTCCGCGGTAGCGACGGCCCGGGTCCGCCGTGTACGCGCCGTTTGCCCGCCCGTTGCTCGATGGGCCATGGGCTGGCGGGGCCTTGACACGCCCTGCGCCCCTGCGACAACGTGGGGCGCCCGGCAGGGCCTGGAGAGAGCGTGAACGTCGGCGACCTGCGCAGCTACTTCGACCGCTTCAAGTTCCGCGAGGACAGCTTCCACGAACTCATGAAGGACCGCGTGCGCGACATCCTCCTGGTCTCGACCTTCTACGACGCGTTCATCTTCGAGCAGGACGGCGGCCTCTCCGAGCAGCTCTTCGGCGACTACTCCAAGCTCAACCTCAGCGCCGCACCGCGCATCACCAGCGTCCCGACCGCGCGCGACGCGCTGGAGCTGCTCGGCACGCGGCACTTCGATCTCGTCGTGACCGTGCTGCGCATCGGCGACATGACGCCCTACGATCTGGCCGCGCGCGTCAAGGCGAGCCACCCGACGATGCCGGTGCTGCTGTTGCTCAACACGCAGGCCGACGTGGCGTTCGTGGAGCGAAACCGACAAAAGCTCAACAATATCGATGAGGTCTTCCTGTGGTCAGGGGACAGCCAGGTCTTCCTCGCGATGATCAAACTAGTGGAGGATCGCCGCAACCTCCTTCACGACACGCAGGTCGCGTTGGTGCGCGTCATTCTGGTCATCGAGGATTCGATTCCACACTACTCGGTCTTCCTGCCCGTGCTCTACTCTCAGGTCTTCAAACAGACGCAGCACATCCTGAGCGAGGAGATTACCGATATCAATAGGCAATTGCGCATGCGGATGCGCCCGAAGGTGGTGCTGGTGCATGACGCGGCCTCCGCCGACAAGGTCTATCGCGCGTACAAGGACAACCTGCTCTGCATCATCACGGACGTGCAATTCGAGCGCTCGGGCCAGCTCGACGACCTCGCGGGGGTCCGTTTCATCGAGGGTGTGCGCGAGGATGGCTGTCGCGTGCCGGTGCTGCTCCAGAGCTCGGAGGAGTCGAACCGCAGGCGGGCCTGGGCGCTCGGCGCGCACTTCATAGACAAGGGCTCTCCGCGCCTGAAGTCGGAGCTGCGCGACTTCATCGTGAGCCGCCTTGGCTTCGGCGACTTCGTGTTCCGCACCGAGGACGGCCACGAGATCGCGCACGCCGGCTCGATGTCCGAGTTCATGCACCGCCTGCGCACGATTCCGGATGACTCGCTCGTCTATCACGCGCGAAACAACCATTATTCGGCGTGGCTCATCGCGCACGGCGAGGTCGCGTTCGCCAAGAAGCTCCAACCGCTCAAGGTCATGGATTTCCAGGACAACACAGCCCTACGGGGCTTCCTGCTCGAGGTCTTCGACGAGGTCGAGCGCTCCAAGAACCGGGGCCGCGTGGTGGAGTCCCGTGCCTGGGATCACGTCTCGCGCGAGCAGATCGTGCGGCTGCGATCGGGCTCGCTCGGCGGCAAGGGGCGCGGTCTCGCGTTCTTGAACGCGCTCGTCTACGCGCTCGACTTCAAGACGCGCTTCCCCGGCGTCGACGTCACGCTGCCGGCGACCTTCGTCATCGGCACCAATGAATTCGACGAGTTCATCGAGCGCAACGGCATCGGACGCGCGATGGTCGAGCTGCCCGACGCCGAGATCCGCGAGCGCTTCGTGGCGGGTCGCCTCTCCGACACGCTCGTGGAGCGGCTGTGGAAACTCGTGGATCACGTCCGGGCGCCCCTGGCCGTGCGGTCGAGCGGCCTGCTGGAGGACTCGCAGAGTTGTCCCTTCGCCGGCGTGTATCAAACGCTGATGATCCCGAACAACGATTCGGATCCGTCGGTGCGCGTCGGAGAGCTGGAAGCCGCGATAAAGCTGGTGTTCGCGAGCGTCTTCGAGAAGCACAGCCGGGAGTACATCGAGGGCGCGAAGTTCAACCTCGACGAAGAGAAGATGGCGGTGGTGGTGCAGGAGATTGCGGGCGAAGCCCACGGCGACCACTGGTATCCGGACTTCTCGGGGGTCGCGCAGAGCTATAATTTCTACCCCACCGGCCCGATGAAACCCTCGGACGGCATCGCGTCCGTCGCGCTGGGCCTGGGCAAGACGGTCATGGAGGGCGGTCGTATCCTGCGCTTCTGTCCGCGCTATCCCAAGCACGACATTCTCGAGCTCGAGGAGCTGATGCGCCAGTCGCCGCGCGAGTTCTGGTCGATCCGGCTGGTCGGGGAGGAGTATGCGATCCTCAAGGGCGAGGAGGGCACGCTCGGCAAGCTTACGCTGCGGGACGCGGAGCGGCACGGCACGCTCGCTGCGCTCGGGTCGGTGTGGGACATGGAGAACGATCGGCTCGTGGACGGCCTGTCGATGCCCGGACCGCGGGTCGTGACATTCGCGAATGTTTTGAAATACGGACAGTTTCCGCTCGCAGAACTGCTCGAATACCTGCTTCACCTGGGCGAGATCGCGATGGGCGTGCCGGTCGAGCTGGAGTTCGCCGTGACGCTGCGCGCCGAACGCAAGCGGGGCATCAAGCCTGCGTTCTTCCTGTTGCAGATCAGGCCCTTGAACGTCAACCACGAGGACGTCGACGTGCCCGAGCTCACCCGCGACGCGGCGCTCGACGCGGTGGTCTACACGAACGAGGGGCTCGGAAACGGCACGACCGAGGGGCTGGAGCACGTGCTCTACGTGGAGTCGAGCCGCTTCGCGCCCACGGAGACCCTGGCCATCGCGGGTGAGATCAACCAGTTGAACCGGCAGATGCGGGACGCGGGGAAGGGCTACATGCTGGTCGGACCGGGCCGGTGGGGCTCGCGGGACCGCTTCCTCGGCGTGCCGGTCGGTTGGCCGGACATCAGTGAGGCACGCGCGATCGTTGAGTGTGATCTCAAAGAATTCAGGGTCGAATCCAGCCAGGGAACTCACTTTTTCCATAATGTCGTCAGCATGAACGTCGGCTATCTGAAGGTCCGCTGGGGTTCGGAGTCGAGCTGGATCGACTGGGACTGGCTCGGCGGGCAACAGGAGGTCGCGAGGACCGAGCACTGCCGCCTCGTCAGGACCTCGACGCCCATCGACGTGACGATGGACGGCAAATCGAGCCGCGCGCTCGTCGCCCGGCGCACTTCACCGGAGCAGTCCGCATGAGCAGCACCTCCCGCCTGGTGGTCGAGGTCGACGGCGTCCCCCTCCCCGACACGCAAGCCATCGACATCTGGACCCGTTTTAGCGAGCACATGGACGCGACGCGCGGTGATCTCGCCAGCTTCGCCAAGACCGAGGGCTGGTCGAGCGTCCACCCTGGCGCGCGTCCGGGCGTCGCGGTCCTCGTCGCGAGCCGCACGGCGCCGCAGCGACCCTACGGCAACGCGGCCGCGCTCGGCGGCGACGCGGATGGCCCCGGCGTGCGACCGCCCCGACAGCCGCGCGCCGCGCGTCCCCGCCGTCCGACCTCCGCGCCCAGGCCCGAGCGGCCCTGACCCAACGACGCCGGGGACGGTCCCACGCGACCCGTCGAATATCTGGGCGCCCAGACGCGCAAACGTCGGATAACGATAGGATATTCCTTCGGAAAGTCCACCTTGGCGGGCTCGGTTCTCGCGAAATCCGACGCCTCTCGGTCCGCTGATTCTGCGCCCAATTCCATCATGCCGGAGCCTGCGAAGGCAGGCTTGCTTCCCGTGGCCCGAGGCCTACAGCCTCTGGGTAGCTCCAGCCTGCCCGACCTCGCCCCGCGCTACTTGTCCGCGCGCTCCAGGATCTTGAATTCCACCCGCCGGTTCTTGGCCTTGCCCTCGTCGGTGCCGTTGTCCGCGATGGGCTGCGTGTCGCCGTAGCCCTTCGCCTCCATCCGGCTTGCCGCGACGCCCTTGCCCTTGAGGTAGGTCGCGACTGCCTTGGCGCGCTTGTCCGAGAGCGTCAGGTTCTTCTTGGCGTTGCCCACGTTGTCCGTGTGCCCCTCCACGCGGAACCGCTTGATCTCGGGATGGTCTTTTACGATCTTTGCAATTTCATCGAGCAGACTGTAGGACTCCTTCTTGATCTTGTCCTTGCCCGTCTCGAAGAAGATCACCTCCATGATCGCGATCTTCTCCTTCGTGATGACCACGCGCTGCTCGGGGCAGCCCTGCTTCGCCGGCACACCCGGCACGTCGGGGCACTTGTCGTCGCGGTCCGGGATGCCGTCGCCATCCTGGTCGGGCAGCGGGCAGCCGTTGAGCTCCTTGACGCCCAACTTGTCTGGGCACTTGTCGTCCAGGTCGACGATGCCGTCGTCGTCCTTGTCGGGGCAGCCGCCGAGGTGCTGCGGGCCGCGCACGGTCGGGCAGCGGTCCTTGTCGTCCGGCACGCCGTCGTGGTCGCCGTCGGGGATTGGGCAGCCCTTGTCGGGGCCGGCCACCTTCGGGCACCTGTCGTC
>Ga0172370_10007039_pt1 | contig 13910 bp, 9 predicted proteins | sample LakKiv5m_FD_114538 | JGI IMG/M metagenome (GOLD analysis project Ga0172370, IMG submission 114538) | Freshwater microbial communities from Kabuno Bay, South-Kivu, Congo - kab_022012_11.5m | ecosystem: Environmental > Aquatic > Freshwater > Lake | place: Democratic Republic of the Congo...
CTCACTTAAATTGTAGCCGATAACTGAGCCTATCATTACCAAAAGGGCAGAAAATATGACCGTCCAGCTAATCCGCACTCCCGCTGACATTTTCCCATTAGTGTCTATCATGAGCGTATCCTTTTCACCATGTGTTATGGTACATACTGCATAGTAATAGTTTTTTCACACCATCAAAAAACACATCATCATAACGTGGAGCAGGCTTGGGAGGTATCAAACGTGTTGATTTTCTTTTTAACATTTTTCGCACCTTTACTTTTAAATCTTGTTTTTTCATGGCTTTACTCCTTCACATTGACAGCGTTTTATAGTTATAGAAGTAGCGGCGGTGCAGTTATCGTCACCGTCACAAGCCTTAATTGAGAAGGTCTTTGTCCCTGCATATCCTTTAAGGGACAGTTCAAACTTGTTTCCTGTAGTCGGCACATAATCAGCGTAATCACCACCATCGCTCCAAGAGAAATGGTCAACTGCATCTCCTGTGGCGTTAATGGTCATTGTCCTTGCCCCGCCAGTGGTCACAACAGAGTATGTGCTTGCCACGGGTGCAGAGAATGGCAATACACCATAGGTTGCAAACAGTGGCTGTTTATCAGCATCCTGCACAGTCCACGAAGAGCCATTAAAATACTTTACATTGTAAGTACCGCCCGAGCCTTGCGTATTTATAGTCATAACAAGGTATCTGTCGGTATATGCCACATCGACTGATAGTACCAGATGATAGGTTGTCCCACTCGTTATAGAGATGTTGTTGAATTGCCATGCAACTGATCTGCTGGCAGTGGAAGTGAAGTTACTTGCCAGAATGGTGTTTGTTGAAGTACCAAGCGGCGTACCGGTGGGGGAACCACCACTATCCGCATATATTGAAGCTATTATGGTTTGTGTTGGACTTTCTATCTTAGCCATATCTATCATAACTTCTGTCAACGTATAAGATGAAGCGGCCGTCCAGTTGAATGAAAAAGCAGTGCGGCCCGATACACTGAACAAATTAGTTGTAGATGAACCTGCCGTGGTAAGATACGAGTCTTTTCTCAGGGTATCGTTGATATAATGTATTTCGTTGCTATTATCACTCTCCTCTGAATTTATCCACGAAGTCAGAACAATATAATATCTGTCTTCGGGATAGGTTGTCGAAAAATCAGTAATCGTATATCTGATGTCATTTTCCCCTATGGTTGCGCTGGCTTTTAGTATATCAATAGTTGCTACCGTATAGGGGCCGCCTGAACTTGCGCCTATTTTTAATGTCCATTTTGTTATGCTATACAGATCAGTTGGTATATCCCATCCGACTGTAAGATCAGCGGCACTGGCGGGGGCGCATAAAAATAACCATATTAATGAGTATAGAATAACTTTTTTCATATTATTCCCTGGGCTTAAAATACTTTCCTCCACCAGCCATTAAATATGCTTCAATAATTGCAAAAACCTGCTGCTGAAAAGTTCTCCTCTGCTTATCTGCTATGTCCTGCACCAAGCAAGAAAGTTCCGGTTCTGTTATAAAATCAACTATGGAAGCTGTTTCTCCAATAGGTTCTGTGTTATGGTCTATTGTTTTATGTTCAGCCATGCTTATAAGTCTATGCTCGTTAAGTTCTGGCCTTGAGTGCTTGCGATACTTGATTTTATTTTGCTTGATATAACCATAAACTTTCCACCCCGGCAACCCAAGCTCACGGGCTATTTCAGACGGTAACTTCCCGCACTCCAACATAACTGGTACTGCTGATAATGCTTCTTCTGTCATATCAATCCCATTTCTGCATAAAGATAGGAAGTACGGGGAACAGTGACTTCTTCGCTCCCATATACGCTCCTATCGCGATATGGTTCTGCGGAGCCAGTATCGTTTTTACCGTACCCCCTGCTCCGAATGTGCTGTCCTTCCTTAGTAAGTTCTCACAAACGGGAGTGTCTGTTCCTGCACTGTTACAGGGGGAGCCAACTTTAGGCCAGAATTGAGAGGCGGTGGCGTTCTGGAATTTGGGGTCTGTATTCTGTGCAGACGCTTCGTAAGTTTTTGCTTGGGCTGAAGTATAGTTATTAGTCCCGCTGTAGATACAGTTTCCAGAAGCGTTCAAATATAGATTGTTTGTGTGAGTTATGGTTGGTGTTGCGTCTGAAATGTGAACAGCATAGTTCGCAGCAGGATAATAAAAGATGTTATTCTTAACAGTAAGAGTTGCAGCTACCCCATCAACACGAAAAAGTGAACCCGTTGTAGCACCAGTCCCGCAATTATAAACAGTGTTGTTATATATATCTCCTACAAGGATATGCTTTATTGAAATTCCCGACTTAGGAGCGTTATAAATTAGATTGCCGCACACAGTCGCAGTAGATTTCCCAGCAGCAGCATCACCGTGAAATCGTATGCCCGCTTCTCTAACATCATGTATCCTGTTGTATTTGATAGTGGTGTTTTGATTTGCTGCCGTAGCATTACTCTTCGGTGATATTCTTATTGCTGCCCGTTGGCCGTCTCCAGATGCCTTATTCGTATAGGACAAATCATTATAAGAAACCTCAAAGTTGGTTCTTGTGATATTAGTCCCAGAATAGACATTAATCCCTGCCGCTCCATCTCCAGATGCAGCAGTAGCCACTCCCTGCCACGTGTCAGCAGGTGATATATAGCTTATAGTATTGCGTGACCACGTAAAACCATCTCTTGTTACTGCGGTTGCTCCATTTGCGTCAGTTAATTGTAAACCACACCCACCACATTTACTTATTGTGTTATCAGTTACAGCTACTGTTGAGTATGGCCCTGTTCCTTCTATTGAAATACCCATATCATGTATTTCTGTAACAGTGTTGTTTGTTATGTTTACATTTGTTGCAATAAGGTCTGTTTTATTATTATTAACCTGTACACCATTACCGCCCTGACCTGAATCCGTATAAACATTCCCACCATATCCCACGTCACAATTTGTTACAGTAATATCTGATGCTGAAGTAGCAGACCCGTCATAAGTAAAGTCTATATTCGCCTCAGATGCTCCTCTAACATCTAATCCATCAATAGTTATATAATCTTTGTTTAGAGCATATATACCAAACTTTCTTGTTTGGATTTCAGCCGTCCCCCAAATTGTGTATGGGTTCCCTGTTGCACAATAGATATAAAGTGTGTCATCAGATGCGTCATAAAAATACTTCATATCCCCATCTACGGCCCCAACATTGGCAACACGTGTCCCCCACTTGTTTGTTGCATTTGGGAAATATACGAATGTTAACTCTTTAGCGGCTGGATCAAGATAGGTGTTTACCGCAGGAGTTATTGCCATAGAATAGACATGGGCAGCTACATCGCCACTTCGATCCATCCATGTGGTTGCCTTCTGCGTTGCCCCACTTATCACCGGCTTCTCCGTAGCACTCCCATAGCTCGTATAGGTTATCACATTCCCCGTTCCCGAAGCCCCGGATGTAGGGACGGTAAGTTGTTCGCTCCAGGTATCGCCTTTGTTTAAATATATTGTATCACCGGGTTGTAGTGGTATATACCCAGCTGTACTACCATCAATTTTTGCTAACGTAGCTATCGGCATTAACGATGTCCCTGATGCGCTGTCGCTGCCACTATTCGCAACGTAAAACTTCATCTGTTTTCCATACGCACCCATCCCTACCACTCCAACATCGGAACTGTTTATATCAATAGTATTTACATATTGACTTGCCAATGTAGAATTAAAAACAGATGTACGAGATAACAAACGACCAAAGTATTCCTGGTCAGCAGTCAATGTTCCATCAGCTATAAGAGTAGATATGGGAGCCCCTTTAGTCCATACAGGCGAATCTTGCTTACACCACAACCCCGTTGTAGGCGAACCTGACGCATACAGCAGGGGGTCGGTAGAAAGAAGATTGGTAGGATCATCATCTTCAACATCTCGAAAGTCAGCACTATTGCTTATGGTAGATGCTGCGGTATTCCAAAGATTGTGTGATATATTAGCTACAGAAGGTAGATTGGAAGCAGAACCAGCATAAGCAAAACCATAGTTACAATCATTAAAAATATTGTTTCGTGCGTACACTAAGGAATTATGGTTATCCTCACTAAAAAAAGAAATAGCATTTCCAACATTATTAAAAGTATTAAAATATACATACGATTTTTTTGCTGCTGCTGTGTTTGTATCCATAAAGAAAATCCCCACAGTAGCTGTTTTTGTTGTTCCATTAAATATATTTGCTTCCGCAATAAGTTTTGTATCTGTTGGTGCAATTCCTACTGCTGAATGAGTACCATTAGGAGTAATATTAAAATAGTTCCATTTAGCATTTATATTACCAACTGAACCTGCAATACCCTGAGCCTGACTAAATGCCGTAGTAGTATTATTTGTTGATTGAAAATAATTTCTATAAGCATTTATAGTTCCTGCAGTTGCATTAAGAAATAACCCTACTGAAACGTAGACAAGATTTACCCCATGAATAACTGTTATTTTAGAATCAAAAACAGAAACAGTTCCATCCGTGCTTTGTATTACACAGGCATTATTGTCTGCTGAAGTAGCATAATTAGCCAACGTACACCCTTCTATATCTACATTAGTCTTTTCTGTAGTGGGATTGGTTGCGGTAAGCAAAACCCCATATTGTTTCCCCGAATTTATGGTGCAATTCTTTATTGTAGATTTCAAAAAAGTTCCATAAGAGTCCAAACCATAACTTAGGTCTCCAGGAGATATATTATTAATAGTTATAGCAGTCCCGTCAGCAATATCCGCCCCATTAAAAGTAAGATTACTTATAAGCACATTACTTTCATAAGCATAAAACTGATTTGGTGCTTCCCCTCTTATTACTAATACATTTTCAACTTTTAAAGCAGCCGTTATTCCCGATGCTGTAATTGTAGCTCTTCCTGGGCTTGTAATAGTCACGTTTGATTTCTGTAAAGTTGGAATAGTGGTTTCAGTTATTGTATCAGTATCCCCAATAGAAACCGTATCGCCCATATCTACAATAGGGGTGTTAGCACCACTCTTAGCTAAAGCGTAAGACAATGTAGCACAAGGATGGGAAGCACCTGATGTATGAACTGTATTTGCTGCATCGGGAGTATCTCCACAGTCAGTATCATCCAAACCTGTTTCATCAACATATACCGTCTTGCTATATGCAGGAACAGAAAAGCACAAAACAAAAACTATAAGTAAAACTAATTTTTTAATCATGCTAATAATCCTTCATAGTTGCATTGAAAAGGTTTCTAAAATGTTTATAATAATAACATTGAGATGCTCTGGAATCATCTTCTATATATGGTTCGTTATGAGCAATACAAGTGGCTTCATCCCATACTTTTCCAATATGAATCCCATCACCTGTAATAGGCAATATAAATTCATCTGTATTGTCAATTCCGTAAGTATCAATAACCCATTGAAATTCATCTACGTAAAGAACACCTCTTGATTGCAATTCGGGAATCATTAGTGTTTTAAAAACATTAGTATTTGTGTTTACTGAGTTCCACCCTTGAGCATACGTGCTAACAGGAACTTCGACATTTCCAATCGGTCCTCCATTAAGTTCTATATCCCCCCAAGTCTTGGGTTCACCATATTCATCTAATACATTTCTCCCCGCAGGATATTTAAAATGAAAAATAATACTTGAATATTTATATCCCGCAGCATGTAGAGAATCAATAAATGCTATATACTGAGAAACCATAGTGGGAAGAACAATCCCCTCACTCCACATAAGTCCTTTTCGAGACACATCGTTAAAACCAATACTTATCCATATATAATCTGAAGTAGTATTTATATATGACGCATATAAAGGAGGGTCAGTTCCTTGTGAACAATAAGGTTTACAATAATAATAATGATATAAAGATGCTCCTGCTTCTAACTGAAGAGGAACCGCCGCAGGATTTATCTTCATCCCTGAAAGTGGGAATTGACTTACAACTCCTACATCCCATAAATATGCAAAAACACTATCCCAAATAACAGCTAATGATTTCATAATCGTCCTTACAAGAAATAAAGGGTTACTACTACAACAGCGGTTGAAGTACAGTAATAATTATTATCTCCATCTCCGTAAAAAGATGTTGTTGCCAAGTTATATATCCTCCATAGAATAAATAGGAAAAACGATCGTGTCAATAATGAGCTTTTTGAGTGTGTGCATGGGTGGCCTATTTTACAAACTCAATATTTATAATTACAATATTGTCTGTGTTTGTAGTAGTCAATATAAATAGCTCTTTAACTGGCCAAAGTATATTGTCTACCCTCTCTGTGCTTGCAGATGTCCTATCTGCAAGGTCTGTCCCTCCGATAACATACCCTGTTGTATCGCCGACAATGGCCAAGTCCCATCCTGTGGTAGCACTACTGGAACAGGTCTCAACTGCCCAAAGCCACCATCCCTTTACCTTATCGAAATTTTCCTTGTTAATTGTCTCCGAGGCATTCCCATTTATAGTAAAAGTGATATACTGCTTTTCTCCAGATATTAGAGGGTACCATTGCTGGGAAGCATAGCAAGGGATTGAAAGGGCAAACAATAATACAAAGAAAATCAAGGTTTTTATTAGTTTCACTTTGGATTCCTCCTGTGCTCTATAGGCCATATTCTGTTTTATTATATAAAGTTTACTATCTATAGTAACCATATTTCTTACTACCCACCACAGAATAAAAAGTCCATGGCAATCATGTCAGAAACAGAAATGTTAACTGTATTTTCGATAGATTGCCCAGTTTTCTTGTCAACCTCTTTCCAAGACAACATCTCTATATCTATGGGCTTAACATCTATCTCCTGTTTCTGGCTGAATAGTTCACTTAACTCTTTATTCCCTACCTCGAAATTCTCAGGCGATAAAGCGAAGTACCCTGGACGCTTTTCATCCTCTACTCCATATTTCTTGTAAATCTTTGCTCTTGTTTCTTGTGCGGCTATTAACTCAGAGCTCATTTTACTAAGGTTTCTTGCCAGCCAATAAGAGAGTTTTGCGGGAAGCTCGTTCCCTATTAATCTTTTTATTGGCTCTTCAGAATTGAGAATCTGTCCGACTGTAATTTCCATTTCTACTCCTCCTTGTTGGTTGTGTTATAAATCATCTCTTACAAACTTGTCATCATTAACATACAACTGTTTCAAAAATCTATACGACTGTTCAAGAGCATTCGCTTTGTCCCCTATATTATATTCAAGAATAAACTCACCTCTTGAAATTGGCCTTGTGTCTGTTTTTTCGGCCAATACATGATACTGTGCCGATATGAAATACTTGCTCAAATCTACTGGTCTTGAAGCATTTCCTCCCCCCCTACCGAAAAGAGAAACAGCTTCACCTTTAACTATTGCGGCAATCATTATTCTCACATAGCTATCTCTCTCCACCCCGCCAATCTGAACTGCCTTAACTATTAGAGCCATTATTGGTAATCTCCTAAAAGTGAACCATTCCCTATTCTAAACCCTAACCCATTTTGGTCAACTAATATTAAATATGTATCCCATGCACCAGTAGTCCCACCGCCTCCGTGAAATATTCTACCACAATAGCTTGCTCCAGGGTCAATTATTTCTTGCCAACCAGACATTTGGTTTGCTCCATGAGTACAACCCTTTTTAGTCCTTCGTATAATACCGGATTGGTCAACATAGAAAATCCTATGCATATTGGAATAATTTGAAGTATTATTAGACTGCCATATTCTACCAGAATAGCTAACCCCCGGACTCCCATAGGAACTACCATCATGCCTAACAGTATGCTTATACCCATTCCCATCTACATAGCACAGATATTCTCCAGCAACCCAAATTCTACCTATATAGGATGAATGAATGGTGGTTTTATTAGTATCAAAGTTTGAAATAGTATAATAAAAATAAGTGGTTCGGTCGACAGCATACCCACCGCCTGTATTATAATAACAAGTTATTCTCCATGCCCAATTGGAAGAGTTAGGGTTAAATGCCCCAAAGTTACTCCCTATTTCTTCATCTCTCATACCTATGCCACACCACTGAGTAAAAGCATACCAAATATTCCCAGCAGTATTATACTCAGCAGTATTTGTCGAGTATATAACACTTCCATCTGGCCTAAGAGACTCAAATTTTGCATAGATTAAGGCAGAAGGACCAACATAATAAAATGTAACCGGCATCATTACAAGTTCATCGCCGGGGTAATAACTTCCTACATCTAAAGAAGTAAAGGCATTAAGTAAAGAGTAATCTGTATAAGAATAGCCTCCATAACCAGAATAAGCATCCCAAACCCCTGCATAGCAGTCTGTACTTATACAAGGGTTAAATGTCCTTCCTCTCCAATAGAAATTACCCACACCGCTTCTTGACATCCCCGCACTTGGTCCATTTATATAATAACTAAAAAAAGCCATAACTAAAACTCCGAACCAACAGGGATTTTAAGTTTTGATAGAATAGTTACACCACTTGAATTAACTGCCATATAAGCAGTAGACCCTGCCATAATCCAAACCGTATTATAGGCCTGTAAAACAGTATAGGTAAAACGGTATGAGGCATCACCGCTTCCACCAAGACGTAAAGCGTACCCGTTGTTGTCAGCGCTTGCTCTTACATATGTGTTACGAGGGGAAATAAAATTTGTGTCATTAACACTCATGTATATTCTATCTACATTATTGACTCTCCAATAAACTTCAGTGGCACTTAGCTGAATAAAATTATTAGCGTCCATATTAAGGCCAGCTAACGAACTATTAAAAAATACTTTACTGTTTGCATTTCTTTGGAAAAAGCAATCTGTACTCGACTGATACAATAAAACCCCACTACTACTCTGTAAAGTTAAAGCCGAAGAAATAATACTCAAATAAGCACTTGAAGAAAAGTTAAGTCCTAAAACTGTAGAGGTAATAGTCAGACTGTTATTTGCCGCATTACTTAAATAGACCCCATCAGTATTTAATAATAGGTATCTGGTTTTTGTACCACTTTCCCATACATCGCTCCAATTCAATCGAGTGTGATAGCCACCAATTACTCCGGGGGAACTCCACCAATTCCCTATATACATGCAAGGCCAGTTATAATTATAAGGTGTTCCGCTTGGAACCCCGAAATCATAAGGTGCTTTAAAATCAATAGCAATATAGCTACTTGTACCCCCCATCCAAATTCTATTAAAAACACCACTACTTGGATTATACCCAAGCCTGTGTAAAAATCCTGTCGCTGTAAGTTCAAGAGTATTATGTGGAGGTGAAGTAGAATCTCCAATTCCGAAATAAAATGAAGTTGTGACATTCCCATATATGCTGTCCCATCTATACTTATCTCCAGCAGCACAATACCCTAAATGAAGGGTCTTTCCTGAAGCATCAGTATTAGGCATTATTCTCAATACATTGTCATTCCGTCCATAAATGGTAGCTAAACCTGTAAATATTATTTCAGCAGCATCCCCATATACTCCAGGAATCAATGTAATATCTTTCCCAGCTCCAAGATAAATGCTCCCTTTTAGAAAGCAATTATCAGTGTAAAGGCCAAACCCTGGACTCGCCACCCCCCAAGTGCTTAATATATCACCAACACCGGCAAGGTTCCCTAACACTACTTTTGTAGCTGTCTGGCTATAGCTGCTACCTGTTCTTGACACGACAGACATATATGGAGCATACCCTGCGGTACTGGCATCTAAAGTTATCCACCCATCTCCACTTACTATGCCCCTACTTACTACTGGAGTTCTAATAGGCCAACTTGCCGTAGCACTATCTCCGTTTCTTGAAACTAAATAATTACCACAACCAGTTTCTTGAAAAGCACTTCCTACTATGACATAAGGAACAATGCTATTAGTGACATCCCCAAATCTCCAAGTAATTAATTCGATTAGACCATCAGCAGTTGATGGAGTAGTGTCGCTATAGTCAACATCCGAAGCCATTGAGTTTCCATTTACTATCACAGAGGCCAAACAATTTGAACAGTCAAGAATTACCGTTATTTGGTATATATTATTTGTAAGAACAAGGTCGGCAATCTTCTCTGTGGATGAACCATTACAACGATATAATCCACCATTATAAATCATCAAATAGAAATTCCTTAAAACTCCATTCACATCCTTTGTAGTGACACTCACCTCAAAAGAACAAGAGCCACTATTATATGCAGAATAAGTGGTCGTACCAAAACCAAAAGTTACCCCTCTCCATGTATCAGTGCTATAAACCAACCTACTTGCGTATTTATAGGAAACATTTGACACAGGGTTTGCATATAGTCCATTAATAGCAACCCCCTCAACAGTAAGATTCCCGATTATACAATCAGTAGTCCATCCTGTTAGACCGCTTTCAGAAAAGTTATGGTGTAAGGCTGTAGCTTTAACTGGTTTCGTTCCAGTATAAATTTTAAGAACCTTTAATACTTCTATTTTGGAAGGAGCTTGACATAATAGAAATTCATTTACTGAAAATACATCTCCCTCTGTTACCAAAAGTGTTGGGTAGGTTATATTGGGCATCTCCATCATCATACAGCTACTATCAGTTACTTGAAGAATACCCCCTACCGCCTGTACCTCTTGATAGGCTAAAGTTGCAGCCTTAATAGAACCCCTGATACTTATGTTGGAGAACTCTGCCGACCCGTCTGTTCTTAAGCTAAAGCCTTTACCTGAATATCCGGTAACAAAATTACTTGAACGAATGTTACCCATTGTCCCATCAATCATTATTCTGCCATCTTGTTCTGGCAGACCAACTTGGATATAACTGAGATATTCCCCTCCTTCGATAACAACAGCACTGTTAGCATATAGAGTGCTTCCAACCTGTAATCTACTATTGGCCAAATCAAAATAAAATGATGCTTTTGTTTCAGCATCGGTAGATTTTGCAAACCTAACAAATCCATTTGTACCTGAACTTGATATAAATGTCCAGTTAGACCCACTATTTGTTATTGTTGTGTTTGCTTCAAAGGTTAAACTACCACCAGCTTTTACTAAGGCACTACCGCCACTCTCTATTGAAATGCCAGCAGCAGCATTTACAGCTATTGAACCGCTTGAATTAAGGTTAATTGCACCCCCATCAACTATAATGCTTCCTCCAGCCGAGACTTGTAAAGCACCAGCTACGGTAATATTACAAGCCCTACCTACGGCCAAATCTAAACCTTTCTCTACATTAACCTTTAATGCTCCCTCAACATCTATTGTAGCTGCTCCTGCAACGGCTAAATCCAAGCCTCCTGCTACATTGACTGCCAAGCCTCCTGCTATGGAAACATTACAAGCCCCTGCAACGGCTAAATCCAATGCCCCTGCTACATTAATAGTTGCCGCTCCAGCTATTCCTAAATTTAACCCTCCCTCAACTTGTACATCCACACCATCTGGAGTTTTAACAGCTATAATACCATCATCCTCAACATCAACAGTACCTTCAATTTTATGCCCTCCATCTCCAGAGCCATTACTAAAAGTGGCAAGTCCCGTAGAAGCATCAATAGTAAAAGTAGGAAATGGTCCATCTGGCCCAAAGCCATAAATTCCTTCTTGCTTAATAAGAACTCCGGGTTTTCCGACACCCTCTCCAACACCTCTTCCTGTTTCTATGTATGCAGAGGACAGATACCAAGTGTGAATGTTACCGGGACCAAAACTTGAAACCATCTGGTTAGTGAAGGTAGAGCCTGCCTGTGTGGTCTTCACCACCTTCATAGTGGCATTTGCAGCATCAAACCACACAAATGAATAGTCACTACTTACATGGCCTACCTTTATCAATATGTCGCCGTCTACAAGGGTGTCTGCACTTGTGCCATATTGGGCACGAGAAACAGTCAGCTTTTCAAATATCAATGCAAATGTCTCTACCCCTGTTACTTTTATATATTCAGCATCTTTATCATAATTAAATTCCTCTGCACCAGCAAAGCCTAATGTACGGTCAGTCTTTCCAACAATCAATATATCCCCAACAGAGAAAATACTATCGGCACCGCCCCTATCAATTACAAACTTCCCATCTAAAGGAGCAGTATAGAGATACCTCCCACTTGGAGCATACAGAGCATCACCCCCAAACACACTGATTGACCTTTTCTTTATAAAGAAGGAGTCATTAAATATATCTAAATCATCTGTGGTTTCACCAACAGCCGTAGCAGCACTAACCTTAGATAAAGTGGGGACGTTAGCTGTGTCTCCAGGGAACTGCCAAACACAAACTTTTATTTTTATGTTCGTGTCCTTCATATTCCCAACAAAGATACGCCTATCCCCGTCCCACAGAAAGTAGGGAACAAATATTACTTTAATGTCACGGTATGGATTTACTCCTGTATTGACCAAAGTCTTTCTTTGGTTTTCAGCATCAGTAAGGTCTACATCGCCATAACAGGCATGTATTGTAAAGTGAGAGAAGTTGTCAGGAAAATCATACCCATCCTGAAATGGCTGTACAGAAACAAACCGCCACATAGTCTGTTTTGGGGTTACTGTATCGATGTCAGGGGCAGTACTATTAGAAACAGAGCCAAATAGTACGCTGGTTGCAGGAGTACTAAAAGCTGACGGCTTTGCATTTGCCCACGACTGTACTTGAATATCCCATCCTGTGTCTGTACCAATATTATAGGGAACAGTAACCTTCCCCCTTACAGGAAGAAAGAACTCAAATTTATAGTTGGAACCATCTAAGGTTCCTTCATCTGTTATAGTATGAAAATATGGGTTTCCTGAAGATGGTGTTATCTTGAAAGTAAAAGTTCTAATATAATCATAGGTAGAACTTAATGTCATGTTGACCACTATACGATACACATTCCATTTATGGAATATTGTAAATAGCGGTACCATAACAGCAGTAGAAATTGTCGGGGGAATAGTTTCAACTGTTGATGAAGTCACAACTAAATTAGGAGTTGACCAATCATCTGAAGGGTTATTGGCAAAGTCTACCTGTTTGACCCTGAATTTATACTGCGTTTCAGGGATTAAATCCTTTACAGGTATATACCAATAGGCAGTGATACTCTCTAAACCAGTGTCAGGGTTTATTTTACAATCATTTAGTTCAGCCTCAAGGTATTTAAAAAGAACCCATTCGCCAATATTACGCTTATAGTTAACCCTGAACTTCCAGCAATCATCTGAAACCGAGGTCTTTAAGACAGGGATATATATTGTGGATGAAACCCCCAGGGACTCAGCCTCGACATCATGCTTGCAATCTGTACTACTTCCCAATGTAATTTGACCCGGTGGGTCATCATCAGGTACTGTATTAAAGAAGGCAGGTTCAGGGGATACAGGCTCTGCCCACCCTGTTTCATTCCCAAACCTATCAACAGCCTTTACTTTCCATTCATAATCACGACCTACTTCTAAGGCAGGTATTAGACAAGTACAAGTATTGCCATCCCTTATGAGTGAGTCAAGATAGCTATTCTCTATCCACTTATCATCCTCCGCATCATTATACACCCTGTGGGCTACTTTATAAGAGAGCAGGATGGTTGTTGCATCAACAGCCTTATTAAAGCTTACTTTTGCTTTGCAAAATCTGGTAAAGAGATATTTATTCTGAATTGTAGTTATGTAGTGAAGGTTAGGGTCATTATCATACCATGTGGGCGGGTCATCATCAATTTGACCAGAGCCCACAGAGCCCACATAGACATCCTCAGCATCCGTAGTTATGAATGACCCCTGTCTCCTACCGAACTTATCTACCGCATGAATTTGAGTCCTTATAACAAAGGGGAAGACATCAGGGTCAAGCTTATTATCCTGCAGTGATCCAATAAGCACTCCATCATCATACATATCAATTGTAGAGGCATCGAACTTATGAAACAGCATCGGGAAATTACCATCC
>Ga0172370_10007041_pt1 | contig 13908 bp, 11 predicted proteins | sample LakKiv5m_FD_114538 | JGI IMG/M metagenome (GOLD analysis project Ga0172370, IMG submission 114538) | Freshwater microbial communities from Kabuno Bay, South-Kivu, Congo - kab_022012_11.5m | ecosystem: Environmental > Aquatic > Freshwater > Lake | place: Democratic Republic of the Congo...
TCGCGTCATGGCCTTACGCGCAAACCGCGCCGGCACTGCGTCCCCGACCGCGCGGACGAGGTCGCCGGTTGTTTCTAGCTCCTGCCGCCGTTCGTGGATGACGCGCGCCACCCGGCCGCTCATCGGCTCCTCGCCGAATGCTCGGAACCAGTCCCGGAGAACCCGCTCCGAAGAGCGACGGATCAGCTCAAGGGCGGTCGGGGTGTCGGCCGTCTGGTCGAATCTCATGTCGATTGGCCCCTCGGCATCGATGGCAAACCCGCGGTGACCGGACGTGAGCTGGGACAGGCTCGCGCCGAAGTCAAACAAGACTCCGGTCACGGGCGCAAGGCCGAGCTCGCGCGAAAGCGCTGATAAATCGGCGTAGTTTGCGTAAACGATCTCAACATTGTTGAAGTCACCAAGTTGCCTCTTCGCCGAGGCCAGCGCCTCGGGGTCGCAGTCGATGCCTAGTAGGCCAGACGACCAGCGACCCCGGCCCTGACCGTCGTCGCTCTGCGCAGTCGGCCGTTCGCGTCCGGTGGACGCTGTTCGGTTGGGCTCTCCCTCGCTGCGTTCGGCGAGAGCCTCGAGGATCGACCGCGCGTGCCCGCCTCCGCCCAGGCAGGCGTCAATGATAATTCCGCCGACCGGTTTGAGGTAATCGAGGACCTCACGGGGCATTACCGGCTGATGGTGCATCGCGCTGAACCTGTCCGCCCGGGACGGCGGTCTTGTCATCGGTCGCTCGTCTGCCATCAAGCCTCTTAATAAGTTCGTCGTAAAGCCGGCTGTTCTGGACCACGTACTCGTCGTACCGTGCGGGGCTCCAGATTTCAAAGAACGGGCCGAGGCCGACAAACCGCGCCTCGGTGCCGATGCCTGCCAGTTCGGTAAGCTTCTTGGGAAGAAGCACCCGGCCCTGAGCATCGAGCTCTATCTCGGTGGCACCCGGCAGCCACAACCTCCGCAGCACCAAATCCTGCTCATTGTACAGGTCGAGATTCCGGAGCCGCGTCACGTGCACGCGCCACTCGGGCCGAACGTGCGCCTCGATGCACCCGCCGGCTCCGCGCAAAAGCACCACCCTGTCATCTGTGCCGGTCGGGAAACTTCGCCTGAAACTCGAAGGAATAGCCACGCGATTCTTCGTGTCCACAGCATGAGTGTGGTCACCAAGGAAGAGGAAATCGTAGCTATTTTCTACCACATTTCACCACTTATCAGTCACTGGGCTTGATTCTATAAGTACCTTCTACCCACGTCAAGCAATATATTGAGCATACCTAACATGTTAAGTATTTGAAAAGATTAGTCTTACGCCGATGGATGGCAGCCAATACTCCCAAGACCGGACCAGGGTGCAGCCGAACGCCGCCTTTCGGCTAACTTCTGACACAGTCGCTACTTGACTCGTATGAACATGGTCGAGATGCCTTCAAGCTCCGTACGAGGCTCGGGCGCTCGGGCTGCGGCGACTGCCGGTTTCAGGTCGCGATTACCGCAGTTCCGAGCGAACACGCCGCCGGTTCCGGGGGTTCTAGCGAAGCCGTATTCGCGGCCCTCCGGCTCAGAACTCTCTAGCATCCCAACTAATGTCAATGGCCGTCGCCTGTCCCGGTTGCGACGCTGCACTCCGCGTCGCCCCGAACAAACGAAGCGAGCCGAGCAGTCTCTCAGGCGAGATTCCCTGGTTTGAGCGAGGGCGCCCTCGCTCGGAATGACGGAACTCCGCGGCTGCTATCGTGCCAAAGCCCGTCAATTCCTCTCTCACCCTCGCTCCTCTCTCCTCTGCGCGAGAAGAGAGTCGGAGGGAGGAGCGCCACCATCCCGCTCATTCCCGCGGTGTTTCGCGCAACCGCTATCGAGGATTCTCGGCCGGAAAGGACAAGCACATGCGGTGATACGACTGCATCAAGTGGGAACCTTTGCCGGACTGTGGCCGCACCCGGATAGGCAATCCGACCCGGCAAGCCACCAGGCGTCCTTCCGGTAAGACGGATGCCAAAAAACGCGAGCGCTCGAACCCCGGTTTGACTTCGCCTTTCTGGTCCCATCCGGACGTCTCATCCTCCTCGCCGCCGTGAGTCGATCGCAGAGGCGACTCGGAACGGCGGTCGAACTCCCGCACATCCGCACATCGATGCACTGGCCGACCTTCCACCTGGGCTCCCCGGTTGCATCTGCTGGACCAATCGACAGACCATCCTACGGACCAACTTTCGGACAACCCATCAGACGTGCCACCGGTTGGTTATGCGTACCGTATGCCAGTACGTACCCTAATGGAACCGGCATTCCATCCATCATACCAACACCCAGCCGAACCGACGAACAGACCGCTTGACGGACTGATAAACCAACCACGAAACTATCCACTGGTCAGTTGATTACACCATCGGGCGGTTGCATCTCTATACCGCCCACTACACCGTCCACCAGACCGTCTACTAGACCGTATGGTATACGGTCTACTGGACACAACCCTCCGTATACCGCTCATCTGGCTCCATTGCTCTAACTCTCGTACTTACGTATGATAGTACGCTATAGCGTGGCTCATGATCGGGCTAAGGTAGAAGCAGTCGGTGGAATCAGCTATTGCACAGATGTAGACGGCGTGTATAATGGAGACAATCGACCTCGGTCTCGGCCGGCGGTTGTGGTTCACACCGGATCGGCGTCGGGAGCGCGAGATGAAAGGAGAATACAGATGTCGGACAAGATGAAGCGCTTCACCAGTTGGAACGTGAAGTACAACACCGAGCGCATCAAGGCGACGCTCGATGCCATGCGGCCGGACATGCAGGCCCGCTATCAGGCGGCGATGACCGAAATGCTCGCCAATGACACCAAGGTCAAACAGGTCCTGAACGGCAAGTCGGTCAGCACCATTCTGTACGTCCCCTACCTGAGTTTCGGGCGACAGCTCTGGAAGTACTCGCGCGAACAGGATATCGATGGCCACAGTCTGCAGCTTGCGGCCGAGGTCCTGCGCAACAAATGGAAGGCCCGCGGCCTCGACGAAGAGGTGCTGCTCGCCATCCAGCGCGAAGTCTGCAGCGTCCAGCCCGCGCCATAGCGCGGCGGGCATCTGCCCGCTAACCGACGTTCAGAACGCCCTCTGCTTGACTTGGCGCGGCATGCATCTATCCTCTTGCCGCAGTGGGCGCGAGTGCACGTGATTCAGTCAAGCGGCTGGTTGACCACTTCGACCAGAACCGCAAGGCATGCCCTGCTCGTTCCTACGGTGGCGCAGCCACACGGAGCCGAAGGGTCTTCCTGTCCCCGGGCTGCAAGGAAGAACAACTCCGAGCCAAGGCGCGAGACCTCTCTTCCGCGACATGCGGTCGGAAGTGCATGAGGTTGAGCTAATATGACATTCCTGACGCTGCTCCTCGTCCTGACCCAGACGATCTCCATCGGCGTCGTGGATGAACCTCTCACTCTGGCCAACGGCACGAAACTGATGCCCGGCGACCGAGTGCTGGCAATCCATGACTCGACCCATCCCTGGCTGGCTTTCCTGCAGTCCGGGGAGTTTGGCGCCATTGACAGCACAGAGATAGTAGTCGCGGACGAGTGGCGCCTGCCCTATTCCGACGTCCGCAGTCGGTCAGATGTCGATTCCGCGGTCTGGAGCGAACCGGATCGACGGTCGGGTCGGGTGCCGTGGCATACCCGGGTCTCGCGCGCGTATCTATCACAAGACCGACCCTTCGAGTTCTGCTACCGGGATAGCTCATTCTGGGGTCCGCTTCTCGCATGGGAGGCAGATGGCTGGCTCCCCCTGGCGCGCCAACAGGTCCTGAGCTCGATATCCGGCTCCGACTCAAGCGGAGCGCGAGCGCTGCTAGACATGGCGGACGCCATGCGACGGGGCAGGCATCTTATGTGGATGCTTAACGAGCCGCCAGACACCGTGAAGCAACGTAAGGCGGTGCGCTTGTACGAGTTGGCCCTTGAGACTGCCATGCGTCATGGCTATCGCGAGATTGCCGCCGACGCGCTGCTGACTCAGGCGATGGCCTACCTTGAACGCCGGGATACAATCGCGGCGTTGGCTCGGCTGAAGCGTACCGTGCAGGAGTTTGTCGGGGTCAAGTCAAAGTACGGGAGAGCGCATGTCTACGCGACCTGGCAGATGATGGAGCTTGCCTGGGGGCAAAGAGACACCGCTCGCACAAAGTCGCTGGCCCGCAAGATCATCATCGACTTCCCTGCCGAAGTCGGAGAGGGAGCGATGACTTATGTCGATGGCTGGGCCGGCTCGCGGATGCACTATCAGCGGTCCGTGTGGTTTGATGTCAGGTCAGCGGAGAGACTGCTGGACGCCGTGGCCGGGGATGATTCGCAGGCGAAGGCCGCCGCGGAATTCCTTACAAGGTCGAAGAGCCTCGCGGTGAGATTCCGAGGGTACAACAGGCTGATTGCTCTCAGCGAGAGAAGCTCGGACTCGGTAGCCGCACGTTCATACGCCCGCATCGCGCTCTCATTGCCGCACTACTGGCAGTTGGAAGTCTGGCCGCGGAGCGGCGACACCGACCCTGGTGGCAGCAGGAAACACGACTTCAAGGATGAGTTCATCGACTCGCTTGATGTGTTGCTGCCCTTTGCCGACCTGCTTCGGCTCTACGACAGCACTTACAACTCTAAAGCCACGATGATGTCGAGAGATGCCGCGAGCTGGTTCATGCGGCAGATTGAGCAGGGACGAACGCCCCCAAGAGCCGGGATTCTCGACCGAATCGCCCCACCGAGGAACCCGCCGGAGCTCAAACGCGCCTTGCTCGCATCGATGATCGGCGCGCCACCGTTCAGGACATCGGCAGCATGCACTCTGTTCACTCATCGCCCCGACGCCTATCCAAACGTTGACCGCATGGTGACTCAGGTTCTGCCGAGCGGCAGCCTGCTACAGCCGTACGTAATGCGAGAGGGACTTGTCCGAGTCGCTACCCCGGATGGACTCTCGGGGTGGACGACCGCTCCTTCTCTGCGTGGTGCCGCGATCTTGTGGGACATTCCTGCCATCGAGATTGTCACTTCGCATGTAGCGGAACCGCTGACGAATGTCGACTTCAACGGTGACGGGGTGAGGGACCTCGGATTGAGCACGATGGACGTCTTTGACGGGAAGGGCCTCACCGCTCTTCGCCCTGCCGCTCGCCCATATGTCTACGTTTACTTAACCGGGTTCTTCAGACACAAGTGGGCAGAACTGCGGAATGACACGTTCTGGCTGCGCGGAGCCGGTGACGACACTGCAGCGAGAGGTGTGCCGGTGGCCAGGAAGGTGAAGAAGGGAGTGTGCAAACCAGGGTCGTGCTTCTACTTCGCAGCGGGGCCCAATCCCAATGACTCGTTTGCGTGGATTTCCGCGATGCGTGAGCGCGGCCCGATCTGGACGACGCCCATCTCGGTTCGTAAGCTCGGTGCAGATGCGATCTACCAGGTTGACTCCACTCTCATCATCACTGGCGGGGACAGCGCGCGGCTGCTCTCTGCTGTAGACGGAGCTCTGCTCGGGCGGATAGCGATCGGCAAAAACTGGAGGTCCTGGCACGGCGTATTCTTCAACCGGTCCGGGTATGCGGTCGCGAAGGGCGAGAGCATCATCTATCGTGACTACCCGGGCTCAAGGGAACTTCGTGTAGCAATTGGCAAGAACGAAGCCGTGCTTTTCCCGCCCTTTGCCGCTTTCTTCGAATCTGATATATGGGGCGTGGGGAGATTCGGCCAGTCCCTGTGCCCGGTCGCGGCCGAAGCTATTCCGTTTGTCAGCCTCATTCACCGATACGACGGAGAACGAACTCGCTACGACATAACGCTTCACCTGATCTCATCGAGAGATGGCCGGGAACTCGCGACCGTCGCTATGTCCGAGAACTACTATGACTGCCGATATGACGAGCATGGCGTCTACGTTTCCGACGACAGCGGCTTTCGGGCCGTCACCTGGGAAGGCAAACCGCTGGCGGTCGCTGACTTGCCGCTCCTGTCCTTTCCCATCTGGAATGGTAACCGGATTGTTTCCTACTACTCGAGGCCCATGGGCACGATGTTTGAGGCCGGGGCCGCGTCGAGGCTGGCAGATGCTGTACGGCCTCTGAGAGCGAAATGGCCGGCCATGGACAACCGATGGGAGTCCGTGCGCTGAGAGAGAGATATTTTCCACTCATCGCGCAATGAGCCTCCCACATTGGGCGCATCGATGCCTGAATCTCTGATTCCGAAGCACGGCGGGTATCGGAAGCTCGTGAGCTTCCAGAAGGCACAACTCATCTACGACGTGACCGTCCGGTTCTGTGGCCGCTATATCAGCCCGCGCAGCCGAACTCATGATCAAATGGTCCAGGCAGCGCGGTCGGGCGTGCAGAACATCGCGGAAGGGAGTCTGGCCTCGGGCACCTCGAAGAAGACAGAACTCAGACTCACAAACGTGGCCCGAGCGAGTCTCGAGGAGTTGCGACTCGACTACGAGGACTTTCTTCGCCAGCATGGGCTTAAGCAGTGGCCACCCGACGAACCGGCGCTTGTTCGCTTCAAGGCTAAGCGCTGCACTTCACTGGAAGACGTGCAGAGCTGGGTGAAGGAAGAGCGGGGACGAGCAAGGACGGCCAGAGACCGACAGGGACAAAGGAGCACGTCTCTGTCCGTCATTGGCGGTCGCTGTCCGTCCCTGCGGTCGGCTGAACTAGTCGCCAACGGAGCGCTCTCGCTGCTGAACCTCTGCTGCTATCTTCTGGACCGTCAGTTGGCTGCGCAGGCCGGAGCCTTCGAGCGCGAAGGCGGGTTCACCGAACGCCTGTACCGCATGCGTCAGGAAAGGAGATAGCACATGTGCGGCCTGTTCGTCCAGTATGCCATGTGGCATCCGGACAGAGGATTCGTGAGACAGCAGATGTTCGCCGACACGGCCCAAGGCCTTTTGGATTTACGATTCTGGATTGCCGAGACCGCTCATGGCTTACGGCTGACAGCTTCCGTCGGAGTTCTTGATGGCGGCGTCAGGGCGCGAAGACGCCGGCACTATGCACCGGTCGGTTTGGTGCCGCCGGGCGTTGCCTCATAGCCCGTGTAGGTCGGGCCGTGGCATTTGCCGGCCTCCGGGCAACCGGCGCAGGCTTTGGGCGTGCATTCGGGTCGAACCGGTCGCACCAGCCCTTTGCATGCCATCAGTTCGAGCAACTCTTTTAGGATGGCGGGCTCCAGTTCCAGCTTGCGGGCGAGTTCCTGGAACGTGATCGGCCCCTTCTTCAGTTCTTCGAGAATGCGATTTATCATGAGGACTGGGTACAGGCACGGTTTTCATCGGATGAAAGCCGTGCCAGTCCCCAGGATGCGGTTGATCATGACATCAGTCTCCCGAGTTGGTAGACGCCGGTCGAGACCGCCCAGCCCAGCACGAGGGTGTATCCGACCGCAAGCGAGGCCCAGCGCCAGTTGGTCTCGCGCCGGATGGCCGCGACTGTGGAGATGCAGGGGATGTAGATCAGGCACATGACCATGAATGAGTACGCGGAGAGCGGGGTGAAGTACTGGTGCAGGACGCCGGCCAGGCCGTCGGCGTGGACGCCGAACACGGTGCCCATCGTGCCGACGACGATCTCTTTGGCCACGACTCCGGCGAGCAGCGCGGCCCCGGTCCACCAGTAGCCGAACCCGGCCGGCGCGAGCAGCGGGGCGATGAGCGCGCCGATTCGTCCGAGCAGGCTTCCGGCTGAGGCGTAGGGAACGCCCCAGGGCAGGTTCGCGAGCAGCCAGATCACGGTTACGGCCGCGGCGATGACGGTTCCGGCCTTGCGCACGAACATCGAGGTGCGGTCCCAGACGTGCTGCAGGGTGGAGCGCAGGAGCGGGCGGTGATACGGCGGGAGCTCCATGATGAGCGGCGCGTTCTCGGTCTTGAAGAAGAGCCATTTGAAGACGCGCGCGGTCAGGACCGCGAGCACGATGCCGAGCAGGTAGAGCGAGAAGACCACGAGCCCGCGCTGCCGGCTGAAGAAGGCGCCGGTGAACAGGATGTAGATCGGCAGGCGGGCGGAGCAGGACATCAGCGGGTTCACGAGAATGGTGAGAATCCGGTCCTTGCGCGACTCGAGCGTGCGCGTGGCCATGATGGCGGGCACGTTGCACCCGAACCCGACTATCATCGGGATGAACGACTTGCCGTGGAGACCCAGGAGGTGCATGAACCGGTCCATCACGAACGCGGCCCGCGCCATGTAGCCCGAGTCCTCCAAGAGCGAGATGACGAGGAAGAGAATGACGATGTTCGGCACGAACACGAGTACCGAGCCGATCCCGTCGATCAGGCCGTCGGAGACAAATGAGCCGAGCCATGCCGGCGCGTGCAGCGCGGCGAGGCCGGCGGCCACTGCCAGCCCGAGCAGGTGGAACGCTTTGCCGAGCAGGCTCGCGAGCGGCGTGCCGACCGCGAAGACGAGTTGGAAGACGAGCCACATGACGAGGAGAAACACCGGTACGCCGAGCCAGCGGTTGGTGACGACCGCATCGACACCGTCGGACATGGAGAGCCGCCCCGCCAGGTCCGGCCGCCGCTTCATGCACTCGCGCACGACGCCGTTCAGGAACCCGTAGCGCTGCTCGACGATCGCGGTTTCGATGTCGTACCCGAAGTGGCGTTCGAGGGCCTGTCTGAGCCGGGCCAGCAGTTCGGCCAGACCCGTGACGCCGGCGCAGCGCCCCTTCTCCGCTTCGTCGCCTTCGAGCAGCTTCACGGCCAGCCAGCGCAGCGGCACGTCCGGCGTGCATCCGCGCTCCCGCAGCAGCGTCGAGACCTGTTCGATTGCCGACTCCAGGTCGTGCCCGTAGGGCAGGTGCAGCGGCTTTGCCGGCCCGCTCCGGCCCAGGTCATGCGCCGCCTGCTTCAGTTCCTCGACGCCCTCGCCCTTCACGCCGTTGGTCGCAACGACGCGGACGCCGAGGGCCTGCGCGAGTTTTGGCGCATCGAGCATCATTCCCCGGCCCCGGGCCACGTCGACCATGTTCAGGGCAATCACCACCCGCAGGCCCAGCTCCAACAGTTGGGCCACGAGATAGAGGTTCCGTTCGAGGTTCGATGCGTCCACGACGGCGACGACGCCGTCAGGTTGTTCGTTGACCAGAAAGTCGCGCGCGACCTTCTCGTCCAGCGAGTAGGCAGTCAGCGTGTAGGTGCCGGGCAGGTCGACCAGCAGGACGTCGTGTCCCTGGTACGTGAGCCCGCCCTCCTTCTTTTCGACCGTGACGCCGGGCCAGTTGCCAACGTACTGATGGCTGCCCGTCAGCGCGTTGAAGATGCTGGTCTTGCCCGAATTCGGATTGCCGGCCAGGGCAATCCGTATCTGGCGTTTGGCCGTCATCGCCCGGTGCCCGCGTCCGGGCAGGAACCGGCCTCGTTGGCAGTAACCACCACCCGTATCCGCTGTGCCATTCCCCGGCCGACAGCATGCATCTTCCCTCCGACCACGACCGCGACCGGTCCGGCAATGCCGCCCTGCACCTTGCGCAGCTCCACGTCCTCCCAGATGCCCACCCGGGCAAGGTCCCGCCGCATCCCTCTGCCGCCGGCAATCTCGACGACCCGGAGCGCGCCCGCCGGTGCCGCGGTCAGCGCGTACACGGCCACCGGCTCGATTAGCACGCAGTCCGCCTCCTCGCGGCGCAGGCTCAGGTTGTAGCACTTCACCTCGTAGTTCGTCGGGTCGCCCATCGGCGCGCGGCTCTTCACCTGCACTTCCGTGCCCGGTACCAAACCCATCGCCAATAACCGCATGCGCATGTCCCGCTCGCATTCCAGCCGCTCAACCGTTGCCCTGCCACCGACCGGGACCTCGCTCAGCCGCTTCACCGTGCAGCCTTCCTGCCCTTCCGCCTTCCCCCTCCATTCCTTTCTTCTCTCTTCAGTCCTCTATCTTCTGTCTTCGCTTGAATGAACGCCATCAGCCGCTCCGTGGTCTGGGCCGAGACCGCGTGCTCTATGAGACATGCGTCCCGGGCCGCCACTGCCTCGTCCACGCCCAGTATTTCGCCGAGAAATCGCAAGAGCAAACGGTGCCGACGGTACACTGCCCCGGCACACGCCCGGCCGCTCGGGGTCAGCTCAATATCACCGTAATGCTCGTGACGCACCAGCCCCAGCCGTTCCAACTGCGACAGCGCGGCTACAACCGACGGCCGACTCACGCCAAGATTCTCCGCCACGTCCTTCACTCGGACGGCCCGCTTCTCCTGACCCAGCACCAGCACCGCCTCAAGGTAGTCCTCGCCGCTCTGGCCCAGCGCCGGTCCGGCCTTCATATTTGTTTTATTTAACATTGTTAGCCTCGCCTAATTATGCCTCGCGGCCGGCTCAAGTCAAGCTGGGGCTTACGGGTTTGACGCGGCCGGCCGGGGAGTCTACGATCCAGTCGTAGCTGAGTCGCTTGCGCAATCGCCCGAGAGGGACAAGCTACACGGAGTATTCTACGCTTTTCCCCGATAGGGCGTTGGGATTGGGGGACCCCAAGCGATTCTTGACACGGTTCAGGTGATTCTGGGTTTACGATTTTGGATTGCCGGGGCCGCTGACGACTTACGGCTGACAGCTAACGACCTCGGCCGTTCATCGTTCCATCGGGTCGTAACCGAGACCTCAGGCGGCCAGTGCGGGGTGCAGCGTCCGACGCCGGGCTTTGAGGCCAACTCCTACCGGGACCTTCCGCAGCCGGAATCGCTTGACTTGCCGCCTGATTCTTGATTGAATGGGGCCATGCATACAGGCACATTTGCCGCTCAGACGAGATGAAAGGGCAGTCGAAGATGACCACCGCGGCCTACATGCGCGAGCTGCGCAAGACGTTCCCGAAGTTGGCGAAGAAATACGGGACTCCCCTGTTCATCGTGAGCAAGACGCTCTTGCTCGAACAGGTCGCGCGGTTCCGCAAGCTTCTCCCCCGCGTCGAGCCGTTCTACGCGGTCAAAGCCAACCCTAACCCGGACGTACTGAAGGTCCTCGCGCAGGCCGGGCTCGGGTTCGACGTCGCATCCCCGCAGGAGATCGACTGGGTCCTCGCTGCCGGGGCAACTCCGGACCGGCTGGTCTACGCCAACACGATGAAGCGCAACGAGTCGATCGAGTTCGCCTGCAAACGGAAGGTGAACCTGATGACGTTCGACTCGGAATACGAGTTGACTAAGATCGCCTGCCATGCCCCGGGCGCGAGGGTATTGGTCCGCATCAAGGTTCCCAACGTCGGCTCGATAATCGAGCTCTCCTTGAAGTTCGGCGCCGACCCCGCGGACGCGATCCCGCTGCTACTCAAGGCCGGCCGGCTCGGCCTGAAGCCGGTTGGTGTCAGCTTTCACGTCGGGTCGCAATGTACTCACGGCGACAACTACCTCGAGGCCTTCGAGCTCTGCAAGATAATCGTCAACGACGCGCTCTTGAAGCAACTGCCGCTGGAGATGATCGACATCGGCGGCGGATTCCCGATCCGGCACTTCGACACCGACGAGGACTGGTTCGCGAACATGGCACCGGCGATCAACATGGAGCTTTGCCGGCTGTTCGACCCGGGCATCCGAATTATCGCCGAACCGGGGCGAGCGATGGTTGGCCCCGCCTGCATGCTCCTGACGAGCGTCGTCGGCAAGTCAATCCGCAACAACAAGCACTGGTACTTCCTCGACGACGGCGTGTATGGGGCTCTCTCCGGCATCATCTTCGACCACTGTAAGTACCAGTTCGAGGTCCTGAAGAAGGGACCGACTCAGCTCACGACCCTGGCCGGCCCGACCTGTGACTCGCTCGACATCATCTCCGGCTCCGAAGAGTTGCCCGAGCTCGATTTCGGCGACCTCGTCTATGCCCGCCGCATCGGCGCCTACTCTCTGGCCAGTGCGACGACCTTCAACGGTATCCCGCCGGCCAAACCGATACTGGTGCCATGAGAAGAAGAAGTGACCCAGTGATCAAGAGACCCAGTGGTCAAGCGAAGGCATCCTGCACCAGACCGCCAGACCATTCGACCGCTCGGTCACCTCGGGTCCGCAAGGACCTGACCGAGATACCGGACTGGCTGCGCAAGCGCGAGTGCCCGCACAAAGAGAAGTACATGAGCGGCCGGCGCATCATGCCGGCCGGCATCACCGGTCAGGAAAAGCTCGCCAGCCTGATGGACCGCACGTTCCTCGCCTACAATGCGGCGCGCCTGCGCCAGGGCTGCGAACTCTTCACCAACAAGATGCTCGCGCCGGACACGGTTGTCGGCATGAGCCTCGCCGGCGCGCTCACCCCCGCCGGCCTCGGCTGCTCAGCGGTGGTCCCCCTTATCAAAGCCGGGTTTGTAGACTGGATTGTGGCCACCGGGGCCAACATGTACCACGACCTCCACTTCGCGTTCAACCTGCCGCTGCACGTCGGCTCGCACGTGGTGGACGACACCGACCTTCGCCGCAACGACGTAGTCCGCATCTACGACGTGTTCCTGGGCTACACCGATTGTCTGATGGCGACTGACAGAATTCTGCGCTCCATCCTCGTTCAGCCCGAATTCCAGAAGGAAATGGGCACGGCCGAGTTCTATCACCTGCTCGGCCGTTATGCCGCTGAGTGGGAACGGAAAACCGGGAACAAGGACGTATCGGTGCTGGCCGCGGCCTATCGGGCGGGCGTTCCCGTCCACACGAGTTCGCCGGGCGACTCCACGATTGGCATGAACATCGCGGGCCTCGAACTCAAAGGCCTCAAGCTGCGCATCAATCCGTCAATCGACGTCAACGAGACCACGTCCTACGTGCTCCACGCCAAACGGTCCGGCGGCAAGTCAGCCGTCCTGCTCGTCGGCGGCGGCAGCCCGAAGAACTTCATGCTCCAGACCGAGCCGCAGATCCAGGAAGTGCTGATGATAAAGGAACTGGGGCAGGACTACTTCTTCCAGATCACCGACGCCCGGCCCGACACCGGCGGCCTGTCCGGCGCAACGCCGCACGAGGCTGTGTCATGGGGCAAGGTTGACCCGGAGAAGCTGCCGGATGCACTGGTGTGCTACACCGACGTGACTATCGCGCTGCCGCTGCTTACGCACTACGCGCTCGGCACGCATCAGCGGCGCCGGCTGCGCCGGCTCTACGACCGGCGCGCCCGGCTGGTTGAGGATCTCACGCGCGAGTTCTTCGCCCACTCGCACTTCTAGCGGAACAGGACCTATAGGCCCTATAGGACCTATAGCTTCTCAAGCTCTTCGCTGATCAACTGCCGCTGGTAGAGCTTCCAGTAAAGCCCCTGCTTTGTAAGCAGGTCTTCGTGCGTTCCCTGTTCCTTCACCTTGCCTGCGTCGAGCACGTAGACCCAGTCGCAGACGCTCAGTACCGAGAGCCGGTGCGAGACGATGATAACGGTGACACCGGGTAGCTGGTTCATCAGCCGGTTGACCAGTTCCCGCTCGGTCTCGGCGTCGAGCGCGGAGGTGGCATCGTCGAAGACCATCACCGGCGGACGGCCGAGCAGCGCCCGGGCGATGGCAACGCGCTCCTTCTGTCCGCCGGAGAGCCGCGTGCCGCGTTCGCCGAGCATTTCGTCGAGCCCCTTCGGGAATCCGGCGACGTCAACCGACAACTCCGCGCCGGCAACGACCGCCTGCAACTGCTCCTCGGTAACGTTCTTGCGGCCGAATGCGATGTTGCCCCGCACCGTATCCGAAAAGAGCGTCGCCTCCTGCGGTGCGTAGCCGAACAGCGTTCGGTATGCATCGAGTTCCAGTTCGCGGATATCCTGCCCGGAAAGAGTCACACCGCCTTGCTGCGGGTCAGCGCCGCGGAAGAGCAGCCAGAAAATCGTACTCTTGCCCGAGCCGACGGTTCCGGCGATACCCACCTTCCGTCCCGGAGCAAAGACCAGGTCCGCGTCCTGCAGCACAGTCCTTGACCCGTATGCGAATGACA
>Ga0172370_10007048_pt1 | contig 13897 bp, 12 predicted proteins | sample LakKiv5m_FD_114538 | JGI IMG/M metagenome (GOLD analysis project Ga0172370, IMG submission 114538) | Freshwater microbial communities from Kabuno Bay, South-Kivu, Congo - kab_022012_11.5m | ecosystem: Environmental > Aquatic > Freshwater > Lake | place: Democratic Republic of the Congo...
AGCAGGGCAGGGCGTCCAAACCCCGCGCAGGCTCATCGAATCCACTTGTCCTCATACGCGCAGATGGCATTTGGCGCAATGCCTATTTAATCCAGCTCATATCGGGATGGGAAGCCCTGCTGCGAAAAGGCCTGCCAAAACAAGCAAGTGAAACGGCTTCATCCCATCGCAAGGAATTTCATCAGCTCATAAACGAGGAATGCTGGCCATAAAAGTGCCTTTACCACCCTAATCACTCCCGCCCATAGGCTTGTCGCGGTCGAGAGGTAGTAAAACAGCGCGCCAAGGAAGCCAAGCCCGTACAATGCCCCGCTGCTCCCCTGATTGCAGCCGCCCATTTTCCAGGGCTTGCACTTGCCGTCCTTGCACTCATTTTCCATCTTTTCCCCTATCGCCTTCCCTATCTCGTCCCATGTCTGCTTCCTGGCTGTTTCCTTCTTCATCGCAACACCTCTGCAATCATTGCAGTGCATGGAAGCCCTCCATGCTTTATAATGATGCGCGGCAGCGCAGATGCACTGCGCCGGGCATAATCCGATGAAAAGCCGGCCGGAAGGGGCAGAAATTGAAACTCCTTTACGTCTGAAGCGGAAAAACGCAGCATATCCCTTTTTAAACACAACTTATAACTCTTCAACACAGGTGAAAATGATATGGCTCAGCTTACACTAACCTATATGCACGTCGCGAATTTTGCATCCAGCCTCTCAAGAATGAAACACAGGGAAAAAAGAGCAGCCATAAGGAACTTTCAGAAAGATGTGCTTCTCAAGCGGGTTTGCTTTGAAAACAAGACCATCCTGCTAAAGATAGCTGATGTTGAACAGAAGCATGGCTTTGGCAAATACGCAGATAGGCTTCTTGAGAATAGGAACATTTCCATTGTCGACAAGGCGACTGGAACGCCCTCTTTGGCCTCGGCCCAAGCTGTCCATCTCTCCGACCTCAAACTTCCAAAAGAAACTTTGGCGGCTATTTGCAATGGCGGCTCTTTCCAAGGCAAGGCGTGGGCAGACCAAAAAATTTCAGGGGGAGAATGGGTATTTCCAAACAGGGTCAGTGACTTTTATGACAAACGTTTCTTATATTCATTTAGCGCACACTTTGATCATCTAAGCAATTTTGATGCTTTGGTGAAAAACTCGCCTGGCAGTTGGCAGCCGATCCTGGACAATGCAAGGTCCGTCATGCGGACAACCATAAAGCAAGAATCAAATTTCAAGAATCAGTCTCTTCGCACAAAAGTGCCTCAAATCGCAGAGAATTTATACTGGGAATATGTTGAGGGCAATAAAAACTGCATATTCCGCCTTGCAGTGGCAAATGCATTCACAGATTTGTTCAAGACGACTAAATTTGAAATAGAGATTGCAAATAAGTTGGTTCAATCAAACAACACAGTTCAGGCATCATCCAGCGGGCGCAGTAGCTCGCCAATGCTTGACAATTATATTGCGGCTTTCAGTTCTTTCTCGAATTCAAATGCTTTCTCTGGCAGGCGCCGCGGCTTCTTTGGCGCAATCGGGAGATTCATGACGGGTCTTCCTTAGGCAAATCCAACTTGCCAATACCTTCTTTAACCTTCAGCCTAAGAAAATAGTGACAAGAACCATATACGTTATAGTATATAGTTAAAAGGGGTCGTTCCACCCCCCAGTGCAAGGGCGCATCAATATTAACATTAGCCTAAGCTAACTTGGTATGTTATGCACGGGGCCGTTCCACGCCCCCGAAACATGTGCTCAGGCTGGTGCGCACACAAAGCGTGGGACCGAAAATGAAAATTTCGGGGTCGTGGCGTGACTATCGACATTTTGTCCTGGAGCCATCGAGATAAACTTCTGATTTTTTGACTTGGAATTGGCAATCAAGCATATCGTCATTTTATACTGTTTTCTCATCATTTACCACTATCTTTATAAACCCTTTGCCACATATTATTGTCAAGAGGCGCTGCTATGAACATGGCTTCGCTAACAAACAAGCAGGTAAAAGCATCCTACTTTGAGGCACGTGGATTTGCAAAGAAAGAAAGGCAATGGCTGGTATCTGGCTTCTGCTTCAACGCTTGCAAGCCGCCCCAAAAATACGGGGAGGTTTTCTGGGGAAGGGAACTCGTGGCAAAAGGCGTACCATTTTTGGCTGGCAAGGAAATAAAGGATGAAGGGAGCAAAATCATTCTTAAGCCCGAAGACCTCAAGGCAGCGCATGAGAAAAGCGCAAACGGCGTATATGACCGGTCAGACATTGCTCTCTTTATAGATGCAAAAGACTTCTCAGAGCATAATGGGTTCAAGGTTATAGAGGAGCCTCTTATTATTGTAGTTGAGAACCCGGCCCTAAAGTGGGGCGCCAGAGGGAGGAAGGACCTTGTCACTAAAATAGCATTGAATGTTTCTAAGGAAGAACTGATTAATCTTCAAAAAGACCTAGATGTAATAGAAGGTCCGATGATAAACTACATCTTAGACGGAATTTATCCCATTATTCGTCAAATCGACCAATATGAAAATAATGGCGTGCAACACAGCGAAGACCCGTCAGGGCCCTTCATGGTCCTACTAGAAGACCCTCACGCTGTAAAGCCATTCATAGAGCAGGAAATCGAGAGAATTAAGCAAGCAAAGCTGTCAACCGGGGTAGATATAACCAAAATTGAAACCGCCTTGGCGCCATTGCTGGAATATGCTGCTGCGATAGGGAAAAGGGCTCAAGAATTTTTGGCTACTGTGAACGCCCTATGACTCTGAAATCTATTTAAAGGGGTGCCCGACATAAGCAACGCTGCCAAGCCATGGAATTTGAGGGCAAAAAATTCTATGACGTAAATTGGACGAAAAGTACGGGGTCGTGGCGTAAGCCTCGGTCACGCTTCCGGGTAAACCCGCTTTTTTTGGCACATGTGAAACATTGCTGCTTACGGCGTTAATAAGCGTTGGGACAGACTACATTTCCGCGGAAATTTTTATACCATATGGTAATCTTCCCCCTGAGCCTGAAGACCATCCAGGGCGAGGCCACAAGGGAAAGCTACCTGAGAAAGATGATGGAGGATATGGAAAGCAGCTGGCGGCACTGACGATGAACCATGCTCAGAACAGGACGGCGAAGAACATCGGCAGGAAGGGATGAACTGGACGCCAGCATGCAAAAGTTTAGCATGGTTTAGTATTGCACGACGTAAGAACACGGCTAACTGTAGAGTTCAGTTCATAGTTTGGGGGTGGATTTATATTGTTTCTTCTTGGAATATGACAAAGATGACAAAAATGACAAAGGGGAGCTAATGACTGGGAAAACGTGCGCCGTCTGCGGAAAAGAGGTCTACCGCAACACAGGGACCTATTTCAACGGAAGGCTTGTCCACAAGTGGTGCGAAGGGAAAGCCAATCACGCCTGGTATCGCCTTAGGCGAAAATGACGAAGATGACAAAAATGACAGGGGGATGAAATGAAGAACCCGTTCAATGCCCAGGGACCCACCGACCCGAGATATTATGCGAACAGGTCAAAGCTGCTGGATCTGTTCAAGCACAACGTAATATGGGTGGCAAAATCCAAGGGCGTCACAAAGCCGGTGAATATCTCGATAATGGGGCGGTGGGGGATAGGCAAAACTTCCACCCTTTACAAGTTCAAGGACATGCTTGCCAACGACTGCGGCGGCGCACGCATATTCGCGGCGGTAATCTCGCTGAAGCCCGCAAGCTGTGCTGATGCAGACACCTTTTCGGCAGCCCTCCTCGAATCCTTGCTTAATCAATACAAATCAACCTCAAAGCTTGACCGGAAGATACGGGATTTCGTAAACGACGAGTTGCGCGTTCTCGAGAAATGGCGGCTGAACAAGCTATCCCTCACACCAGAGATTGAAAGAAGGGAAAAGGGGCTGCGCGCAGTCAACTTCAGCGATGCCATGGTACGCCTATGGAATAAACTGAAGGCGGGCAAATTCGATATTGCTGTGATAATGATTGATGACATACAATACGTGCTTAACAAGGATGGAGGCGCGCTTCTTTATGACCTTAGGACAGATATGCAGACGCTTTCAGCCGCAGATACCCGCTTCATGTTCGTGATAACCGGCCCTGCGAATCTTTACCCGGATATCCGTGATGCCGCCGAACCGTTTACCCGCCTGTTTGAGAAATTCGACCTTGACACGTTTGATTTTGAAGGCACAAAGGAGATGATACAAAAGCCCCTCAAGGTGGAGAATATTGACCTGGACATCTCGGATGATGTAATACGCAAAATACATGAGATAACGGCGGGTCATCCATATTTCATCAGCCTCGTCACGCGGGACCTGCTCAACAGGAAGCAGAGCGGGAAGGTGACTGCGAAGGAGTTTTCCGGACTTTATCCGGACCTGGCGGAGCATTTTGCCCGGGTGCGCTTTGACGATGACTTCGCGAATGCCACCGATGCGGAAAGGCGGGTCCTTCTCAAAATGGTATCGCTTGGCAAAGACGAAGTTTCCATGTCTGAAATAAAGATATCTGGCTGCGCAAAGCTGCTTGACAGGCTGGTGAAGAAAGATATCGTGGTCAAGCTGTCAAGGGGCAAGTATAAGCTGTACCACAAGCTATTCAGGGATTACCTTAGGAAAAAATAGATGCGGAGGAACATGTTTATGATGGACATTAAGAATCAGATTTTTTGCGGGGATTCGGTTGAAATATTGACTGATTACCCGTCAGCATCAGTAGACCTCATAGTTACTTCTCCGCCATATTCTAATAGGAGAAAACGTTCTTATGGAGGCATTAATCCCGATAAGTACGTCGAGTGGTTTTTGCCTATAAGTAAAGAATTATATCGGATATTGAAGCAAGATGGTTCCTTCGTGCTGAATATCAAAGAGGGCGCAAATGGAGAAAGAGAAACATACGTACTTGAGTTAATATTGGCTCTTAGGAAGCAAGGATGGTTTTGGACTGAAGAATATATTTGGTATAAAACAACCTGTATGCCTGGCAAGTGGCCAAATCGCTTTAGGGATGCATGGGAGCGCTGCCTGCATTTTACTAAAGGAAGAAGATTTTTCATGAATCAAAAGGCAGTCAAGTTACCAATAGGAGACTGGGCAAAAAAGAGAATGAAAAAACTCTCAGAAAACGATACTGTGCGGACATCTTCCGCTACAAATAGTGGATTTGGTCGAAAAGTAAAAAATTGGGAAAAAAAGCGCACGGTCTATCCAGATAACGTCTTAAAGATTTCGCCAGTATGCAAGAATCATAATCACAGTGCAGTTTACCCAAAAGAACTGCCAGGATGGTTTATCAAACTGTTTTCAAAGCGAGGAGGAGTGATTCTAGATCCATTTATCGGCTCTGGAACCACAGCAATTGCAGCAGTGGAATTGGACCGACATTATTCTGGAATTGAATTGAATAAATCATATTACCAAATAGCGAAAAAAAATGTTCAAAATGCTTTCCACAATAAAGCAGCATCAATTTCAGTTATCAAAGCTCCTCGATGAGAACACCTTGTGGCGTAATCTTGTATTTAGGATTACTGAGAACAGTATCTACTGGGTTCTGGAATAATAATGGTGTATTCGTCGCTGTTCGCGTCTTTTTGTTAATTCCACCGATAAAATATACCCAATATTTCTCTTTGAGAGTCTTAGCCACCTTTATTTCATTATCACTCATATAGAATCGAATCTTGGTGCTTTTTGCGCCTTTAACCTCAATGAAACGGTCGTGAGCCATGCCCCTACTTTCTCCATCAAAAGAGGCTATATCATATCCTGCATCCGGCCGCAGTTTGCTAATATGACTGATACATGAGCATTCGACCTTTCCGCCAGCAGTCCTGACTCGTTCTTTTTCGTGTGCCAACATCAGTTCTTCTGCGATTTCACCAATTTCCTTTCGCTCAGCAAGATATTCTTCAAGTGCTTCGGGAGTCCAACCCTTTCCTTCAGCCAACAAATTAGCTACAGCATCCACATATTCTGATTTTACTTCCAATATGGACGGAAGACGAGTTAGCACTTCAAGTTGAATGAGATGTTCAACAATTAACAGATCGCCCTTCATAGGTAAACTGTCGACATCGGACCAGCGGAATGTTTGCGCATCATATACTTTTGTGAAGCATTCCAGTATCTCTATTGTGGCATTTCGATAACGTCCTGAAAGATAATGTTTTCGGATTAACATTCGTTTTTGGTCACTCGTCAATTCATAGGATTTGCCAGGGTTCAAATCCAAAAATTCTTTCCCAGACTCAGAAACTGTTATTCTATCATCTTTCGATGAGAGAAACTCTAACGATTCTGCAAATTGAATTGACAAATAATGGTCAGGCAAAACACTATCGATTACAATTGTTTCACATTGCTGAACCACAGACGCCTGAGTTACTGATTCGCTTGGAGGAGCAATTGCAGTAGCGGCAAGAAGTACACGGTTTAATTCCGCAAGACGAATGATCATTTAATCTTGCCCCAGCTCCTTCTTAAGCCCGGTTAGGACAGCTGCGAAATCTTTTTCTTCGTCAATTTCTTCACTGAAGGCAGATTCGTCAACATCCAAATCAAGCACGCTGAAATCCTCATCGAGAATTCTTAGCATTCGGTTCTGCTTTTCCTCTAATCGACTGTCAATGATTTCATCAATTGTATTCTTCGATAGGAATATCCAATAATGAACATGATCGTTCTCTTCGAGACCAACTCGGTGAATACGATCCAATGATTGCATATAGTGTGCGCCGTTAAATGTGCGATCAACATAGATGGCATGCATGCAGATTTTATGAAGTGAAATTGACTCTGCGCATGCTCCCGGGTTAACAATAAGCAATTTGCGCGAGTCGATAGTCTTAAAATCGCGAATAATTCTCTCGCGGTTAATTTCTTCATCTTCTTTATCATCCTTTGGTATTCCACCATGAATTATCATAGGATTTAAATCCGCTAGAGAATTCCTTAATGTTTCGATATTATGAACAAAACTAGTCCAGACAACAACTTTCTCCCCCCTTTCAGATACAAGAGTTCGAACAAGTTTCTCAACTGCAAGTAGTTTTTTTGGTTTTTCATAACTTGAGTAGCGATCAATTATCTCCATGATAGAAAGACCGGATGCTTCCAGAGGAGGGATTTGAAATTCAGGTGAATTTTCCTTTAATAGACTCGGATTACTAGCTGCTTGTAGCAGCCTAACCATTCGAGCCTTACGCCACGGTCTCAGTTTTACGCGGTCTTCCGGAGCATGGACGACATCAGACAACACCTTTGTTGCCAATGCACGATATATAGTCGATTGGTACGGGCTTAGTTCCACCGAGATTCTATGAAACTGAGGAATCGGTAGCCCTAAATCGCGTTTATGTATCCTCCAGTAAAGTGGCTCCAAATCTTTCCGAACTTGTTCTTCTAATGCAGTTGGATTCTTGTCAAATTGATACTTGAACTGTTCCCGTTCACCTAAAATAGTTTCATTGGGCCATAAAAAAGCCATTTGACTCCAAATATCCTGAATGGAGTTTGGAATTGGAGTGCCAGTTAAAATTACCCTTCTCTCTGCAAAGGGAGCCAAGGATAAGACGACATCAGCCCATCTGCCTCCCTCAATTCGTTTAATGTTGTGAGATTCATCCAATACTAACATGGCTTTCGATTGCCGTAATAAAGCCTCCAAATCTTGCTGGTCATTGGCTGCCATTTGGTACGAGAGCAAAACTAAATCGGCGTTTGCTGCGTCTCGAAATAACCCAGGTCGATTTGTTTTGTTTCCACTGATTCTTACTGTTTTCGGTTTTTTGCCAAAACAGGCTTCATATTCATCTTCCCAAGGCATAAAACACGCACGTGGTCCGATTACAACAAGGCGATCAATCTCGTGGTTTTCTTTTAATATTGCATATGCCGCTAGCACAATGGATGTTTTTCCACTACCAGGAACTGAGAAATTTGCAGCTCCTTCTAATCCAGATAAATGTGCAACAGCTGGAATCTGATATAATTTTAATGGACGTTTGAATCCTGGAACCGTTAGGGCACCGATACGATTTTTCTTTAACTCGGAACCGATTTCTTTGGATCTTTCAAACCGATGATGCTCATCTTCAACTTCTATAGCTAGCTTTGATGCTCTTTCGTCGAGTTCAAAATTGATCCCATTTTCATGCAAATATTGTAAAGTTTCTTGGAGTTTTTTATGTTCATTAGAACCTGCATTTATGTAAAGTGTAGACGTTTCTTCATCACGCTGAAATCCAAGTATGTTGACAAAGTATATTCTATGTTGCCAGCCTAATACGGGTGAATCTTTTTCTGCAGTTAATTGTATTATACCATTAACTATTGAGATTCTTACAACATCCGTGCCCATAGTATCAGCGCTTCGTTCTTGTTAATATCACATACAGAGTAGCAACTTGGGACTTTAATTCCTCTAATGACTTAATTAGTTCTGCGTCTTGCATGTGTGCGGGATTCCTCGGGTCGATAGCCCGTATCATCGCAATTGCTTTTTCTACCAGTTGTTTAGGCTTTTCTTTTTCCTCCTTTGCATCGACCATTTCAATTGCAAGACGGAATCGATCAACTAGGTCATTTGTGACAGACTCTTTATGATTGTCTAGCTGAAAGCCAGTTACCATTGTTTCTTTTGCATCTTTATCTTGCATTATGCCTTTTAGTTTTCTAACCTCTAGATAAGTTACATTTCCACTTTCAATGAGGCGAAAGGCAATTGGTATGACTTCTGCGGCAGCTTTTTTTGAGACCTTGTTTAGCAATGGTTCGACAACATTATCATTTAAACTATTGAACAGTTCGACTGTGCGTTGACCTTGAAATTTTATATATTGACCTTTCTGATTTGTAGATTCCAAGTAACTATCGATTAACTCTAAAACTTTTAGTCGGCTTTTAAGTTCATTTATAGTAAATCTTCCCCCCAGCGATTGGGATATTTCGGTAAGAGTCAATCCGCTTTTCACGCCCTCTCGTAACTTAAGTAATTCGTTTACGGGTCCGTATTCAAGACGAAAGTCTTTTGCGAATTGTAAACCTGCTTCTATGCGCCAGAGTTCCTTCTCATTTATGTTTTTTGGCAAGACGGCAGCTTTTAGATAGCCATATCTGTCATTGCCAGTCTCAGAATAAAGCTTTGAGAGGATGGCCATACGTCGATTGGCATTAATAACTGCTCCGTCAAACGTGACAAGTCCTGGGTCTAGTTGTCCATGTGTTATTAAATCATTCATCAAATTTTCGGTTTCATCTGGTTTTTGCTGAAGAAGAATTTCCTGAAGTATCTTGGCGTCTTGTTCAATAGATGGATCTAGTTTACGTTTCAGATCACTCTCTTTCTTAAGAAGTTCTGCGCTAAAACGTCCATTTCTGATATTATAGATAAGAAGCTTCAGAGGAATACGATAGACGGGTAAATATTGATTTTGACCCCCTATAAGTACTGGCGCTTTGATTTCTGGAACTAGCTGAGTGGGATTATTTTTTATATATTCTTCAAGCACTTTGGAACGCTCTGTAAAAATATCCATTCAGTCACCTCTAAATCCCCACAAATCATCTTGCAGTCTTACTTCAGAAGACTTTTTACGCCTTTCTTTAATGATTCTAGGAGCGTCGTGTAATTCAGCCAACAATAACAGAAACCTGTTTGATTTCGCTCGGATTTCACGTATGTTCGAAATATTATGCCCGGCTCTCGTCGGATTCGATATGTTTAAAATATGTTGCGTCTTAAACTGATAATATGCAACAAAGTTCCGTCAAACTGACGAAAACAGAACGGCGCTTCTTAATCAGCTTGACGAAGGGCGGCGACAAGAACGACACGGAGATATCCAAGGAAATGAAGGTCAGCAAGGCCACCGTTTCGCGTATCAGGAAGAAGCTCACAGAAGAGGGCCTTCTTGCCGGTGCAACGCCCAAGCTCGACCTTGAGAAACTGGGCGTGTGTTTCTATTATGTGCTAGTTTTCCAGTGGAATGCCTTTGCAAACAGGAAGCTTACCGAAAAGATGGAGAAGGACTTCACTTCCACCTCTCAGACCATCTATTTTGCCGAGGGTTCCAGCCCAAACAGCAAATACATTGCCAAGATGGCATTCATTGACTTCGAGGATTACAACAATTTCCTTGCCGAGTTCAGGCGCAAATACGGCGCTTCTCTTTCTGATTTGGAAACGTTCTTCATAAAGCCGAAGAAGATACTCAAAGAGGACTACGGAGACTTGGTAAAGATGCTGATTGGAGGTGTGTGAGATGAACCGGCACGCAAACATAGCTGCTTTTGCCGTTGTAATGATGCTGCTCCCGACTGCTTTTTCTGTCGCCACCTATGACGACTGCCTCAATGCCATAAATGCCATGTCTCCGCCAATCAAGGACGCGCAGTCCCGCCTGGACTTCCTGAACAGCTTGCTCAAGGACGCAAACACATACGGACTATCTTCCCCAACCCATTCCTCTTCCGCTACCAGCGCGCAAAGCCTGATAACCAAGGCGAGAGCCGCGGAGCACTCGGCAAGCGCGGATTTCGCAGGGGCGGAATATGATGCCTGCGTGAACGACGCGGCAAGCGCAAAAAACTATGCATCACAAGCCGGGACAATAGCCGATTCCTCCGCAATTTTGCTCTATTCCATGCTCAATGCTGCCCCGACATATGAAATATCTGCCGACCCGTCCTCCCTCCAGCTCGCGGACGGAACCTCAACCACGGTAATTATACAGCTGGCATCCCAGGACAACCGGAAGCTTGACTGCAGCTACCTGACCTCCCAGGTACCGCTGCAGCAGCTTGGCACAATTCCGCCATCTGGCACGCAGAGTTTCCAGGCAACAATACAGGCGCCAGCCAGCGGCAACGGCACAATGCAGTTCCTTGTGGACGTTTCCTGCTCTTGCGGAAGCTACACGAGCGGCAGGCGAGAGGCGACCATAGCGGTGCAATACCAACCGGACCCTGTGCGCCTGGCTATCAGGCGTGCAAACCAAAGCATAGCCAGCGCGCAGACCTGGATTGACATGGCAAATGGCGTTATCAGCAATGCCTCTGACATTGGAATGGACACGAGAGACGAACTCGCCGCAGTGGCGACCGCCAAAGGTCTGTTGGTGAATGCAAAGAACTACCTCCAAAGCGCGCAGGCATACATTTCCACAAGCAGCGAGGAGGCAAAAGCCGAAGCCGACAAGGCAAACGACTATGCTGGGCAAGCGGGTGAGAAGGCAAGCTCAGCTTACGAAAAGCTGAGCAGCAATATCGAAACGTGCAAGGAGGCTTACAGGCAGATGCTTTCCGCGCAGGCTGAGATAACCGAGGCAGACGGCATCTACACAAAGCTGGCTTCTGTCGTGCAAAGCCTGCCTGGCGAGATGAACGCAGGCGCAGCTGCGCAGGATGTGGAGTCTCAGCGGCAGAAGCTCGACAGGGCGAAGAACGAGAACTCTCAGGCAAAGACGCAGCTTTCAGCTGGCTACTGCGAGCAGTCCGTGAACAGCGCAATAAGTGCAAGGAACGACGCGGCGGACACGAATAACCAGCTCAGCAGGGTGGCTGAGAGGATGAAGAACACGATAGTGTCCGCGCTTGAAACCGCCTCCTCGCAGACGCAAAGTACAGTAGACAAGGCGAGGGACGCCACTGCAAGCGCAGGAGGGACTTTTCTTGCTGACCCGACCAAAACCTCTTTCGCCCAGCAGCAGCTCACACAGGCCCAAACGGCCCTTGTTGGCGCACAGGGAGCAGTGCTGGACGCGAAACAGGCAACCACTCTCTCGGATTTCCTTGACAGGACGGCTTATGCATTCGGGGAGCTGCAAAACGTGAACAGCATTGCAAATTCAAGCATACAAAGCGCTGACTCGGCGAAAATGGATGCTTATGTGAAGTATGGTATTGCTGTTGCCGTTGTGATTGCCGCCGCTGGCGTTGGCTTCCTGTTCTGGAAGAAGAGAGCAAAACGAGAAAAGAGCAAAGCGCCGGCAGGCAAGCTCGGGCAATTAATCAAGGAAGGGAAATACGAGGAGGCGGCAGAACTCTGCGCATCTAGGAAAGATTACAAGCAAGCGGCAGAGCATTACGCCAAGGTCGGTCGGTTTGGCAAAGCAACTGAGCTATACAAGAAACGCGGCAAGAAAGCCAAGAAGAGGTGATGGAGTGTTCATCCTGCCATTCATAATCATCCTTTCCGCCTTCTTCCTGCTGCTATGGGTGGCAGACCTCTTCTTCACCCTCAAAAGCACGGAAAAGAAGGGGCGCGAGCTTGAGGCCAATCCACTGATGAGAATGCTGCTCAAGGAAAAGCGCGCGCACCTCTACATCTACAAGGCGCTGGAAATCATCTGCTTTTTCGCGTTAATTTATCTCATCTCATTCCAAAACGCGGACTATGCTGTGATAATCCTCCTAGTTGCCACTGGCGCATATTCGCTCGTCGTTTCAAACGGTATGGCTTTCTACCTTGAGATTACAAAAAAACCGGCTGTCGCCTCGCGCCTGCTCTTCCTCGTGTGCCTTGCCGTGCTTTTGTTTGCGTATCTCGCTTACGAAACATTTGCAAACGGAGAAAGCCTGTTCGCTTCCTGTTCTAAGTGCTGCGAGGATTATGCAACCCTCAAGGCGAGCTGCAAGAACAGTGGCACACCAGCAGGGCAGGCAAAGAACAATGACTATGGATTGAACATCACGCTTCCAGGCTGAAAGTTTGGATTGAGATGGTGAGAATGGGCTTAGTGATAACTAGCGAAGAGGCATTGATGCCTAGCTTCTACACTGACAGCATTCTGCACAGGGATAGCGAGCTAAAGGCGATTAACGAGGCAATAAAGCCACTCTTTGAGGGCAGACATCCAGACAACCTTTTCATATCAGGAGACTCAGGAACTGGCAAAACAGCCTGCATTAAGCACGTTCTGAAAGGGCTTGAGGGGCGCAGCCTGCGCATAAAGCCAATTTACGTGAACTGCTGGCAGCACTCGACGCGGATGGCGGTTTATTCCATCATTGCAAGGGCGCTGGACGAGATGATGCCGCGCAGGGGGCTTGCACGCGATGAGGTTTATGACCGGATTATTGAGGTTATGGAAAAGGAAGGCGCACGGGTCCTTCTTGTGCTTGACGACCTTGACGGGCTGTTCTTCCGCAATGAACAGAAGTTGTTCTACGACCTTGGCAGGGCTGGCAACGGAAAGCCCTTCTTTGGCGTGATAGGCATATCCAACGATGCGCAGCTGCTTGAGAGCAACGACATCGGGGCGAAAAGCGCCATGCGGTTTGTGGATATGGAGTTCAAGCACTACACAGCAGGGCAGATGACGGGCATACTGGCGCAAAGGGCAAAGCTCGGGCTGTCATCAGGAAGCTGGAGCACGGAAATAATCGAAGCTTGTGCAGCAGGGGCCGTGGCTAGGAAAAGCAATGTTGCCGAGGGGCTGAACATGTTATGGGCTGCTGCGAAGAAGGCTGAGAAGGCAGGCAGGACAAGAATAAAGATTGAGGATGTGAAGGTGGAAGGGCATATGGCAAGTGCTCCGGTTCAAGTCCAAACGCCCTCAGTGCACCTGAGCGATGAGGAGAGGCTGATTCTTGACATAGTTGGGCGCGGGCCGAAAAGCTCGACCGACCTTTACCTTGAATTTCTCATGAGGCAGAAGCGCAGCAAGCGGCAGATACGCAATTACATTAGCGGGCTTGAGGCAAAAAAGCTGCTTCACACAGAAACAGTGAAAAGAGCAAGCCCAATGCTCACCACAAGGATAATACAGCTCAGCAATTGGATGGAAACACGCCCTGAGCCTGTGGAAACCCGCGCAAAACACGCGCCCCCCTTCGCTGCAGTTGGGCGCGGTTAGCATATAAACAAAATCACGCGGTTTTCACGCGCTCATTTTG
>Ga0172370_10007049_pt1 | contig 13895 bp, 13 predicted proteins | sample LakKiv5m_FD_114538 | JGI IMG/M metagenome (GOLD analysis project Ga0172370, IMG submission 114538) | Freshwater microbial communities from Kabuno Bay, South-Kivu, Congo - kab_022012_11.5m | ecosystem: Environmental > Aquatic > Freshwater > Lake | place: Democratic Republic of the Congo...
CAGTGTTGAGTCGCGTGGCATTGCGTCGGTCGGCGTCGCATCCTCGTGTTCTTGTGTCTGTCATCACCAGCCACCCGGAAAATTCCCGGCAGCGGGTGGAGGCGTGTGTCTAAACTTCAGTTTTTCTGATAAACCTATTGCGATTGGGCAATATATCGCTATAATGCAATACATGAAGGCCAAGCTCCTGGTTCGGAACAAGGAAGTCAGAGACGACGGCTCAATCATTGAGATCGTCATCTGGTCACTTCAGCAGCCGGTGCCGCCATGCACCCATCTTTTCAAGTATCAGTTGTTTTATGGGCGAAAAGGTAATCGGATCGTTTGTTACGACAACGAACGAGGCAAGGGAGATCACCGCCATTTCAAAGGAATGGAAGCGGCCTATAAATTCTTGTCGATCGAACAACTGTTGGTGGATTTTGAAAAGGATCTGCTGTTGATAGAAAGAGGTGAGTCATGAAAGCCATTATTGAATTGGGGTACCGAGGCAGTGCGATCGATCAGGCGAGGCGTGCGCTCGAGAATTCGCGTACTGGCAGAAATGTGAATTACCACCTGATTTTTGAATCGGCAAGAACATTATTCTCTGAATTGACCCCGGCCAGAATCGATGCACTCGATTATTTGCGCACCCATGGCCCGATGACGATCTATGCCTTGGCCAAGGCACTCAACCGCAATTACTCGAATGTCCATGGTGATGTCGAAAAACTGCTGGAGCATGGACTCGCAGAGAAAGATGAGGAGAGCCGAGTGGTTGCGCCATGGGATTCGATTGAAATCCGGTTGGCACAAGCCAAGGCGGCATGATTCCCGTTGTTGAACGGTTCAGATCGTGGCAAGCACGATCTAACCTTAGTCGTTAGCCCGAAGGTCATTTTCTAGCCAGTTTTCTAAACCTAACTTTCTGGATGTTTGAAAAGCCCACTGTGACATGACTGACTTAAATCGTTATCGTTTGTGATAAATCGGTCACAGTGAAATAGTGCTAAGTGATTGTTTAAATAGATTTGGAGCCAATTAGGCCCGCTTCAGGTACAATCAAATGATGTTTGCACCCATCATTATTTTCGTCCTCATAACCTTTGCTTGTGCCAGTGCTGTGACAGTTTGTGTGCCAGTGCTGTGACAGCCGCCAACTTTGATCGGCGCCGCCAAAACGCGATGAGGCAAGGTCAGCTTGTCCAAAGCATACTTGAGCGAAATTTCCCACAACGAGATCGACGATAAGGCCACCGGGTTCGCACTTTCGTCGAGGATAAGACGCGCTTTGCGCCCCAGCTTCTCGGGCGCGAATGCGGCACAAAGAAACGTATGGGTATCCAGCAGATAATTCATGCCGCGAGAAACTTCTCGACGTCCATGGCAAAGTCATCCGCCAGGGCGAAAGTGGCGCGTCCTTTGAGCATACCGAGCTGCCGTTTGCCGCTTGCCGCGGCAAACCGGTCGTAGGGCACCAACGCGGCGACGCGTTCGCGCTTGCGGCCGTAGCACACCACCACCGATTCGCCCGCCTGCACTGCGGAGAGCACATCGGCAAACTGGGCTTTGAATTCTCCGATTGTCAGACTGCGCATGGCTTGGCCCCGCTAAGCAAAAGTTCACACTGGCATATTGTGACAAGTTGTCAAGATAACTACTGGCCCAGCCCTGCCGTGAGGTGCCGGCAGCCGATTGCCCGATTGGCGCGCAGGGTTGCCGGGTTGCCGCGCAGGCTGGACGCAACCCCGCCGAAACGGGATAATTCGCCTCTGCGACCTGCGTCGTGCGCAATTCCCAGCGCAGGTCCTTTTTTTCCACTTTTTTGATCCGAGGTTCCCATGGCAGCAGCGATGCCCGCAGCGGCGCAGAGCCGTCTTCTTCTTTCCGGAAACGAGGCCGTGGCGCGTGCCGTGTGGGAAGCGGGGGTGAAAGTGGCCGCGGGTTATCCCGGCACCCCGGCGACGGAGATGCTTGAAGCACTGTCGAGCTATCCGCGCGAGGACATTTACACCGAATGGTCAGTTAACGAAAAGGTTTCTCTCGAAGTCAGCATCGGTGCTTCCATGGCGGGCTCGCGGGCGTTCTGCGCGATGAAGCACGTCGGCTTGAACGTTGCCGCCGATCCCTTGATGACGCTCACGCTGACCGGTGCCAATGGCGGCCTGGTGATCGCCGTGGCCGATGATGTGGGCATGTCATCCTCGCAGAATGAACAGGATTCGCGCTTCTGGGGACGCTTCGCCCATGTGCCGATCCTTGAGCCGGCCGATTCGCAGGAGGCGTATGCGATGGTTGGCTACGCATACGACCTGTCAGAGGAATACCAGGTGCCGGTGATCCTGCGCATGACGGCGCGCATCAGCCACGTCAAGGGCATCGTCAATATCGGGACGCGCCAGCCGCACAAGAATCTCGGCTTCTCCAAGGATGCCGAACGCTGGGTCATGGTGCCGGGTCATGCCAAGCGCCGCTTGCCGTTGGTGTATCAGCGCGAGCAGGAACTCAAGAAACTTTCCGACAAGACCCCGCTCAACATCCTCGAACCCGGCAGCGACCGCCGCGTCGGCTTCATCACCAGCGGCCCCGCCTACATGCATGTGCGCGAGGCTTTCCCCGATGCACCGGTGCTCAAGCTCGGCATGTCCTACCCGTGGCCGCTGGAAAAGGCCAGGGAACTGGCGGGCATGGCCGGCATGGTGGTCGCGGTGGAGGAAACCGAGCCGATCCTCGAACTCGAACTCAATGCCGCCGGCATCAAGGCACACGGCAAGGATGCCTTGCCGCGCATCGGCGAACTGGCCCCGGAAATCCTCAAGCCGGGCGTGGCGCGCCTGCTGGCCAGCGAATTCACTCCGCCCCCGGCGGTGGCACCGGTGCCGCTGTTTCCGCGTCCGCCGACGCTGTGTGCCTCCTGTCCGCACATGGGTGTGTATTACGTACTCTCGCAGCTGCGCAACCTCACTATTTCCGGCGACATCGGCTGCTATACCCTGGGTGCCGGCCACCCCTGGAATGCGCTGGATTCGACCATTTGCATGGGCGCTTCGATGGGTGTCGCGATGGGGCTGGACAAGGGCCGCTCCGAAGCCGACAAGAATAAGCGCATCGTTGCGGTGATCGGCGATTCAACCTTCATGCACATGGGCATGCAGGGCCTGCTCGACATCACTTACAACCGCGGCAACATCACTGTGCTGCTGCTCGACAACGGCGCGGTGGGCATGACCGGTGGCCAGAATTCGCCGGCCAACGGCCGCGACATCCACCGCCAGCCGGCTCCGCGTATTTCCTTCCCGAAACTGGTCGAAGCTCTCGGCGTCAAGCCGGAGCGCATCCACGTCGTCGATCCCTACGAATTGCCGACGCTGTTCAAGGTGCTGCGCGATGAAACCAAAATCGACGATGTTTCCGTCATCATCACCAACCGGCCCTGCGTGCTGATCGAGGATTTCAAGCCACTCAAGCCTTTCATGGTCGCGGAGGACAAATGCACGGGCTGCGGCAACTGCATCGAAGTGGGCTGCCCGGCGATCCATGTCACGCGTCGCGAAAAGGCGGTAAAGGCCTCCGGCAAGGAAGTCGAACTCGCCTTTACGCGCATCGACTCCAACGCCTGCACGGGCTGTAGCCTGTGCCTGCAGCCCTGCGCGCCCGAGGCGATCATGCCTTATGCGCCGCAGAATTCGATTTCGATTCAGCCAGTTTGAGATAATGTTATGACTTCAGCAACCACCAACATTCTGGTCTGCGGCATCGGCGGTCAGGGCGTGATGACCGCCACCGAGATTCTCGCCGAGGCCGCCATTGCCGAGGGCCACGACGGCAAGAAAACCGAAGTCGCCGGCATGTCGCAGCGCGGCGGTATCGTCACCTCGCATCTGCGTTTTGGTCCGCGCGTGCTCTCTCCCCAGATTGCCCCGGGCACGGCCCATGTGCTGCTCGGGTTCGAATCCGCCGAGGCGCTGCGCTGGATGGGACATCTGGCGCCGGGCGGCCTGGCGCTGGTGAATGATGCGCGTCTGGTCCCGCCGGTGGTCGAACTGGGCCTGTTCTCTTACCCCGACGATCCTCTCGGCATGATGCACAAGGCCGGCATCAACACCGTGGCCTTCGATGCCGCTTCGATCGCCAAGTCGCTGGGCGATCTGCGCCTGGGCAATACCGTGATGCTGGGGGCGATTGCCGACCATCTGCCGTTCTCCGCCGATGTGCTGCTGAACAGCATCATCAAGCGCTTTGCCAGCAAGGGCGAGAAACTGGTGGAAATGAATCGCCAGGCATTTGCCGCAGGCCGCGCCGCTGCCAGTGAACATTCCAGCGTGCCGGCAACGGCCTGATCGCCATGACTACAAAGATTCTCGACGGCAATCTCCTGTCCGCCAAGTTGCGCGACGCATTGCGCGTTCGCACCAGCGAGCTGACCGTGCAGGGTTGCCAACCCGGCCTGGCCGTGATCTTGGTCGGCAGCGACCCGGCATCCCAGGTCTATGTGCGCAACAAGATCAAGGCTTGCGAAACCGTCGGCCTGCTTTCGGAAAAATACGAGTACCCGGCCGACACGCGTCCGGAGGTGGTGTTCCATCGCATCGCTGCGCTCAACAATGATCCGAGCATCCATGGCATCCTGGTGCAATTGCCTTTGCCGCCGCAGTTCGACGCCGACGCCGTGCTTGCGGCGATTTCCCCGGAAAAGGATGCCGATGGCTTTCATGCCGAGAACGTCGGCGCCCTGATGCAGGGCCAGCCGCACTTCATTCCCTGTACTCCGTATGGCGTGATGCAGATGCTCAAGTCGGAGAACGTCAATCTGCGCGGCGCCGAAGCCGTCATCGTCGGCCGCAGCAACATCGTCGGCAAGCCGATGGCGATGCTGCTGCTCGCGGCCAGTGCCACCGTCACCGTCTGCCATTCGCAAACCCGCGACCTGGCGCTGCACACGCGGCGTGCCGACATCCTGGTGGCTGCCGTGGGCAGAGCCAGGATGATTACCGGCGACATGATCAAGCCGGGTGCCACGGTTATCGATGTCGGCATCAACCGCCAGGCCGATGGCAAGCTTTGCGGCGACGTCGATTTCGAGAGCGCCAAGGAAGTCGCCGGACTCATCACGCCGGTGCCGGGCGGTGTCGGACCGATGACTATCACCATGCTGCTGACCAATGCCATCGAGGCGGCCGAACGAACTCTCGGGAAATAGGTAGAAGATGAAAACCAGCAAAGCTAAAGCCGCTGCCCCATCTCCCCTGGTCGGGATTGTCATGGGATCTGATTCCGACTGGCCCATATTGCGTGCCGCAGCGAAGACCCTCAAGGATTTCGGTGTCGCCTGCGAAGCCAAGGTGCTCTCTGCGCACCGCACCCCCGACCAGGCGCTCGACTACGCGACCCAGGCAGCCGGGCGCGGCCTCAAGGTATTGATCGGTGCCGCGGGCGGTGCCGCCCATCTGGCCGGCGTGCTGGCGGCCAAGACCACCTTGCCGGTGCTGGCCGTGCCGATGCCTTCGAAGCATTTGCAGGGCCTCGATTCACTGCTCGCCATGGTGCAGATGCCGGGCGGCATCCCGGTGGCCACCTTTGCCATTGGTGAAGCCGGTGCCACCAATGCGGCGCTTTTCGCCGTATCCCTGCTGGCGCTGAGCGACAAGACCTTGGCGAAGAAGCTCACCGAGTTCCGCAGGAAACAGACCGAGAAGGTGCTGGCCAAGACGCTACCCGATTTGCCTTGATTCCGATTCAAAATCAACCGTTACTTTGTCGACTTCGCCTTGCCGTGTTAATTACACGGACTGCGGCTCGTCTTCGCGTCGCGCTTGATTTTGAAACGGAATGAATCCGAGGTATGGACGTGCCGATCGCTCAGGCCGTGGCTTTGCTGCGTGCCGGCGAACTGGTCGCGTTTCCCACCGAAACCGTGTATGGCCTGGGTGCGGATGCAGCGAATCCAGCAGCGGTTGCAAAAATCTTTGCGGCCAAGGGAAGGCCTGCCGATCATCCCCTGATTGTGCACCTGGCCGATGCTGCTGCGCTCGATGCCTGGGCGCGTGAAGTGCCACAAGCAGCGCGGCAACTCGCCGCGGCCTTCTGGCCCGGCCCGCTGACGCTGATTCTGAAACGCCGGCCGCAGGTTCTCGATGCCGTCACCGGCGGGCAGGATACCGTCGGTTTACGCGTTCCCAATCACCCCGTGGCGTTGGCACTGCTGCGGGCTCTTAGCGTCGCAAAAAGCGAGGCAAAGGACGAGGCAGTGGGACTGGCCGCACCTTCCGCCAATCGCTATGGCCGCATCAGCCCGACCCGCGCGGCCCATGTCCGTGCCGAACTCGGTGCGAGCGTGCCACTGGTTCTGGATGGCGGTGATTGCGCGGTCGGCATCGAGTCGACCATCGTCGATCTTTCCGGCAGCGAGGTGCGCGTATTGCGCCCCGGTGCTATTGGCGCCGACGCCATTGCGCAGGTGCTCGGCATTGCTGCACTGGCGAACCACACGCCGACTGCGGGATCGGCTCCTGCAATTCCACGTGTGGCGGGTTCCGGCGTGGCCCATTACGCGCCGCGTACGCCACTGCGGCTGGTGGCCGGCGAGCAATTGCAGGACGCGGTGGATGCCGCCCTGGGCGCCGGGCAACGGGTGGCCGTGCTGGCGCATGGCCGTGCGGCGAGAATTGCCCCGAACCTGCATTGGCAAGCGGCGGCGCGCGATGCCGCGGCGTATGCGCATGACCTGTACGCGCGGCTGCGCGAACTCGATGCGGGTGAGGGCGACCTGATCCTGGTCGAGATGCCGCCCATGTCGAATGAGTGGCTGGCCGTGAGGGACCGGCTGCAACGTGCCGCCTGCGGCTCAGGCCGCGATGTCTAACGGGTTTGCCTTGCCTGCTGCACTGGGGTAGCCTGCTATTCCCACACTGCGGAGCGCTCAAATGTCGAATCCAGTCATCGCGATCACCAACTTTCTGAGAACTTTTCTGCTGGGAGCAGCGCTTGGCCTCGTCGTTACGATGCCAGCCCGGGCCGATCTGGCCAGCCTGAGCGGCAAGGATGCCAGCGCCGGTCTCAAGGAGGCGCTTACCCGCGGTGCCGAGTTCGCGGTCGCGCAGTTGGGCAAACCGGACGGCTTTCTCGGCAACGCCAAAGTCAGAATTCCCCTGCCGCCATCTTTGCAAAAAGTTGAAAGTATGGTGCGCAAGCTGGGTATGTCGAAGCAGGCGGATGAACTGGTGGACACCATGAATCGCGCCGCCGAATCGGCCGTTGTCGAAGCCAAGCCGCTGTTGGTCGATGCGGTGAAAAAGATGACGGTCAAAGATGCCAAAGCGATCCTGAGCGGACCGGAAGATTCCGCGACCCAATATTTTCGTACGGCCACAGCGGCGCAGATGACCCAGAAGTTCTTGCCCATCGTGAAGAAGGCGACCGCCAAGGTGCAGCTTGCAGACAAGTACAACGCCTTTGCCGGCAAGGCGGCCAAGCTCAATTTGATTGACCAGAAGGATGCCGATCTCGACAAATACGTGACGCAAAAAGCCATTGATGGCCTGTTTCTGATGGTGGCCGAGCAGGAAAAGCAAATCCGCCAGGATCCCATTGGTACGGGCAGCAACCTCCTCAAGAAAGTCTTCGGCGCCATCGGAAAATAGGCAGAAGAAATACTGATTGCAGCATGGGCATACCGCACAGCGGATCTATGGAGCCGGAATAGGCCAGTCTTTTCCGCGCTGCTGGGCGCTATGACAAGCGGCAAAACCAGCCAGAATTTCTTGTATACGCCGCTTTCGTTCAGGACCCTCCCCCAAGCATTGCCTCGACTTTGCGGCTTCGACAACAACTCAGAAGGCTTCCATCATGACCATACGACGTTTGATCGGCATCTACACCACCATCACCGTGGCCGTGCTCATGATCCTGTGGCTGGTCGTCAATAACGGCTTCCGGCACTCCGAAGACAGCTCAAGGGAGGAGAACACCGTGGCGCTGCCGGCATTGGTCGCCATGCTCGAAACACGTTTTAATGTGGTCCAGATACAGCAATATCTGAGCGACGCCTCCGCCACCGGCGAACCCGACGGACTCAAGGACGCCAGGAGCTCCCGGGACGATGCACTGAAACATCTGGATCACCTGGCCAGCCTCATCCCGGCGCTGACGAACGATGTCGGCCTGATCAAGGCCGCCGTCGGCAATTTCCACGCGTTGGGTGTGGAAATGGCGAACGCCTATGTGAATTCGGGCCGGGACGCCGGCAACATCTTGATGAAGCGCCCGGGCGACGGCTTCGATGCACAAGCGGAGAAACTCACCGAGCGACTGGAAAAACTGGAACAATCGGTGCGCGATAACATGACCGCGTCCGCCCTGAACGCGGAGAAGGAGATCGGCGACGCCAAGTTCCAGGCGACGCTGCTTTCCCTGGCAATCTGCCTGATGGTGATCGCATCGGGCATCGTGTTGTATCGTGTCCTTCTGAAGATTCTGGGTTGCGAACCGGGTCACGCCACTGAAATTGCCAAACGCATTGCCGGCGGCGATTTGAGCCAGGAGGTGCCTGTTACGGCGGGCGATCGCACCAGTTTGCTCCGCGCGATCCAGGAAATGCAGGAGGGCCTGCGTTCCCTCATCCACAATATCGGCGAGACGGCCCGCTCCCTCACCGGTTCTGCGCAGGAGCTTTCCCGGGCCGCCCAGCAGGTTTCCAAGTCCAGCGCCGTGCAAAGCGACAAATCCGCCTCGATGGCGGCTTCCATTCAGGAGATGGCCGTGTCCATCGCCCATATCGCGGACAGCGCCGGCCATGCCGACCAGAGTGCCCTGGAAGCGGACAAGCTTGCCGACAACGGCGCCGAGCTGGCCGTCGAAGCCGTCAGCGAAATGGACAGTATTTCGGCCTCGGTCGCTAACACCGCAGCCTCGGTCCAGGCTCTTGGCGATCGCTCCGAGGCCATCGCCAGCATTCTGGATGTGATCCGCGAAATTGCGGATCAAACCAACCTGCTGGCCTTGAATGCAGCGATCGAGGCGGCGCGTGCCGGAGAGCAGGGACGCGGCTTTGCGGTCGTCGCTGACGAGGTGCGCAAGCTGGCTGAGCGCACAGCCAGTGCTACCACGGAAATAAGGACCACTGTCGAGTCGGTTCGAACCGGCACGATCGAGGTTGTCTCGGAAATGACGGGCAGTAAGGACCGGGTGATTGCCGGCGTGGATCGGATTCGTCTGGCCGGCGAAGCCATGGGCAGCATCAAGGGCGGGGTCAAGCTCGTGCTGGGTGCCGCTGAGGAAATTGCTGCGGCGCTGAAGGAACAGGACGTCGCCAATCAGGAGATCGCCCGCAATGTCGAGGGCATCGCCCAGATGACCGAAGAAACCAGCGAAGCCGTGACGCATGTCGCCGCCGCCGCGGACAACCTGGAAAAACTGGCGCATTCCTTGGCCGAGTCGGTCCACCAATTCAGAATCTGACCTTTCCCAAGGCGGTGCGGTCTGCGGGAGGGTTCAGACACTTCCTGACACAGACAGCGCTACAGCATCGGCAGCATGCTGATGTTGCAGCGCATTACGGATTTTGCCTAGGGCGCTAGGGAATCGAACCGGATATACGCAGCGTCTGACCGCGCCTAATATCCAGTCTGCCGGTCGATCGCGACCGCAGCAACAACAACACCAGGAGGCAAGCATGCTCACCGTCGATATCGACACGGGTGGCACGATGACCGATGCGCTGATTTCCGATGGGGAACGGCGCCATTCGTTCAAGGTCGACACCACTTCGCACGACTACACCGTTTCATTTCTCGCCTGCCTGACCGAGGCGGCCAAGACATTGGAATATGCCGATGTCGCCAGCTTTCTCGCGCAGGTCGGCCTGATCCGCTGGACCTCGACCATCACCACCAATGTGCTCGCCGAGCGGCGCGGCTCCAAGGTCGGGCTGCTGGTGAGCAAGGGCCACGAGAAGACGCTCTATGGCAATTCGCGCTCGCCGGTGATCGACGAGCTGATCGGCGGCGCCAACGTCATTGGCCTGCCGGAACAGCCCACGGCGGGCGACATTCTGGCCAGCGTCAAGGAACTGCTCGAAGGCGGCGTGCGCCGCATCTGCGTCTGCCTCAAGGACAGCTTTCCCGACGGCCGTGCCGAACAGCACATCAAGGCCATCATCGAGGAGCAGTATCCCGATCACATCATCGGCGCCGTGCCGGTGCTGTTGGGCAGCGAGATGGCGCGGCTGCGCCACGACCAGACGCGCGTCCATTACTCGCTGATGAACGCTTACACCCATACCCAGCTGGCGACTTCGCTGTTCAAGGCCGAGGATCTGCTGCGCGACGAGCACCGCTGGAACGGGCCGCTGCTGATCGGCCACACCGACGGCGGTGTGGCGCGCATCAGCAAGACCAAGGCGGTCGACACCATCGAGTCGGGTCCGGTGTTCGGCACTTTCGGCGGCGCCTACATGGCGCGCACTTACGGTCTCAAGAACGTGATGTGCTTCGATGTCGGCGGCACCACCACCAAGTGCTCGATCGTCAAGGACGGCCAGCCCGTGTTACAGCGCGGTGGCGAACTCATGGAAGTGCCGGTGCAGTCCTCCTTCGCCATGTTGCGCTCGGCTGCGGTGGGCGGCGGCTCGATCGCGCGGGTCAAAGATAAACTCATCGTGCTCGGTCCGGACAGCATGGGTGCAGCCCCCGGCCCGGCCTGCTATGGACTCGGCGGTAGCGAGGCGACGCTGACGGATGCCCTGCTGGTGCTGGGTTATCTGGATGCAGCCAACTTCCTCGGCGGCCGGCGTCATCTGCAGGTCAGCCAGGCGCGCAACGCAATCGAGAAGAATGTCGCCAAGCCTCTGGCGATGCCGGTGGAACTGGCAGCCTTGATGATCCGCGATGAAGCCGTCGCCATCATGACCGAACTGATTCGTGCCACGCTGGCGGAAGCTCGGCTCGATGCGCAGCAGACGGCGCTGTTTGCCTTCGGCGGCAATGGCCCGATGTTCGCGGCGCTGCTTGCGGAAAAGCTTGCCATGCCGGTGGCCTATGTGTTCGACCTCGGCCCGGTGTTTAGTGCCTTCGGTTCGGCCATCTCGGATGTGGTGCATGCCTACGGGCATGGCACCTCGGAACTCTGGAATCCTGCGACCCATACCGCGACGCTGCTGGAACTTCACACCCAGGGCGTGCGCGATTTGCGCGGCGAAGGTTTCAAGCCGGCCGATGCCAGGTTTGCCTGGGAGCTGGAATTCGCCAGCGGCGCCGACGATGTCGCCGTGGTCCATGCCGTCACCACAACCAGTGATCCGGCGGCGCTGGCAGCCGAACTCGACAAGGCGGTGAAGAGCGCCGGCTCGGTCGGCAAGCAGCCGCTGGTGCTGATCCGCCTGACCACCACCTTGTCGATTGGATCCCACGCACTGACCAAGCGCACCCACAAGGTCGCAGCGCAACCGCCCGGCAGCCGCGCGCTGCGCTTTGATGCCACCGACGAAAAGCTGCATCCGGTGCAGCGCTGGGAACACATGAACGTGGGCGACAAGCTGGCCGGTCCGGCGGTGGTAAATGGCGCCACGCTGACCTGCCCGGTGCCACCCGGCTGGGAATTGCAGGTCGACGCCTACGGCAATGCCGAACTGCGCCACCTGAAATAACAAGAAACGGAACCACGAGGACATCCAACATGTATGAACGACTGCGTTTTACCGAATACCTCGACCTCGATCTCAACGACGATCATTGGTATTGCCACGACTGCGGCACCAAATTGATTTCGGCGCGGGAGAGCTACAAGAAAGGCTGCCTGGTCGCTGAACGCGATCCCGGCGAAATCCACAATCCGGTCATCGAAGGGGACTACACCTTCGCGCCCGACGCCGGCTGGGTGCGCATTCTCGAGTTTTACTGCCCGGGCTGCTCGCGCCAGATCGAAACCGAATACTTGCCGCCGGGTCATCCGGTGACCCATGACATCGAAGTCGACCTGGCAAGCCTCAAGGCGCGGCTGGCCAGCGGCAGCGTCGTCATCAAGGCCGGCAAACTGTGCAAACCCGAGGAGATCGCAGCATGAGCAACGAGAACAACAAGATCTCCGCCCAGACGGCGATGAACTCGATCGACATCGATGTCGGCGGCACCTTCACCGACCTGGTGCTGACCCTCGACGGCGAACGCATCATCGCCAAGTGCCCGACCACGCCGCATGACCTGTCGATCGGCTTCCTCAACACTATCGAGGCCGGCGGCGACAAGCTGGGGCTGACGGTCGAGGAGATGTTGCCGCGCATCGACATCATCCGCTATTCGACCACCGTTGCCTTGAATCGCTTGCTGCAGCGCCACGGGCCGCGCGTCGGCCTGATCACTACCGAGGGTCACGAAGATGCCATCTTGATCGGCAAGGGCGCCCAGTGGGTCGATGGCCAGCGCGTCGCCGAGCGGCGCAACATCGCCGTGCAGAACAAGCCGCATCCCCTGATCGACCGCGGACTCATCGTCGGTATCCGCGAACGCATCGATTCGAAAGGCGATGTGGTCCGCCCCCTCGACGAAGAAGATGTGCGCCAGAAACTGCGCATGCTGATGGACCGCGGCGCCCGTGCCATCGTCGTGTCGCTGTTGTGGAGCTTCATGAACCCGGCGCACGAGAAGCGGGTGCGCGAGCTGATCCGCGACGAGTACAAGGAATACCACATCGGTTTCGTACCGGTGGTGATGTCGCATGCCGTGGTGGCCAAGATAGGCGAGTACGAGCGCACCATGACGGCGATCCTCGATGCCTACCTGCAGCGCTCGATGCAGAACGACATTGGCGCCACTTGGGACAAGCTGCGCGAGAAAGGCTATCGCGGCGCTTTCCTGATGATTCACAACTCGGGCGGCAGCGCCGACATCTTCAAGACGCCGGCCTCGCGCACCTTCAACGGCGGCCCGGTGGCCGGCCTGATGGGCTCGGCCTATTTTGCCGACAAGCTCGGCTACAAGAACGTCATCGCCGGCGATGTCGGCGGTACCAGTTTCGACGTGGCCCTGGTGGTCGAGTCGAGCGTGCGCAACTATACCTTCAAGCCGGTGATCGACAAATGGATGGTGAATGTCACCATGATGCAGACCATTTCAGTCGGTGCCGGCGGCGGTTCGATCGCCTCGGTCGACAAGTCCTGCCAGCGGCTTGAAGTCGGTCCGCGCAGCGCCGGCTCGATGCCCGGCCCGGCTTGCTACGATCTCGGCGGCACCGAGCCGACCGTCACCGATGCCGACGTGGTGCTCGGCTACATCAATCCCGATACCTACTTCGGCGGGCGCATGCCGCTATCTAGGGCCAAGGCCGAGAAGGCCATCCGCGACAAGATCGCCACGCCGATGGGCATCGAAGTCATCGAGGCGGCGGCGCTGATCCGGCGCGTGGTCGACGAGAACATGGCGGGGGCGATCAAGCGCGAAGTGCACATGCGCGGTTATCACCCGGAAGATTTCGTGTTGTTCGCCTTCGGCGGCGCCGGCCCGACGCACATGGCGGGCTTCAAGGCGGACGTGCCCAAGGCCGTGGTGTTTCCCGCCGCGCCGGTGTTCTGCGCGATGGGCTCGTCGATCATGGATATCGTGCATATGTACGAACAGTCGCGGCGCATGATTTTCATGCAGCCGATGACCGAGCAGATCGTCATCGACAAGGCGGCCTTCAACAATACGGTAGCGCAGATGATGGACAAGGCGAAACTGGAGATCGCCTCGGAAGGGCTGAATGTCGATGAAGCACTTTACTCACTGGAGCTCGACATGCTCTACGGCGGCCAGGTCAATCTCAAGCGGGCCAGTTCGCCACTGCTGAAGATCGAATCGGATGCCGATGCCCAGATGATCTACGACGCTTTCGAAAAAGAGTTTTCCGAGTCCTTCAGCCCGCTGGTGGTCAACAAGCCGGGC
>Ga0172370_10007050_pt1 | contig 13891 bp, 17 predicted proteins | sample LakKiv5m_FD_114538 | JGI IMG/M metagenome (GOLD analysis project Ga0172370, IMG submission 114538) | Freshwater microbial communities from Kabuno Bay, South-Kivu, Congo - kab_022012_11.5m | ecosystem: Environmental > Aquatic > Freshwater > Lake | place: Democratic Republic of the Congo...
TAAGAAAGCGGAGCGATTTTGCGGAAGCCAAAATCGCGCTATCAATTTTTTCAAAACTCTTTCTTTAAAGATTTAGAAACAAAATACTGGGCAGAGAAAAATATTATTAAAATAGCCAGCAAAGCAAATTCAGCATATTTTAAATATGTTTTAACTGCAAAATAGGACAAACTAAAAGCAAAACCAAAAGCTCCCACAATGCCCAGCCAAAAAATAACAGCCACAGCCGAAGATTTGATGAACTTTAAAAATGAAAAATCCAACATCCCATAGCGCAATAAAGTGGCACGGTGCGTCCCATAAATAAATTTTGTTAGCAGCAGGGAACGAACCGAGCGGTTAATTAAATGTTCGTCGTATCTGCCTACTGCCTTGGTGGCCCAACGGGACAGTAGGGAAGATTTCTTTAACAGCCTTCCAACGCCAAACCAAGTAAGCTGTTCTAAATATGCTCCGGAAATAATTACTCCAACTATTGCCCATGGGTTAAGCCTCCCAGAACTAATAACAAAAACGCCAATAATAATCATTAAATTGGCGTCAAAAAACATGGCAAAAAATAAAACAATGTAAGTCCAAATTCCCAAATGTAAAAAACTAAAATCCATGACTAATTTCGATTTTGGCTCCCAGTTGATTAAGCCGGCTAACCAAATTTTCATAACCGCGGTTAATGGAATATACATTCCGAAGCAGGGAAGTTCCTTTGGCCGCCAACATGGCAATTAAAATAATGGCTGCCCGGCGCAACGCGGGCGGACAGATTATTTCCGCGGCCTTTAATTCACTCGGCCCGTCCACATAAACGCGGTGTGGATCGGCCAAAATTATATTGGCGCGTAATTTATTTAACTCCATATAATAAATTGCGCGGTTTTCGTAAACCCAGTCGTGAATTAAGGTGGTCCCTTTGGCTTGTGTGGCCACGGGAACAAAAAACGGCAAGTTGTCTATATTTAAACCCGGGTAGGGGAGCGGATGGATTTTTTCCTCCAGCGCCACAAGTTCAGAAGGAAAAGTTTTTATATCCGCCAGCTTGGTAAAACCATTCAAACTTTTATATTTTTTTATAATTTTATAATTAAATCCCATCTTCTCCAATTTAAGCAATTCCAACTCCAAAAAATCTATTGGGCACCGCTCTATGGTAATGGCCGATTTAGTTGTTGCCGCCAAAGATAAAAATAGCATGGCTTCAATTGGGTCTTCGCTTAAATTAAATACCGCCCTGGTATTTATATTTGGCCGGCCGTGAATTTTTAAAGTAGAAGTGCCAATGCCTTCAATCTTAACACCCAATACCCCAAGAAAATGGCACAAATCCTGAACCATGTAGTTTGAAGAGGCCAATTTAATGGTGGTTACACCAGACAATTTAGCCGCAGCCATTAATGTATTTTCGGTGACCGTGTCTCCCATTTCATATAGAATTACTTCGGACGGAGTTAGCTTTTGGCAAGATACCGCATAATGATCATGATGGGTTTTAATTTGTAATCCTAACTTTTCCAATGCATACAAATGCGGACGCACAGTTCTGGCTCCAAGTTTACAGCCACCGGCAAGCGGCAAGGAAAACTTTGAACTCAAGTGGGCCAAGGGTCCAAGCAACATTAGCACACTACGGGTTTTAACCGCCGCTTCCCGGTTAATTTTGGTTAAACTAATTTTTCCGGGCAACAGCTCTACGTCACTGCCTTGCCTTTTAACCGACACTCCAATGCTTTGGAGGACTTCTATAATCCGGTTTACTTCTTCGATTTTTGGAACATTTTTTAAAATTGTTTTACCGCTGTTGAGCAAACTGGCACAGAGCAAAGACACGGCCGCATTTTTGGAAGTATTTACCGCCACTTTGCCGGATAATTTATGTCCGCCATCAATTTTAAAATTGACCGAACTGTCCGCCAAAGTAATTATTTCCCGATTTAAGACCATGCTGATTTTTGCCAGCATTTCCGTAGTTAAATTTTGTTGCCCATTTTCCATCCTGGCGACCGCCGACTGGCTGGTCTTTAAACTTTTGGCAAACTGGCTTTGAGTAAACCCTTTAAGTTCCCTTATTTCAGCGATAAATTGGCCAATCTTTTTATTGTCCTTTATTGTAGTTTTCATAAAAGCAAACTAAAATTAATGCCTATGCTATATTTATACAAATAATAGCATAAAAAAAGACCAAAGTCAAAATTTAATATCACATATGATATAAAGCCCCTCACTATAAATTATAGTGAGGGGCTTGCTACAACGATTGAATTTAGAAATGCAATAACTTGCTAAACAACGTATCTAAAAACTGTGTTTTTTGGTTAGCAACATATAACCCTATAATTAAGGCAAAATATACTACATTTAAGACCAAAACCTTAATTAAATCGTGCTTAATAATACGATATTCCGCTTCGTGGGACATAACCACGGATCCTTGGCCGGTTTGGTAATTCAGGTTCTGTTTATGCTTTTTTGACATAGTATATTGAATAAAAATTAATTTCCTTTTAACTTTAAATATTATATCATTTTTGACCATTTGAAAGCAACCGGCAACTAGTGCTACAATAGTTGAGCTATGAATGATATTCCTCCAATTATTATGGTAATTTTAAGCCTGGTGGCTATACTTTTGGCAGTTTATTGCCTGTGGCAAGTAAGAAGTTTTAACGCGATGCGCAAAGCTTTTTTTGCCGGTAAAAACGCCGGTGATCTGGAAGAAGTTATAAAAAGGCTACAAACAGCCATGAGCCTAAGCCGAGAGCAACAAACGAGCCTTGAAGCTTCTCTAAAAAACTTAAGCCATAATACTTCCTTTGCCATGCAAAAACTGGGACTGGTGCGTTTTAACCCTTTTGACGACGGGGGAGGGAATTTTAGCTTCTCGCTGGCATTACTGGACTTGCACGATACCGGAGTAATTATTACCTCCATGCATGGCCGGCAACAAAACCGAATTTACACAAAAACCATCCAAAATGGCCGTTGTGAAATTCCGCTTACCGAAGAAGAACAGCAGGCTATTAACTTGGCCGACCAACCAAGATCAAAATCAACCTAATATTTTATTTGCTATTAAGCCTTAAATTAAAAAAGGAACCCTAATATGGAAAAAATACTGGATGAAAATTTAAACGGGCCGGCCGAAACTGTAGTCGGACCATCTGTTAAAATCCAGGGGGATTTAAACAGCGAAGGAAACATAAAAATAGAAGGTCAGGTTAGCGGAAAAGTAAAAACCACCCAGAGCGTATTTGTTATACCGGGGGCAAAAATTGCGGCAGATGTTTTGGCCGGCAATGCGGTAGTCGGTGGAGAAATCTTGGGAAATTTAAAAATCGGCGGACACTTAATTCTGCAAAGTACCGCCAAAATAGCCGGTGATATTACCTGTGCCATTTTACGCGTGGAAGACGGCGCCCAGTTTACCGGCAAATGTTCAATGGGGCAAAACGGCAACGGAAAAAAATCTGCCCTTGAAAAAGAACCGGAAATAGAACCGGAATAACTTTTTAATTTCAAATTACCAATTTCAAATATCAAATGGGTGCAAATTGGGTTTTTCTTTTGGTATTTAGTTTTTTGAAATTTGGAATTTGATATTTGGATTTTACGATTGTATTACTATATTCTCGACCAACACAGTCTGGCAATGGAAAAGTTTGAAAAGCTGCAAACCGAACTGCAAGGCTTGTTGGCGGAATTTAAAATTGCCGGAGAGACAGCCCGCGTTACCCCGCTTCGAACCGTTCAGGACTTGGTAGACACGGCAAGCCAACGGGGAGCCACAACTTTAGTTGCATGTGGCTCGGATGATACTTTTAACCAAATGCTGGCGGCTCTAAAAGGCCGGGATTTTACTTTGGGGTTTATTCCGTTTGACGAAAATTCCAATCTGGCCAAAATTTTAGGCATGAGCAGTGTTTTTCATGGAGCTAAAACCATAGCCGGGCGCCGAATAGAAAAAATAGACTTGGCTAAAATTACCGGCAACTACTTTATTAGTTATTTGGAGTTTGGCGTAATGTCCCAGCAACTTAAAAACGCCGGGCTGTGGCAAAGTTTAAAACTGCTGTCTTCGGAAACAAAAGCCTTTACCATTCGGGTGGATGATTCTTACACGGTAACCATTAGCGGGCTCGGGGGATTGGTGGCTAACATCCGCTCCGGTTCCAGCAGTAATGAAAAAATTGCCAACCCAACCGACGGCAATTTGGATTTATTGATTTTGGAGCGGTTAAATAAAATGCAGATTTTAAAATACCGCGATGCCATTGCCGACGGCGCTTTGGAAAAAGTACCCAACACCACGGTAATTAAATGCAAAAAAATAGAATTTTTAGAACCCCGCGGATTCAACCTGACCATGCTCGGCCGGGTGGTAGCCAAATTTCCAAGCATTGTGGAAATAATCCCGCAAAGACTGCGGATGATTGTGGGGAAAAACCGGACATTTTAAACTCACTTTAAATAAAGGTTCCTCGCAACAGAGCTACCGAGGTATTAACTGCACAAAGGTCAACTATTATTTCGGAACAGGTATCCGAGGTATTGAACCTGTATTAGCTCCTCGGCTCGCAAAGTAAATAGCAAACTATTTACTTTGTCTCGCTCTACGTCGCAAATAAAAAATAACCCGGTAAATGTTCTTGGCGCCTCCTTTGCGCCCAAACACTTACCGGTTTTTGGTTTCTGCCAATTCAACAAAGCCCCGAAAAAAATATTCACTTCCAAAACTTCCACCATGGCTTAGAATTAACAGCCTTTTCAAACGGCTGACCACAACCTCCACAAAAAGCGAAGTGTGTTCCAACTTCCCCTCGAGGGTCGGCAATAAAACGATTACACCTTTTACAAAATGGCGCCGGGTGATGAATCAGTTTTTTACCACACTCCTTACAATAACTGTCAAAAACTGATACTTCTCCATGTTCAGGACAGTAATTTGTTTCGTACTTCATTCGACGATCCTCCTTTGTCACCACTTGAAGATGGTGAACTTGGAAGAATAACTAATATCTATCAATACGTCAATAATACTCGTCATATATTGACGGGCTGTTATATTTTTGATATATTCTAATTGATAAATATATTAATATTCTGACGACGAATTATTCGTCATTTATATGCAAATTATTCAATTGCTCCAAAAACTCGGGTTTTCCCAAAATGAATCCAAAATCTATTTGGCATCTTTGGAAATGGGAATATCCAGTGCCCAAGATATTGCAGAAAAAGCCGGAATAAAAAGAACCACCGGCTATAGCGTACTTTCCTACTTAGCCAACCGGGGAGTGGTGGGCAAAACCAAAGCCAAAGGAAAAAATAGATTTATTGCCGAGCCTCCACACAGGCTTTTAACCTTAATCAACGAACTGGAAAAAGGAATTAAAGAAACCTTGCCTGAACTGGAAGCCATTTATAACAAAAAAGAGACTAAACCCAAAATTTTCTTTTATGAAGGGGCAAGCGCTGTACAAAAAGTTTACGATGATACCTTGGAAGAAAAGCCAAAGGAAATTTTAGAATGGAACACAAACGCATACTTTGAAAACAAGGCAGATGTAGATATGGATTATATAAAAAAACGAGTTGCGTTAAATATCAATGCACGCCGAATTGCGAGCAAGGGTTCAAAATGGGATGACAAACATAAATTTTTGGACACTAAAGAGCTATCACAAACCTTGATAGTGCCAAAAGAAAAATTTAATCCTCAAATTGAGGTAAATATTTATAACAACAAAGTGGCATTTTTAAATTACGCGGAAAATATGTCTATTATTATTGAAAGCAAAGCCATAGCCGATGCCATGCGCCAAGCCTACGAACTTTCTTGGGAGGGAAGCAAGAAAAAAATTAACTAATTTTCCCTTGATTTTATTATGTTTTTATAGTATAGTTAATCAGTTAAATATCAAATAACCTCACCTATCCTCTCCTTAGAAAGGAGAGGAATCAAAATGAACCTTTCTTCCCTCTCTTCCGAATTGAACCTGTCAGTACAAGAACTTCGCTCCCGTGCTCGGGACAAAGGCTTTTTTATTTCGCCTCGGGCAAATAAAATAGACAACTTTTTGGCCAAAAAAATTACGGAAGCCTTGGCTGTAAAACCAGCCGTGGTTAAATCCAACGCTCCCGTGGAAAAAAAGAAAATCAGCCTACCAAGTTTTATTAAAGTGCGCGATTTTGCCGTCTTGCTTAATTTGCCGGTTACCACTGTCATTAAAACCCTTATCCTAAACGGCATAATGGCCACCATTAACCAGGAAGTGGATTTTGATACCGCCAGCATTGTAGCGCAGGATTTAAATTTTGAAGTGGAAATTGAAGCTGACCAAAGCGTGCAAGAATATGGACTGGGTTTTTTGCAAGAAATTCTAAAAGCGGAGAAAGAAGAAAATTTAAAATCCCGTCCGCCGATTGTGACAATTATGGGTCACGTTGACCACGGGAAAACCACACTGCTGGACACCATCCGCAAAACCAAAGTTGCAGAAGGCGAAAGTGGTGGCATTACCCAGCATATTGGGGCATATCAAATTAAAAAGAACGGCAAATTAATTACTTTCTTGGACACTCCGGGCCACGAAGCGTTTTCGGAAATGCGCGCTCGGGGGGCAAATGTTACCGACATTATTGTCCTTGTTATTGCCGCAGATGACGGTGTAAGACCACAAACTTTGGAAGTTATTAACCGCGCCAAATTTACCGGCACTCCGATGATTGTAGCCATTAACAAAGTGGACAAACCGGAAGCCAATGTTATGAAAGCTAAGCAGGAACTGGCCGGAGTTGGAGTTTTAACTGAAGAGTGGGGAGGCAAAACTATTGCGGTGGAAATTTCCGCCAAACAAAATAAAGGCATAGACAATCTTTTAGAAATGATTTTGCTTACCGCGGAAATGGAAAACTTCCGCGCCAATCCGGCCGGCAAAACAATTGGTACAATTATAGAAAGCAAAATTTCCCAAGGAAAAGGAGCAACCGCCACCGTTATAATTCAAAATGGCACCCTGAAAGTCGGCGACATTATTGCTGCCGGCGCGGCTTTTGGTCGCATTCGTTCGCTGGAAGATGAAACAGGGAAAAAATTAAAAGCCGCTCTGCCTTCCACCCCGGCGCAAATTTCCGGATTTAGCGAAGGACCGCAAGCCGGCGATATTTTACAGACTACCGACAGTTTGGACATAGCTAAACAAATCGCCATTTCCGTCCAGCGCAAAAATCAAAACCATAAACTGGCGGGCAAACAAGGCATAGTGGGGGATATGGAAAATAAAACCTTAAATTTAATAATAAAAACCGACGTAGCCGGCTCCTTGGAAGCAATCAAGCAATCCATTGCCAAACTAAAAAATGACGAAGTAAAAATCGGCATTTTAAATGAAGGGGTTGGGGAAATTAACGAGTCGGATATTTTATTGGCATCAAGCTCCCGCGCCACGGTTATTGGTTTTCGCACTAAAGTCAACCCCAAAGCCATAAACTTAGCCAAACAGAAAAAAGTGGTAGTGGACAGTTACGATGTTATTTACGAACTACTGGAAGATATTACTTCCGCGGTTATAAAAATGTTTACTCCGGAATTGGAAAAAATTTCTTACGGTAAAGCAAAAGTTTTGGCTATTTTCCGCACTGAAAAAGGGCAGATGATTTTAGGCGGAAAAGTAGAGGAAGGCGAGCTAAAAAAGAACAGTCAAATTCTGATCCTGCGCGAAGGCGTGGAGCTTGGAAGGGCGGAAATTTTGGAATTACAGCAAAGCAAAGTAATGGCCAAAACTATTGGCAAAAACGAAGAGTTTGGAATTAAACTTAAAACTGCAGTAAAACTGATGGAAGGGGACGTTTTAGAAAGCTTTGAGGAAAAGATAAAACAGAAAACATTGTAAATCCAAAAAAATAAATAGCCACCCGACTCCCAAAAAAGTCCGGTGGCTATTTTTTGTGCTCACTGCTTTGAAGATAGGAAAACAGTCGTCAAACGTCGCAAGTTAGCCTCGGCCTGTCGGATGAGCTCCTTTCGTGTTCCTTGGCGAAACTCGCGGCACATATCCCGACAGAACCTCCGCCGGCCCGTTGCTGGAACCGTGCGCGACTCAAGCAGTCGACCGGCATGGTCGAAGATCAAAAGCTGATCACCAGGGCTTCCCCAAAAAGAAGAAACGGCCATAGATTTTACTTCAGCAAGTTTAATCCGCTTAAGGCCTTTAACCCAGGCCACTCCGTAATACCATTCCTTCCTCTGATAGCCGACTGGCTTTGTTGGATCGTAAAAAGATTCAAAGCTCATCTTAACCTTCACGCAAGCCAAGCTTGGCTGTGTCTTGTTGACTTTCGGCATAGTCATTGTGTGTCCCCCTAACTTTCTTGTAACACTGCCCCATAGCCCACGACAAAAGCAAAAACGCGACCATGCCTTCCGGATCATCAGAAGTTTCTTCAGCCATCTTCTGGATTTCCAGAAGCTGAGGCAAAACTTCCGGGCTGACCCGAAAAATCTCTCGCAGTTCGTCATATCTTAATTCTTCTTCCATAAGCCAACCTCCTTTAGATTGACTTTTAATTATAAACAACTCGAGAATTATATCAATATCTTTGATATAATTTATTGACAATTGCAAATATTCCTTATAAAATAAGGGTATACTGCTATTAAATTATCGTCGGTTTTACCGATATTTTTATGAATTTAGAACAAAACCTGCAAAAAATAGGCCTAAGCGAAAAGGAATCATCACTATATCTAGCCGGTCTTCAGACCGGACCGGCAACAATGCAGGAGTTAGTTAACAGTGCCCATTTAAAAAGAGCCACGGTTTACGAACTTGTGGAAAGTCTAAAAGAAAAAGGATTAATCAAAACTATTTTAAAAGGTAAACGTAAAATTTACATTACTGAAGATCCGCAGAACATTTTTCCGCTTATAAAACAAAAAGAAACTGCCCTTCATAATATAATGGGACAATTACTGGCCATTCAAAACCATGCAGGGAAAAAACCATCAGTTAGAATATACCAGGGGATTGAGGGCATTAAAGAAATTTATGAAGATATTCTTTCTAAAAGAGCTGACTATATTGAGGTGCTATCTACAAAGCTTCCTGATGAAAAAATAAAAGATTATTGGGGCGGAGAATATGTGGAAAGAAGGGTGAAAAAAGGCAACCATGTAAAAGTTATTGCGCCTGACGTCCCAGTATATAGAGAATTGCAAGCAAGGGATAAATTCGCCCTAAGACAAATTAAATTATTTCCTGCTGAAAATTTTCCTTTTAAAAATGAAGTATTCGCGTATAACGGCAAAGTGGCATTTATTACTCAAGAAGGAGATGCCTCACTTGGGTTGGTAATTGAAAGCGCCGACATTTACGCGACGATGAATATAATACTTAATCATTTTTGGAACACAGTTTAGGGCTCTTGCCAAAAACCCAAATTTACAGTAAACTGATGAGTCAACTTTAATTAAAATAGATTCCGGACTAAATCCGGAATGACAAACATATGAAACCCATAAAAAAAGATACCAACCGTATAGCCAAGGTTAATTCTTTAATTGAAAAAGAATTGGGGCCAATTTTACATGAGTTTTTAGACTGGCAAACAGGATTGGTGACCATAACTAAAGTGGAAACCAGCCGGGATATGAAATACGCCAAAGTCTGGATTTCTATTTTTTACCCCAACCCTCATCCGTCCACTCCCGTTAATGCATCCGGGCAAGGAGAAAAAAGTTTGAAATCTTTAGACGACGCCAAAATTCTTGACCACCTGAGCAAAAATATTTATGACATTCAAGGGGAATTAAACAAAAACTTTCATACAAAAATAATTCCGCGCATAAGTTTTCACTTAGACACCAGCCCCCGGTATGCCGCACATATAGACGAGCTGATAAGGAAAGTACATAAAGAAAATTAAACTCTAAATTCGAATATCTAAATACTAAACAAATTCAAAATATAAATTTCAAATGTCTAAACGATTTTGGTTTTAAATTTCAAATTTTGATATTGTTTAGTATTTAGGGGTTTAGTATTTCGGATTTTTTATCCAACTATGCATCAACATTTTGAAGCTGCTAAAAATTTAATTGATCATTCAAACTCAGTCCTCCTGACCATGCACGAGCGCATGGATGGAGACGACGGCGGGGCGCTTTTGGCCGTTGGTGCGCAACTGGAGAGCATGGAAAAACAGGTCACTTACTCCATAAAAAAAGGGGTGCCCCCTAACTTGGCTTTTCTGCCTAATAACCATAAAATTGTTGACGACATTTCTCACGAAAATTTTGACCTGCTGGTTACTTTTGGTTGTTCGGAGTTGGCACGTACCGGTTCAGAAAAAATTAAAAATTTAAATTTAAAAATTATTAACATAGACCATCATCCTGACAACAGCAATTTTGGCCATGTTAATATTGTTGATGCAAAAAAATCCTCCGTTGCCGAATTAGTTTATGATTTTTTTATTTTTAATAATTGGCCTATTAATAAAGACATCGCCACCTGTTTGCTTACCGGAATTATTACCGATACCGGTTCTTTTAAGCATGCCAATACCCAAAGCTCAACATTAAAAGTCGCCGCCCAACTTATGCGCAAAGGTGCGCGGGCAAACAAAATTGTTAGGGAAGCATATCAAAATAAATCCCCGCAAATTTTAAAAGCCTGGGGCAAAGCTATAAAAAATTCCTATTACGACAGCACTCATAAAATAATTTATTCTGTCATGACGGAAAACGACTTGGCGGAATTTACCGCACTCCCACATGCGGCTTTTGAAGGCTTTGTGGAAACCCTAAATACCGTGCCGGAAGCCAAATTTGCCATGTTTTTGCGCCAAGAAGACAACATTATTAAAGGAAGTTTAAGGAGCGACATTTTTAATAATATAGATGTTTCTAAAATTGCTAAAATTTTCGGCGGGGGAGGGCACAAGCTTGCCGCCGGCTTTTCCGTAGCCGGCAAATTAACGAGAGACGAGACAGGTAAGTGGAAAGTGGTTTGACATTATATTAATAAAGGTAGTCAAACCATCCCGAATGCATCTGAGGGATCCCTTAATTTATAATTGCTCTAATTATCCTATTTATACTAAACAAACCGCCAACTACATTTAGTTGGCGGTTTGTTTAATACTTGCATAAAATCCAATTAGTGCTATATTTAGCATTAAAGGAGGTAGCCTATGCCATTCGTGCTGTTCTTTGGCTGTTGGCTTGCGCCACTTGGCCTTGGATTGCTCATCTGGCGGCTAGCCAAACGAAGCAGATGACAACCACACAACCGTAATGGCGCGTTCTTTCTCCCAGGGAACGCGCCGTACATCATTTTATATCTGCACTATCTGTGACCATCTGCGTATCTGCGGTCTTTTAGGACTTCTGCCCACCAAGTTAAACTCTTTAACAAACCTTCAATCTTTTTATCTACCGACGGTTCCAAAAGTTTACCGCTGTCGTCAAAATATTTTTCAATCGGCCCCAGCATAATGGTTTCCCTTACTGCCATAGCGCCAAAATTTTCAATTACAGTCCGCAGTTGCTCAATAACCCGCGCGCCGGCCACTCTGCCATCGGAAATCCCTACCAGGCCAAAAGGTTTTTTCTCAAATTCTAAATACAACCAATCCAGCGCATTTTTTAAAACAGCGGGGTAGCCGTGATTATATTCGGGCGTCACGATAACAAAACCATCCGCAGCCCGCGCAATATCGCTCCATTTCTGGGCATTGGCATCTGGATAACCGGTTTTAAAATAAACCACGGGTACAGTTGGTGCATTATAAAAAGGCAAAGAGAGGTCTTTAAAATCTACCAAGACAGATTGATGCCCGGCGTCTAAAACTTTTTGATGAATATATTTAGCCGGCGCTTCACTTTTGCGCCCTTCTCTAACACTGCCTAAAATTACTGGGATATTTAACATAAAATCTTTTTCTTATAATTAGATTAATTATACCTGATAACCAAAAAACTGTCCCTTTTAAAGGGACAGTTTTTTGGTGCTGTATTCTGAAAATAGTTCGAACGCATTTCGCCGCCTGTGGCGGCGACGGCCAGCCCCCCCAAAATTTGAGCGGCTTCGCCGCGAACTTTGACAATTTCAAGTTTTTCTAATGAGTTAATCATAACTCATTACAGTAAATTTTTCAAGAAAAATGAGCTTAAAAAATTTACTGCTTTGGCGGCAAATTCTTTAGCTCTTTGACAAAAAAGAGGGTTCTAATCCCCGGAGGAATTAGAACCCTATAGCAATGGCTTTAGCCCCGATATCTTTTCGGAACTGCATGCCCTTGAATTTGATGCAACGAACTGCTTTGTACGCCCGATCGAGCGCTTGTTGGAGAGTTTCGCCGGTTGCCGTAACTCCGAGAACGCGTCCGCCAGAAGTTCGAAGTTGGTCGCTGTACATTGTGCCAGCATGGAAAACAACGACATTAGGAATTTTTTCGGCTTCACTGATACCGAATATCGGAATTTCCTTTTTGTACTTTCCCGGATATCCGCCCGAAACGAGAACAACGCAAACGGCAAAACCGGAATGCCAGTCAACAGTGATTTCGTCGAGTTTGCCATCAACGCACGCGTCCAACACATCAAGTAAATCAGTTTTGAGCAGACGCATATAACTCTGCGTTTCGGGGTCGCCGAATCTCGCGTTGAACTCAAGCACTTTCGGTCCTTCTTTTGTCATCTTGAGTCCGGGATACAAGCAACCAGTGAATGGACGACTCTTTTGTGCAAGCGCTTGCAAGGTAGGACGAACGATTTGCTCGTCAACTTGTTGCAAGACCTGATCCGTAACCCATGGCAAAGGCGCAATTGTTCCCATGCCGCCGGTATTCAAGCCCTTGTCGCCGTCAAAACGCGCTTTATGATCTTGCGATGTTGGAAACATGATCGCAGTCTTGCCGTCGCAGAGTGCGTGGATGGAAACTTCTTGCCCATCCAAAAATTCTTCGACGATGACTTCGTTTCCAGCTTGCTTGTAAGCGCGCTCAAGCATAATTTCTACCAGAGCTTTCTCGGCTTTAGCGAGTGTTTTGCATGGATAGGCTCCTTTGCCAAGAGCTAGTCCGCTCGCTTTTACAACAATCGGCGCGCCATGTTGTCTGACATAGGCCAAAGCGTTTTCGTACTTGCGGAATATCTGAAATGGCGCCGTAGCAATGCCACTGCCTCGCATAAGCCGCTTGGCGAATGCTTTGGACGATTCAATCTGCGCGGCGGCGCGCGTTGGCCCGAAAACACGCAAACTGTGAGATTGAAAAACGTCCACTATGCCACAAGCGAGTGGGTCATCAGGACCTACCACAGTTAGGTCAATCGAGTTTTCTTTCGCGAACTTGGCAAGACGCTTGGCGTCTGTGGTTTCAATCGCAATGTTCTTGGCAATATCGCGAGTACCACCGTTTCCGGGCGCGACATACAACTTGCCAATGCGTGGCGATTGAGCGAGTTTCCAAGCAAGCGCGTGTTCTCTTCCACCACTACCGATAATCAAGACATTGCTGATCATAGCTTCCCCTCCTTTCTTGTTAATGTGCTGTTTATCTATTTTAGCCATATCTATCTAAATTATAGCTCAAAAATAAAAAAACCGAAACTAAATTCGGAATCAAATATGAAAAAATTTTCTTTTACAAAATGTGGTTCGAGCCGATATTTTTATCAGGTTCTTTGGCAGTTTTTAAGTTCGCGGCGAAGCCGCTCAAATTTTGGGGGGCTGGCCGTCGCCGCCACAGGCGGCGAAATGCGTTCGAACTATTTTCAGAATACAGCACCAAAAAACTGTCCCTTTAAAAGGGACAGTTTTTTGGTGTCTTTATTGTACCAAGTTAGAACCTATTTCCAAAATCGGTAATGTGCCACGCGCGGAGCGCGTGGTGA
>Ga0172370_10007053_pt1 | contig 13885 bp, 22 predicted proteins | sample LakKiv5m_FD_114538 | JGI IMG/M metagenome (GOLD analysis project Ga0172370, IMG submission 114538) | Freshwater microbial communities from Kabuno Bay, South-Kivu, Congo - kab_022012_11.5m | ecosystem: Environmental > Aquatic > Freshwater > Lake | place: Democratic Republic of the Congo...
AACGCCGAACCTCCGTGCCGCCCGCCCGCAGCACCCCTTGGCCTGAGGAGGGCGCCCTAAGCACTGCGTTGTTGACAAGCGATCTCATATCAACGCACCGCGGATGAGCAGACGCAGCCGGCCTGCCGGTGTGCGGCAGACCCTCTGGCGTTCTGCTCTTGCTTGTCAGGCGGCGTGCAGCGGCTTGATCCTCTCGACGTCTGCCTTGATCGCCTGGGCCGCGTCCCACAGGTCCACGGCGCGCTGCGCGTTCAGCCAGAACTCCGGCGTGTTGCCGAACAGGCGGGACAGGCGCAGCGCCATCTCCGGGCTGAGCGCCCTCCGCTCGCGCAGCAACTCGTTCACCGTCTGGCGGGAGACGCCGAGTGCATCGGCGAGACCGGCGACCGTGAGCCCGTAGTCGGGCAGGTAGTCCTCGCGCAGCATCTCGCCAGGATGGGTGGGCCGGCGCCGCATCCCGCCGGTGTTGGTGATGCTCATTGTGCTGACCTCGCTCTCAGTGGTAGTCGGTGATCTCGACGTCGTAGGCATCGCCGTCCGCGAAGCGGAAGCAGATGCGCCACTGGTCGTTCACCGAGATCGCGTGCTGACCCTTGCGCTCGCGTTCAAGCGCATGCAGCCGGTTGCCGGGCGGGACCTTGAGATCGTCGAGCCGGGTCGCCAGGTCGATGTACTCGAGCTTGCGGGCGGCGCGCCCGGCCACGTCCGGAGGGAAACGCTTCGCCTTGCCCGTGAGGTAGAGCTCCTGCGTGCGCTTGTCCGCGAACGTCTTGATCACGATGGTGAACGTAACGCGTCACGTGACAGTAGTCAAGGGCGACGTTGGGGTGTCCGCCTAGTCAGCATGAGATGGCCGGTCGATTCCGCGTCTACCGCGGATAAGCTGCGAGCGTCGCGGCTCCGCCTTGTCTCGACGCGTTCGCGAGCCGACCTGATCCGCATGTCAGCCGGCCCCAAGGCGATACTCCGCCGCATCGCACACCCGGCGATACCCGATCGCCTGGTAGATCTTGTTCGATGTCGGATTGGCGAGGTCGGTGTAGAGGCAGCAGAGAGCGACGCCCTCATCGAGAAGCTGCCGGGTGAGGGACGCGACGCACGCAGAGGCGTAGCCGCGTCCGCGGTGCTCCGGCGGCGTGTAGACGTAGTTGATGCGTACGATGCGACCCGTGCGACCCGCCCAGGCCGCCATGGACACGAGCTGCGCGTCCTCCCAGATGAAGAGGCTGCCCTCACGGATCCGCTCCCGCGCGACGTCCTCCGGGTCGGACGGCTCGGCGAGGCCTGCCTCTTCGATGAACGCCGCCGTCCACCGGGCCACGATCGGCAGGTCCGTTTCGGTGGCCGCCCGGAACGTCCCGGCCGCCGCGGGCGGCTGGACCACGCGACTCGCCTCGAACACGCGCATGCGCACCGCCGGGCCCGCGGCCGCTTCCGAGCGCGCGGCCCACAGCCTCGCGAAGACGCCGGCGGCGGGCTCTGGACCGGCGACGCCGGGGAGGTCTTCGTACTTGTCGGCGAGATCGGCCGCGAGCGACTCGAGCGCCCGGCGATCCGCTCGGGTCAGGAGCGCGCTGTACGGCGGTGTGCGGAGAGCGCACGCGACGACGGTGCCGTCCTCTTCGACGGTAGCGAGATAGCAGGAATCGTCGAACCGAGCCGACCCGCAAATGCCCAGCATGAGCGCGTTCTCGACCTCCGCGGCGCGGAGGAACGAGCCCGCCCGGGCAAGGAAGGCCTTGGGTCCTGTGAAACGGTGGACGCTTCGCATCGCTGGTCCGGCCGGTCAGCGCACGGCGGATGAACTGCGAGCGCGCCGGCCTCCCGTGGTGCCGCCGGCGCTGCGGCGAGCCGGCTTGATCTTGTCAGTCACGCCCAACATCCTCCGGTTCGCCGGGAAGTTGAGCCGAGTGCCAGGCCGAGACCACCCACACCGCGTCGTCCCTGACGCGGTAGAAGAAGCGGTACGGCGGCACGACGACCTCGCGGAACGGCAGGTCGGGGAACTCGGGCAGGACGCGGCCGGACTCCGGGTAGTCGGCGAGGCGAGCGAGCGATGCGCCGGCTCGGTCGCGCAGGCTGCGGGCCGCCGCCGGGTCGTCGGCGGCGATGTACGCCAGTGCCGCGAGGAACTGTGCGCGGGCTGCGGGCGTGAAGAGGACCCTGCGGCTCACGGCCTGCCGAGCAGCTCGTCGGCCTCGGCGAGCACGTCGGCCAGCGCGTGGCCGGAACCGGCCTCGATCTCGGCCTCGCCGCGAGCGAGCAGGCGCAGGATCTCGAGCTCATGTTGCGTGCGCTCGTAGGCCCTCGCGCTGACGACGACGGCAGCGGCGCGCCCACGCTGAGTGATGAACACCGGCTGCTGCGTGTCGGCGGCGCGTTTGATCACGCCCGAGGCGTCCTGACGCAGGTCGGTGATGGGGACGATGTCAGGTACTGATGCCATTTACGCTACCTCCTGTACTACTGGCAACGGTATCATTAACGCACCCACGCCACCAGTGGAGAAGGCTGCACCTAACGTTTGGGCGTTGAACTGCGAGAGCCAACGCCCCGTTCCTGAGTATCGCTTCTGCGAGTCAACTCGAACGCCTTGTTGGGCAGCCGGTGCTCCCAAGCGCCGCGGCGGGCCCGGTAGAGCACGTGGCGGCAAAGCGGCGAGTCGGGCGGCACCAGCGGGTGATCGAAGTCGCCGCGTGAGTCGCGAGCCATGCCCAGCCGCTCCATGACGCGCCACGAGCGAACGTTGGACTCCGCCGTGAACGAGACGAGCTCGTCGAGGCCGACGACCTCGAAGGCGAATCGGACCGCGGCGCAGCCGGCCTCTGTCGCGTAGCCCCGGCCCCAGAAGGCCGGATCGAGCCGCCACTCCACTTCGACCGCGGGCATGAACGGCGCGGCGAAGGAGGGCACGCTCAAACCCGCGAAGCCGATGAAAGGGGCGCGGCCGACGACCTCGAGCGCCCATACACCGAATCCGTGCTCGCGGAACTCGGCCTCGATCTGATCGACGAGAGCGTCGCTTTGTTCCTGAGTGAGCACTACCCCGAGAGACTCCGCCACGCGGGCATCGCGATTGATCGCAGCGAACGTCGCCCGATCGCGGTCTGTCCAGCAGCGCAGCCGAAGCCTGTCCGTCCGTATCTCAGGGCAGTCGCTCACGAAGACTCCCTCTGTTGTCTGCCCGCGCCGCGGATAGGCTGCGAGCGCCGCGGCTTCTCGTGAGGTCGCCGGCGCCGCGGCGAGTCGGCTTGATCCGCCTGCTGGTTCCACCCCCTGGCCTACTGCCTCTCACGCCGGTAGAACGGCCGCCTGCTGTGATGCGCGAGAGACAGCACGAGGAGCGCATCGCCGAGCAGCGCGTAGTGCAGCGAGTAGGGAAACGCGACAAGGACGCGGACGCGCACCGACCCGAGGCCGACGGGCGCCGCCTCGGGAAAGGCGCGGATCCGCTGCAGTGCGTGGTCGAACTCGCTGAGGAAGGCGCTGCCGAGGCCCGGGCTCTCGGCGTCGTAGTAGGCCGCCGCCTCGTCGAGTTCACGCTGGGCTGCCGGGTGGAGCCGCAGCGAGCGGCTCATCGGCGAGCGGCACGGGCTTTGGCCACGGCCTCTTCGGCGCTCACGGTCTCGACGGCGCCGGACGCGACCTCTTCGAGGCGCCGCTGCGACTCCTCGAGCCAGAGCTGCTCGATCTCGGCTTCCGAGAGGTCATCGAGACTGCTGATCAGGTCGTGAGCGAGACGGGCACGGCTGGAGAGGTCGAGGCTGAGGGCCTCGCGGCGCAGCTCGTCGATGGTCATTCGCGTCACACCTCCCGGTGGCCTGAGCAGGTGCCCCGATTGTACCGCCGCGGGCCAAGCGGCTCACAGACGGCTTGGGGATGCTGGGGCTGGGGGCATTTCGACAGCGAGCTCATACGCCCCGGCGCCGCGACCGCCGGCGACCCCAGGGGCTCGCCGACATCGATGGTCGTGCCGTGGCGCGCCGGGAGCCGCCACATGACGATGCCGGCGCCGATCAGGGCGGCGGCCGCAGCGGCCAGCAGGCCGTACCCCAGTGCCGTCGTGAACGCGTCCGCCGCGGCCGAGGCGAGGTGAGCGCCCGAGGCCGACGGCAGGCGTGCGGCGACTGCGTTGGCGCCGCCGATGGACGCCTCGACGGGGTCGCGGAGCGCCGGCGGCAGACCGGCCGCCGCGTCGCCGATCCTGCCGGTGTAGATGGTGCCGATGAGCGAGCCGACGATCGCCACGCCCAGCGCTCCGCCGACCTGCCGGGTCACGTCGTTCATCGCGGACGCGACGCCGGCCTTGGCCGCGGGCACCGAGCCCATCACGGCGTCGGTCGCGGGGGCCATCACGGAGCCCATCGCCAGGCCGAGCACGAACAGCCAGGAGGTGACCACCCACGCCGAGAGCGCGGGCGTCCAGAGCACGGTGGCGGACAACGTGAGCGCGAGCAGGAGCATGCCGCCGGCCACCACGCTTTTGGTGCCGAACCTCGAGACGAGCCGGCTGCTGTTGATGGCGCTGAGCATCAGCCCGAGCGCCAGCGGGACCATCGTCGCGCCCGCCTGGAGCGCGCTGTACCCGAGCGCGAACTGCAGGAACTGTGTGAGCGCGAAGATCGCCGCCATCAGCGAGAAGAAGATGATCGAGATCGCCAGCGAGCCGACGCTGAAGCGCGGGTTGCGGAAGTACGCGAGGTCGAGCATCGGCGACGCGACGCGGCGCTCCCAGGCGATGAACCCGGTCGTCAGCAGCGCGGCCGCCACCAGCCCGGCGATCACGGCCGGGCTCGTCCAGCCGCGGGACGGAGCCTCGATCACCGCCCACACGAGCGCCAGCAGCGCCGTGGCCGAGAGCGCCGCCCCGATCAGGTCGAACGCGCCCGGCGCCGGATCGCGGCTGTCGGGCACCAGCTTGATGCCGAGAAGCAGCGCCACGATCGCGACCGGGACGTTGATCAGGAAGACGGAGCTCCACGAGAAGACCTCGAGCAGCAATCCGCCGGCCAGAGGGCCGAGGCCGATGCCGATGGCGGCCGTGCCCGCCCACACGCCGATGGCGCGGCCGCGCTCCTCGCGCGGGAACACGTTGGTGATGATCGACAGCGTAGCGGGCATGATCAGCGCCGCACCGACGCCCATGAGGATGCGCAGCACGATGAGTTGATTGACGCTGCCGGCGAAGATCACGGCGGCGCTGGCCCCGCCGAAGAGGAGGAGGCCGCCCTGCAGCGCCCGCTTGCGCCCGAAGCGGTCGCCGAGCGTCCCCATGGTGAGCAGCGCGGCCGCGAAGACGAGCAGGTAGGCGTCGACGATCCACTGCAGGTCCGAGGCCGAGGCGGTGAACTGCCGCTGCAGCGTGGGCAGCGCGACATTCACGATGGTGTTGTCGAGCCCGATGATCATCATGCTCAGTGAGAGCGCTGCCAGCATCTTCCAGCGGCGCTCGTAGATGCGCGTTGCGGTCGTCACGAGAGGTCCCTTTCGTCGGCAGGCGAGAAGAACTGGTCGACGATCCGCTCCGCGAAGGCGTCGTCCGGGTGCCGCCCGGCGATCAGCCGCTGCGCCAGCAGCAGCGCCGGGGGGACCGAGCTGAGCAGGGCGACGTCGGTCCCGGCGGGGAGCTCGCCGCGCGCGACGGCTCGCTCGATGATCTCGCGCATGCCGGCGATCGTCGGCGCGGTCATCCCGGCGCGGAAGGCGTCGCCGAACCGCTCGTCCGACGCCGCCTCGCCGCTGATGGCGGAGATGGCGTCGAAGTGGAGCGAGCGATAGCGGACCAGGGTCCGCAGGTAGGTGAGGGCGTCGCCGCGCAGACTGCCGGTGTCCGGCGCCGACGGCCGCTCCGGGTTGCGGCTCACAGCCTCGAGCACGATGGACACCTTGTCGGGCCAGCGCCGGTACAGGCTGGCCTTGCCGACGCCGGCTCGCGCCGCGATCCGCTCCACGGTGAGCTGCGCGTAGCCCTCTTCGGCCAGCAGTTCGAGGGTGGCCTTGATGACCGCTTCATCCAGAAGCGGGTCTCGGGGTCGTCCGGCTCGCGCGCTCGCTTTTCCTGCGTCTTTGCTGGCGTTCATGCGACTCCTCGGTCGTCCGGCGCTGGGGCGGCAACACGACCTCACGGCCGAGGCGCCTCTGCGGGAAATAACGAAACGGTAACGTATCGATATTATCTGCGGGAGACGGCGGAGTCAAACCCGGAAGGTGGAGGCCGTGGGAGTCGCGCAGGCGGCGCTGGCCACGGGGAACTCGACGGCGGGGATCACCGATCCCGAGCGGTCCATCTACCTGGCGATCATCCTCGGTGACTTCACGAGATGGTTGTGGTCACTGCCGGAGGGCACGTCGGCGCCCGCGTACAGCTGGATCTTCGAGGTCATCGACGGCAGCTCTCACGAGGTCGAAGTGACAGGAGCCAGCGCCAAGCCGTTCCCGATGCCGGCAACCATCGACCTGAATCTCGTCGGGCTGAGGGACCGGGTCAGGATGTGAGATGCAGGAAGCGGCCGTCTGTGTCGATGTCTTGCACAGGCTGTCTGATCGTAGTGAGGTGGACGTTTGCCGGTAGCTCTGGCGTCCTCGCCTGAGCGTGGGCTATCGTAGGCGGGTCGCAAGGAGGCGTGACTATGCGGTCGTACAACTTCGTCGTCGAGCGTGACCCAGACACCCACCTACTGATCGGCTACGTGCCGGGCTGGCCCGGCGCGCACAGCCAGGGTGCCGACATCGACGAGCTGCAGGCCAATCTACGCGAGGTCATCGAGATGCTGCTCGAGGACGGCGAGCCGGCGCTCGAGTCGGAGTTCGTCGACGTGCGCACCATCCAGGTCGCCTGACGTCCCATGGGCAGCCTGCCGGTCCTCAAGCCGCGGCAGGTCGTCGCCCTGCTTGAGGCCCTCGGTTTCGCAGAGGTCCGCCAGCGCGGCTCGCACAAGCAGTTCCGGCATCCCGACGGCCGCACGACGACGGTGCCCTTCCACGCCGGTCGTGACATCTCGCCCGCTCTGCTGCGCAAGATCGCCGCCGATATCCACCTCACCGTGGATGAGTTCCTCGCGGCCCGCTGATGTCGTCTCCACCCAACAAGCGGATCAAGCCGACTCGCAGAAGCGCCGGCGGCCGCACGAGCGGCCGTCGTGCGCACAGCTTGCCCGCGGTGAGCTGAGGGCGCGCAACCCCTGCTCGACGCCGTCGTCGCGCTCGCCGGCCGCCGCAGGCAGCCCATCGTCCGCGTGCGGCCTTGCCACGGATCTGGCGCCACGACCGAACAGGACGGACTCTTCACGTCTCTAAGGAGAGTGTGGGCAGTCCGGAGCACTCCGCAAAGGAGACGACGTGGGTCGGAGCGAGGCAGGGGCGGCGGAAGCCGCGGTGCAGGTGGCGGTGATCGCCCCCGGCCCCGAGCATTCGGACGTGCTGTTGCGCGCCGCCCGCAGCGGTGACCCCGACGTCTTCATGAGGCTGCTTGCCCCTGAGCGGCCCCGCCTCGAGTCGCTCGCCGGCCGGCTGCTCGACGACCCCGGCGACGTCGCCGACGTCCTGCAGGAGGTCTACCTCTCCGCCTACCGCGCGCTGCCGAGGTACCGGGGCGACTCCCGCATCGGCACCTGGCTCTACCGCATCACGTACAACGCCTGCCTGCGCCATGCGTCCCGCCGCTCGAGGGCGGCCGACGCCGACGCAGAGGAGGGACCACCCACGCCGGACCACGCCGTCTCGGTGGCCGAGCGCCTCGACCTGGCGGCCGCGCTGGCGGAGCTGCCCATCGAGCAGCGCGCGCTGGTGCTCATGGTCGACCGCGACGGCTTCGACTACCGCGCCGCGGCCGAAGCACTCTCGATCCCCCTGGGCACGGTGAGCTCGCGCCTCGCGGCCGCCAGGGTCAAGCTGCGCGACGCGCTCGCGCCCGATCAGGAAGGGGGCGCCGCATGAACCGGGACCATGACGCGTTCATGGACGAGCGCCGCGATCTCGAGCTGGGCGCGGCGCTGGCCGCTCTGCCGCACCCGGAGCTGCCGGACGACATGGACGCCCGGCTGCAGGCAGCTCTGGAGGCAGAGCGCCACCGCCGCCGCAGGCACCGGAGCGTCGCGACTCTCGGTCTCGCCGCCGCTCTGACGGCGCTGGTGCTCGGCGGCGCCGCCCTGGCCGGCGCCTTCGACGCAGACTCGCCGGCGCCGTGGCCGGAGCCGCCGCTCGCGGCGGAGTCCGCCTATCCCACCAACGCCGCCGGTGAGACCTGCGGCACGCACGAGCCACTCGTTGAGAAGCCGGATCTCATGGCCGCTGTGGGCAGGTACGGGGTGCACGGCTATCTGCGCAGGTCCGACATCATCGGGGCTCCTCCAGAGACTCCTGAAGAGGCCGCGGCGCAGACCAGGCGCAGCCTCAGGGGCTACACGGTCCCGCTCTATGAGGCGGACGGCGTCACGCAGATCGGCGTCTTCCGCGTCGGCGCCGGCCAGGTTCAGATGAAGCAGGCCGACGGCACCGTCATCACGCAGGAAGCGGACCGCGACGACTGAGCGCGGGTCCTGCATCAGTCGCTTCAAGCTCAGGCTTCAGATGCATCCTCCGCGGGTCCGGCTTCGTCGATCGGCACCACGGTCTCGAGGACTCCGCGGTAGGCGCCGCCCGCGTCCCGCAGCGCCGTGTAGATGATGCGCTCCGCGCCGTTCCGGCCGTGCTCGATCGTGTCGACCTCGTCCTTCTCGCCCGACTTCAGGTCGGCGAGCAGCGACTCGATCGCGGCGTGGGCGCGCTTGGCGTGACAGCCGTGGAGGGTGCGGCCGATCAGCTTGGGGCTGCAGGAGGAGAAGCCGTCTCCCGCCCAGAACCGCACGACGTCCTCCTCGTCGGCGACGCTGAAGCCGATGCCGATGGGCAGGTGTGCGAACAACAACGTGGTCTGCTCCTGGGTGAGTTCTCCTGCGATGACCATCTCGCGCCTCCGGTGATGTGTATTATCCTACACTGTGTAGGGTAGGATAGTAGACTGAGCGCGGTGGAAGCACAATCCGCCGGCCCTGTCGGATCCGAGGCGAAGGCGGAGGCAAGACGTGGCGAGCCCCGAAGACACCGCCGACGCGCTGGCGCGCAACCTGCGGCGCCTGCGCGGCGAGCGCGCGCTGACGCTCGACGAGCTCGCCAGGCGGGCGGGCGTCAGCCGAAGCATGCTCATCCAGATCGAGCAGCAGCGCGTCAACCCAACGCTTGCCACCCTGGTGCGCATCGCGCAGGCGCTCGACGTCGGCCTCGCGGAGCTGGTCGAGCTCGGGAGCCGGCAACGCGTGCGCGTGATCGCGCGCGACGACATTGCGGAGCTGTGGACCTCACCCGGCGGAGGGAGCGGACGACTGCTGGTGGGTAGCGACCAGCTCGACCACATCGAGTTCTGGGACTGGCGCCTCGAGCCCGGGGACATCCACGAGGCCGAAGCGCACGCGGCCGGGACGGCGGAGATCATCCACGTGCTCGAAGGCGACCTCGCGCTCGCGGTGGACGGAGAGACTCATACGGCCGCGGCCGGCGAGAGCATGGTGTTCTCGGCCGACGCGGACCACTCGTACGGCAACAGTGGCACGCGGCCCCTGCGCGTCTTCATGATCGTGATCACGCCCCCGGCCGCGCAGGCGATGACCCCGGGGGACGACCCCCGGCCCGGAGGTGCACCATGACCCGCGACGACCGCGACTGGCTGACCGACGACTTCCCCGAGCTGCGGGCCGCGCCGCCGTGGGTGATGGAGGAGATGATCTTCGCGCAGCCGCGGCTCGCGGAGCCGGTCCTCGGCGCCGACCGTCCCGAGGTGACGCGACTGCGAGACGCCGTTCTGCGCGCCGTCGGCGCCGGCGAGCCCGTCGTCGTGACCGGCTGCGGCACCTCCGAGCACGCCGCACTGGTCGTGGCCGAGCTGCTCACGGATTCGTTTCGCCGCGCAGGCCTTGCCACGACGCGGGCTGAGGCGCGCCAGGCGCTGGACGCTGCCCTCGACCCGCGCGCCGGCGGCATCTGCCTGGGGATCTCGCACGACGGCGGGACGCGGGCGACCCGGCTCGCGCTGGAGGCCGCCCGTGCACGCGGAGCCACGACCGGACTGATCACGGGCTGCGCCGATCCCTCATGCGCCGCCGGCGCCGACCTCGTCGTCGTCACTCCCGCACACGACGACTCCTGGTGTCACACGCTTGCCTACGTCAGCGCCATCCTGGCCGGGGCGCGGATATCGGGCATCGCCGGCGATGCCGCCGCGGGCGCCGCCAAGCGCGCTATCGAATCGACCCTGGACCGCCGCGCGGACTTCGAAGCGGCCGCAGCGTGCCTGGACCGCTCCGGCCGCATCATCACCGCCGGCCTGGGCTTCGACCAGGTGAACGCCGGCGAGCTGGCTCTCAAGATCGCCGAGGGCGCGCGCATCCCCACCACGGCGTATCACCTCGAGACCCTGCTGCACGGCCACCTTGCGGGGTGTGACGCCGCTGCCACGAGCCTTGTGCTGCTCGCCCTCGACCCGCGCGCGGGCGCCCGGCGCGACCGCCGTCTCGTGCTCGCGGCGAAGGTCGCCCGGACCATCGGCATGCCGACCGTAGTCCTGGGGCCGGAGTCGCTGCTCGCGGCCCTGCCGGCCGACGTCCACGGAGTCGCGCTCGAGCCTCCGGCCGCGGAGCCGCTCCTCAGCGCGTCGCTGCAGAGCGCCGTGGCGGTGCAGCTCCTGACCCTTGGCCTCGTCGGCCTGGCCGGCACGAACCCGGACCTGATCCGCCGCGAGGAGCGCGCCTACCGCGAGGCCGCGCTCATCGGCGACGCTACGCCCGACTGGTAGCAGCCGAGCGTCTCATCGTCAGCGAGCCGGTCAGTGAGCGGTTCCCGGCTCAGGCTCGTCGGTGGACCTGCCGGCGCTCCCCGAGTTCGACGCGGGGCGCGTCAGTGACACGAGGATACGCTTGTGCGCCTCACTCGTAGTGGGTCCACATCCTGAGCACCTTGACGGCATGTTCGTCGGTGAGCACCTGGTAGACGAGGCGGTGCTGGATGGTGATCCGCCGCGAGAAGGCCCCACTGAGATCGCCGACCAGCTTCTCGAGCGGCGGCGGCGACTGGAACGGGTCCGCCTCGAGGACCGCGAGCAACTCCTGCGCCTTCGGCTTGAGCCCAGCCGCTGCGAGCTTCTTCGCGTCCTTGCGCGCCTGCTTCGTGTAGAGAAGTCGCCAGCTCACCAGTCGAGCTCGTCCTCGAGCTCATGCGTGGGCGTCGCCATGCCTGCGAGTATCGACTCGCGCATACCGGGGATCGAGACCAGGTAGAGCGTCTCCTGCACGGCGCGCCAGTCGTTCTCGGAGACGAGCACCGCGTTGCCGCGCTTGCCGGTGATCTGCACGGGCTCGTGCGACCGCGAGACCTCGTCGAGAAGCTTGTAGAGCTGCTTGCGCGCCTCGGTGGCGCTCATGGTCGTCATCGCGGACCTCCTGATACGTACGGGAAAACGTACGTGAGAGAGCGCCGGAAGTCAAGTGCACGGAGCCGCTGGCTGGTCATCGCGCCGCCTTGCTGCGTGCCACACACAGATCCTCGACGCCGTCGGCCTGCACAGCTGCGATCGCGCCGCCGTCCGGGCTCGCGTGGACGACATCCTCGGCAGCATGATGGCTCTGGGCCGGGGTCCCGGGGAGCCCTGCGAGTGATCCCGTCGGCGGGCCGAGGCCCCGCCGGTCACATCGTCCAGGCGAGCAGGCTGACGCCGAAGATGGTCGTCACGATGCCGATCACCTGCCACCACGCCGGCCGCTCACGGAGGGCCACGATGCCGAGCAGTGTGGAGATCGTGGCCGTCTGAGCCTGGAGGACGGCTGCGACTGCGACCGGCCCGAGGGCCAGCCCGGCGCTCCCGGCCAGAAGGGCGAACGCGTCGAGCACGCTCACGCCGACGACTCCGCGGGCATGGTCTTGAGGCGGCAGCGTGAGGCGCCGGACCAAGGCCATCGGCAGTAGTACCGCCAGCCCGGCGAGGGACGCGACGGTCACGGTGGTGAACGGCGAGAAGGCCTGGATGGAGCCGAAGCAGAGGAAGAGGCCGGCCATCGCCAGGCTCGTGAGCAGGGCGAGACCAGCCCCAGCCGCGATCCGCACGCCCCGCCGGTCTCCGGCCCCGCTCTCGATCCCGCCCTCTGGCGATGGCGGCCGGCGCTCCACCGCGGCGAGCAGCCCGCCGGCCGCGGCGCAGGCGAGGCCGGCGCCGGCCGCGGCGCCGATCCGCTCGCCCATCGCGATGACGATCACGGCGGCGAAGACTCCGTCCAGGCAGGCGAGCACGGTGACGAGCGAGAGCCTGCCGACGCGCAGCGCCAGCAGGAAGCAGGGCGTGGCCACCGCGTACAGCAGGCCGCCGAGCGCGGCGAGGCCGAGGTCGCGGAGTTCACCGGCGCCGAACGGGAGCCCGTCGACAAGGAGGGCCGGCACGATGAACAGCACGGCGCCGGCGAAGAACATCGCGACGCCCAGCGTCAGCCACGAGACGACCCGCACGAGCCGATGGCTGCCGAAGGCGTAGAGCGAGTAGGCGAGCGCCGCAGAGAGGCTGAGGACAACGGTCAGCATCGTCCGGCGCCGGATCGGTTACCGCGGCCTGGGACCCTGTCGTACACGCGCCTCCTTCCGTGAGTGGTATCGGTGTTGAGAGGGGTGGATGCATGCCCGCCGCGAATCGCCCCCAGGCATCGTAGGAGCCGAGGCGCGACAGCGAAAGCAGATAGAATGTGGTTAAAACAGGAGGTTATGACTATGGTCTTGCTCCGTGCCGTCGACTCCCTTGCACCGTCTCAGTGACGACCGGGAGCAGGAAGAACGCCCGCGGGCATGCACGGACCAGGGGCGAGGCCGATCTCGCGGGCGACCTCAGCGCGGCGACTCTGCGCGCCCTCATCGCAGCCAACTTCGCCATCTGCTACGAGTGGAACCTCGAGGACGACGCCATCGTCCTGGTCGGCAACCTGGACACGCTCCTCGGGCTCTCCTCGGACAAGATCCCGACGACAGGAGACCGCTGGCTCGAACTGGTGCACCCCGACGACGCCGCGAAGTTCGAGAGGGCGTTCGACGATGCGGCCGTGACGGGCGGCTCCATCCTCATGGAGTACCGCATGGTACGCAGCGACGGCGGTGTCGTCGTGGTCGAGGACGGCGGTACCGTGCTCAGCGACGAGCGCGGAGAGCACCTGGTCATGGTCGGCGCCCTCCGCGATGTGACCGCCGAACGAGAGGCTCGGCAGGCGCTCGAGGAGCACACGACCGCTCTTCGCGTCCTGCTCGACCAGCACCGGCAAAGCAAGGTCGAGCTCGAGCGGACGGTCACCGACAATCTGCGCGTTCTGGTCCTGCCGACCCTCGATCGACTGGCGCGATCGTTGCGCTCGCGACCCGAGGCCGCACAACTCGCAGCGTTACGGACGACGCTCGAGGAGATCGTCAGCCCGTTCGCCGGACTTCCCGCAGCAAAGGAAGGCGCCGGGGACGGACTCACGCGGCGAGAGATCGAGGTCATGCAGTTGATCCGGGGGGGCCGTACCACCGCCGAGATCGCCGAGACCCTGCACATCGGAACGGCGACGGTCACCTATCACCGGCAGAACGTGCGCCGCAAGCTCGGCCTCGGTCCGCGCTCGCCTCACCTCACCCCTCATCTGCTGGCGCAACTGGGGCAGGGCAACGACCGCGAGGGCCATCTCGGCCGTCTGCTCGGAGACGCGTCGGGCGTTGGCGCATGACGAGGATGGAGCCCGGGCCGGGCTTCGTCGAGCGGGCTCCGATCTCGCCGAGCCGGCAGCGGCCTGCGACAACGGCCTGGCGACGGGACCTCCGGTCCGCGACGGCAACAAGCGCATCGCCT
>Ga0172370_10007055_pt1 | contig 13883 bp, 15 predicted proteins | sample LakKiv5m_FD_114538 | JGI IMG/M metagenome (GOLD analysis project Ga0172370, IMG submission 114538) | Freshwater microbial communities from Kabuno Bay, South-Kivu, Congo - kab_022012_11.5m | ecosystem: Environmental > Aquatic > Freshwater > Lake | place: Democratic Republic of the Congo...
TGAAAATATCGTATTCATTTGGAGCGTATACCATGCTTTCCTCCGGGTTAATGGTTAAACTGGTTAGGTCTTAGTTTACACCAGCCAGGAAAGCTTGGCACTCTATAAACATATTATCTATTGAGAGGGGGAGAGGTGTATGCCTAACTATTTTGAGAAAATAATCGGGATTATTTACCGGAAATGGAAGGGGTCAGGAGGCTTGATAACCGGGGAACATCCGGATGAAGAGGCCCTGGCTTGTTTTCTTGAAGATAAGCTTTCCCGGGCGGATAGGCTGCTTATTGAGAAACACCTGGTCAGCTGTAGCTCCTGCGCCGAGTATGTAGGCAGCCAGCTTAAGATGCAAGCCGGTTTGGCTAAAGAGGTGCCGGGAATCTTATTGGAGAAGGTTAAAAGGCTGGTCATTGATGAATCTAGGGATGGGATCTTTGAAATATTCCTTAAACTTAAAGAAAAAGCGGTTGAAATTATTCAGACCAGCGGAGATGTCCTGGTGGGCCAGGAGCTTGTCCCGGCACCGGTTTTGCGCAGCCGCCGGATAAAGGATTTCAGGGAGGAGGTGGTTATCTTGAAAGACCTCCAAAGTATCCGGGTAGAGGCCAGGCTCAAAAATAATAACGCCAGGAGCTTTGATCTTACTGTGGCAGCCAGGGATAAGCAGAGCCAAAAACTTGTCCGTAATTTGAGGGTCACGCTTTTAAAGGCTGGGATAGAACTGGAATCTTACGCGTCAGAGGGGGCATGCGTTATTTTTAGGGATATCCTGCCGGGAGTTTATACGGCGGAGATGACCAGGGCCGGGGAAAAGATCGCGATAGTGGAGATAAAGGCGGAGATCTAAAATTTATGCAGCTTACCCAGGCTTTAAACCTGGAGGTTTTTAAGCAGGAATCTTCCCTTAAGATGGGGCTTTTTTCAGAAAATGAGCCTCCCGCCACCTTGAAACATTATAACCAAGTCCCTGTTTCTTTTGAGGAGATTAACTGCCTTTGCCAGGAATTAATCTCTATTTTAAACCGGGCAGCCAGGATAGGGGCAGCCCAGCAGGAGCATCAACCGCAAGATGACCTGTCTGCGGCAGAGGCGGCGAGTGCGCGTAAAATCGGCCGGCTGCTTTGGGACCATCTGCTTAGCCGTCCAATCAAGGAAAAACTTAAGAACAGTTTATCCGCTCAACTTACCCTCTCCCTGGATGAGGAGTTGATCCATATACCCTGGGAGTTGATCTTTGACGGCTCGGATTTCCTCTCCCTTAAATTCAGCATGGGAAGGCTCGTGCGCAGCAGGGGGGATTCAGCGATTCCCCGCTACCGCAATCTATCCGATGAAGTAAGAATGCTTATCCTGGCTAATCCCACCGGAGATCTTGACTCCGCTTACAGCGAAGGCCTGAATATCAAAAACCAGTTCGCTCATAAAAGGGAAAAGGTATATATTGATTTTAAGTCCACCTCCATAGATAAGGCCTATGTCAAGAAGAATATCTGCGATTATGACATCGTGCATTTTGCCGGCCACTGTGAATTTGACAAAAAGGATAGCCGGCGCTGCGGCTGGATGTTCAACGACGGGGTATTCAGCGTAGAGGAAATATTGAAAATGGGGTTGAGTTCTGACCTGCCTGCCCTGATCTTTTCCAACGCCTGCCATTCGGCGCAACTTTCACCGGGCCTGATCAATTCCGGTTATCAGGAGGCAAACTTTAATATGGCCGGCGCTTTCCTGCTTGCCGGGGTGCGCCACTATATCGGCTCTATCCGCAAGATCGAAGATACGGTAAGCCAGGAGTTCGGCCATAAATTTTATACGCAGCTCCTTTCAGGCCTAAGCGTCGGGGAATCGTTGCGGCTGGCTAAACTGAAACTGATTAAGGAGCACGGTTTGGCAGGTTTACACTGGGCAAGCCACCTGCTTTATGGTGACCCGGGGTTTGTTTTCTTTAAAACCAGGGCCAAAAAGCAAAATACGCGGCTGCTCGGCGCCGGACTTAAAAAAGCCGCATTTTCCGCAGGCATATTAGTCTTTATTATTATCTTGGGTCTTCTGGTTGCATTTTGGCTGCCTAAATTTAATCCCGGCAAGGTTTATCTTTTCCTGAGCTCGCAGGCGCAATACCGCAAAGGCAATAATCAGGCTGCCGTAAACCTGGGAGTGCAGGCACTTAATAAGGACCGGGCTTTCCTGGATCCTTATCCGGTGATCGCCAATGCCTATTGGCGCATGGGGGAAAAGGAAAAGGCGCTGAAGTATTATTTTGATTACGTGCTTAGAAGCGAGAAGCTGAACAACAAGAAACACCTCGCCGACTCCTTTATAAGGCTGGGTTGGTTCTATCAGCTGGCCGGCCAATATGGCCAGGCGCGCCAGTTCTACGAAAAGGCCCTTGACTTAAGCAGGAAATTAAAGGACAGGGTCAACGAAGCAGCGGCATTAAGGAAATTAGCCGTTTGGCACATAGATAATAAGGATTTTGAAGCTGCCCTGGAATTGCTGACTAAAAGCGTTGCCATAAACCTCGCAGGCGGCAATAATTTCGAGCAGCGCAGGAATCTTGCCAGCGATTATTTTGATATCGGGCTGGTTTTCGCGAATAAAGATGATTACGCGGGGGCAAAAGAATTCTACGAAAAGAGCCGTAAGATCTTTGAGCAGCTTAAGCTGGAGAATGAATTAAGCGATTGCTTCTTTAACCTGGGTGAGATCTGTCTGTTCCAAAAGGAGTACCAAAAGGCCATGGATTATTATTCCAGGGGGTTGAAGATCGACCTGGCCCAGAATAACAAGGTTAACCTGGCATCCGATTATAACATGATAGGGGAGCTTTACCTGGAGATGGATGACCTGGCCGAGGCAGAAAGCCACTTTAGGCATTCTTCCGCGCTGGCCGAAGAAATTAACAGCCCTCCGGATGTGGCTGCCGCTAATTATAACCTGGGGCTCTTGTATAAAAAAATGGGCAAGAAAAATCCGGCCAGGGAGCATTGGCGCCGGGCCCAGGAAATATACAGATCGCTTGACCTGGAAAAATATAAGGAAATCCGCAGCCAACTGGTGGAGCTGGATGTTTATTAAAAAAAATCCTTGACAATTTGTTATTTTTTAAGTATACTCTACTATAATCATAGGATTAGTAGACAAAAGAGACATAAGATGAGAATTACATATAAAGGTGACTATGCTTTAAAAGCGCTATTGGATCTGGCCTTACATTATGAGCAGGGGCTAACTACGATTCATGATCTTGCAAAACGTATTGACGCGCCGGTGAAATTCCTGGAGCAGGTCCTGCTGGATTTAAAAAAAGGCGGTTTTGTAGAGAGCAAGCGGGGCAATGTCGGCGGTTACCAGTTAGCCAAGGACCCGGCTGATATAACTTTAGGGGAGGTGGTCAGGTTTATTGACGGGCCGATCGAACCTATCGGCTGCGTGGAAAAAGGCTATTCTAACTGTGCTGACCTGTATAAGTGTGTTTTTAAAAACATCTGGCATAAGGTTGCCCAGGCAACCTCGGATATTATTGACAATGTTACTTTTGATGATCTAAGACAGCAGATCAGCGTTTCTTCAAAAGTGCTCACCTATTCAATCTAACAAACAGGGAAACAATATGGATCATCCTAAAAGATCAATATGTAAATCGCTTTCCTGGAGAATATTTAGTTTCTTCCTGACCATAATTATAATTTTTGCCTATACAAAGAATATTAAACAAGCTATAGGGGTTGGAGCAGGCATAGATATATTAAAAATGGTTTTATACTATTTTCATGAGCGTCTATGGAACAAGGTAAATTATGGAAGGCATAAACCGCAGGATTATCAGATATAGTAATCTAAGGAGGGAGAAAGTATAAATGAGTATCTTGGATAACAGGGATGATCTAAAGGAGTTGGTGGAGGGGTTGAATTTTAAAGAGAAGGTGGAGCGCTCAAAACAATTGATCAAAGAGGCGTATGGGCGTTATGGCGATTCATTGGTGGTAGCCAATAGTTTAGGCAAGGATTCGGTTACTGTTTGGAACCTGGCCAAAAAGGTCAGCCCTAAAATTCGCGGGTTTATTGTTACCACGCGGTTTAAGCCTTCGGAAACAGTGGCATTTATGAATAAAGAAATAGAAAGATATCCGGAGCTTAAAGTGTATAAAAATGACGCGGTAATCGAGCCGGAACTTTATAAAACCAATCCGGATCTCTGCTGCGATATTCTAAAGGTAGAGCCGGTTAAGATGGCTATCGAAGAGATGCACGTGAAATGCTGGGTAACCGGGCTGCGTTGCACTGAAGGGCGGACGCGGACGGACTTTAAAGAGGTTGAAGAAAGGGATAAAGGTTTAATTAAGCTTAATCCTATTCTCATTTGGAAGGAAAGAGAGGTCTGGCAATACTTGACGATTTATTCAGTTCCGGTGAATCAATTGTATTCGGAAGGTTATCGTTCGTTAGGCTGCGCTCCCTGCACCAGGATTACCAGCGAAGACAATGAAAGGGCCGGGCGCTGGCTCGGGACAAGCAAGTGCGCAGGAGAATGCGGTATACATACGCGGCCTTTGAAGGCCAGCGAATAAGGAAGCTTATTTTGGAGTATTATCCGGTAGCGGTAAAGGTAAAAGGGGCTCATGCTTTAGTTGTTGGGGGAGGTGAAGTCGCTCAGCGTAAAGCCGCGGGTTTATTAAAAGCCGGGGCAAAGGTTACGGTGATCTCTCCAAAAGTGACCGCAGCTTTAGGCCGCTTAGCTGAAAGAGGGAAGCTAACCTGGCTAAAGGGTAAAGTCGTCAAAAATGATATAGCTAAAGCGGAAATAGTTATCGCGGCTACTGATGATACTTTAATAAACAAAAATATAAGTTCCTGGGCGAAGAAACGGGGAATATTAGTTAATATCGTTGACAATCCGGTTTTAAGCACATTTATTTCTCCGGCAGTTTTTAAGAACGAGAAGGCGGTTATCGCCGTAAACACAAACGCCAGGGACCCGGAGTTTTCCCGTGACCTGAAAAATTTTCTTAAGGAGCAATGGGATGAATTTCTATCTTATCGGAGTAGACCACAAAAGCGCTCCTCCTGAGATCCGGCAAAAAGTTTACCTCGGGCGCGGCCAGATAGAATCTTTCTGGAGCGGTATCGCCGGGGTTGAAACAGCAATACTGGTTACTTGCAACCGGTTTGACATTAGTATTGCCGGGAGAGGGGAAAAAGAAATTATCGCGAATTTAGAGCTGTTTAAAAGAAAATTCCCTGAATTTTGCGGGAATAGCTATCTCAAGAAGCCCGGATCCGAGGTCTTGCGCTATGGTTTGCGCCTGGCTTGCGGCCTTGAATCTCAACTAAGAGGGGAATTCCAGATCCTGGAGCAGCTTCAAGGTTGGTTAAACCAGGGCAAACTTTCTCAAGGCCTGTCTCAATTCTGGAACCGGATAATCCAATCGGCATTTGAGATTCGTTTGAGCTCCGGCCTTAATTCAGATGAGATCAATATTGCCAAGCTATTATTCGCGGACCTAAAGAACCTATACGTTAATAATGAGAAATTAGAGATCGCGGTACTGGGGACCGGCAAGGTAGCCGGGCTTCTTGCGAAATATAAACCTGACAACGCGCAGCTTTATTTTGTGGCGCATAAGAACCGGCTTAAAGCAGAAACTCTGGCTAACCGGGTGGCAGCGAAAGTTTTATCTTTTGATCAATTCAGGCAGGGGATTTCCAATTTCCATGTTTTGGTGAGTGCTGCTTCCACCCCCCACATTATCTTGAAAGAAGGGGATATCCCGGATTCAGTTATTGAAAGGGATAAACCTTTGTATATATATGACCCTGGTTTTCCGATGAATGTCGCAAAAGAGCTTAAGGCAAGGAAGAATATAATCCTGAAAAACCTCGATGACCTGGTGTTATCCGCGGCAAATACCATCAATCATCTTTACGGGAATTTTAATTTGGCCGAGTATTTAATAGAAACAAAAATTAAGGAGTCTGGGTATGTTAATAGTCGGCACGCGGCCCAGCCCGTTAGCCATTAAACAGGCAGATGAATTGAAGAAAATATTCCCCTGGGTTAGTTTTAGTGTCGTGACTATTCCTACTACCGGGGATAAAGATAAAATTACCCCGCTTGCAAGCGTTGAAGGAGCTGATTTTTTTACAAGGGAGATTGATGAGGCGCTGTTAAGGGGGGAGATAGATATTGCTTTGCATAGCAGCAAAGATCTACCTGATAAACTCAATGGAGGATTAAGGGTCGTTTTAGAAACAAAGTCTATCAGTCCTTTTGATGCTTTAGTATCGAGGGGGAGGCTTAAGCTAAGCCGGCTGCCCTTCTCCACCAGGGTCGGGGCAAGCAGCCGGCGCAGAAAAGAGCAGATCCGCGCAATAAGGCAGGATCTAGTGATAGTCGATGTACGGGGTAATATCGGAGAAAGATTGGCTTTAATAGATGCGGGTAAGATCGAGGCGTTGGTCGTGGCTCATGCGGCATTGATCAGGCTTGGGCTTGAGCATATGATCTCAGAGGTTTTTAATGGAGGCAATTTCACAACCAATCCAAAACAAGGAAGTTTAACTTTGGTAACCAGAGAGGATAAGTGGCAAGAGGTAAGGTCTATCTTATCGGCGCAGGCCCCGGTGATTGGGAGCTGATTAGCGTCAAGGGGTTAAAAAGAATAAAAGAGGCCGATGCCATACTTTATGACTTCTTGTCTTCCCGTGAGCTTTTACGATTCGCCAAAAAAGGCGCGGAGATCATCTGTTGCGGAAAAGCGGATGGCCTGCATATTTTAGAGCAGGCTCAGATCAATAAGCTGCTTTTCAAATTGGCAAAAAAAGGCAAAACCGTTGCCAGGCTTAAAGGAGGAGATCCATTGGTATTCAGCCGGGGTATCGAAGAGGCCTTATATTTAAAGAACAGAGGCATTGATTTTGAAATTATTCCCGGAATTACCTCTGGTTTCGCCGCTGCGGAGAGCTTTGGCATCCCTTTGACCAGGAGAGGGAAGCATTCATCAATCGCTTTGCTTACAGGACGAAAGAGCAATCAAGGTGAACTAGATGCTCCTGGCTGTGATACCTTGATCTATTTGATGGCGGTTGCCAATATAAATGAGGTGATCAGGACCTTGCTGGATTCCGGCAGGGATAAATTTACTCCCTGCGCTTTCATTGAACGGGGGACAACCAATGAAGAAAGAATTATAAGCGGTAAACTATCTAATATCGTAAAAAAGGCTAAAGAGCATAAGGTTAAACCGCCGGCAATTTTTGTTGTTGGGGATGTAGTGAAGTATGGAAAAATAATCTATGGCCATAAGTTTAACTGATCTTATTTACCCGTATTTCGTAGTTCCAGGAAGGAACAAGAAAGATAGCATTGAATCTTTTCCTGATTTTTACCGTTTTTCCCTTGACCGCCTGATAACAGATATATGGCAGATAAGCGGATTAGGATTGGATAAAATCTTATTATTCGGGGTTCCCGAACGCAAGGATGATTCCGGAAGCTCATCCTTTAAAGAAAATAATATAGTAGCGTCGGCGGTTAAAAGAATAAAAGAGGAATTCCCGGAATTAACGGTTATGACGGATGTTTGTTTATGCGCCTACGTTAAGCATGGGCATTGCGGTATCTTGAGGCCCGGGAAAAAAGAAATAGACAACCGGGCAACCCTAGAAGCCCTTTCCAAGACCGCTTTGTCTCACGCGCAGGCAGGGGCTGATTGGGTAGCTCCTTCGGCAATGGCGAGGGGACAGGTTTCAGCTCTGAGAAAAGCCTTAAATAAAGCTGATTTTGCAAGGACCAGGATCCTCGGTTATTCAGCTAAATTCAACTCTGATTTTTACGGCCCTTTTCGGAATGCCGCAAATTCCGCGCCGGCATTTGGAGACAGAAGCGCTTATCAGCTGGATTACCGGAAAGCTCCAGCCGCCATTAAGAAGATAAGAGAAGATATTGACTCCGGGGCAGATATGGTCATGGTCAAGCCGGCTTTAAGTTACTTGGATATTATTAAGGAGGCAAAACAAAAATTCAATTATCCCTTAGCCGCCTATAATGTCAGTGGGGAATACGCTTTAGTAAAATACGGCGTAAGGCATAAAGTATGGGATGAAAAAAAAGCAGTCAGGGAGGTTTTGGCTTCCATAGCCCGTGCCGGAGCAGATTATATTATTACTTATCACGCCAAGGATATCGCAAAATGGATGAAGAAAGAAGATTATTCAATATAGCCGGGCGCTATCTGGTCGGCGGTGTAGACTCACCGGTGCGCAGCTTTAATTATGTGGGGATCAAGCCATTATTGATCAAAGCCGGTAAAGGAGCAAGGGCCTACAGTTATAATGGCCGCCGATATATTGATTATGTGCTTTCCTGGGGCTCAGCCATCTTGGGCCATGCTCACCCGGCAGTGCTTAAAGCTATCAAACAAAAGCTGGGATTGGGCTTAAGTTTTGGCATGACTAACCGGGCAGAAATTGAATTGGCGCAGGAGATCTCCCGGGCAATCCCTTTTATTGAAAAAATACGCTTTGTCAATTCAGGGACTGAAGCGGTAATGGGAGCAGTAAGGTTAACCCGGGCATATACGGGAAGGGAGAAGATCGTAAAGTTCGCGAATTCTTACCATGGCCACGCGGATTATCTTTTGGCTAACGCCGGTTCAGGATTGGCTACTTTAGGGATCCCTGCTTCAGCCGGAGTGCCAAAGGATTTTACTAAGCATACCCTGGTGCTTGATTTTGGCGATAGGCAAGCCCTTGAGGCGGTATTTGAAAAATACGGAAATGAAATTGCCGGGGTGCTGGTTGAACCGGTTGGCGGTAATTTCGGTGTTTTGCCCCCTGAGGCCGGATTCCTAAAAACGATAAGGAATTTGACCAGAAGAAACAGGTCCTTATTGATCTTCGATGAAGTTATCACCGGGTTTCGCTTTCATTTCGGAGGGGTTTGCCGGACTTTAAAAATCACTCCGGACCTGATATGTCTGGGTAAAATTATCGGGGGCGGCCTGCCTATCGGGGCTTACGCGGGAAGCGCAAAGATCATGAATAACTTAGCTCCCCTGGGAAAAGTTTATCAGGCTTCCACTTTCGCCGGCAATCCCATTGTTATGCAGGCTGGATTAGCCGCGCTTAAAATTGTTAAAAGGTCAAAAGGCAGCTATTCCCGGCTTAAGGATCTGAACGCGTATTTATGCGTTAATCTGAAAAAAGAGGCCTTGTCTTGCGGCGTAACATTAGAAATAAGCCATTATGAGAGTATGTTCAGCTTAAGATTTAAATCCAGGGATAAGTTTGCCGGATTTTATAAAATGATGCTTGATAGAGGGATATTGCTGGCCCCTTCGGAATTTGAAGCAAACTTTTTATCCTTTGCCCATACGAAAAATGAAGCGGATAAAACTATACTTGCCGCAAGATCGGCCTTTAGAAGAATGAGGAATTAAAATGATGCCGGATAAAATTGATTATGAAAATTTAAAAAAACGCGGTTTTTTGCGTCAAAAACAGGATGGCTTTTTTTTATTCAGAACAAGGATGTCTTCGGGTGTTTACAAAAAAGAACAACTGGATAAGATAAGCCGGATAGCTCAGGAGTTCGGATGCGGCTTTGTGCACATGACAGTACGCCAGGGCATAGAGATACCTTTTATTAAATTCGGGGATATCCCTGAAGTTGAGGCGCTTCTTAAAGCTGCGGGAGTGGCTAACGGGACATCCGGGGCCCGGCTTAGGGCTACTACGGTCTGCCCGGGGAATAATTGGTGCAAACAAGGTTTGATTAACACATTTGCTTTTGCCGACAGGATTGAGAATGAGCTTGGTCTGAAATGCGGTTTAGAGCTGCCGCATAAATTCAAGATCGCTATTTCCGGCTGTCCGAATACCTGCACCCGGGCCCAGCAATCAGAGATAGGGATACATGGCGCCGTAGATATTCTCTCGGTGGATAAAGGTATCGGCTATGCTGTCTACCTTGGCGGCTGCGGAGGAAAAACGCCAAGGCTAGGGTTTAAGCTGGAAACTGTGTTCAGCGAGGATGAGGTTCTGTCGTTGATCAAAAGAGTGGTGAATTTATATAAAGAGAAGGCCGCCCCTAAACAGAGGTTAGCTTTGTTAATAGAGCAAGCCGGAAAGGAATATTTTTTGAAAGAAGCGGGATATTATAAAGCAGGAGGCCAAGATGGCGGGTAGGAAGATGTTTATCCTGAGACTAACTTAGAGGTCCAGGCAAATATTACCAAATAGCCATTGATGATCTAAATTTATATTGTCCCGGGAAAATTTACGTGCGATAATAATAATCAACCTTGGAACTTAACGGAGGTAAGCATGAGCAAAGTTGATAACAAACTAAAAACAGAAAGCATACTTTTGCACGGGGGCCAGGAGGCCGATCCTACGACAGGCTCAAGGGCTGTGCCTATTTACCAGACTACATCATATCAGTTTAAAAGCACCGAACATGCCGCCAATCTTTTCGGATTAAAGGAGTTCGGCAACATCTACACGCGCTTAATGAATCCTACTACCGATGTCCTGGAAAAGAGGATGGCGTTATTGGATGGCGGCGCCGGCGCTTTGGCTGTAGCCAGCGGCCAGGCGGCAATAACCATCGCCTTGCTTAATATTGCCCAGGCCGGGGATGAGATCGTATCGGCGGATAATCTTTACGGCGGCACGTATACTCTGTTTCACTATACCTTTAGACGCTTAGGGGTAAAGGTAAAATTCGTGCCTTCAAATGACCTGGCTGCCTTACAAAAGGCGATCACCCCCAAGACCAAAGCTATTTACGCTGAATCTATCGGTAACCCCAAACTGAATGTAACGGACTTAGAAGGCATATCCGGGATAGCGCAAAAGTTCGGGTTGCCTTTTGTCTTGGACAATACGGTGTCTCCTTTTTTGCTGCGTCCCATTGATCACGGCGTAGATATCGTAGTTTATTCGGCGACCAAGTTCATCGGTGGACACGGCACAAGCTTAGGAGGGATAATCGTTGATTCCGGCAAGTTTGACTGGACCAGCGGAAAGTTCCCGTTAATAGCCGCACCCGACCCGAGCTACCACGGGATCAACTTTGTCGAGGCGCTTGAACCTTTAGGCAATATCGCCTATATCGTTAAAGCAAGGGTAAGTTTGTTACGTGACTTAGGGCCGGCACTATCTCCGTTTAATGCCTTCCTGCTTTTGCAGGGTCTGGAAACCCTGCATTTAAGAATGGCCCGCCACTGCGAAAATGCGCTGGCTGCGGCAAAGTTCCTCAAAAAACATCCCAAAGTAAGCTGGGTGAATTATCCGGCTCTGGATGACAGCCCGGAAAAGGAGAGAGTAAAAAAGTATCTTCCTAAGGGAACTGGGGCGATCCTAGGTTTTGGGATTAAAGGCGGCCTTGAGGCAGGAAAAAAGTTTATTGATTCCCTGGAGTTGATATCCCATCTTGCCAATGTCGGGGATGCCAAGAGTTTGGCGATCCATCCGGCAACAACCACTCATCAGCAACTATCCGCTGAAGAGCAGCTGTCAACCGGGGTAACCCCTGATTTTATCCGGCTGTCAATAGGGATCGAGCATATTGACGATATTATTGCCGATATTGACCAGGCGTTAAGAAAGGCATAGAAAATGGCTAAAATATTTTCTGATATCACAAAAACCGTAGGCAATACACCTTTGGTAAGGTTGAACCGGATGACCGAAGGTTTGGGGGCTGCGATTTTAGTCAAGCTTGAGTCTTTTAACCCTCTTTCCAGCGTTAAAGACCGCATAGGCGTGGCTATGATCGAAGATGCAGAGAAAAGAGGCGTGCTTAATAAAAACACCACGATTATTGAACCGACTAGCGGTAACACCGGGGTTGCTTTGGCATTTGTCTGCGCAGCCAAGGGTTACAAATTAATCCTTACTATGCCTGATACTATGAGTATAGAGAGAAGACAGCTTTTGGCGGTGTTCGGCAGCCAGCTGGTTTTGACCCCGGGTGCAGAAGGGATGAAAGGGGCGGTAAAAAAAGCCGAGGAGTTGGCCAGTCAAATACCTGAGGCGATCATACTACAACAATTTAATAATCCAGCTAACCCGCAGATCCACCGTAAGACCACCGCCGAGGAGATATGGAATGATACTGATGGAAAGGTTGATATCCTGGTTGCGGGAGTCGGCACAGGTGGGACAATTACCGGAGTCGCTGAAGTAATTAAAAAAAGAAAGCCCGGTTTTAAGGCGATAGCGGTTGAGCCTGATGCCTCGCCGGTTTTATCCGGAGGCGCCCCGGGTGCGCATAAGATCCAGGGGATAGGCGCTGGGTTTATACCTCAGGTTTTAAACCTTAAGGTAATTGACGAGATTATCAGGGTGACCAATGAGGATGCCGGAGAAACCAGCCGCAGGCTGGCAAGATCAGAGGGAATTTTAGGGGGGATCTCCTGCGGAGCTGCTTTGTGGGCGGCATTGGAGGTAGCCAAGCGCAAAGAAAACAAGGGGAAGGTTATCGTAGTTATCCTTCCCGATACCGGAGAGCGCTATCTGACTACATGGCTTTTTCAAGAGGTCAAGGCATGAACAAGGAAAACAAAACAATCCAAAATAACAGCGTAGGCCTGGTAAAGACACAGCAGTTCACTTTTGAGTCGCTCAAGCTTGAAAGCGGCGAGCGGCTCGGGCCCATTACCCTGGCTTTTGAGACTTATGGGGCCCTGAACAAGGAAAAGTCCAATGCTGTCCTTATAGTGCACGCGCTTTCCGGGGATGCGCACGCAGCCGGTCTGCATGAAAATGAAGAGGATCCCGGATGGTGGGATGCCTTTATCGGTCCGGGCAAGGCGTTTGATACGGATAAGTATTTTGTTATCTGTTCCAACATACTCGGTGGATGCAAGGGCTCTACCGGGCCGTCAAGCTTAAACCCGGCCACAGGCGCTCCTTACGCCCTGGATTTCCCGCTTATCAGCATCAATGATATGGTCAATGCCCAGAAGCGGTTAGTCGATCATCTGGGAATAGAAAAGCTGCTTTCCGTAGTCGGCGGGTCAATGGGAGGCCAGCAGGTTTTATCCTGGCTGGTTAATTATCCTAATAAAATATTAAGCGCAATACCCATTGCCACAACTATCAGGCATTCGCCGCAGCAGATCGCTTTCAATGAAGTGGGCAGGCAGTCAATTATGGCTGACGCGCACTGGAGATCCGGAAACTATTACGGCGGCCCTGCTCCTTCTAAAGGGTTAGCAGTGGCCAGGATGATCGGCCATATTACGTATATGAGCGATAAGTCCATGGCGGAGAAATTCGGCCGGACTAAAAAGGGGCCGGGAGAGACTTTTAAATTCACCGCTGATTTTGAGGTGGAGGGGTATCTGCGTTACCGCGGGGATAATTTTGTGAAACGCTTTGACGCAAACTCCTATCTCTATATTACCAAAGCCATGGATAATTTTGACGCCTCAGGCGGAAAGCGTCTTTGTGAGATTTTACGAGGCAGCAAGGTAAAGGTTTTGGTTATCTCCTTTAAATCCGACTGGCTGTATCCGGCGTATCAGTCAAAGGAGATAGTCAAGGCCTGCAAGCTGGCGGGGGTAGAGACGACTTATTGCGAGATAGACTCAACCTATGGGCATGATGCTTTTCTGCTTGAGGTTGATGAAGAAGCGCACCTGATCCGGCATTTCCTTAAAAAAGTATTTTATGCTTATGAGGTGACGGGTAACTATGGAGAATAACGGTATCAAACTTGACCACCGGGTGATCGTGGATCTGATCGATGGGAGGTCCACGGTTTTAGACTTAGGCTGCGGCACAGGGGATCTTTTGTACCTTTTGGTAAAAGAGAAGAAGGCCCGCGTGCAAGGCATTGAGATCGATGAGCAGGCGATATATAAATGCGTGGCCAA
>Ga0172370_10007056_pt1 | contig 13883 bp, 17 predicted proteins | sample LakKiv5m_FD_114538 | JGI IMG/M metagenome (GOLD analysis project Ga0172370, IMG submission 114538) | Freshwater microbial communities from Kabuno Bay, South-Kivu, Congo - kab_022012_11.5m | ecosystem: Environmental > Aquatic > Freshwater > Lake | place: Democratic Republic of the Congo...
CCAGGTGTTGGGTGAAGGTCCGGTAAGAATATTATACTACTGGCGGAAAAACATGGATCTGGATATTGCCATCGGATCGAATAATTATATATTTAACCGTCCCATCAGGGACTCTTATGTTTTCATTGATGGAAACCTTAAACCATACAAGTCGAAACGTAGCCTGATCGGCCGATTTGACCCGGTTCACAGGCAGGAGATTAAACGATACCTGCGCAAACATAAAGTCAACTTGAAAAAATCCCCTGACAAGATTATTGCTGAAATGATCACGTTCATAGGAAATATTAAATAAAGTGATCAAACTGCCGCTTCTCATACACCTGTTTCTGCTTGGCTTTATTTCACATGATAAAGGCCCCGACACGCTGATATCCTGCCACCTTCATGATGTTACTTTCACATACTACTGCGATCATGTCTACCGCGAAAGCAGGATTAAGATCTATTATCAGGAATCCTGGATTCGTGATGTGAAGGTTACAATTGATGCCGACGATATCAGTGTATTTAAAGCCACGGAACTGGTCCTGAAGGGTTCAGGTCTAAGCGTTTCCGTATGGAATAATAACCTTGTGATTATGCCCGGCGAGATCCTTTTGTCAGGGTTACCGGAATTTGAAATACAAAAGGTTCAGTCCGACAGCTCTGTTCCTGATTCCGGCGTGATCACCCAGAGTGAGGAACGCTATCTGACAGGCAGAAGAGCTGATGTGATGCAAACCATAAAGGTGGGAAAAAAGGGACTGGCAGGAAGCAGTTCCAGGATTACAATCCGCGGCCGTATCACTGAAGAACAAACCGGGGAAGCCGTAATTGGAGCAACGATGTACCTGGAGGAGACCAAGGCAGGCACGGCAACCGATCAGAACGGGATCCTGAGCATGGTTGTAAAGCCCGGCAGTTATACGGCTGTGTTTGCTTTTATGGGCCTGGAAACAAAAAAATACCTTCTCGAAATTTTTTCTGAAGGTGAGTTTCATGTCGAGATGAAGAAATCTGCCATACAGATGAAAGAGGTGGTGGTTTTTGGGGACCGGCAGATGAATATCCGCTTCAAAGACCCAGGCCTGGAGAAAATCTCCGCCAAAGCGATAAAGGAGATCCCGATGATGATGGGAGAACGGGATATTCTGAAAGTGTCGGAATTACTCCCCGGGATTGTCACGGTGGGTGAAGGCTCGGCAGGCTTGAATGTCCGTGGGGGAAATTACGACCAGAATGCTTTCTTTATCAATAGAATACCAATCTATAACACCTCCCATGTCTATGGCTTCTTTCCAGCTTTCAATGCCGACATTGTAAAAGATTTTTCTATTTACAAAGGACATATCCCGGCCCAGTATGGAGGACGGCTCAGTTCGGTTTTCAACATCATCGGAAGGCAGGGGAACCGGAAACGTTTCACAGCCCGGGGTGGCATCAGCCCGGTTGCGGCAAACCTTTCCTTTGAGGGCCCCATTAAAAAAGACACGAGCTCGTTTCTGATCAGTGGCCGGTACCTTTATTCCGACTGGGTACTCCGGCTTATCGATGATCCGGTGATCAGCAACAGCAAAGCGGGCTTCAATGACCTTTCAGCCTCCTGGAACTATGATTTCCGGAAAAGCCAGCTATCCGTTTTTGTTTACCATAGTTATGATTCTTTCAAACTCTCCGACATCAATTCCTATAAATACTCCAACAATGGAGCATCGGTAAACCTGAGCTATTTCTTCAGTCCCTCGATGCGGGCCGATTTCAGCATAACCGGGAATCAATATGCTTTTAACACGATAGATCAGCAGATAATGCCCCTGGCCTATGAACAATCTTATCTTATAGGTGATTACCGCGTCAATGCTGATTTCACGCAAAATCTGACATCCAGGAACAGCCTTCAGTACGGTGCCGGAATTACTTACTACCGACTCAACAGGGGGACCGTGATGCCTTATGGTGAAGAGTCCCTGAGATTGCCCGTTGAACTTGGCCTGGAGCAGGGTGTCGAGAGTTCCCTCTACCTCTCCGATTCCCATGACCTTCTTCCCTGGATGAACATCACTGCCGGGGTCAGGTTCACACTTTTCAACCCGCTAGGACCCAGAACTGTATACACCTACTATGACGGTGCTCCCAAAGATCCCCGGTATATCAATGATACGCTGATTTATAAAAATGGCCAGGCGATAAAATGGTATTTTGAACCTGATATCCGCGCCGCACTGAACATGCGCACAGATGCCAACGGCACTGTGAAAGTGGCTTTCACACAGATGCATCAGAACCTTTTTGTTTTGAACAACACGATCGCCCTCTCACCTAACGCACAGTGGAAACTGGCCGATTATTATATTCCCCCGGCCAGGAGCAACCAGATTTCTGCCGGCGTATTCCGCACCTTTCCGGAGATTGGATGGGAAGCTTCCCTGGAACTCTATTACAAGCGGACTGTTCATTACCCCGAATTTGTTGACGGGGCCGATTTTCTTGGCAATCCCCTTGTGGAAACGGCTGTTTTACCGGGCAACCAGAATGCATACGGGATAGAATTTCTGTTGCGCCGTAGCGGCAGGAAACTGGAAGGTTGGCTTGCTTATACATTCTCACGTTCAATCGTTAAGGTTGACGGAGACCAGCCCTGGGACCGTATCAACAACGGGATTGCCTACCCGGCCAACTACGATATCCCCAATGTCCTTAATACGGTGGTCAGCTACCATTTCACCCGCAGGATCACTGCCTCCGGAGTGATAACGTATCAAACCGGCAGACCGGTGACTTATCCAATTTCAGTTTACTATATCGGTGGAATTCCTTATGTTGATTATTCAAACCGTAATGAATACCGGATCCCCGATTATTTCAGGCTTGACCTTTCCCTGACAGTTGAAGGAAGTCTCCGGAGGCATAAATTTCTTCACAGTTCTTTCGTATTCAGCCTGTATAATGTGACCGGACGGGATAATCCCTATTCAGTATATTTTACGCTGGAAGACGGAAAAATCAAAAGTTACCAGTATTCAGTCATAGGCGTACCCATTTTTACGGTTACCTGGTTGTTTAAGCTCGGAAATTATGCTTCGGATTAGAAACATATTCTTTTTACTCAGCATGTTGATCCTGGTTACCTGCGTCAAGCCTTTTGATCCGCAAATCAAAAGTAATGAAGAGAATAAGTTTGTTGTCTCAGGGCTTGTTACTGACCAGGAAGGTTGGCAGGAAGTGGAAGTTTCGCTTTCTTCCCCGATCGAATCACCTGAATATATTCCCGTATCGGGTTGCATGGCAGTGATCAGGGACAACCTGGGCCATGATTTTCCACTGGATGAATACAAACCAGGCCATTACCGCGTATGGATGAGCCAGGAATACCTGACACCGGGTACCTCCTACCGGCTTGAGGTGTTAACACGCGACGGAGAAGAACTGGAATCTGGTTTCGACATGATGTACAAAGGTCCTCCCCTGGATTCTGTATACTATCTTCTTGAGGATGCTCCAACTCCTAATCCGGATCTGTTTTACCGGGGAATGCAATTCTATGTGGACCTGAATGCAGAAGGCGATTACAGCCAGAACTATAAATGGGACATCCTGGAAACCTGGGAGTACCGGGCCGCCCATCCTGTTACATATTACTACGACGGAACGCACCATCAGGTCATTCCGCCGGATTCAACCAACCAGGTTTGCTGGATCACAGGTCTGGCCAAAAATGTCTTTACCCTTTCCACCAAAAGCCTTGCACAAAATATATACACCAAGTACCCTTTGCAGTTTGTCGACGGTCACCACAGTTCACGGCTCGGGATACTTTACAGCTTTCTGGTCCGCCAACTGGCCCTGAGTGAAGGGGCGTTCAATTATTGGGAACAATTGCGCATCAACAGCAATACGGAGGGTGGCCTTTATGAAAAACAGCCCCTCGCCATCCAAGGGAATATAGTTAACGTGACAAATCCGGAAAAAGTAGTACTGGGCTATTTTTACGCTGCCTCGGAGTCTTCCAGGAGATACTTTTATAATGATGTTGAAGGGATCGTTCTGGATTTCACCAACTATTGTTATGAGAGCGGGCTTGGACGATTTGGCTGGAAAGAATTTTTCAAATGGGAATATCCTGTTTACTATTATTATAATGATTTTGGTATCGTTAGAATTCTGAACCGTGAATGTATTGACTGCCGCCTTCTCGGCGGGACCACTGAAAAACCTGATTTTTGGCCTAATTAGTATGAAAAAGACACTGTTAAGAACTCATCTTGTTTTGTTTCTACTGATATCTGTTACCACAGGACTGAGGTCGCAGGAAATTTTTCACGATGCAGGTGGGGAGAGGATCCGGGTGTTTACTGACAGGACAACCTATGCTGCTGGAGAAGAGGTGCTTTTTTCGGCCTTTATTTATAATGGGAATAACCTGCTAAATGAAGATTTCAGCCGCATCTTTTACGGGGAACTGATCACACCCGACGGTTTCAGGATCGCCGGCGGGAAGTATCCCCTGCAACAATCCGCAGGTTGGGGATCCCTTAAAATCCCGGACGAAACAATCTCCGGAATCTATTATCTGAAATTCTACACCCGCTTCATGAGAAATACCGGGCCGAAAGAGTACATGTATATCATGCTGAAGATCATAAATCCATATAATACAGATGTACTTTCCGGAAAAGATGTTATTGATACGGTAACGCTGTCATGGAATCATGCCGGTATAGGGAAAGAGACTCAGATTATTTCTGTATCGCCGGATAAGGAGACTTTCCGGCCACGTGAGAAGATAAATTTAAGAATAAACCTGGGTTCAGGAAAAGCCTTACCGGCCAGCAATTGTCTTTCCGTAATTCCTGAGTATACATTTAATGATCATTTTGTATCCGGCAACATTGCGACTGATTCTGTATCAACCGGTTTTTACCTACCCGAAACCAGAGGTATTTCTTTGTCGGGCCAACTGGTTGACAAAGAGTCCGTCAATCCTCTTCCATTCGCCAGGGTTAATCTTTCCATCATTGGAGATAAGGATCTTCTGGTAAAAACGACCGATTCATCAGGAAGATTTTATTTTGCCCTTCCTTACTACCACGGCAGTAAAGATATCTTCCTTTCTGCTGAAGATCTGCCGGATGTCACCCCGCAAATACTGATCGACAATGATTTTTGTTCCAGGTCGGTTTCCCTTCCGTCACCGGGCTTCACATTGAGTGACAACGAGATGAATGCTGTTTACAAACTTGCGGTTAATAGAAAGGTTTGCGAGAAGTTCCGGCAAGATACGGCGAAGGGCGATTTCCTTTCAGAAGGAGACAGCGTCAGGTTTTACAGTACGCCATCGGATGTGTTTATCATGGATAAATACATTGATCTGCCCACACTTGAAGAATATTTTTATGAACTTCCGGTCAATATCAAACTGAGAAAAGTCCAGGGAAAAAAACAATTCAGGTTTTATACCACGCAGGAAGAGATGTCGTTCCGTGCTCCCCTTATCCTGATAGATTGGGTTGCTGTGAGTGATATAGAAAAGATCCTTGCCATGTCTCCCCTGTCTATTGAACGGATTGAAGTCGTCAATTCCCTCTACGTTAAAGGAAACATCATTTACGGGGGAATCATCAGCTTCATTTCGAAGAAAAATGACTTTGCCGGCATCGATCTTCCTACCTCAGGAACGTTTATTAACTACACCTTCCTGCAACAGGGTTCCAACAGCATTTTTCAGGGGCCTTTCGTCTCCAATCTGCCCGATTCCAGGAACACCCTCTACTGGAATCCGGCTTTGAAACTAAATGAAGAAGGTGTTGCCGATATCTCATTCCCGGCGCCTGATACACCAGGTACTTATGACATCCTTCTCAGGACCATAAGCAGCAACGGCGAAGTGACTTTAACACACGAAACGATTGTTGTTGAGGAGTAAGGTGTAAATGCCGATGTATCTGACCCCCTGTGATGCCAGCCAGTCGCATAATGATAGTCCACGACTCCATTTGCTATTATGAATGATTACCCGTCGATACCTCCGGCTCTTAATCATCTTCTTCGGGTATCTTCGAAAGCGGCTTGCGTATAATAATTTGGCTTATGGTCTAATATGCAGATAATGCCACTTCATATGGATTATCGTCCGTTTGCCTTCTTTTCCGGGTCATCTACCCCATCCCCCTGGCCCCCTTCCCCAGAAAGGGAAGGGGGAGATAAGTCCCTCCCTTTGTGGGGAGAGATTTAGGGAGGGGTAGGAGCCTTTTTCCAGATACGAATTTGTTTTACTGGAGATTTTGCACAGGAGGCTACCAAGAATATATTGCCGATGTAATGAATGAAGAGCTAAAAGGTATTTCACTAAGGGATAAAGACCTCTATTTATGGGGAAAATCCCTTGCAGTTCAATTGGAAAAAGATATAAAACGAAATTTTGTAAACCCGAAAATACCGAACTCCAAGACGTGAAAACCAATATGATCGAATTCCAGTGCTTCAACGGATTTCAGCTATGCCTGCCGTTTGTAAGAGTTTGGAGGGGAGCAGACAGGGGTGATTCCGAGGGGATTCATCCGGGAGAAGCTGGCAGAACTTCAAAATATAATTACCACGGAAGTTAGTTAATGGCTCTTATGTCGATATTTTGCAAAATGGGAAGTAGAACATTAAATAAAAGCGTAATTTTGTGATTATGAAAACAGCGGTCAAGATTCTACTGCTTCTAATCATAACACTTCAGGGTTGTAAAAACGATCACGAGCCCTGCCCGACGTGCTTTACGCCACCATCTCATTTTTTATTTGACCTCTGCGACAGTGCAACGGGTGAGAACTTGTTCAGAAATGGCACGTTGAACCCAAATTACATTGAGATCATTGATCTGGCTGATGGCAGCAAATTGCCGTTTACCTTCCTTGATGGAAATGATGTCGACCTGATTCGGACGTATCCAATTGGGGATGTAACTGAAAAGGTCAATTACTCCTTTAGCGTAGGCGATCTGTACCTATTCACATTGTACGTTGATGCCGAAAGGTTGGTTGAGAATTGCTGCTCCTATACGAGGTACAATGACATCCGAATTGATAATTCCGACTATCTGCATAACCCAAGTACCGATGTCTATCAGATTTTTGTGGATCAATGACATATTGAGCAATCCATCCCGCCTGCCATAATTCACAAATCCATAATCAAACGGTCGTTCAAAAACGAAAGCCACCCCAATAAGGAGCGGCTTCCATCAATGCGGGGGATATATATGGGGATTAGAACGTGTCGGAAAAATCGACAACCAATGGAACGGCGGGAGAGAAACTGCCAGCGTCAGTCAGCAACACGTCGTCATCAAAATCTGCCTGAAGCAGCAGAACGGACGCAAAACTATTGGCTGCCAGTTCAACCTCAATCCCATTATCAAATTCTGCTTGCAGTGGAACATCGGGAATCAGGTTCATTGTTAAATCAAAATCTATCTGTTGGTAAAGCTTGCTTCCATCGGAACCGTGGGGATTAATACAATGCATTCTGGACAAAAAAGGTTGTTTGTTTCGGGTGGAATGCCATTGTTTCCGTTAGTGCCAGCCATCAGGCTTGAGAATTGAATGCCAAGTGCCAGAGCCAGAATCAGGATCGCTTTCATTATTATATCGCTTTTCATTGCTTTCATAACCAAATCAATCCATAATCCAATGCAGCCCAAGAAACCCAAACCAGACATCCAGATTTTAGCCTACGTCGCCATTAACGACATACAGCAGTTCACTGATGACAATAAGCAAATCAGCCGTTATGTCCGCAGCTTTCGATATGAGCATTACGACGCACTCATTATGCGCCGAAATGGCGTTCAATAAATTGGTTGATGAACGGGAATCCAGGCTTTTTGGCTATGATATCATCCCTGAACATCAACTGCGGGACTTGTCGCTGTATGTGGAGTATCTGGAACCATGAGAAAAAGATAAAGAAGGAAAAACACGTGAACTGAAGAAGCATTCTCTGCTAACGGGAGGAAAGATGAGCACGGAAGACCAACTGGTACGTTGGTAAAAGGAACTTGGACTCTTGCAGAAGGCTAACCCTAATGTCTGTTACCCTGTTATACCCGTGGAATCTGTTGCTTCGCTTTATGAGATTCTGGAAACCCCTTGCTGGACGCAGATGTACTACTTCTACGAGGGGTAATAACAAAGATTTGGGCGGAAGGTTGATTCGTCAGCCCTTAGGGAGCACTAGTTTAATCAACCAAGAAATCCCCGTGACCTTTGAAAAAGAACAAGTGGTTGGTGGAATGGGCGGCATAGTACAGTCTATAGTACTCACCACGTGTATATTTGGACGAATCAGAAAAGGACAGGTCACGATCACCAACACCAATGAGGTTCTGGACGCTGAAGGTATCTAGCACCTGAAAGGATCGGTTCACAATGACACATTGGAACGGGCAGAGCTTCGGTCGGATAACAATCAGTCGATTATACTTTTTTACTGGATTAGGGAACAATATTGTGAAAAGTTCCGACGTGTCGCTTCCGATCAGGTCAAGGTTGGTCGTATTGAAGAGGTCGTACTCCTCTTGGCACCAGAGGGAATCATTCGTCCAATCGGTCGGGTCTTTGGATAAAACCGTACCGACCTCATTGGTGAAAGTTATTCTGGTGAAATCGAGCTTGGAGAGGCAGTCATTGGCTGGATCGTCTGTTTTCTTTTTGCAACCGAATCCGAATGCCAGAATGAATGCCAACAGCATTAAAAGGGCGGTCCGATTCATTTTACCTTGGTTTTTACAGCTCCGGCAAACTCCCGGTTAGGCTTAAACTTCGGTATATAATGGACTGGAACCTTCACCGATGTACCCTTTGATATATTACGCGCGGTCTTCTCTGCCCGCTTCTTCAGCATAAATTTGCCGAAGCCTCTCAAATAGATATTCTCGCCGCGTATCATTGATTGCTTGATGGTGGTCATCAATTCTTCAACCGTGGCGGTTACGGTTGGTTTGGCTAAGCCCGTCTGGGCGACGGTTTGGGTGATGAGGTCGGCTTTGATCATATAGTTGGATTTATCATTTTTAGCCACAGGTTTGATTATCCCCAGGTTATTTTTTTGCTTTGTGCTTCTCCTCGTTCTCCCGAACCCTGAAAGCAACCATCCGTCCGATCAGGTTAACGGGCAGAGGTTTATCAATCGGAAACTGAACCGATCCCTTCCCCTGTTTATAGCCCTTCAGTTCATCGGCAAACTGGGCGTGAACGGTTGGCATTCCATAAAAACCAATGTGGTGTTTGTGCCCGGCAAAATAGACAAGAGGTTTTCCGTAGGTCTTAAAAGCGGGCATTCCCCAACTTATGCTTTCAACCGCATCGGGGGCATTTTTCAGGATGGTGGCACGAAGCTGCCGCATTAATCCCTGAACATTTTCGGGGAATGTACCGATGTATTCGTCAATCGTCTTCATAAGCTTGTTTCAATGCTCCAATATCGAATTTGACCATTTCAAACATTTTGGCTGCCACTCTGTGCCTTTTGACAGGGTCTGGATCGGAAAAATAGGCGGGCAATACCGATGGCAAAATCTGCCACGAAACACCATACTTGTCTTTCAGCCATCCGCACATCTGTTCTTTACCGTCATCGGTTAACATTGTCCAGTAATGGTCTATTTCTTCCTGGGTATCGCAATACACAACAACGGATGCGGAATCATTGAACGTATACCCCCTGTTGCCGTTCAACGCGATGAATTGCATCTGGTTCAGTCTGAAGTCAACAGACATTGCCGTTCCTTCAGGTTTCCCGTGATGTTCAAACCCCTCTTTGCCGAACCGACCGATAAATCCGATTTCGGAATCTTTGAAAATGGACGCGTAAAAATTGGCGGCTTCTTCGGCTTGATCATCGAACCAAAGGCAAATCGCCATTTCTTGTTTCTTCATCTATGTAGCTATTGAATCCCGGAATTGGGTTTAAAGTTTTCGTTCGCAAAGATACAACGAAAGGAGACGCTACTGGTTGCTTCTTATGTTACTCCAATTCCTTTTGAGAGAAATAAAAAACCCGCCTTCGGGGGCAGGTTAAGAACCATAAAGGTTATTACTACCGTAATTTAATCAAATCCGTTTTTGTTTTGCCCTTTATACCAACAGTTATTGCATGTTTGCCGACAATTGTAGGGGAATACTGTGTTCGGTATTGATAAACGGTATGCCCTTTAAGAGAACTGTCAGCCGACGTCAACCTGAAGGGCCCGTTATCTTTCAGAAGGGCGTTATTATTGTTTGAACTATAAGTTGTTGTTTCCATAGCGATTAGAATAACGATTATCCTAATAAATTATTGCAAAGTTATAATTATTCACAATATTTCCAACCAGACGAAGTTGGTATCACATTTACTGCTATATTATTATCCGGGAGTTTATTGGCAAAAATCTTGCCCACAGTCTTAAATTCGCTTCTACAGATAGCAGATTCAAGTGACGCATTATATATCTCATAGTCAATAGGCGGTATTTGAACTACCTGTATCTGTTGTAAGATATGTTGGTATACATTCTGGAGTAAATCAGGCGGTAAGTTGGCGGGTAATTGAATTTGTTGAGCAGGTGACAGTAATGCAGCAGTAGTGGGGTCATTTAAAACAATCTGTAATGGGTCGAAAGGTTCATTAAACTTCATTTCTGATTCAAACGATTCAAAGATTTGCCACAAAAGCGCCTCCAAGTCGCCTTTGGGATTAATAATAGGCAAGCCAATTTTCTTAGCTTCCGTTCTTCCCAGTGGATAGCCGTGATGATAAAATGACTTGTTCAGAGTTTCGGCAATTGTCTTTGCTTTGTTGCTATCAGACATATGCAGGGAGAGCAGTTTTTCCCCCATTGATAAGGCAAGCTGTGCGCTGCGCTTTGCAATGCCAATCGGAATCGCACCGACTTCTTTACAAACTAATTCAAATGACCGTTGCATTTGCTTCTGGTCTGTAACACCAACGTCTTTTCTAACAAAATCAATAAAGTTACGCAGGTCTTCAGAGCCAAAATTAATGGTTTCATTACTGTTGTTCTTTTTGTAAGCTAACTGGGGGTCAACAGGGCCCAAATTTGAGAAAGGATGCATATATATTTCATCCGCCCCCAGAGAAATCAACGTTGCAGCAGAATAGGCGGCAAACGGTAGAAGTACCCCGAACTTCTTGAACCTTTCCCGCAGAATGTTAACAATTCGATAAGAAACAGTCGGGTCACCGCCATAGCTCATAATCAGCAGGTCAATGTTGTCTTTGTCTGATGGAATTTTGTTTATCAGTTTTATAATCTCTGGAATAATGTCCGAAGCAATGTTTCCACCTCCATTTTGACGATAGCTGGTAACATAGGCAATAAGAGGTCTTTCCCTAAGTTCCGCAACCTTAACGTATAGTTCTTTTCGGGTATTATAGTTCATCGGATATTACGTTTGCTCAAATTTACAATATATTCTTATAACTTGATTATTGTCAACTTGAATTTTTTCCCTTGGTTTTGCGTCAAAGTTTTTGTGCTATAGCTCCCCCTTAAACGCCGCATCCAGCAGGCTGGATTTTAGGGCTCTCAATTTTTCAAGTTTAGGGTATAATTTTGATAGCAGTTGCCTTTGGTGTTTATCGATTTCGTTAAAACTACCAACAAGCCGTTTTTGGGTCTGTAATTTTGGGAAACAAACTTTGATATTCCTAATGATTGACATATTTAATCCACGTCTATCTTCCATTCCTGTTAGCATCCTGATTGGAACGTACTGCCATTTTAGTTGGTAGTATAGCAGGTCAGGTAGATATTTTGAGCCGTCTTTCGTTATCATTGCAACCAAAGACTGATTACACGTTGCTTCTGTTCGAAGCATTGCAACAGACCCCCTAGTTTTTCCCTGTCCATTTAATGCTATTAATACTGAATCTCCAGGCAAAGTTCGAGCATTTTAACTATTAATGGCTAGTTCTGTAATTCGTCCTTCACAATCAAATATCTCACCTTGATTAATATCACCTGATACAAGCCACTTTATTGTTCCATTATCGTAATACTTCCGATTTTTAGTGCTTGGGGTTCCTCCCGTTTTTAAATCAAAGCATTCCCCGATTGTTAGTACCACCCACCCCTTCTCTTCAGCGTGTTCAAATACCTCCTCCAACACACTCGCCATTAAACTCTGGGCATTTTTTATGTTCTCTTCAACAAGGGCAATGGCTTTGTCGATGCGCTCGAACAGGCTGTCCAGTTTGGCGACGATGCGGCGTTGTTCGGGGAGAGGGGGTAAGGGGAAATCCCAGTCTTCCATCTTTCCTTTTGTAATGTGAACCATTGCAACACCGTGTGATTGAGATTTAATCTCTTTCGTCAAATGGAGCAGGTAGTAATAGGCAAAGAATTTGTCGCAATTTTCTTTTGGGGTCACCTTCCAGATGTGATAATGATAAATCGCTCGGTTACCATTCCAAATGTATGGCCCGAAAGTAGTCGACCACGCAAATAGCAGGTCGCCGTTTCCACAATACTTATCTTTATCGAGAACCAAATCGGAGTAATACCAATTCTCTCCGCCATTCAGGTTTTGAATCCTGATTATAGGTGTGCCATTGCCTAATAGTTCATTTTGTGAATATGCTCTACCATTAGTAAGAGTCAAACAATCTTTTAATTTGTGGTGGTGCCATTCAGAGATACTACTATTTCCCATACCCTTCCCCCATTATCTGTTCAATCTCTTCCAGCAGACTGCTTATTTCGGCATCATTGGCTTTGAGTTTTGCCAGGATTTTTGCTGGCGGCAGGTTTTCAACATCCTGCTGTTTGTTCGGATTCTTGGCGGAGAGGTCGTATTCTTTGATATCAGTTGCCTTTACAATCCAACTGTTTGGAGTTGAACCACGGGTTTTAAACAGTTCCGTGAACTCTTGAAGGTGCTCCGAAGTGATGGGTTTGTTCTTGGTCAGCTTATAGGGCGGATTGACTTCGTAGTACCAGATTTCCGATGTTGATCCTGTACGGTCAAAGAGGATAAAGTTGGTTTTTACGCCAGCATAAGGTAAGAACACACCTGAAGGCAGACTGACAATGGTATGCAAGTTGAAGTTTTCCAATAACTCTTTTTTAACGGCGGTAAACGCGTTATTGGTTTGGAATAAAACACCTTCAGGGACAATGATGCCAGCTTTACCACCAACCCTAAGACTCTTCATAAAGTGTTGAAGAAAGAGCAATTCTGTAGCGTTGCTTTGCACGGGAAAGTTCTGCTGTATCTGGCTCTTCTCTTTTCCCCCAAATGGTGGATTTGCCAGAATCACATCGTAACGGTCTTTTTCCTGAATGTCGCGGATGTTCTGGGTGAGTGAGTTTTGTTTGAAGAGGTTTGGCGACTCGATGCCGTGGAGGATCATATTCATTACTCCCAGTACGTATGCAAGCGGGGTTTTCTCGTTCCCAAAGAAGGTTTCGGTTTGCAGGGTTCGGATACATTGTAAAACCAATCATTTCAAGTTCTTGATTGGCTGGTATAACTTCGCAGGAATCATTCACTTCTTCCAAACTGTTGCATCCAACCGAATTGTCGCGGATTTCGACACGGGCTGGATTTCCCAGATAGTTGCAAATACTTGGAACATCGCAAGTGGATAGCAAAGGATTATCACAAATGTATAAATCATCAATAATGGTACTTTCGTTTCCAAAACCTGTAAGGCTTGTCAGGCTATCGTTTTCATATATATACATATCACCTGCAAAATTGACAGATTCTAATCCTGTCAAGTTTTGTAGATGATTATTCCGGACAAAGTCGGCCACTAATTCCGGAGTAAAGTCGGCCAGTGATTCCGGAGTAAATCCGGCCACTATATCAAAGGGCAAATGGGATTATAAAATTACTACTTTTTCTCTA
>Ga0172370_10007058_pt1 | contig 13882 bp, 10 predicted proteins | sample LakKiv5m_FD_114538 | JGI IMG/M metagenome (GOLD analysis project Ga0172370, IMG submission 114538) | Freshwater microbial communities from Kabuno Bay, South-Kivu, Congo - kab_022012_11.5m | ecosystem: Environmental > Aquatic > Freshwater > Lake | place: Democratic Republic of the Congo...
CTGCGCGGTGCTTCTCTTTGTGGCGCAAGTCTCTGAGATCGAGGCCTCGGCCTATGTGCCCCGAATACCTGAAGGGGAATTCCTTGAGCATGCGCCCGACATATTCAACCCAGAGCTCGCAGATTTCGCCATCGACGATCAGGGGGTAGGTGTCGAGACAGATTTCGACGGCATCGAAGCCGTTTTTCTGGAATGTCGAGAGGTAGTGTCGCGTGGCATCAGGATCATAGCTGCCGTTCGGAAGATTGATGCCGATTGTGGGGGTCATGATGTGCCTCGTGGCAATTATAGCGCGATCAGGTGGACTTTCGAAGGGTCTATGCGGAATTTGACCGCGCCGCTCCGTATTCCCGTTTCACCGGGGTCGAAGGCGTCGAGGATGATCATGGAGCCGAGCGCCCTGAGCCAGTAGCGGATGGCCGAACCTTCGAATATGAAGTGGTCGACCTCGCCCTCGAATACGTTCGAAGCATCCCCGGAGGCGGAGCTGTCGACTATTTTCATGCTCTCCGGCCGCACGACGAGGAGAACCTTCTTCGATTGCTCGAAGGTGCGGCGCGCCGCGTCGTCGAACTTGCGGGCGTCGACGAGAATCTGCGCGCCCTTCGATTCCATGCGCAGATACATGTCGTCGGCGCCGACCACCGCGCCTTCGATGAAGTTGACGGTGCCCACGAAAGATGCCACGAATTTGTTCGCGGGGTGGTAGTAGATCTCCGCCGGCGAGCCGACCTGCATGATCTTGCCGGCGCTGAGCACGGCGATCGAATCGGACATCGCGAGCGCCTCCGACTGGTCGTGGGTTACGTAGATCGTCGTGATGCGGAGCCGCTGCTGGAGCTGGCGCAGCTCGGCGCGGATCGAGTTGCGCAGGTTCGCGTCGAGATTGGAGAGGGGCTCGTCGAGGAGAAGCACTTCCGGCTCCATGATGAGGGCGCGGGCGAGCGCGACGCGCTGCTGCTGGCCGCCCGAGATCTGCCCGGGCATGCGGTCGAGGAGCATTCCGATGTCGAGGTACTGGATGGTCTTGGTGAGGCGCTTTTCAATCTCGTCCAGGGGCATCTTGCGGATGCGCAGTCCGTAGGTGATGTTCTCTTTGATCGTCATGTGCGGAAAGAGCGCGTAGTCCTGGAACACCATGATCGCGTTGCGCAGGTGCGAGGGCACATTGTTGATCACGCGGTCGTCGATCCGTATCTCGCCATCGTCGATCTGGTAGAAGCCCGCGATCGACCTGAGGAGGGTGGTTTTTCCGCAGCCGCTCGGGCCGAGCAGGGTGGTGAAGCTTCCTTGGGCGATTTCGAGCGACACGCTGTCGAGCGCCTTGAAGCTGCCGAATTTCTTGCTGACATTGCGTATCGCGACGTGCGCGTGTTCCATATTGCTTAACTCCTCGAACTGAATTTCGTCACACCTTGAAGAGCTGCACCTGTTTGCCCATGAAGAGCTTCGCCAGCCCCAGCGCCGAGAACGAGATGATGAGCAGCACGCAGGTGAGCGCCGCCGCCTTGCCGTAGAAACCGTCGCTGATCATGTTCATGATGCTGAAGGTCACCACCGCGTTCTTCGACGTCGAGAGGAAGACGATCACGCTCAGCGTGGTGATGGCGCGGATGAAGGAGACGACAAAGGCCGAAAAGAAGGGCGCCTTGATGAGCGGAATTTCGATCTCTCTGAAGATGCGCATGCTCGTCGCGCCGAGGTTGCTCGCGGCCTCGTTGAACGAGGGCGAGATCTGCTGGAGCGCGCCGATGCCGGTCTGGTACCCGGTGGAGATGTTCCAGAAGATCATGCTGAGCACGATGATCGCCGCCGAACCGTAGAGGTCGACGGGCGGGCGTGTGAAGCTTATCGAGTAGCCGATTCCCAGGAAGATGCCGGGCAGGGCCGCGGGCAGGATGCTGGTGAAATCGACGAATTTTCGCATGAAGAAGCGCTTGCGCGACACGAGATAGGCGGCGACCATCGCGAAGAGGGCGCTCGAGAATCCCGCGATGAGCGAGTAGGTGAGGCTCCGGATGAGCTCCTTGGATCGCGATGAAATCTCCTGGAAATAGCGGAGCGTCAGCGTCCAGTCGTAGCCCCAGCCGTTCACGAAAGCACCGATGATGAGGCCCACGTAGACGAGCACGACGAGGAGGGAGATGAGCGCGCATATGCCAAAGAGTGTCCACTTCACGGGCGCGCTGGTTTTCTGGATCTCGACCTGGGCGATTTTGCCGGTGATCGTCACGTAGGAACGGCGGCCGACCCAGTAGCGCTGGAGGAGGAAAATGCCGAAGGAGGGCAGAAGAAGGAGAATGGAGAGGATCGCGGCGCCCGCGATGTCAGCCCAGCCCTCGATGCGCATCCAAGCCTCGGTGGCGAGCACCGGGAAGCTTCCCGAAATGATGATGGGGTTGCCGAAGTCGGCGAGCACCTGGATGGCCACGAGGAGCGCCGCGCCCGCCACGCCGGGGCGCGCGAGCGGAAAAGTGATGGTGCGGAAAAGCGTGAACCCGGTGGCCCCGAGGTTTCGTCCCGCGTTTTCAAGGCCGGGCGAAATCGACTGAAGCACACCTTCCATCACGAGAAAGGCGACAGGGAAAAAGGCGATCGTCTGCGCGAGCCATAGCCCCTGCCAGCCGAAAATATTCACTCTTGCGTTGAAAATGCCCGCCGTGATGAGCCCGTTTTTCCCGAACATCATGATGTAGCTGAAGGCGACCATGAAGGGCGGCGAAAAGAGGGGCAGCAGGCTTATGAGCTTGAAGAGCTTGCGGCCGGGAACATTGGTTCTTGTCACCGTGTAGGCGAAGATGAATCCGAGAAAGGTTGAGGAAGATGTGGAGAGAAGCATCATGATGAGGCTGTTCTGAAGCGTCTTCATGTACCGCGCGTTCTTGAGGATCGCGAGAAAATCGCCCGCCTTGGGATACAGAAAGACTTCCACGATGGGATACATGACAAAAATCAAGAGAGAGGCAACAATCACGAAAATCGCCACGACGAGCGACGTCTCATACGATTTCGAACGATAGGACCCACGCTTCATACCAGCCTCGGACTGCACAGAATGGTGTGCCGATGAGGGGCGTCGCGGCGATCGAAACAGCGGCCGGCGCCGCGTGCGTTCAGCGATAGCCGGCCACAATCCGCTGCCGTCCCTCAGGCACGGAAACACGTAAAATGTATGATTATTTTCCGGTGATTTCGGCCCACTGCTTCTTCCAGGCGTCGACATTCACCGAAGCCGCCTTCAGGTCCCAGGGCGCGAGCTTGAGGTCCTCGAAGGGAGGAACGCCCGCGGGCATGGTTACGCCGGTGCGGACCGGGTAGCGGTAGCCGTTGCGCGCGTTGATCTGCTCGGAGGTCGGGCTCAGGAGGAAATCGATGAACTTATGGGCAGCGTCGAGGTTCGGCGCGCCCTTGAGCACCGACGCGCAACCGATTTCAAAGCCGGTGTCTTTCGGGAACACGACCGTGATGGGCAGATTGCCCTGCTCTTTCTGCTTGAGAGAATCGTGGCCCCAGGCGAAACCGACGTAAGCTTCTCCCTGCGCGACGAGCGGGATGCAGCCGTTCGCGCCCTTGGTGTACTGGGCGACGTTCTTGTCGAGCTGGCGGATATAGTCGAAGCCGGCCTTTTCGCTGCCTAGCCTGAATATCTGCGCGCACTCCATGAGGTAGGCGCCGCCCGTAGTGGCGGGGTTCGAGCCGATCACGAGGCCCTTGTAGGCCGGATTGAGCAGATCGTCCCAGGTTGCGGGGGGCTTGAGTCCCATCGGCTTGAATTTCTGCTCGTACATCTTGTTGTTGTAGACGAAGCAGAGCGCGCCCAGGTACCAGCCTGTCCAGTTGCCGTCGGGGTCCATGAACTTCGTGTCGATCTTTGCCTCTTTGATGACCGGCGAAACGTACTTGTCGAGATAGTTTCCCGAGGCCAGGTCGGCGTGGAAATTCGAATTTCCGCCGATGAATACATCCGCGCGGGCGTGGGCCGATTCGGCCTTGATCCTCGCGGCGATTGTGCCGGCTTCCTCAATCTGGAGCGCGATCTCGACGGGAATTCCAGTCGCCTGGGTAAAGGCGGCCGCGAGTTCCTTCGATGTCTTTTCGTCGAGGGCGGCGTAGATCGTCAGAGGGTCGGCTCCCTTCGCGTAGATGCCCGAAACGAGCACGAGCGCGATGAAAGCGATTTTCAGCACCTTCATGTTTTGCCTCCTTATGGCAATATCCTAATTCACCTTTTTCCAGATCGCTCCGAATCAAGCGTGCGCGCATCCGCACGACTGTCGGATTTGAAGCTGGGTCGGGAGAATTATTTTTTGAGAGCGGGGATCACGCTGTTCGAGAATGCGGAGCGCGGTCTCCATGGCGATGGAGCCGATTTCCTGCATGGGTTGATGGACCGTGGTGAGCGGCGGATCGAGAAATTCCGAGAAGAATGTATCGTCGAAACCCGTGACGGCGATGTCATCGGGCACGCGAAATCCTCGGTTTCGGCAATAGAGAATCGCGCCGAGCGCCATGTGGTCGCTCGCGGCGAAAATGGCGTCGTAGGTCTTTGTCTCGAGCGCCAGTTTTGCCGCCTCGTACCCCGATTCGCGCAAGAAGTCGCCGTGCACCACATCGAGCGTCTCGACCTCCGCCGCCATTTCGGAGAGGCCCATCTTGAAACCGTAAAGCCTGTCGTTCGAGTCGAGGTTGTCCTTCGGCCCGGCAATGAAGAGTATCCGCTTGAATCCGTGCATCGCGTAGTGGTGGGCCATGAGGCGTGCGCCGCCGACATTGTCGATCAGAATCGCGTGCGAGTCGGTCTCGGCGGGAGGTTTTCCGATAAAGACCACGGGGATGCCACGGCGGCGCAAGGTGACGAGCACATCGTTGTCGAAGGGCTTGAGCCCGTTGTTCCGCAGGATGAAGGCGTCGACCCTGTTGTTGGTGGCGAGGTCGAGGAGCGCTTTTTTGTTGTTCTGCGTTTTGATGATGATATTGAAGAACTGCTTTTCGGCGACCTCTTCGAGGCCGGTGAGGAGGGTGGCGTAGTATTCGGTCTTCACATCGGGGAGGAAAACCGCGATGGTCTTCGTCTTGCCGCCGGAGAGCGCGCTCGCGGCATTGTTCGGCGTGTAGCCGAGCTTTTCGATGGCCTCTCGCACCTTGGCTTCGGTTGCCGGTTTCACGGAGCCTTCTCGGTTGATGACTCTTGAAACGGTGGCCTTTGAGAAGCCGCAGTAGGCGGCGACGTGGTCGATCGTGACCTTTTCGGATACGCTGTCGGTTGTTTGTTAATTCATAATGTAACCGCTTTCTATTTTAATCAATGTTGTGTACTTGTCAAGCATAAATTTTTCACTCTATACTCGACACCGAGTCAGAACGAGAAAGAAGCGCAGAATGCTCAGAATCAGTTTCATCAATGTCGGATACGGCGACGCCATCCTCATCGAGGAGCTGATGGACAGCCGGCGAGTCTTCAGCATGCTCGTGGACGGCGGCGTGCCGTATGTGGACAGCTACCGCGCTTCCTACGATCTGCGGCCCTCGAGGATTCCGGCGTTCCGGTACCTCGCCGGGAAAGGAATCGACGCGCTCGACGCGGTCTTTCTCACACATTTTCATATCGACCATGTCGGCGGGTTGCCCGAGGTTGCGGAGAATCGCGCCATCAGGCAGCTGTGGTTGAACTTCAGTCTGACGGAACACGAGCGGCTTGCATCGCTCAACGCGCGCGAACTTTCTGCTGGCTCGGCGTCAGAGCAGGCTACCGCAAATGAAATGCGCCTCTCGCTCAACCTCCTCGCGGAAACCGAACGCATTGCGCGCGCTCGGGGCGCGCGGGTCGAGCGTCTGGGCGGCGCGCGCAGGGTTGTGGCCCTCAGCGACGATCTGAACGCTGAATTCTTCGAGGCGGATCCGGCGCTGTCGGCCCGCACCGAACGACTCGTGGCTGAGATTCTCTCGCCGGACACCGAGACGGTTCGGGTCCAGCGAGCCCTCGCGCAGCTCGACTCGATTCAGAACGCGGCAGGTGTTGCGCTCCGGCTGTCCTACAGGGGACGCAGGGTGCTGCTCCCCGCCGATGTGCCGGCGATCCGCTGGAGCAGCGGTGCGTGGGGAACAGAAGAACTCCGCGCGGATGTGGTGAAGCTCGCGCACCACGGCCAGGCGGACAGCATGACGAAAGAACTCGTGGCGAAGATACAACCAAGGCACGCGGTGATAAGCGTCTCGGAAGACAATCCATTTGGCGCCCCGTCCCCAGCGGTGTTCGATATGTTCGATCCTGGCGTCGAATTCTGGACCACCGAGAGCATCGAAGTGCCGCCGCGCGCGCCAGGATTGACGCCGAGACTGGCCCGGGGACCTGCGCGCCAGGCGCTGATCTTCGAAATTCACTCCGACGGAGATATCCGCGCGTCGCTCGACCGCGCCTGACTGAAGAGCGCCTCGTAATACCGCAAGAATCTTGTGTAATACTCATCCATCCACACTGCGCGGGGAGCGTCGAGCGCCGTTGTCGGCAGCGCCTCGGGTATGGCAGGAATACCGCCCGCGGACCGATTGTGCGCAGCGCGGGAATTCGCGCGCGCGGCGGCAAGACCGATCGCGGCGGCGCCCCGCACCGACGCGTCGGGTTCATCGGAGACGGAGAGCGCGCGGCCCGTCATGGCAGAGACGATTCGCATCCATGGCGCGAAGCGGGTGCTTCCCCCCACGCAGTAGACACGGGCATCGGGGGCGACACCCAGCGTGTCGAGGCCAAGGCGGATGGTGGCGGCGACGCCGAGCAGGGCTGAGGCGAGAAGATCGCGCCGCGTATGGTGGAGTCCGAGGCCGATCCACGCGCCTCGCGCGTCAGGGTTTTGGTAGGGGCTCCTCTCGCCGGAAAGGTAGGGAAGAAAAATGAGGTCTCTCGGGAGATCGACGTGCCCGCTTTCGAGGTCGGCATAGAATTCTGTCCAGGTGCTCCGCAGCGCGGATCGCACCCACTCGAGGGCGAGCCCGCCATTCAGCATGGCTGCCATGCGGTAGCGGAGGCCCGGAACGCAGGTTTCGAAGAGGTTGAGGCCTGAGGCGTAGGGCGGAAGGCTGCGCGTCGGGATGACAACCTGGATTCCCGTGCCGATGCTCACCTGGGCGACACGCGGCGACGCCCAATCGGCGTCCGGTGCGGGCGGTGCCTCTATACGCTCAATATATTCTCTGAAAAATCCGGAACCGTAGATCTCGCAGGCTTTATCCGCGGAACCTGTCGCCACAGGAATGCCCTCCGGCAAACCGGTGTCGCGCGCGCCTTCTCGGCACACCGCGCCGGCAACAGTGAAGCTGTCGAGCACGCCGGGCAGTTTATCGCCGTCTAGACCGAGCGCGTCGAGCGCGCGCTCCGACCACGCGCCGGCCGAAAAATCCCAGAGGAGGCTCGCGCTCGCGTCGCCGGGATCGGTGCCGATTTCGCCAGTGAGCCGATAGCGAAGATAATCCTTTGGGAAGAGAATTTTCGCGGTGTCGCGGTAGAGTTCGGGGGCGCGGCGCTTCATCCAGAGCAGCGTGAGGGCGGAGAGGCCGGCCGCTGGTGCGTTGAGCAGGCGCCCGAACTCGCCGTCGAGCGCGGCCGCGTACATCGGCGCGAATTCCGCTCCCCGCTCGTCCGCCCACGTGATCGCCCTGTGCAGCGCACGCCCGTCGCGGCCGATCGGCACGAACCCGTGCATCTGCCCCGACACCCCGATCGACTCGAGTTCGGGCGCCAAACCCGCGCCCACAATCTGTGCGCGCACATCCAGCCAGGCGTCGCGCAACGCGGCCACCCACGCTTCGGGGTCGGCCTCAGCGATGCCTGGTGTTGGCGAGAGTATGGGGTACGCGCGCTGCGCCGAAAATGCCCGGGCAGAAGAGCCGCGGGCACCGAGAGCTGCACCTCGGGCGCCGCTAGGTGAACTGTGGGCACCGCCTCCAGCTACCCCAGCTGAGCTGGCTGCGTTGGTGGGGCTACCGCCTCCAGCGGCGCCGCCATCAAATTCAGCCGCGCGGTACGCTGTCAGCTTGAGCGACCCGGTTCCGAGGTCGATGCCGAGAATGAAGGGTTGAAATGCGTGCGCCACGATTGGGCTCTCCGTGTTTTGCGGGGTAGGGCCGCGCCTCAGCGGCTATGTCGCGCCGAAGTCTGGGCGGCGCCGCTCAGTCCGGGTTCCGCGCAGCGGTCCAGGTGTGCTGCCGCGCGTATGCGCGCCATCGGCGCTTTCATGAACATAGCGTTTTCCGCACAAAGACAACCGCGTCCGCCGCGAGCCTGTCGTAGTCGGGGTCGGGGATCAGTTCGCGCCACACCGCGATATCGCGCCCAATCTGTCCGCCTGGCGAGACAAAGGGCTCCATGACGAGGGGACCATCGAATCCTATGTCGTCGAGCGCCGCGCGGATCTCCCGCCAGGGCATGCGGCCGAGCCCGGGCGGCTTGCGGTTGGTCTCGCCGATATGGAGCGCCGCGAGGTGCCGCCCCGCGCTTTGAATCGCGCCACCAATGGAGTCTTCTTCGATATTCATGTGGAAGGTATCCAAAAGGATTTTACAGGCGGGACTCGCGATGTCTTCCACATACGCGACGGCTTCCTCGCAGGTGTTGATGAGGAACTGCTCGAAGCGGTTGATGACCTCCACATTCAGGATCACATTGTTGTCCTCCGCGATTTTCGCGAGCTCGCGCATGCTCTTTTTGCTCTGGTCGAGGTAGGGGCGCTTGTCGTGGGCGCCTTTTGGGAGCGTCATGGGCCACGAGCTGTGGATGGTGCCGCCGATCATGCCGCCGCCCGCCCGGCCGACATGATCGATCATGGCGCGCATGAAGGCGATGCCAGCCTTCCGTAGGCCCTCGTCCAGCGACGAGACATCGTGATCCGCGGTCAGCCCGATGCCGTACGAAAGCGCGATGCCTTGCCGCCGCGCCTCCTCGACAAGCCGGTCGCGCTCTAACTCAGGCATGATCGCGAATGTTCCCCCGTTGATTTCGAGCTGATCAAAACCCAGCCGCCGCACTTTTTCCACGAAGGGGAAAAAATCCACGTCCCACTCACGCGTCCAGAACGCGTAGAAGATGCCAATTTTTCGCATATTGAAATTCTAGCGCGGCCTTTCCCGCGCTGTCAAATTCGAATGCGATTCGAGCGGATCAGGATTCGCATCAGGATCGGACAGTATTAACCGCTCATGGCAAGGTTGCGACATTTGCGTTTTTTATATAGATTCATAGATATATCTTACCGTGTAAGCGTGTTTCGCGTCTCTTGGAGGGAAGGAATGATCAAAGAAATCACTGGAATGCTGGATTTTGCGACGCTCTCTCCCGCAAATTCGATAATGGTGATCGGTGTCATTCTCTTTTTGGGAACGCTCGGAGGCTTCATTTTCAAGCTGCTCAAACTTCCGCAGGTCGTGGGGTACATCGCGATCGGCATACTGATCGGCCAGACAGGCATTCACCTTCTGAGCAGCAAGATCATCACCACGCTCAATCCGGTCAATAACATCGCCCTCTCGCTCATTGGCTTTCTCGTGGGAGCCGAATTGCGGCTCAGCGTGCTGAAAAAGTCGGGAAAGCAGTTTACGGCGATTCTGCTCTTTGAATCCATCACCCCATTTTTTACGGTTTCATTTTTTGTCGGCCTCGTGTCCTATCTCGTCACAAAAGATGTCAAATCATCGATTACGCTCGGTGTGCTCCTTGGCGCGATGGCTTCGGCGACCGCGCCCGCGGGCACTACCGATGTCCTCGAAGAAAACAGGACCAAGGGCCCCATGACCACCACCCTGCTCGGCGTCATCGCGATGGACGACGCGGTCGCGCTGATTCTGTTCGCCATTGTCGCGACGATCAGCAGCGGGCTGATGGGAGAGCGGACCAATTCGCTGGGAAGCCAGCTTCTCGCGATCGCCTATAACATCGCCGCTTCGAGCGCGGTCGGCGTGGCGGGCGGCGCGCTCCTCAATCTGCTCGCGAAATGGATCAAAAATGATACGGGACGCGTCCTGGCCTTTTCAGTCGGCATTATCCTTCTGATTACGGGCGCTGGCCTTTTCCTCAATCTCGACACGATCCTTTCGTCGATGGTGATGGGATTCTTTATCGTAAACTTCGCAAAGTTCCGTACCGATACGCTCTTCGCGGTGGTGGACAAATTCACGCCGCCGATTTATGTCCTCTTCTTTGTGCTGGTTGGCGCCAAAATCAATATTTGGACCATCTCTCCGTTCTTCGGCATTCTGGCGGTGGTCTACGTGCTCGCGAGAACGCTTGGAAAATCCATCGGCGCCGAGTTTGGCGCCAAGATTACCGGCGCTCCCGACACCGTGCGGAAGTATCTGAAGTGGGGGCTCTTGAGCCAGGCTGGCGTCGCCATCGGCCTTTCGCTCCAGGCGGGCCAAATGTTTCCCCACACGGTCGGCCCGACCATTATCATGATCATCACCGCCACAACCTTTATCGTGCAGATCGTGGGACCATTCGCGACACGATACGGGGTACGGCATTCCGGCGAGGCGGGACTCGATATCACCGAAGAGGATCTGCTCCGCGAGAGCACCGTGAAGGATGTGCTCGACAACGAAAGGGCAGCCCATCCGGTTTCGGACAACGCGACATTCTCGGATGTCATGGATGCCTTCAGCAAGCAGGAATCGCTCAGCTGTCCCGTCTGCTCGAAGGACAATAAACTGCTCGGCGTCATCACGGTGGACAACCTCAAGGAAGCGCTTCTGCTTGGCGAAATTTCCGAGGGGCTTCTCGCGTTCGATCTCATGAATCAGCCCGAAACGAGCTGCGCTCCGGAAACCCCGCTTCTCGAAGTCAAGGAAAGGTTCCAGGAGTACAATATCGATACGATTCCTGTCGTCGCGCCAGACGGTACCTTCTTCGGCATCATCGAGCAGCGCTCGATTGAGAAATTCTTCCGCAAAAAAGTGTTGGATCTGCGCCAGAAATTGATCACTCTGGAGACGACGATCACCAAATCCGAGAAAAACTTAAAATCCGCAAAGAAACCGAGGACCGCGAAAGCCTGAGGCGCTGTTCCAGCGTCGCGGCATCGGGCCGTGCGCTCCGGGGCCGCGCCTATTTTATGCGCACCTCTACCGTGAACTTGTTGCGCTCGCCGCTGTAGTACGCGGTTGAGAACTCGATGGGGATGTCGTTATCGATGTAGGCGATGGTTTGGATGAAGTGGATGGGGTCGCCCTCTTTGATGTTGAGGAGTGAGGCTTCGTACTTTCCGGCTTTGCGAATTTCCAGTGTTCTCAGCGTCCTCAGGATCTTGTACCCGTAGTCGAACTCGATGATGTGGTAGAGCGATTCTCGCTCCATGTCCTTGGACAAGATTTCCTGGAGCAGACTGCCGGGAAGGTAGGTGTTCACGAGCACGATGGGCTCGCCGTTAATCGAGCGGAGGCGGCTCAGGTAGTAGGTCAGGTCCGCCGCCTTGATCTCGAGGTTTTTAATCACTTCGGGAGTCGGCTTCCGCGCGCAAAACGTGAGCACTCTGGTGTCGGGTTTCAGGCCCTTGGACTGCATTTCGTCGTTGAAGCTCATGATATTGAGCAGAAAATCTTGGGGAATCTTCTTTTTATTGATGAATGAGCCCCGGCCCTTCTGCCGCACGATAAGCCCCTCGGCCACAAGTTCATTGATCGCTTGCCGCACGGTGGGGCGCGATATGTCGTAGATTGCGCAGAGCTCGTTCTCCGTGGGAATGGGGAGGCTGTTGTCGTGCTCGCTGATGTAGTTCTGGAGCACTTCGATGAGCTGGTAGTAGAGAGGGATCGGGACCGATTTGTCGAGCGGCCTGCTTTTGAAGTAATCCGTGTCCGCGGACATGAGCATGGTATTCTCTCCTTCGGGGCTTTGCGCTTCGACAGCGGCGAAATCTTCGCTGCTCGTAATGGTACACCCGGACTTCCATAATGTAAAGACATTATTATAAACTTGCAAATGAGTAAAAAAAGCACGCTATATCGGCAGGTTATGATTACATGTATGGTGTAATATTATAATAAATGCTATTGGTAAAAATATTTATTAATTATATGTAAGCTTACAAGTCATAATGTAAATATAATACAACATTTTTGTTGACATGTGGTGGAATCAGGTTTACACTTTTTTCGATCCGCGTGTTGCGGATCATAATTGTCTTTTGGGAGGTATCCTTATGAAGAAGAGAGTAGCAATCATCGCATTGCTTCTGCTTGTGATTGCGCTCATTCCGACTTTCGCCGCGACGCCGAAGAAGGTCGCTGTCATCATCAAGGCGACGGACTCCGATTTCTGGCAGTATGTGTTGGTTGGAGCTACAAACTATGCGAAAGAGCATCCGGATCAGGTCGTCGTGACCACCTACGGACCGCCCTCGGAAGCTGATATCGACAAGCAAGTCGCCATTCTCGAAGACGTCGTGAACAGCAAGCCGGACGCGATCGTCATCGCATCGACGAGCTCGGACGCCACCGTGCCCGCGATCGAGAGAGCAACCAAGCTCGGCATCCCCGTAATCACCATTGACAACAAGGTCAACACCAATGCCGTGAAGTCCCACCTCGCGACCAACAACATCAAGGGAGGCGCGCTCGCGGCCGACATGATCGTCGAGAAACTCAAAGCGATGGGCAAGCCGCTCTCCGGCAAAGTGGCGCTCATCAGCGCTATGGCGGGCGTCCAGGTCCTCACCGACAGAGACACCGGCTTCCTCAACAGGATTAAGGAAGTCGCGCCGAATCTCAAGGTGCTCCCCACCAGATACATCGACAACGACATCATGAAGGCGCTCGCGGCCGCTGAAGACCTTTTCACCGCCAACCCCGACCTCATCGGATTCTTTGCCGACAACAACCACTCTGGCGACGGAGTCGCGCGTGCGATCAACGAGAGGAATCTCGGCGGAAAGATCGCGGCCGCGGCCTTCGATTCGGACCCCGAAGAAGTTCAGGCTCTCTCCGACGGCACGCTCTATGCGTTGATCCTCCAGGATCCGTATGGCATGGGCTACAAGGGAGTCGAGAGCGCGCTTCAGGCTCTGGCCGGAAAGACCCTGCCTTCGTACGTCGACACTGGCGCGACGGCGGTCACCAAGGCTAACATGAATCAGCCGCAGATCAAGGGTCTCCTCGATCCGATGACGCTCAAGAAATAATGTAAAATACTGTTGCGGGGGCCCTTCGCGGGGCTCCCGCGTTCATTTCCTTAAACTCAAGGCATTAGGAAGGAAAGATGAGCGATTATATTGTCGAAATGAAGAACATTACCAAGACCTTCCCCGGAGTTCGCGCTCTTTCCAACGTAAATCTGTCGGTTAAAAAAGGCGAAGTGCACGCGCTTGTCGGCGAGAACGGCGCGGGAAAATCCACGCTCATCAAGATTCTCACGGGCGCCTATCAGAAGGATGGGGGCACGATAACCTTCGATGGGAAAGAAGTGGACATCAAGAACCCGCACTTCTCCAAGAGCATTGGAATCCACGCGGTATATCAGGATATTACGCTCGCCCAGCATCTTTCGGTCGGAGAGAATTTCTTTCTCGGCGAGCTTCCCATGAATTCGCCCTTTACCGTGGACTGGAAAAAAGTCTACTCCGCGGCGGGCGAAGTCTTGAAATCTCTCGATTTGAATATCGATCCCCACACGCTCGTGAAAAACCTGCCGGTCGCCCAGCAGGAGATGGTGGCGATTGCCAAAGCGCTCTACGAAAAATCGAAACTCATGATTTTCGACGAGCCCACGGCGCTGCTCACCAACGAGGAGAGCGAAGAGCTGTTCAAGATCATCGCCCGCCTCAAATCCGAGGGCATCGGCATAATCTACATATCGCACAGGCTCGAAGAGGTGTTCCGGTTCTGCGACACCGTTACCATTCTC
>Ga0172370_10007059_pt1 | contig 13881 bp, 15 predicted proteins | sample LakKiv5m_FD_114538 | JGI IMG/M metagenome (GOLD analysis project Ga0172370, IMG submission 114538) | Freshwater microbial communities from Kabuno Bay, South-Kivu, Congo - kab_022012_11.5m | ecosystem: Environmental > Aquatic > Freshwater > Lake | place: Democratic Republic of the Congo...
AACGGCAGCAAGCGATCTCTCATCAACCAAATGATCATACTCACCGATGGACAAACCTATGGGGATGAACGGGATTGCTTGGCTCTGGCAGATGAAGCTGCCAGGAAGAATATCCATATCACAAGTTTGGGGATCGGATCGAAGTGGAACGATCAATTACTAGATGAAATTTCAGCTCGAAGCGGGGGATCAAGTTATTATATCGCTCGGATGCATGATATTCAAAGGTTCATCCAACTAAAATTTGATCTCTTGATGGAAATCTATGCTGAAAATGTAACTCTAAACCTGGAGAGCGCCGAAGATAGCGATATTGTTTCCGTGATCAGATTACAACCAGAACCAACCATATTTCAGAACCCGAGCGTGATCAATTTAGGGACATTATTAAATTCAAAACAAACATCTCTGCTTATCGAGTTTTTAGTTACCAATATGCCTCAAAATCGATCTCGACAAGCGCTCGCCAAAGGTACACTCGATTATATTCTAGCTAGCGATTCAGGTAATAAGCAACAAAAACAGATCTCATTTTCACGCTTGATTGGAGAGAATCAATACGAAGAGGAAACCCCTGATCGAATCATGCAAGCTTTGTCACAAGTAAATATATTCAAAATGCAGGAACGCGCTCGCCAAGAAGTACGTGAAGGTAAGATCGAAGCAGCCAGTAAGCGTTTACAAAATATCGTTACCCAATTATCCGAAATGGGTGAAGGGGAAGCACAGGATTTAGCAAAAACTATCCTTATCGAAATCGAAAGAATTCAAAAATCAAATCAACTCAGCCCTGAAGGTGAAAAAGGGATAAAATATGGCACACGTTCTTTGCTTCTTCCCCCTTCAATTTATAAAGAATAATTAAAAGGAATTTTCTCAAAATGGAAATTTCACCTTATGTAAAAATAAATTTCCGAGTATGATTAGAGAAGCATAAATCCTGGAGGTAGGCGTGGCTTATACACTCATAATTCATATTAAGAATTCTGACCCAGTTATTGGTGAAGTAGAAGATCTACCCGCTCCTAATGATACATTGATCGCTGTCAATAATCCTCGCCGTCTTGACGGGAAAGATCTAACCTATTTATCCGAAGATGTTATGAAAGTATATTGGCCAATCGATCAAGTAAATTTTTTGGAAGTGATTTCCAGCGAAGAGGAAGAAACAATTATCGGCTTTGTTCGGGAGTAGAGAAAATGAATGATGATTTCAAAGATCGACGTATTTTAGTCGCTGACGATGAAGAACGAATGGTACGGTTTATCCGTCTTAACTTAGAGCACGATGGTTTCCGCGTGATAGAAGCTTTTAATGGAACACAAGCAATTAACCAAATCCGCAGTAACTTGCCTGACTTGGTTCTCTTGGATGTGATGATGCCAGATATGAACGGTTTTGAGGTGTTGAAGCTTATCCGTGAAGTCAGCTCAGTTCCCGTTATTATGCTAACCGCAAAAGGCGAAGAAGATGATCGTGTGCATGGTTTAGAATTAGGAGCAGATGACTATATAACGAAACCCTTCAGTCCACGCGAGTTGGTCAGTCGGGTGAAAGCGGTTCTCAGAAGAACAGAATCATCCAGCAGTACAGTACATGGGTTAATTGAAGTCGATGATCGCTTGAAGATTGATTTCGATCGAAGAGAAGTATGGGTAGATGGAGAATTAGTGAAATTACGTCCAACAGAATATCGATTACTCTATCATTTGGTAAAAAATGCTGGTTGGGTGATCACCCACGATCAGATTTTATCTAAGGTATGGGGCTATGAATATCGCGACGAGCCTCATTATGTGCGCTTATATATTAATTATCTAAGAAAGAAGTTAGAGGAAGATCCTGCTAACCCAAAATATATCCTCACGGAACGAGGCATCGGATATCGTTTTGTAGATTATCGTCGTCAGAATCTGTCAAACGAATGAGTTAGAGATCGTAATCCCAAGTGGTTGCCATTATGGAAGAAATTCAAAAGTATTCAACATGGGTTGAGGTTGATCTAAGCGCTATTAAGAACAATATTGAATTAATCAAAAAAGAAGTCCCTGGGGAAGTCATGGCGATCGTCAAAGCAAATGGTTATGGACATGGCGCCATTCAAGTAGCGAAAGCCGCCCTCGAAGGGGGCGCGACCTGGTGTGGGTTAGCGCGTTTCGAAGAAGCGTTTGAGCTGCGTGATGCGGGATTTGATTGTCCACTCCTGTTATTTGGATGGGTACCACCGCAACAAATCGCCCCAGCGATCATCAACGAAATTTCTATGACCGTATGGGATCAAGATCAAATTCAATCGATCACTCAAAAAGCAACACAACTTAATCGAAGAGCACACGTACATCTGAAAGTCGATACCGGTATGGGTAGATTAGGAAGCACACCTCAAGAAACGCTTCAGTTAGCTCAACTTATTGCTAAAGAACCGCAACTCTTATTTGAAGGACTATTTACTCATTTTGCGAGAGCTGATGAGCCGATAGAACCGACGACCAACCAACAGCATGAGGTCTTGAAGCAAGTCCTCTCTGAGATAAGTACTCATGAACTTAAGCCAAGGTATATTCATGCTGCCAACTCCGCCGCTAGCCTGACTTTTCCGAGCGCCCATTACCAAATCGTGCGTTTTGGTATCGCAATGTACGGTTTGCACCCATCAAAAGAGTGCCAGCTTCCTCAAGGTTATCAACCTGCCCTTCAATGGAAATCCGTTTTAAGTCATGTAAAAACAGTATCCCGCAATCACGGTATAAGCTATGGACATGAATATCGTACACAGAAAACCGAGCGGATTGGAACGATCCCCATAGGTTATGCAGATGGTTTTCGACGAACGAAAGGTAACCAAGTTTTGGTCAACGGTAAAAAAGTTCCGATCATCGGAAGGGTATGCATGGATCAAGTCATGGTGCAATTAGACCAAGTCCCGCAAGCAAAGACCGGTGATGAAGTCGTGATCATCGGGAAGCAAGAAAATGCTATCATTACCGCCGAAAACGTAGCAGAGACCTGGGGAACAATCAATTATGAGGTCACTTGTGGTATCGGCGCACGCGTACCCAGAATTTATCTTTCAACATGAAAAGGTATGCAGGAAATTTCAACCTGCATACCTTTTATAGATCTAATTTGCCCTTATCCCCCAAGATAAGCTTTCTTAACTTCCGGATTATTCAAAAGATCTTTTGACTTCCCCTCTAAAACTAAGTTACCACTTTCCAGGACATAACCGCGCTGAGCAAATTCAAGCGCCATACGCGCATTTTGCTCGACAAGTAGGATCGTCGTTCCTTCTTGATTGATCTCTTTAAGGACATCAAATACATCATACATCAATAATGGCGCTAATCCCATCGAAGGCTCGTCCAATAACATTACCTTTCTAGCGCTCATGAATGCCCTACCAACGGCGAGCATTTGCTGCTCGCCGCCGCTTAAGGTGCCTGCTTTTTGACTAATGCGTTCTTTCAAACGAGGGAAGATCTCATAAACTCGATCAAGGTCTTGCTGGATATTCTGTTTATCTTTGCGTGCAAAAGTCGCCAAATGCAAGTTCTCGGTTACCGTCAAGTTGCCGAACAAGCGGCGACCCTCCGGGACATGAGAGATTCCAAGATGACTAACTACCCTGTCCGCAGGATAATGTAGTAAATTCTCTCCCATAAACTCAATCTGACTACCTGCTTCAGCTTCAACAAGCCGAGAAATGGCGCGCAAGGTTGTGCTTTTCCCAGCGCCATTCGCACCAATGATACAAACGATTTCGCCTTCATCCACTTCCAGACTGATTCCGTGGAGCGCTTTTATTTTGCCATAGGAGACGCCCAAATTTTTAATTGAGAGATACATCAGGCTTCCACCTCCTTGCCCAGATAGGCATCAATGACTTCAGGATTGTTGCGGATCTCTTCAGGTGTACCCTCAGCGATCAATTCTCCGAAAACCAAGGTTTGAATCATCTCACACAAATCCATAACCACTTTCATGCGATGTTCGATCAAGAAGATCGCCATGCCAATCTCAGCATGAACCCGTCGAACGATCTCCATCATCTGAACAAGCTCCTCGGGGTTCATCCCAGCGGTCGGTTCATCTAGGAACAGGATCTTTGGCTCAATCGCCAAGGCACGCGCCAATTCAACTCTACGTTGAGCGCCATAAGGTAGATTCGTAACAATCTCATCCTTAAAATGCAAGACACCGGTCAATTTTAAAAGGTCTATGGCGATGTGCTCATTTTCCCCTTCTTCTGTGATCCTCAGATTGGTTCCAAAAAACGCACCGGCAAGACCATAAGTGATCTTGGAATACCGCGCTTGTTTTACATGCTCCAATACTGTCATATGGCGCCATAAACGAAGATTCTGGAAAGTACGCGCCAGCCCACGAGATGCGATCACATTCGGTTTATATCCAACCAGATTCTGACCATCCAAGATAACTTCACCTTCAGAAGGTTTGTAAATACCAGTGATCAAGTTGAATATAGTTGTTTTACCAGCGCCGTTCGGTCCTATCAAACCACAAATCTGACCAGGTTCTACTTTTAAATTATAATCATGGACAGCCCGTAAACCACCAAAGTAATGAGTCATATTCTTTACATGTAATAATGGCATATTTCACCTCATTCCTTAGGTTCCTGTTTCGGTTCAATCAGCTTCATCACATCGAATTCTCTGAAGGAAATCAAACCGGTGGGTCTAAAAACCATTACTAGGATCAACATAAGTGGTATCACAATCCACTTATAGATCTCCAAAGGCCGCAACGCTTCACTCAACAAGTTAATGCTCACAGCGCCAACAATTGATCCCACAACTGAATTCAATCCGCCAAAGTAAACCATCGCTAGATCTTCAGCCAACATCGTCAGTCCAAATGTACCTGGGTTCACATAGCGGATCACATGTGCAAATAAGCCTCCAGCTATCCCAGCCCAAAAAGCGCCGAAGAGAAAGGCGGTCATTTTCGTTTTGCGAGTATCAACGGTCATCGCGCTGGCAGCTGTTTCATCATCGCGCACAGCATTTAACGCCTTTCCAAGCGTAGACTTTACGAAATTATTGATCACCCAGACAGCGATGACTGCCCAGAAGAAAACGGTGGGTAAGTTTGCCCAATCTGGTTGGCTTCCCATTCCGCGAGGACCACCTACCCATTCAAGGTTCTCTAATAAGCTTTTTACGATGAACATAAAAGCAAGAGAGATGATGGCTAGATAATCTCCTCGCGTTCGGAATGAGGGGACAGCAACTATAATCGCTCCTAAAGCAGCGACAAATCCTCCTATGATTAATCCAATCGGAAAGAACAAGAAACCAAAACTTATTGGCAAGAGCGCGGGTCCGAAAAGGTTATCATCAACAAACAGGACAATAGTAAAAACCGAAGTCGCGTAAGCTCCTAAAGCGATAAAACCAGGATGTGAACAAGAAAATTCACCCATATAGCCATTGATCACATTCAAACTCAATGTAACGATAATGGCGATCAGGATCAACCTAGCGACTAAAAGACGATAATCACTAACCTCCGACCATATATGAAGGATTGTGTACAATAATCCAAGGTGAACCACGATCGAAACGATATGAGGGATGGTTAGAAGCCAAGCCGCTAAGCGATTGCCAAGGAACTTCGTCAATCGAGCAACAACCGTAATTGGTATGACATAGATCAAAATATTATAAAGCAAAGCGCCTGTAAATAACAAAGGTTTATCGAGAATGAAAAGAATGCCGAAAAGCGCTGGTATTTTATACATTCCCAGAGCACGCGCAAGTGATAATCCAACGAATTGTTCGATGATCACAGCTACTAGCCCGCCCAATAACCAACTGATGATGGGCGTATATTTATACGGCTGTAAAACTCTGGAAAATAACTGTGCGATGCCAGCGCCAGTTTTTGAACTATTTCCACTTATTTTTGTCATAATCACTCCTCATGTTAGCGGAAATCTACTGATTCCAGTTTAGAGCCGTAGCTGCGCGGTGTGAGCCTCGCCAAAGAAACCATGGGGTCTATAAACCAAAATCGCCAAGATAATCGAATAAGCAATCAAATCGCGCAATGTCGAGGGAAAAATCGTGGCGACAAAGATCTCAATAAATCCCAGCAAGAAACCCGCCAATGCTGCGCCGAGAATTGAGCCGCGCCCCCCCAAAATTGCAGCAACAAAGGCTTTCCACCCAAACGTAATCCCCATATATGGGTCTAATACAGGATAGGCTGTTCCGTAAAAGACTCCCGCTGCTGCAGCGAGCGCTGAACCCAAACCAAAAGTAAGCGCTGCAATCGCATTCAGAGGTACTCCCATTAAGGGAACAACCGCAAAGTCGAAAGCCATCGCTCGCATTGCCATACCCCATTTCGAGCGTTGCACAAATTGATGTAAAGCGATCATTAGCAATAAAGATACGACCACAATCACGATCTTTTTATTCGTCAAGACTACGCCAGCAACCTCATAAGTGGACGTTGTTATTAATTCAGGGAAACTCAACCGGCTAGCTCCTAAGAGCGCTAAGTTACTGGTCTCTAAGATGATACCAATCATTAAACCAGTGATAGCAGCAGAAGCGCGCGGGGCATTTCTCAAAGGACGATATCCCACTCTTTCAACCAATATACCCACAAATGAATTCAATAACATCGCAAACAAGATTGTGAGAACTAAAATCATGGTATTGGAAAGCACAAGCACCCCCGAAGACGAAAGCGCTAGCAATCCAGTGGCAATAAAGAAACCTATATAGGCGCCCACCATGAAAACATCCCCATGAGCAAAGTTGAACAAGAGTAAAACGCCATAGACCATTGAGTATCCCAAGGCAATTAAGGCATATAGACTTCCCCACTGTAGGGCGTTAATCACGTTTTGAAAGAAAAATGTCATTTAGTCTGCTCCTTATTTGTATAAGAGGGTAGGAAGATGATCGTCTTCAACCTACCCTCTATGTTAGTTTTTCCTGGTATTAATTCAACCAAGGGAAATGATATGAAGCTATTTACTCATTTCTGGTGGGCAGACTTGCTGATAGAACTCAAATTCGCCGGCATCGCTAATTTTAATAATCACAGCGCATTTGATCGGGTCGCCTTCTTCTGTGAAGGTCATTGTACCGGTGATACCCTGGAAGTCCTCGATCTTCGCCATGGCATCCCTGATGCAAGTTCGATCAGTCTGGAGATCGCCAGTGATTACACCACAGTCCTGGAGAGCTTTCTGAACAATCAACAAACTATCCCAAGTGAGCGCGGCAACATCGTCAGGCACATATCCATATTTTTCATTATAGCGATCAATGAATTCCTTGGTTGCGCCTTTTGCGCCTGCAGCCGCATAGTGTGTACTGAAGAATTGACCTTTGCAAGGATCCCCACAAAGATTCATCAACTCAGCAGAACCCCAGCTATCACTACCTACAATCGGTCCATTCCAACCCAATTCGCGCGCTTGTTGAACGATCAGCGCGACTTCATTGTAATATTGAGGTGTGAAGAGAAATTCGGCGCCACTGTCTTTGATCTTCGTCAATTGAGCGCTGAAATCAGTGTCTTTTGTAGTGAAGCTCTCATAAGCTACCACAGAGCCCTCGCCATGTAACTCTTCCCATGCTGATTTAAAGAACTCAGCCAACCCCTTGGGGTAGTCACTGGCAACATCGTACAACACAGCAGCCTTTGTGAAACCAAATTCTTCCGTTACAAAATTCGCTACGACTGGTCCCTGGAAGGGGTCCAAGAATGGGGTACGGAAGACCCAAGGTCGGTCTTTGGTTGTGTCGGGATTTGTTGACCAGGGGCTAATCATCGGGGTTTCAAGATCATTGGCTACACCACCGGCTGGAACAGCCTGCTTGGAAGCTTGAGGTCCAACAATAACTAAGACCTCATCTTGGGTAATCAGTTTGGTATTGGCTTTGGTGGCTGATTCTGCTTTCGCTTCATTGTCTTCAATGAAAAGTTCTACTTTATATTTCTTTCCACCGACATCCAAACCACCTGCAGCCTCAACATCTTCCAACCACATTTCAGCCGCGAATTTCGTGCCCTCTCCAACTTTGGGGATATCGCCAGTGAGTGGGGCATTTATACCGATCCTAATTATATCCGTACCCACTTGACCACAAGCGGATAAAATAAATGAAATTGCTAGCAGTAATGTTATTACCATTAAGATTTTTTTATTTCTCATTTCTATCACTCCTCTATCTACTTAACAGACCCTGATAAACATAAATCGTATATCACAAATGAAAAACTCTTTGTTCTTTACTATAATTTTTTCTTGATATTAGCCTCCTTTCAATGAATGCTATTGGACTTTTCGATTCAATAGCATAACCCAATCCTGTCTCGATGAAAGTCCACCCATATAAAATAAAAAAAAACCAGGCAATATTCTATCTAACCTGGTTTCTTTACAAGAAAACTAAGGAATCCGCATGATTTCCTATAATGATTATTTTTATCATAGTCTATCACTCCAGTGATATCTTCCCATACCATAATTTAGCAAGTCACTACATTTTTCTACTCTTCTTATAAACTAAGAGAAAAGTTGCTTATTATTTTAATCTGACCACGTGTAGACAATGTACAAAGTTTAATTCAAAAAATCATTCCTGTCAACTAACACAAACACTCGCTAATCGACAATCATACCATAAATTATTATTAGTTTTACTCAATTAATCTAAAATAGACTTGTCATTCAAGGTACAATCAGATATACTCTCACTATGGAAAATAAATTACCAGAAAAGCATCGTATCTTATTGGTGGATGATCATGAAGTAGTACGGATCGGATTAAAAGCTTTGCTAGAACGACATCCGAAATTCGAAGTCGTCGCCGAAGCCAGCACTGCTCGTGAGGCTATTGAAAAAGTGGGTATTTTCTCTCCAGATGTGATTGTCATGGATATTCGACTTCCAGGTGGTTCCGGAATTGAAGCTTGTGAAGAAATATCTGAAAATTATCCTGATTCAAAAGTCATCATGCTAACATCCTACGCCGAAGACGAGATGCTTTTTTCTGCTATACGCGCAGGAGCGGCGGGCTATGTCTTAAAACAAATTGGGGGGGAAGATTTAGTGCGAGCGATAGAAGCCATTGGACGCGGTGAAGCGCTCTTAGATTCTGCTGTCACCCAACGGATTTTTCAAGAGGTTAGAAAAGCGGCACAGGAAGAAGAAGCTTCCGCTTTTTCTGCCTTGACTCAACAAGAGAAACATGTCCTTTTGCTCGTGTCTGAAGGAAAAACGAACCGAGAAATTGCCAAAGCGCTCTTCCTAGGAGAAGGGACGGTGAGAAATTACGTCAGCAGCATTCTCTCAAAATTAGGCGTTAGCAACCGCGCTGAAGCAGCCGCTTATGCGGTTGAACATAATCTGCGTGACTACCTCTAAAACCAAATTATTGTAATAGAAAAATTCTCGTCTAATGGAAATGGGTCTTTCCTCGGCAAATTGGGCAGGGGCACAACGAACGTAAATAACTCCAAGTATAGATCCCAAAATTATGCCCATCCTCCCATTCAATTGAAATCGCATACGAACCAATTTGCTCGACATTCCTAATCCGAGTGCGACTCGAGTCTTCAAATGGCATAGTAAACACCTGCGGATCAGGTTCATTACTCATATTTTCATGCCCACCTCTACAATCTGCACAGGGACATCCATATCTTAGCAAAGAAAAGGGATATCGGCTTACATGTCCATCATCCCAAACAATAATAAATTCACCAGATTGGCGTTTTACAGTAATGTCAACAGGTTTTCCGGAATACATATTCTCCTCATTAAGTATTATGGTTCTTCTTCAATGACAATTAAATAATCTGAAACCGCCCACCCCTGACGAGCTTCATCAAAAACTCCAATTAAATGCCACCAGGTATAATCTTCGGCGGAAACAGGGCCTTCATCCACTAAGAAAACTTCGTCCTCATCACCAATAAAGCGGACATCGCTATCTAAACTTGGTTCATCGCGAAATCGCAATCCATCCCCGCCAGTTCCTTTGATCTGTACTCGTACTCCAATAATGATATCAATATTTTGCTCGCTTTGTGGAGTACCTGTGGACGGTGTCATTGTGGTTTCTAACAAAAGAGTAGCGGTGACCGGCTTGGGTGTCGCGGTGGGCGCTTCAATGATGATCAATTCTGCTGTCGAAGCCGTTTTAGATATGGGGGAAGGGCGAGTGACCCATAACAAGATCATGGAGACAAGTAATAAGAAACTGGCGACGATAAACGCGCCGAAAATTATCCATACATTGATATTTTCCATCAAGTTACCAGTTTTTTGCTTTCGCCTTTCTCGCATCCAAACTCCCTATACGGGTAATAATAAGAACGCTAATCCTAATATTAAGTATACCGCCAAAAGCTCCGCGCCTTCCAGCCAATTTGATTCACCATCAAACGAGACCATAGCGGCAATCACGATGCCCACGATCAGCCCTAATAATTCAAACTGATTGAAGATCAACTGCAGCGGATTTCCCATTAATAAGCTGACAAATACCAACACTGGGGCAACAAACAAGGCGATCTGTAAACTTGAAGCCGTTGCAATCTCAACACTGAGGTCCATTTTATTATCAATCGCTACTTTCACAGCGACCAAATGTTCTGCTACATTCCCGATGATCGGGATCAAAATTACACCGAGGAAGAATTCTGACAAACCCAATGAGCTAACCACTGGTTCGATGGTTCCAACCAAAACCTCACTAACAATCACAACGCCAAACGTTGAAATTGCTAAAACAATCAAGGAGGTTCGTAATGACCAATGAGGAGCATGAGATGGATGTTCCTGATCATCATTTGTTTGTCCATTTGTAGAGCTGGCTTCTTTGCGATTTTTCGCGGCTTGATTGCGTGTGCGTGCTGAAAGAGGACCATCCTGCATTCGAAAGCTATAGAAAATACCCAAAGCATACAGAACGATCATAATGAGAGCCACACCTAAACTTAACGCTTCAACCCTAGGGCTGGTGTCAGGCCCTATCGAACCACTTAATACAGAAGGGATGATCATAGCAATCACTGCCAAGACGAGTAAAATCGCATTCCTGCTGGCATGATAGCGATCAAAGCGTTGCACGCCATTCCGAAAACCTCCCAGAAGCATCGCCATTCCCATCACCAGCAAGACATTACCTAAAATTGAACCGGTGATCGAGGCTTTGACCAGCTCCAGCAAACCAGCTTTAATTGCCACAATCGTTATTATTAATTCAGCCGCATTTCCTAAGGTTGCATTTAAAAGACCACCAATGCGTGGTCCAGAATACACTGCTAATACTTCAGTTGACTCACCAATAAAACCAGCTAAAGGAACCATTGAAAGCGCTGAAGAAATGAATACCCAGAGTTCACCCCAATGCAAAATTTCAGCTAGCATAAATAATGGAATTGCCAAAAGCAGGAAATTGACCGGTTTTTTTATAAAAAAAGATAGAATTTTCATTCTGTCTCACCTTATGATATAAAATGATTTAAATAAAATTTTACCCTATTATTACTTTGATCGAATGACTAACCGCATCTAATCATAGCCGACATCATATTACTTTTCATCGAAACGCGTATCTTTTTGCAAAAGAGTGTTAATTAATTGTACCGAAAAAATATCTCCAGAAAGAACACGTTTCAATTATAATGATCATATATGTTATGAAGGTTCAAAAAAAAGGAAGAACGGAATGAACTATGGCGGATGAGATAATCTTAAACAACCGCTACTTAATCCAAGCGCGAAAAGGGTCCGGTGGAATGGCAATGGTCTACCAAGCGCATGATTTAACCTTGGAACGCAGTGTTGCCATTAAGCTCCTACGAAAAGATTTCTCTGACCAAGCGGAATTCCGCAAGAATTTTCACCAAGAAGCCAAAGCAGCCGCTAAACTCTCTCATCCGAATATCGTCACCGTTCATGATTTTGGAATTCACGACGATCAACTTTTTATTGTCATGGAGTATGTCTCCGGCATCGATTTGAAGACAATGCTAAAAAAGCACGGAAAACTAGAAATCGATGAAAGTATAGATCTAATCCGGCAGGCATGTTCTGGAATTGGGTATGCCCATCGAGCGGGACTTGTGCATTGTGATGTAAAACCTCAGAATATGTTGGTCACAGCAGACCATCAACTAAAGGTTCTCGATTTTGGAATCGCAAGAGCGCTGGCAACAATCAAAGCGGATGAAAAATCTGATATCGTTTGGGGTTCCCCACAATACTTTTCACCCGAACAAGCTTCTGGAGCAGCGCCTTCCCCGGCTTCGGATGTATATTCACTAGGCGTCATTCTGTATGAATTATTGACTGGGCAACTTCCTTTCACTGCAAAAACATCTCAAGAATTAGCTCAGCTTCATCGTGAGGCATTAGCAGCCTCTCCTCGCAAGCTCAACCCGAAAATCCCGATCAAATTAGAGCAAATCATCATAAAGGTGCTTGCTAAGGAACCCTCCGCACGATATCGCACAGCAGATCAATTCGGAAAGGTAATTGATCAATTCCATAAGGAAGTCAAAGAGCAACCAGTTCACCACACAAGCGCATCCCTTCGAACAACCACTCCCCCGAAGAGAACAGCGCCAAAACCTGAACTTAGGTCACAAGAAGCGAAAGTCACACCAATCAAATCCAAGATCAATACCTCGCCTATCCCGATATTGCATCATACTGGTATAAATACAGCTCAAAAAGAGAGTGAGTTTGATTGGTTGACATGGTTACTGGCATTACTGACATTGATCGCAGTAGGAGGGTTGATCCCTTTCTGGTTATGGGTTTTTTATATTATTAAACCACCGCTCTAGACTGAAAAGCAAAAATAATGAAACCCTTGTCAATGAAATGGGCTGCGATTATGATAAACATGCCGAGTTAATAAAGAAAATCACGGCAAACGCCGTGATTTTAGATCGGAAGAATCAGAATAATCGTTATCTGCTACTTCACTTAGCTCTTTACCAATGTGCGAATACACTTGGCACACAAAACTTTTCGTACTTTGCGACCATCTTCATAAACGGTTACTGTCTGAAGATTCGGGCGAAAAGTCCGTGGCGTCGATTTCTTTGACCAAGGTCGATTACGTCCAAATGTCGTCTTTTTTCCACAGATTTCACACTTCGCCATGATTAGTTCCTTTCCATCAAAAATAAGCGCCAAGTACAGCACTTGTAGATGTAAATTAAAATTTCAATTTCAATACTGCTTGCTCGGTAGCCGAATAATATTACCACAATTCGGATATATTTACAAGCAATGTTGAGAAAATAATGTATAATCAGCCAAATCAGAGGAAAATATGACTGACGAAATTAAACCTATTGGTAGTATTCATGTCTCTCCACGCGCTATCGCTGCCATTGCTTATCACGCAGCTCTGCAATCTTATGGGTTAGTTGGACTAACCTCGAAGAATATCGTGGAAGGATTAGCTCAAGTTTTAGTAAAAGACCCAACACACGGTGTTGAAGTAAATTACAATGGTGAACAAATCAAGATCGATTTGTATGTCATTATAGAATACGGAACTCGCATCAAATCGGTAGCAAATAGTGTTAAGAATTCCGTTCGCTATCATGTCGAGAAAGCTTTGGGGATGCCTATAGACGAGATCAATGTACACGTGCGTGGTTTGAGGATAAGCAGCCTGGATTAAGCATGAAGATCATAGTAATTGACTTCACAATTTCATACTCCGTATGCTTCGCTTTTCAATATATGTTTTCAGGAGAGTAATTAATGTCTGCAAATCCCCAAATACATAACCACCAAGACAATCTCACTCACAAAGAAATTAATGGACAAGACTTAAAAAAACTTGTTGAAGCCAGCCTC
>Ga0172370_10007065_pt1 | contig 13871 bp, 7 predicted proteins | sample LakKiv5m_FD_114538 | JGI IMG/M metagenome (GOLD analysis project Ga0172370, IMG submission 114538) | Freshwater microbial communities from Kabuno Bay, South-Kivu, Congo - kab_022012_11.5m | ecosystem: Environmental > Aquatic > Freshwater > Lake | place: Democratic Republic of the Congo...
AGCTCGACATGGCTCTATTTTTTGAGCCTTAAGAAAAAAAGTATTTTGACGAAAATGGAAAAGGCCCTTGGAAAGGCCGTGATAACAGATATAAAATTTAGGATAGGGGAAATCTCGTAGGGAATAAAAATAACGCGAAATAACCAAGATACAAGAAACAATAACCAAACAAATTCCAATATTCAATAACCAATTATCAAATCGAAGAGTTTGGTAATTGATTATTGTTTGGCGATTGTAGCCTGGTTATTGGTGATTTCGTAGAGTTGTAGAGGAATATATGCCCAAGCAAGAGAAATATGACGCAACGACAATACAGGTATTAGAAGGAGTTGACGCAGTCCGCAAACGCCCGGCCATGTATATAGGAGATGTATCTGTCCGTGGGCTGCATCACCTGGTTTACGAAGTAGTAGATAACTCTGTTGATGAGGCAATGGCAGGGTATTGTAAAACTATTGTTGTTACAGTGCATGTGGATAATAGCGTTACTGTAAGCGATGATGGCAGGGGCATCCCAGTAGACATACATAAAGGAGAGAAAAAACCTGCCGTAGAGGTCGTGCTCACAACTCTTCACGCAGGTGGCAAGTTTGACCATCGTTCATATAAGGTATCGGGAGGTTTGCATGGCGTAGGCGTAAGCGTTGTAAATGCGCTTAGCGAATGGCTTGAGGTAGAGGTTAAAAGGGACGGGAAGGTCCATCACCAGGAATATGAAAAAGGAAAGACCGCCTCAAAACTTACAGTAGTTGGCAAGGCAAAGACGACAGGCACAACTGTCACATTTAAAGCAGACAAGGAGATTTTCAACTGCCCTATAGAATATTCTTATGAAACCCTTTCCAACAGGCTAAGGGAGCTCGCGTTTTTAAATAAGGGCCTTAAGATAAAAATAATAGACGAGCGCTCTGAAAAAGAAAACGAATTCCAGTTTGATGGAGGCGTTATATCATTTGTAGAATACCTTAATAAGAATAAAGAAGCGCTTCATAAAAAGGTTATATATTTTGAAGGCGCTAAAGATGATGTTACATGCGAAATAGCGCTTCAATATAACGACGGATATTCTGAAAATATATTTTCGTTTGTAAATAATATAAATACCATAGAAGGCGGCACGCACTTGAGCGGCTTTAAATCCGCTCTCACTAGGGTGGTAAATCAGTATTGCAAGAACAAAAATATGCTTAAGGAATCGGATGTATCAATAGCGGGCGAAGATATCAGGGAGGGCCTGACAGTTGTTATAAGCGTCAAGGTCCCAAACCCGCAATTTGAAGGCCAGACAAAAACAAAGCTTGGCAACAGCGAAGTAGAAGGCATTGTATCCTCTATTGTTAACGATTCCCTTGGCGCATATTTTGAAGAAAACCCCTCGGTGGCAAACAAGGCTATTGAAAAAGCGATCCTTGCCGCGAGAGCGCGCGAGGCAGCTAGAAAAGCCAGAGAGCTTACCAGGCGTAAAGGCGCGCTGGATTCTATGGCACTGCCAGGCAAGCTTTCTGACTGTTCCGAGAGCGATCCAGCTATCTGTGAGTTATATATAGTTGAAGGAGATTCAGCGGGAGGCTCTTCAAGGCAGGGAAGAGACCGCAGGTTTCAGGCAATACTTCCTATAAAAGGAAAAATATTGAATGTAGAAAAAGCCAGATTGGATAAAGTTTTATCCAATGAAGAAATCAGGACTATTATAAGCGCATTAGGAGCGGGCATAGGCGAGGAGTTCGATATCGCAAAACTGCGATATCATAAAGTCATACTGATGGCTGATGCTGATGTAGATGGCTCACATATCAGGACGCTTCTTCTGACGCTTTTTTTCAGGCATATGCTTCCATTGATTGAAAAAAGCCATATATACATAGCCCAGCCGCCTCTCTACAAAATCAAAAGAGGCAAGCGCGAAGAATACATAGAAACTGAAAAAAGGATGAACGAGCTTTTATTTGAACTCGGGACAGAAGGCCTTGCGCTTACAAGACAAAGTGATAAAAAAGAATTCAGCGGCAATGGTTTAAAAGAGCTTCTACAGTTGGTTTTAGAATTCGAGAGGCTTTCTTTAGGAATATCCAAACGTGGAGTAGAATTGTCAAAATATATAGGTTTAAGACATCAAAAGACCAAAAAACTACCAATTTTTATGATAAAAGTGGAGGGAGAAACCCAATTCATATATGATGACGAGGAGTTATCAAAAGCAGTCAATAAGAAAGAAAAAGAGCTTGGCAAGGATGTTGAAATAGATGAAAAGACTTTACATGTCACAGAGTTTTACGGCATCAGAGACCTGGAAAAGGTCCTGGATAAAATAGACAAGCTGGGTTTCGATATTATGGAAGAACTCGGAGCAAAACCTGAAGAGAAAGACAAAAAGGATAAAAAAGAAAAAAAGAAGCCCTATAAAATATTGTCAGAAGAAAAAGAAACAAAAGAGCTGGATACGCTCAAAGCCTGTTTGGACTATGTGAAAGAACTTGCCAAAAAAGGCCTTACCATACAAAGATACAAAGGCCTTGGAGAAATGAATCCCGAACAGCTCTGGGAAACAACAATGAACCCCGACACAAGGACGCTTTTAAAGGTCACGATGGAAGACGCAGTAGAGGCAAATGAGATGTTTACAGTGCTCATGGGAGACGCAGTGGAACCCAGGAGAGATTTTATAGAGAAACATGCGTTAGAAGTCAGGAACTTGGATATTTAGTTAACCACCCCAGAGGTGGCACCACAAGGGTGCCACCTCTGGGGTGGAGGTGGTTTATGTACGCTCAAAACGAAAAATTAGTCCCGGTCTATATCGAAGATGAAATGAAGGCTTCCTATATAAGTTACGCGATGAGCGTAATTGTAGGCAGGGCTCTGCCCGATGTTAGAGATGGTTTAAAGCCTGTCCATCGCAGAATTCTTTACGCAATGAAGGATCTCGGGCTTGAGCATTCAAAGCCATACAAAAAAAGCGCGAGGATAGTTGGAGAAGTGCTTGGCAAATATCACCCGCACGGCGATACAGCTGTGTATGATTCTCTGGTCAGGATGGTACAGGATTTCTCCTTGAGATATCCTCTCATAGACGGCCAGGGGAACTTTGGTTCTATTGATGGGGATTCCGCTGCTGCCATGCGTTATACAGAAGCGAGAATGGCCAGCATAGCAGACGAGCTTCTGGCTGATATTGATAAAGATACTGTAAAATTTACGCCTAATTTTGACGAGACCCTTGAAGAGCCAAGTGTATTGCCAGGCCGGCTTCCAAATCTACTTGTAAATGGCTCAAGCGGCATCGCGGTTGGCATGGCGACAAATATCCCTCCGCATAATCTCAGCGAGATTGTAGACGCAGTAGTGGAATTAATAGATAACCCAGAGGCTGCCATAAAAGACCTCATGAAAATTGTAAAAGGCCCTGATTTCCCTACAGCGGGCATCATCTGCGGCAGGGAAGGGATAAAGAACGCGTATGAAACAGGAAGAGGGCTTTTAAAGATACACGCTAAGGCTAGTATAGAACAGCAAAAAGGCGGGAAAGAAGCTATTATAATAACTCAGATCCCTTATCAGGTAAATAAATCAAAACTAATTGAGAACATAGCAGGCCTCGTCCAGGATAAAAAGATAGAAGGCATCTCTGACATCAGGGATGAATCTGACAGGGAGGGGATGAGAATTGTTGTAGAGGTAAAGCGCGACCAGAATGCGGAAATAATCCTGAATCAATTGTATAAGCACACCCAGATGGAAGAAAGTTTCGGGATTATAATGCTGGCGCTTGTTGACAATAAGCCTAAGGTCTTGAATTTAAAAGAAATGCTCGAGGCTTATATAAAACATAGACGCGAGATTATAAGAAGGAGAACCCAGTTTGAATTAAATAAAGCTGAAAAAAGAGCCCATATATTAGAGGGCCTTAAAATAGCGATAGACCACCTGACCCAGATTATAAAGACTATCAGGGAGTCAAAGGATCCAAAAACAGCCCAGGCCGCTTTAATGAAGAATTTTGATTTGAGCGATGTTCAGGCTCAAGCGATTTTGGAGATGCAGCTGCAGCGCCTGACAGCCCTTGAAAGAGACAAGGTAGAAAACGAATACCTTGAGCTTATAAAAAAGATAGAGATGTATAAGGCAATACTTAAGAGCGAGAAAAAGATATTGGAAATAGTTAAAGACGAAGCCCTTGAGCTCAAGAAAAAATACGGCGACGAAAGAAGGACAGATATAGTAGGCAAGATAGAGGATATTGAAATAGAGGACCTGATAAAAGAAGAAGATATGGTAATCACAATAAGCCATGCCGGATATATTAAGAGGCTTCCAGTCGGTTCTTACAGGAAGCAGAAGCGAGGCGGGGTAGGGGTCACAGGCATTGACATGAAGGAAGAGGATTTTGTGGAGCATCTTTTTATAGCGTCTACACATGAATACATCTTGTTTTTTACCAATACAGGAAAAGTGCACTGGCTTAAGGTTTACGAGATCCCGCAGGCAGGCAGGGCAGCCAGAGGCAAGGCTGTTGTGAACCTCTTACAACTGGAACAGAGCGAGGCAATATCTTCCTATGTCAGGGTGAAAGAATTTAAAGAAGGGAAGTTCCTTGTCATGGCTACGAAGAACGGCCTTATCAAAAAGACAGACCTGATGGCGTATTCAAACCCGAGAAAAGGCGGCATTATAGGCATTACTGTTGAAAAAGGCGACGAGCTTATTAAAGTAAAATGGACAGAAGGAAACCAGGATATATTTATAGCCACTCAAGAGGGCAAGGCAATACGTTTCCCTGAAAAACAGGTAAGGGATATGGGCCGCTCTGCCATGGGTGTCCGCGGCATAAAACTCGGCAAGAAGGATAAGGTAATTTCCATGGAGATCGTGGTTCCTACGGCCACTGTGCTTACAGTTACATCAGCGGGTTTTGCGAAGCGCACCCCGGCTGATGAATACAGGAAGCAGTCAAGAGGCGGGAAAGGCATAAAGAATGTTAATGTCACACAGAAAAATGGCGAGGCAGTCGGCCTCAAGATGGTCAATGAAGATGATGAATTAATGGTTATTACGCAAAAGGGCATGATAGTCCGCTGCCCTGTCAAAGATGTCCGCACTACAGGCAGAAGCGCCCAGGGCGTACGTATTATAAAACTTGATTCAGGAGACGCAGTAGCGTCAGTTGCCAGGGTATCTCCTGAAGAGCGAGAGGAAAACCAAGCTGAATAACCTGATTTATATACATATAGACCTGTCCGCTTTCGCTCTTATAATATAGTGTAGATTGCGTGATGAGCTACGGCGCGACTGCGCAAAATTATTAAGATTTTTATTTCGTGAAATTTTGCTTGTCCCCATCGTCTAGCCTGGTCCAGGACATCAGATTTTCGATCTGACGACCGGGGTTCAAATCCCCGTGGGGACGCCACGCATTTATTCATGTAATCTATAGTTTCGCTGAAGCTCATCACGCAATTCTGCGCGAATACCAGAGAGCGAAGGCGGGCGCCATTCTGCTTCGCCAAGCAGTTTTCGCGCTTGGCTTCGCAAGAATTTAACTAAAAGAGGACCTTCCGAGCAATGGTCTCTCCGAGCCCTATCAATCTGAAACATTTCTATTTATAGCCCAAAACCGTGAAATTTATGTATTTTTTATAAATTTTCACGATTATGTTGACAAAACAGTGAAAAAGTATATAATATACCTATGGCAAAAATATTGCATGTTTTTAACACAATTATTCGTTTGAGAGAAAGGTATTATGCAGCGTCTATTGGCAAACAGCCGCTTTTAAAATTATTGAGTGAAGCAGAAGTTGCTGAGCAGGTATACAACTCCAACGCCATAGAGAACAGCACTCTTACTCTTGAAGAAACAGAGAAAATTCTTTTACAAATAAATTTAGATAGATATATAACTGAAAGAGAAATTTTTGAAGCAAAAAACCTTGCGCGGGTAGTTGCTTATATTGATAATAAAGCCAGAGAACAAGAGCTCACCCTGGAGGTTATTCTATTGCTCCATAAAATGCTTATAGCAAACATCAGGGACGTAATTGCAGGAAGATTTCGCAAAATTGGCGAATGGGTTAGGATTGCCAACCACATAGCGCCGGACCCGAAAGAAGTAATAGAAAGATTAGAGAGAATGCTCGCTGGGTATCATGCAAATAGTCATGAAAATATCATAAGGCGCATTGCCCTGCTACACCTTACTTTTGAATATATCCATCCATTTGTTGATGGCAATGGCCGCATTGGACGAGTGATAAACAATTATTTGCTTATACGAGAGGGTTTCGTGCCAATAAATATCAAATTTATTGATAGAAAAATGTATTACGAGGCATTTAAGGAGTTTGGCGAAAAAGGGACTATAAAAATCATGGAGGAGATAGTAGGAAAAGCGCTTACGAATAGTTATCATAAAAGGCTTGCATATCTGGAAGGCGGCCATATTATTACGCTTGCTGAATATGCAAAAAAGAATAAAATGTCACATTCTAATTTGATAAATAAAGCAAATCGCCAAACCATAGAAGCCTTTATTGAAAAAGGCATTTGGAAGATCGGCATAAGGCAGGATGAAAAATAATTTATGGGCCAACAAGACGCCTTAAGGCCGAGAGGCGTATTTTTCATATGAATGGCATAGAGAAAAGAAAATATCCCAGGTATGAGGTCAAGTTTTTAGTAAAATACAAAGAGGCAGACGACTCTAAGCCTAAGTGGAATGTATCGCAGGTCAAGAATCTTAGCCTGGGAGGCCTGGCTTTTATATCCGCGGAAAAATATTCTCAAGAGACAACCCTTGTCCTTAAGCTGCAGCTGCCTCACGCTGGCCTTGAAAGCGCCAAAAATGAGATATTAACCCTTGCTAAAGTTAAGCATGTCCACGAAAAGCATCTCGGGGCTGATAGCTATATCTATTTTACAGGCGTTGCTTTTGTTGAAGTAGATGAAAGCAATAAGTCTCAAATACAGGCCCACATAAGTTCCCTCCCTAACAAATCATAAATTCTGCCCCTTTTATCTTTAAATCTTGACAAAACCCTATATATAATGTATACTTATTATATACTTTGTAAATAATTTATAAGTATTTTGAATATATGGAAACATTTAGCCATGGGAATATCCTTAACTTTACAATTCGTGCTATGCACGAATTGTAAAGTTAAAAAGGAAAAGAGTATTTATATATATTATCTGGAGCATTGCCTCTCACCATATTGGGCCTCTCTCCCATGGCAGGCCAATTATGCACATAGAGACATGCCCTGGATTTGTTATTTAAACCATTTTTCACCATACTCCACCCCAGAGGTGGCACCCCAGGGGTGCCACCTCTGGGGTGGAAGAGGTTAATACAATGCTTACAAAGATAATATCCATCATCCTCATCAGTTCCTTCACTATTACTAACATAGGATACTGTAATGACGCTATATATTATAGAAATATATCTAGCTCATATATAGCTAATAAAGGTCTTAGGGTGCCCGTGGGGTTTGAAAAAGGAAATTTAGTTGTGGATAATAGAATCCAAGCTATTATAGTAGAGCCTTATAAAGAACAAATGCATAAATTGATGGAAAGGCGCATTAAGCAGATTAGAGAATTATGTTTATTAGATACAAATGAGGGGCTATCTTATTATAATCTCTTAGATGCATTAAAAGAAATAGACCGTCTTCATTTAGAATTAGCAAGGGAAGGCGCATGGAATGATATTAGCCCTGAAGCAAGGTATTCTTATTGCAGGCTATTGATTTATGAGGGGAAATTAGAAGAAGCAGAAGAGGTGACTTTAAGCGAATCAGAAAAGCCAAAAATACTTAGAGCCAAATTTTCTTATTTCCTAGGGCGAAAGGAAATAAATCGAGCTATGATAGCTGCGGAAGAATGTGTTTTGCAATTCCCTGAATCAGAGGAAGCGAAAAGCGGATTTTTTGTGAAAGAGCTTCTATATAACGGTTATTTGCAAAATGCGTCTTCTTTGTCAGACATGGTTCAGTCACAGGATCATCGTTTAAGGGGTATTGTTTTTTATTTAGATGAGATGTCAAAAATGTCTTTATCCGAAGGAGATGCTCTTCCTTATGCAGGTTATTATAATATGAGAAAAGAACTTGGTAAAGCAGACGGACCTCTTTCGATCCCAGATACCAGTAAAAGACTAATAGCTAAAAAAGAAAAATTCTCCAATCTAGCTATTTTAACTTGTTCTGTAATCGACAGCATGCCATGGTTATTTTCTGAAGAAGCAGGCAAAGCTTTATTGTCATCGATTGAACCGCAGATAGATGGTATGTTTTCTTTTTCTCCCGCCACCAGTGTAATAGATTACAGCGACCCTCTATTTAGTACAAATAGACCTGCTTTTGAAGCTCAGTGGAGAGGAAAGCTGGCAGAAGCTTTAGCTTTACAAGATAAACATGATAGAACATTAAAATTATTAACAATGTCAGCAAGCTTTAATCTTGAACCAATAAGATTATATGTTAGAAAAAAAGTCGGATTTATATTATCCAGGGGACCTAAAGAAGATGGCATAATTTCTCTTTCGTTTTTCGAAACAAGACTATTAATGAATATAAGCGATATGCGCATGGAAGAAGAGCTTGTATTTAACATACTATCATGCAAGAAGATAGCGCTCAGAGGAGTGCGTGAACATTTGCTGAGCAGAGCTCTGGCTAATTCATCTGACCCGTCGAAAAAAAGCATATTTGTTTTTCATTTTTTTGGAATAACAAAAAGGGTCGGAGAAGCTATTGCAATAAAAAATAAGGTAGATTTGATAGAATTTTTTTCCACAGAGATACCCATGAGGGATTTTACAGAAGTTGTAAATTTATTGCAAGGAGGTTCTTTTTCATCGTCTCGTTTAAGAGAGAAAGGATTTTCTGGAACTGACATTCAGGATGCTGTCAGGAAACCAGGCTCTAGGACTATTATCTTGACTTTAAAAAATAATCGCAGGATAAGGATCAAGTTTGCGCGTAGAAATTTATATAGAGATAAAATAGAATTAATCAAAGAGTTATTAAACATATCGCTTTTAAAAGGAGAAGGCTGTGAAGATGAATTTGGGACCGAAGAATTATTATTAAGCGCCAGGATATTTAGCCTGGATGAACTAGAAGAGAATATACCCGGCCTTAAAGAATCGATAACAGATATCACATTAGAAGGTTTGGATATATCCTCGGCAATTATATATGAGGTAAATCCTGAATATGACAGTTATGAGAATGAAATCTTAAATGGAGATGTCGAAGGATTTCAACAAATGACAGATAGCGCTATATTGCATATGAAAAAAATTATTTGGTTATACCAAAGAGGATTATGCCATAGTAGCATATTGGCTTATTCTCATTATCATGATGATAATAAATTTAGATTCAGCTTTGCTAATACTAAAGAAAGCCACATGGATTTTATAGGCAAGGGTTTAATGTATCCAAATCTTAGAAGGAAAGGAATTTTGGCAGATAAGGGACACATAGGAATTAGCGCTGCCATAGAGAATGGATTTGAGTTAGACGATATCAATGGTTTAATGGACATGTTATGGGATTGGTTTATAGCTTGGGTTCAGGCAGGCATAGTTAGAGGACTGTCAGACCAACAAATAATAAATGTAATTTCTGCTGGATGCAAAGAGTTGTGGCAAAAAATGCCAGAAAAATTTACTGGCCTAAGCATCGAAGATGTTGTTAACAAAAACGTTGGCTATTTTTTGTCCTATGCAAAGACCCATGATTTTAGATATTGTCCTGATGGCCCGCATAAGACATGGAAAAAAGGTGATAAGACTTTATTCAAAGCATTAAAAATAATAGATTCCAGCAAAAGAGAAGATGAAATACCATTGTCTATTCGTCTAATGAGTTGGGGGTTTAAAGACGCAATGAAGGGGTCATATGGAACAGGGGAGATAGATATCTTATTCGATATGCTTAGAAATATAGATAAGGCGCTTAGAAGGCGTTCTAATCATAACATTTCTAAAAGCATCCAGCGCTCTATATAGATAAGCGGTTAAAGAGAGGTTTAAATGTTTATTTTTCGACTCCCTAAAAAACAAATATTGATAAAAATAATATCTTCTATTGTGGCTCAAATATTACTTTTGACTAATTTTGGATACCCTGAAAATATATCTAGCTCATATATAGCTAATAAGGGACTAAGGGTGCCGGTGGGGTTTGGAGATGCCCAAAGAAACAATATAAGAACTGAATATAGAATAATAGCTTCTATGGCGCTTGGCAAAATAGCCGATTCATTAAAACTAGGGATTGCAATAAATGAAATAATAGAAAAATCTTTTGATGATAAATTTAAGGCCCAACTCGACGGACCTATTTACATCAGGCAGAATCTTATTACACACGCTATCTATCTGCGCTATGGAAATGCTTATATGTCGCTAGTAGCTAATGGCATTATTTATGACACAAGCCCAGAGGAATTTATAGATAACACGCAAGAGATCGGCGTTATAAAATCTTCAACATTATTTACACTTGATGACTATATCTTTGATAAAGGCCAAAGCAAGCGCTCTGCAATGGGTCGAAATGTAGGGATTATCGGATTAGTCACTGCTTTGGTATTATATGGCACTGACGCTAAGAAACAAGTAATGCTTTTTGGAAGCGGCATTATCGAGCCATTTGAAACTAGCGCACAGGTGCCTGTTGTAGACAATCATGCTACTGTTAGAGTGCTGGACAGGAATGAATTAGCAATACAAGCTATACGAAAAATTATTACAGATAAAAGAATGTCGCTGGATGAGCTGATAAAAAATTCTGTGCACCCTTCTGCGGGTACAGTAGGGGTTAAAGATCATGCTGAGGTGTCAGAAATTTTAGGCATAGAAGGCATAAGAATAGTAGATGGGGATTTTGTTGTAGACGAAGATGTGATTGAACGCTTGAAAGCAGAAAAACCATCTGATATACGAGAATTTATTCATACTATATCCTCGCGCAGCTTACCAGTAGTATTTTTAGGAAATATTCTTAATAATATTATTCACCAGGAAGGGTTTGATTGGGAAGAAAGCAGCCGTCTTTATAGAGAACTTGAACGGATATTAGCTCCCAGGGGGATGATGGCTTATGCGACAAATGAGGTGTATTTTCACTGGTATAAAGCACATGAAAAAAGAGCAGGGAGCCCAGAAACCAAAGAGACGAAAAATGTTATTCAAACACTAGAAGACGCCGGTTTAGATATTTTGTTTAAAACTACTAAAGAGGATGTTGTTGAGTACGAAGGCGCCGTGTCCGAAAATTGCGTGTTAATTACAGGCCGTTCCGATGAGTATGATGCCTTACCAGGAGCAGACGAGGCAATAAGGGTTTCGCGTGAAAGATTGCAAATGATTTTGCCCAAAGGGATGGAATTAATAGAGCGTACAACTAGTTTTAGAGAATTTAAAAAAATTCTTGAATCAGGCCAGGAAACAAATTTGGTATTAATAAAATCTGGCCATGATCAATATGTTTCATTTAATGTGCCTGGCCGTTTTAAAGAAGTATTCACTCGCTTAGCGACTGATAAAGATACAGGATATTTTGGGATAGAAGATATTTTAGCAGAGAGTGTAATAAAAAATGCACATAGCATGGTAACTATTAGACCGCCATCTCTGCCCCCTGGCCAGGCGCAAGGGCTGGGTGCGTCGAAGGGAACAGTTCAAGATTTGATCTTCAGGGCCATTTCAGAATATGACCCTGTGCGATATGTTATTTTAGGCGATGCAGAGGGCTTTAGATCAAAAGGGGAGGGCGTAGAACAGATCAATGCAGGGATGAGAGAATTTTATAATGCTAATCCTCCGGATAAGGGGAAGCTTTCCGAAGAATATACTGAAATGGCAAGGATACTGGAACAGTATGGTGTTGAAGTTTATAGACCAACAGTTTCTCCGGATGTTCCTCAACAATTAGCTCCGCGGGATATAGGATTTGTGATAGGCGATACTTTTGTTGTGTCTAATATGACCTGGAAAAGCCGCAGGCAGGAGATAAACGCTATAAAAGACATCTTAGGTAAGTTTGGAGGCAGGATATTAGAAGTTCCAGCTGATGTTAAAATTGAAGGGGGGAACATAGCTATTGATGGAGATACGATATTTATCGGGATAGGGCTAAGGACGAGTCCAAACGCCATTGATTTTTTAAAAAGAGAGTTTGGCGGCAAGTTTAACATAATCCCTGTATATCTAAATGACAAAGAGGAGATAATACATCTTGACGCGGTATTCAATATAGTAGGGAAAGGCTATGCTGTTGTATATGAAGAAGGGATTAAAAACTTTTCTGATTTGCCAAAGGGGTATAAATTCTTACGAGTTACTAAAGAGGAAAAAGATCAAGGAGCTTGTAATATGTTTTCAATAGACGGAAAAGCCCTGATAGTAAGAAAGGGAATAAACAGGGTTAAATTAGAACTCGAAAAAGCAGGATTTATATGCCATGAGGTTTCTTGGGATGAGACTAAAAAGACAGGAACCGTGGGTCCAAGATGCGCTATTTTGCCTTTATATAGGGCTATATTAAATGCAAAGCAGCAAGATACATTACAATCAGCCAGAGCTTCTGACAAGGCTTTATAAGAGGGAAAAATGTTAAACTGGCAACTAGGTAAAAGATGTATATTTCTAAAGATAACATGCTTTATTATGGCTCAGGTATTCTTTGTAAACTGCATAGGATATTCAGCCGAGGTATATTCTAACAAGAATCTTCGGATACCAATGGGGCTTGAGAAAGAAAGGTTTAGGGCAGCTTCAGCGAGTAGGGTGCAGCCAGCGCAATCTGCAAGCAGTGAGTTGCGGGGAACTAATAATGAGAAAAAATCAGAAGATTTGCTTGAACGATTTCTAGAGAGCAGTAAGCGATTTGATGTAATAATGTTTATTGTATGCTTTGCTATATTTACGTTGAGTGGCCGTGAAAGGGGATTCCAGGACATTGGATATGCAGTATCTTTTATTACGGGTGTTGCGGTGGCTTCTTTATATGCTGCGTTTTTTATAGCTGGCATTATGGCATCTATATCGTTTGCAAGATATCCAATCCAAGTTATTCTAAAAAAACTGATAAAGTTTTTTAAGATAATATTTATGCCTACACGTTATGTTTTATTCGATGGCATACAGGTCAGAAACAATACAAAAGCGTTTTTAGAAACGGAGAAAAAGCTAATAGAATCAAATCCGAATACTATTATTATTGTTGTTACGAACAACCCAGAGGTAAAAATAAATTTAGAAAAATATCGTTTACCTATTAGTAAAAAGCTAATAGTTAAGCTGCTTGATGATGAAGAATTTCTCATGTTTCAGGCTGACTTGCAAAATGATAGTGTAGCCAAGCGAGACGGCCCATTTATAGTAATTATAAATAGGACAGAAAACGAGCTTGGAGTATTGCATAACAACATGCTAGATTTATCCAGGCTTTCCAGCCAGGCATTATAGGCAAAGGCCGCGGAGGGTGTTAAGTGTTAAGACAGCAGAGAGGTAAAAAACAAATATTCGCAAAAATTACAGCCTTGCTTATGGCGCAGGCGCTGTGCTTAGCTAATTTCGCATACCCAGTAGAAGTGCTTTCCAAAGACAGCCTGAGGGTCCCTATAAGCGCTTTGCGTGAAAGGTTTTCAACGGCCTATGGTTTAGGATTCGAGCAGGCAGTGGTTTTAAAGACAGGCGCGGGTTCTCTGGCGCGAATAAGGCTTCCGCTCTTTGATTTTGATAAAAAGCCGGCAGACGAAATGGTCAGCATGTTATGGCCAGTTACAGAGGAGATATCGAAAGCGGTTGAGGACAGAAAGCTAATCGCCTTAGACATAGAAGAGCCTAA
>Ga0172370_10007066_pt1 | contig 13866 bp, 11 predicted proteins | sample LakKiv5m_FD_114538 | JGI IMG/M metagenome (GOLD analysis project Ga0172370, IMG submission 114538) | Freshwater microbial communities from Kabuno Bay, South-Kivu, Congo - kab_022012_11.5m | ecosystem: Environmental > Aquatic > Freshwater > Lake | place: Democratic Republic of the Congo...
AATACTTCGCCATCATCCCCGCTGCGTTCGCCTCCACTTATCCGGTTTTGACCACGCTGAACTTCATGCGGCTTGCCACGCCCGAAAGCGCCATTCTTTCTGCAGTGATTTTCAATGCCTTGATTATTATTGCGCTCATTCCGCTGGCATTGCGCGGTGTGCCTTATCGCGCAGTCGGTACGGCGCAACTCCTGCGTGACAACCTGTTGATTTACGGCGTAGGCGGCCTGATCGCCCCATTCATCGGCATCAAGTTAATTGACATGCTGTTGGTCGCCTTTCACCTTGCCTAAAGGATAAAAATGAAATCACAATTACGCCCTGCGTTATTCATGCTTCTAATCTTTACCCTCATCACAGGTGTGATCTATCCATTGGTCGTAACGGGCATCGCACAGATCCTGTTTCCAAGTCAGGCCAACGGTAGTCTCATCATGGTGGGCGGTAAAGCTGTCGGCTCCGAACTGATCGGCCAGCAGTTTGACGATCCCAAATATTTTTGGGGACGCATCTCTGAGACCGGTGACTTCCCATATAATGCCTTCAACGCCGATACTCTGACTGGCTCTTCCGGCTCAAACTACGGCCCACTGAATCCCGCCCTCACGAAAATGGTTCAGGCGCGCATTGACGCGCTCAAAGCGGCAGACCCAAACAATACGCTCCCGATCCCTGTGGACCTGGTAACGTCTTCCGGTTCGGGGCTTGATCCGCAGATCAGTATTGCCGCAGCCTTGTATCAGGTTCATCGCGTGGCGCAGGCTCGAGGTCTAAGTGATGATGCGGTGAAATCTCTGGTTGATAAATATACTGAAGCACGTCAGTTTGGCTTTTTAGGTGAGTCGCGTGTCAATGTGCTTGAACTCAATCTGGCATTGGATGGTTTGAACTAATAAGATTCAAACCGCCGATTATATTGATAATCGGCGTTCGCTTATTTCGAAAGGAGCACTCTCATGAAGAAAATCAAACTCACACCGACCATGTTGGCAAATGGCCTTAAAGGGATGTTAACCGTGTTAGCCATTACGATCCCCTTGTGGTTGATCGGAAGGGATGTACTGGGCGAAGCCGTGATTAGCTTGCTTTATCTTGCGCCGATTGCCTGGAGTGCCAGCAAGTGGGGACAGGCCTCGGGAGTGAGCGCCGCTCTGACAGCCGCTTTGTGTTTCGATTTCTTGTTTATCCCGCCTTTTTACACATTCGCGGTTGGCAGTCTGGAAGGCTGGCTTGTACTGGTCATATTCTTCGCGATAGCCATTGTGGTCGTAGGACGCATCCAGGAAAGTTTATCCAAGGCCCATGAAGCGACATTTATGTATGAATTAAGTTCGGCTCTTGCCAATGTCCGTACCCAGGGTGCAGTTGCGCATACCGTTGCGAAATATATCCAACAAATGTTTCAGGCTTCGCAGGTAAGTGTTATTTTTCAATTTTCGAAGCAGTCTCCTCGAATCACGGTCAGCGAGCCACATGATGGCGAAGGAAAAGGCAAGCCAGATCGCACCCTGCCCATCCTTGATGCCTGGGGATTGGTAGGTGAGATCCAGATATGGTGCGGCGAATTTGCAGATTTGCCGCTTGAAGATAGCCACCTATTTCAAAATTTCGCCTCACAAGCGGCAAAGGCATTCGAACGGACACAATCTGTTGAAGTGGAAAAACCTGCAAACGGCTCGGCTGTGAACATAACCACAAAATAGACAAACTGTGAATAAATATATGAGTACATAAAGTATGAGAATTTAAAGTCGATATCCTGCTCTTAAATCTTGCTTTGAATAATTACAAACCCTAAATTCTATTTGTTGATCATTGTTATGAAAACCATCAAGAAGTAATTGTCACTTCTTGATGGTTTCTTGTCTTTTCTGAACCGTTTCTTGTCTCCTTTTTGATACTCAATCGAATAAACTGTAAACATAAAGATTTTAGCGATTGGCGATGAAGGTTCAGCATGATGAAGAAGAAAAAACCCCGGATCATTGAACAACTCCTTACTTATCTGCCGCTGGCAGGTGTCATTGGTGCATCATTTATGGATTTGAGCATGCTTCAACGCCAATTTTTGATCCTGATTTTTATTATCTGGATGAATACGTTTTTCCTGTTCAAAGCCTGGATGGGGCAATAGTCTTTCTTTTGGGGTACCTTTGGTTTTCTTGACACTTTCTTGACATAAAAGGGGCTTTTCTTGCGCTGAAATTGATGCGCCCAACTGTAAAATGTTGGGCGCTCTTGATATTTTCTTGATGATGTCATACGAATCCTATGGTTCCAGATTCTTTTTTGAAGATCCTAGTTGTAGATGATGAACGGCCGATCCGGCGTTATCTAAACGCGTCCCTTAGCGGCCGGTATAAGATTTTCGAAGCGGAAAACGGCGAGGAGGCTTTACGTGTTGCGGCCATCCATCGCCCGGATGTAATTATTTTGGACTTGGGACTGCCCGACATGGATGGGACCGATGTCACCCGCCGCTTGCGGGAATGGACTGATGTGCCGGTCATCGTTATTTCCGTGCGCGATCGCGAAGAGGATAAGGTTGCCGCGCTCGATGCTGGTGCGGACGATTATCTCACCAAGCCCTTCGGCGCACCTGAGTTGATGGCGCGCATTCGGGCCGCTTTGCGTCGCTCCAGCGCGATCAAAGGGAAAGGGATCTACCAAAGCGGTGAACTGATGGTTGACCTCATGAAGCGTGAAGTGCAAGTGGACGGCCAGCATGTGATGCTTACTCCGACCGAGTATGACATCCTGCGCGTCCTTGTAAATTCTGCTGGAAAGGTTCTAACCCACCAGCACTTAATTCAGGAAGTTTGGGGCGAAAACTACGATGCTGACTCTCATCTTCTGAGGGTCAATATCAGTAACTTACGCAGAAAAATAGAAACTGAGCCGTTACGGCCGCACCACATCGTTACTGAACCGGGCGTGGGATATCGGTTGAAAGAAATAAAGAACCAAACTGACTGATAAAGAGGAAATCGAATGTTGTTTGCAATTGGACTTCTGATCGTAATAATTTTTGTTGCTTTCAAAATAGCGCCTGTCGAAAAAGAGGAACATGCGCAAATCCACGGTGCGGGACAGATCGGTTTGCTGGCGGCGCTGGCACTCTTCGGCGTGGATTATTTCACTTCCTATTTCTATGCTACCGGTGAAATGATGAGCGCCTTGCATCCGTATGGACTCCAGCAATATGGCTGGATCGCTGTACTGGTGATTGCCTTTGCAAATGCGGTCTTCGGCTTTCTTTACATGTATTCGCTGGGTATTTTTAACGAAGGCGGTGGTTCTTACACAGCCTCCATGCGATATCTTTCGCCAGGTCTGAGTCTGGTTGTGGCAGTGGTGCTGCTTCAGGATTACATTTTTACAATCGTAGTATCGAGCCTCTCCGGAGTTGACCAATTACTTTCGATCTTCAGCCTTTATAGCCTTGACTGGTTGATTCGAGTTGGGCTCGGAATATGCCTGATAGGGATCACATGGTATCTGACCATCCGTGGACGTGGAGAGTCGGCCCGGGTAGTGTTCACCATGCTGGGTATCTTTGTCTTGATGACTATCGTCATGGCGATTGGGTTAATTGTCGCCAGGACGCGCAATGTCCCGGCTGTGGTTTATCCCGAGACCATTCAGCCCGCCTCTTTTTGGCAGGCAGCGTTTCATATGCTGACAGCCTCCATGAAAGGCCTTGTCGCACTCTCTGGATTGGAGGCCATGTCGAATGGTATTCAGTTCGTTATCAATGAAGATGCCGGGATTATCAAGTGGGGCAAGAAACAACTTCCTAAATTACAAGGATTGTGGAACTTTTACAGCGGCAAAGCAGGAATTGGGCGTCTGGTGCAAACTTCATTTCTCTTTTATGGCGGCCTCACGACCTCATTCCTGGCCTATTATGCCTTTCATTTCAACGTATTTGATGGGACACTGGGACGTTCTCTGGTCGCCAACCTGGCATTTATCGGATTCAACCAGATACCGGGCGGACAGATCTTATATTGGGCCTATCAAGTTTTGGCGGTTGGCTTGCTGGCGGCCGCATCCATGACCGCTTTCCAGGATTTGCAGGCGACTGAATGGCGCGATGTTGCCATGGGCGAAATTCCTGAGATTATCGTCTATCGCGATCCGCGTGGAACCTTCACCCGCTCGGTGACGATTGCCTTTGTCGTAACGATCATCATCACTTTTCTTATCAAGGGCGAAACATCTGCTGGCATACCATACTATGGTATTGGTGTATTCATGCCAATTATGGTGATGGGTTTTGCCGTTCGCAAGCATATTCTTGCGACCTTTACGGGTCGGGCACGTCGTTGGGGCAGTCTGGCCGCTGGTTTTGCCGCCGTGCTTTCCGGTTTCGTCTTTGTGGGACAGATCGTTGGCAAATGGCAGGAAGGCGGCTGGGTGGTGTTGATTTCATTTAGCATACTGGTGGTTGTTGCCAATCTGGTGCTGATTTCGCCTAGTGGTGTGCGCGACCCGCTCACTATTCATCGCATCGTGCGCGACAAAGCACGTGTACAAGGTGCAATGGCGTCCATCGTCGAATGGCAGTCTTTGCGCATGCAGGAATATCGTTATCAGGTTTTGTCTGTTATGGCCCGTTTCTTTGAAATCTTTGGCATCCGCCGTCGGATCGGATTAGAAGCGCCCGTCTCGGCTGGTGATTACAATCACGCTCTGCATGTTGATCATCCGGAAGCGCCATCATTATTGGAGCAATATCTGGAAAAGCCGGAACCGAAAGTTGGCGGCGCACCAAAACAGACTGAACCCGGAGAGCACGAAACGCTATAGATTGCAAGGCTGTGTGGATGCAACCTCACAGCCTTCTTTTTATCCTGCCATCGGTGTCTTGCGAAATGAAATGGAATACAATAGAGATTGAATATGGCACAAAATCGTCCGAACCCCGATAAACTTTTAAGAAATATTCAAGCTGAAGAGCAGACTCGTGGAAGACTCAAGATCTTTCTTGGCTATGCCGCGGGCGTTGGCAAAACCTACGCCATGCTTGAAGCCGCACATCAACGTAAACGCGAAGGTGTGGACGTCGTGGTCGGTTATATTGAAACGCATAAACGTGCCGAGACAGAATCCATGGTGCAGGATCTGGGGATCATTCCGCGCCAACATATTACTTATCACGGTGTGCAAATCCCTGAAATGGATGTTGACGCACTGCTGGCGCGCAAGCCGGAACTGGCGCTGGTGGATGAACTGGCGCACACCAATGTGCCCGGTTCGCGTCATGCCAAGCGTTATCAGGATGTTCAGGATTTGCTGGATGCGGGCATTGATGTTTACACCACGATGAATGTTCAGCACTTGGAAAGCTTGAATGATGTGGTGGCGCAGATCACCGGCACGCAGGTGCGGGAAACGGTTCCAGACAGCATCATTGACGCTGTGACCGACATCGAAGTCATTGACCTGCCTCCGGAAGAATTGATTGATCGACTCAAAGAGGGCAAGGTCTATATTCCCGAGCAGGCCGAACGGGCACTTGAAAAATTTTTTCGCAAAGGTAATCTGACCGCGTTACGTGAACTGACCATGCGCCGCGCCGCCGACCGTGTGGATGATCAGATGCGCGCCTACATGCGCAACGAAGCGATTCCGGGACCGTGGGCGGCGGGCGAGCGCCTGTTGGTATGCGTTAGCCCTGGAACATCCGGTGAACGGCTGGTGCGGACTGCGCGCCGGTTGGCGGATGAGCTAAATGCAAAATGGTACGCAGTTTATGTTGAGACTCCTGAGGATGCCAGATTGCCTCAAGAACAACGAAATCGGATTTCCCGCATGTTGCTGCTGGCAGAAGAATTAGGAGCGCGCCCGGTCAGCCTGCCGGGCCAATCTGTGGCTGATACCGTCCTTGCTTATGCTCGCCGGCATAATGTAACCAAGGTGATCGTCGGTAAGCCTGTAAAATCCAGATGGCAGGAAATCCTCCGCCGCTCTGTTGTGGATCAATTGGTGCATTTGAGCGGGGCGATTGACATTTACGTTGTAACCAGTGAGGCTGAACCGTCCCGGGTCAAAGTGCCGGAAGCGTGGCGGCCTCACCAACCTCTGGGAAGATATCTTGGGGGCTTATTGCTCTTGGTGGCGGCCACGGGATTAAGTTCGTTGATCTCTCCATTTGTTTCGCCAGTTAACCTGGTCATTGTTTATTTACTTTCGGTTGTCGTTGCGGCGGTGTTTTTAGGTCGCGGACCAGCGGTGATGACTTCTATTTTGGGCGTGGCGTTATTTGATTACTTTTTTGTTCCGCCGCGCTTCACGATGGCAGTATCAGATACCGAATACATTATTACCTTTTTGGGATTATTGGCAGTTGGTCTGGTGGTCAGTCACTTGACCGCTTTGGTGCAGGAGCAAGCCGAACTCGCCCAAAGTCGCGAGGCGCAGACAGCTGCCTTGTACGAACTCGGACGCGATTTGACGATTACCGTCGGGCTCGAAGCCATTGCAGAAGCGATCATCACTCATATCAGCGAGACATTTGGCCGTGAAGTTGCGATCTTTCTTCCAGAAGAAGGAACCACTTTAAAAGTTTATGCCAACACTCCCGGAGTAGTGATTGCGGATAATGAAATGGCAGTGGCGACGTGGTCTTATCAACGCGGTCAAGTGGCCGGACGTGGGACGGACACCCTGCCCGATGCTTCAATGCGCTACCAGCCGCTTAAAACGACGCGTGGCGTGGTCGGCGTGCTGGGAGTCAAACCAGCCGATGCCAGCCAATATCTAAGTTCTGATCAACGCCGGACTCTGGATGCCTTTGCCAATCAGGTGGCAATGGCAATCGAACGGGCGCGTTTGGTGGAACAGGCCCATCAAGCCGAGATACTCGAGATTACCGACAAGTTGCAATCTGCATTGTTGAATTCAATCTCTCACGATCTGCGGACTCCGCTGGTTTCCATCACCGGCGCATTGAGTAGTCTGGAAGACGATACTGTCCGCCTGGATGGAGCCACCCGCCACAGTCTGATCGAGACGGCGCGCGGGGAGGCGGACCGGCTGAACCGGCTGGTTGGAAATCTATTGGACATGAGCCGCATCGAGGGCGGAGCGGTGCGAATCCATAAAGAAGAATGTGACGTCCAGGATGTTATCGGTTCTGCGTTGGAACAATTGGCATCTCGCCTGGAGAACCGCGCTGTCAAACTGGATATTCCTGTGGAGTTTCCGTTGATCCCGATGGACTTTGTTCTCATTTCACGGGTTCTGGTAAATGTGATCGATAATGCCATTAAATATTCCCCGTCTGGCTCGCCGATTGAAATCAGCGCCAAGCTGGCCAATGGCTATATCGAAATTGAAGTGGCAGATTCAGGTGTGGGCATACCACACGAAGATTTATCGCGCGTTTTTGATAAGTTCTATCGCGTCCAACGGCCCGACAACGTAACAGGAACCGGGCTGGGCCTTTCGATCAGCAAAGGGATCGTCCAAGCTCATGGTGGATTTATTGCCGCCGAAAATCGTTCCGGTGGCGGGACTATTGTGACCTTGGCGTTACCATTAAAATGATCCCATGACGGACCTGCCTTTGAATATCCTGGTTGTAGATGACGAACCTGCCATCCGGCATTTTTTACGTGCATCCTTGAGCGCATATGGCCACTCCATTGCCGAGATGGTCTGCGGCGAGGATGCTTTGAGGGCGGTGGCTATCAGCCATTATGACCTTGTGATTCTCGATCTGGGTTTGCCGGACATTGATGGTCTTGAAGTAACCCGTCGTTTACGCGAGTGGACCCAGGACCCATCATTATTCTGTCAGTGCGGGAACATGAGGACGACAAAATCGCCGCCCTGGATGCCGGCGCGGATGATTATCTAACGAAACCATTTGGTATTGGTGAATTAATGGCTCGTATACGGGTTGCGATGCGGAGAACAGCACAACTTTCAGAAGAACCACTATATCAAATTCATGATCTAAAAGTCGATTTGGCACGGCGGCTGGTCTACGTGAAAGAACAGGTGATATCTCTTACCCCCAGGGAATATGAGCTTGTGCGTTTTTTGGTTTTGCATGCCGGGAAAGTGATTACTCACCGCCAGTTGTTACGCGATGTGTGGGGGGGTGTATATGAAACGGAATTACATTTGCTGCGCGTGAATATGAGCAATTTGCGGCGCAAGATCGAACCGGACCCGGCGCGTCCCCAATATATTCTTACCGAGCCGGGGGTGGGATACCGATTAAAGGTAGTTGAGTTTGATCATGATTCCAAATAATTTTTATTTGAGGACTAAGTGTATTGGAAAGACCAGGAAGCTGTGTATTCCTGGTCTTTTTTGTTGGGATGCAAATTCTTCACATCATTGCGAGGGGTGCTTCGGGCGTTCTTTGCCCACCCCGAGCAATCTCCAAAATTGCGATGGAGATTGCTCACCTGCACTTGCAGCGCAGGTGCAAATGTCGCCGCGACGAACAGCGGCTGGCAAAGACGTATTATTTTTTGCATACAGGTTCTAGTATAATTTCTGACGTTGTAAGGTTATTTAATATTTATGCTTGTATCCTGTCGATCATCAAGGCCAGAATTGGGAAGTATTTTCCATGGAAAAATTCCTTAGCACTGAGACCCTTATCATTGGACTTCTTCTGATTGCCTCGCTTGTGGCCATAGCCGTACGCCGTTTTCGTATTCCTTACACGGTGGCCCTGGTAGTCGTGGGCTTGATGATCACATTCCGTTCCCCTATAGAATTCGAACTTACGCCAGAACTTATTCTGGCATTATTCCTCCCCCCGCTTGTCTTTGAAGCCGCTTTTCATCTAAATATTACCGAGCTAAGGCGGAACTTATCGGCGATTATTCTGCTGGCAGTGCCCGGCGTGATTTTGACAACCGTGATTGTCGGCGGCATTCTGTCTCTGGTCACTCCATTAGAGTTGCCGTTGGCAATGGTCTTTGGAGCGCTGATCGCGGCCACAGACCCAATAGCAGTAGTGGCTCTTTTCCGAAAGCTGGGTGTACCCAAGCGGCTGGGGGTATTGGTCGAAGCGGAAAGTCTGTTCAATGACGGCACTGCCATTGTGACCTTTAATCTCATGTTGGCCATAGCCCTGACCAGTCATTTTGATTTGGCAGGAAGCATCCTTGAATTTCTTCAAGTGGCAATCGGTGGGATTATCGTCGGATTGGTCTTGGGCTGGGTCATTGCTCAATTGATTGAAAGGGTGGATGATTATCTGATCGAAACAACTTTAACAACCGTGTTAGCCTTCGGTGCTTACTTATTGGCCGAGAGACTGCATCTAAGCGGCGTGCTGGCTGTGGTTGCGGCCGGTTTGATCAATGGCAATATCGGGCCGCGCGGCATGAGTCCCACTACTCGCATTGTGCTGTTCAATTTTTGGGAATACGTCGCCTTTCTGGCCAACTCATTGGTCTTTTTGTTGATCGGGTTGAAGGTCAATATTTCAGCACTGATTGTTTCATGGCAGTCTGTTGCCTGGGCAATACTGGCTGTGTTGATGGCGCGGGTTATTATTGTTTATGGATTAAGTTGGGTTGTAAATCGCGTAGCCGAACCGATCTCAACCAACTGGCAGCATATACTTACATGGGGTGGTTTGCGTGGTGCGATCTGCCTGGCGCTGGTTCTCAGCCTTCCAGCCTCTTTTGGAAACAGCCGCGATTTATTGCAAGTGATGGCATTTGGTGTGGTGTTATTTACATTGTTAGTGCAAGGCACAACAATGAGCCATCTAATTCGCAAACTGAATATCGTTGTCCGTAGTGAAGGGCAAATTGATTATGAAATTGGTCATGCGCGTCTGGCCTCATTACGCGCTGCAGACGCGCGCCTCGACCGTCTGCACACAGAGGGATTAATTTCCACCCACACTTTGGAAAGACTTAAGCCTTTCATTACACAGCGAGCCGCATCTCTGGCCGAGGCCGTACGAGCAGTTCTGCGTGCAGACCCGGCGCTGGAGGCTGAAGAGTTGGATACCGGTTGGCGCGAAATCCTGCGCGCTCAACGCAGTGCGTTGTTGAGCTTGCGAAGGGATGGTGTGATCGCCGAAGATGCATTTGAAACTCTGACAGCCGAGGTGGATGCCCAATTGAGCGAAGGGCCGGCTTCCATACTGGCGCGCACTGAAGCGAGCACACAATTCCTTGAAGTAACCATCCCACTGAATGCCAAAGCCGTGGGTAAAGTCGTTGCAAAGCTCGGTTTGCCGCGCTCGGCAGTATTGGTATCCATACGGCGTGGCGACGAGGTCATTATCCCTCGTGGAGACACCCGCTTGCAAATTGGTGATGTGGCGACTTTACTATGCAAACGGGAGCAAACCAAGGATGTTGAGATCACTCTGACCAAAGAGAGGGACAAGAGAACTCCATCAAAAAGGCCGCAATGAAGGCCCGGCAAAGAATGGGTTCAGATCTATCTGTTATTCATTCCCACCTGACAGCCCTTTATGGCGAAGCATCTGGGGATGATGCTTTCAAACGTCTGCGCTCCATTCTGCACACATATCGTCCTTCATTGCATCGTGAAGCCACGCAACATATTACCGAACGCGATTCCATTCTGATTACTTATGGGGATCAATTACAAGAGCCGGGCATTTCACCTCTGCATACACTGGCTGATTTTTGTGAAAAGTATCTAACCGGACTCGTAAGCGGATTGCACATTCTGCCATTTTTCCCCTACTCGTCCGACGATGGGTTTTCGGTGATCGATTACCGGGCGGTCAATCCGGACCTCGGAGTGTGGGAGGATGTCGAACGGCTGGGAGGCCGCTTCCGGCTGATGTTCGACGCAGTCATCAATCATGTATCTATAAACAGTAAATGGTTTCAGGCATTCCTGTGCGACGATCCAAAATATCAAAATTACTTCATCACGGTTGAAGGAAATCCCGACCTGTCACAAGTCGTCCGTCCGCGAGCCTTGCCGCTGTTGACCCGCTTCGAGACATCTTCCGGTCCGAAGCAGGTGTGGACGACGTTCAGCGAGGATCAGGTTGATCTCAATTACCACAACCCGGCCGTGCTGCTTGAGACCATCGAGACATTATTGTCTTATGTCGGCCATGGCGCGGAATTCATCCGGCTGGATGCGGTCGCTTATCTTTGGAAGGAAATCGGTACACCCTGCATCCATTTGCCGCAGACTCACCGCATCATTCAACTCTTTCGAGCAGTGTTCGATGAGGTCGCTCCACACGTCATGTTGATCACTGAGACGAATGTGGCTCATGCTGAGAATATCTCCTATTTCGGTGACGGCAACAATGAAGCGCAACTGGTCTACAACTTCGCTTTGCCGCCGCTGGTATTGCATACGTTTTACACGGGCGATGCTCGTATTCTCTCGGCATGGGCGGCGGACCTTAAGTTGCCATCTGATCAGATCGCTTTCCTTAATTTCCTTGCATCCCATGATGGGATTGGGATCAATCCGGTTCGCGGTATCTTGTCCGAGCTCGAGATCGAGACGTTGATCGATCGGGCAAAAGCTCATGGCGGGTTGGTGTCTTATAAAGTTGATGTCAGTGGGTCGCAGCAACCTTACGAACTCAACATCAATTATTTTGATGCACTCTCTGATCCACAAGCGTCGGAACAGCTCAATATACAAATTGATCGTTTTATGGCCGCACAGGCGATCATGCTCTCATTTGCAGGTTTGCCTGGCATTTATTTTCACAACTTGTTTGGTTCACGCGGCTGGCGCGAAGGCCCGAATCTGACCGGGCGCAACCGAAGCATCAATCGTCAGAAGTTCGAGCGCACTGAGCTTGAAAGCAAACTGGCAGACCCGTCATCTTTGTGTTATAAAATCTTTGACCGTTATTCCCGGTTGCTGCGAGCGCGTAGCGCTTCACCTGCTTTTCATCCCTATGGTCAACAGCATATCCTGGATTGCGGCGAGTCGATATTCGCCCTCCTGCGCTCAACAGGTAACCAGTGTGTTCTCTGTCTGCATAATATTTCAAACCAAATGCAGACTCTCGAAGTGGATCTCGAAGAAATCTTTGATCTTTCTTCGCAGGGTGACCGGCCGGTTGATCTGATCGCAGGTGAACGCTTCAATATCCAACGCAAATCGCCGCTCCATTTGCGCCCTTATCAAATACTCTGGTTGGCAGGTCATCCTCAATGATAAATTCAGGTTCACCAGCTAAACTCAACATCGGTTTCATCTCCACCCGTTTCATTGGAATCGACGGCGTTTCACTCGAGGCCGAGAAATGGGCCTCTGTTATGGAAGGATTTGGTCATATCTGTTATTACTTCTCTGGCCAGTCTGACCGAGCGGCTGACCGCAATCGCATTGTCCCTGAAGCACACTTCAAGCATCCTGATGTTGAACAAATCTATACCGCCGCCTTTTCCGAACGGACGCGCCGTCCAGAGATTACCAGGCTTCTCTATCAAGTAAAAGATCATCTCAAAGAACAGCTGATTGCTTTTATTCGAGACTTTAAAATTGATCTGCTTGTGGCTGAGAATGCCCTGGCTATTCCGCTCAACCTGCCGCTTGGACTGGCCCTGACTGAGTTCATTGCCGAGACGAATTTCCACACCATCGCTCATCATCACGATTTATTCTGGGAGCGCAAAAGCTTTCTGGTTAACTGTGTTTGGGATTATCTCAACATGGCCTTTCCTCCGCACCTGCCATCAATCCATCATGTTGTGATCAATACCTCTGCTGCGAATCAGTTGAGTCTGCGCACGGGGATCTCAAGCCTGCTCATTCCAAATGCAATAGATTTTAATAATCCGCCTGCTGTTCCTGACGAATACACTGCCGACGTTCGTTCTGCGCTGGGAGTGGCTTCCGATGAATTGTTCTTTCTCCAGCCGACGCGGGTCGTGCCTCGCAAAGGCATCGAACATGCCATCGAATTGCTTTCATACCTTGGTCGAAAAGCCCGCTTGGTGATCTCGCATGCCTCTGGTGATGAAGGTTACGTCTATGAAAGGAATCTGCGCGAGTATGCCGGGCGTCTGAATGTCCCTGTCAATTTTGTCTCCGACATTATACGCGGACGCCGTGGCAAATTGCCGGATGGCCGCAAAGTATATTCACTCTGGGATGTATATCCTTATGCCGATATGGTTACATATCCATCTGATATTGAAGGTTTTGGCAATGTGTTCCTCGAAGCGATTTATTTCCGGCGGCCGGTTGTGGTTAACAATTACTCGATCTTTGACACGGACATAAAACCCAGGGGGTTTCGCGTGATCGAGTTCGATGGATATATCGACGATGATACCGTTCAGCGCACCTGCCATGTATTGGATGATCCAAAATTGGCGCTGGAGATGGCTGAGCATAATTATCAACTGGCAAAGCGTTATTACTCATTTACCATGCTGGAACGCCGCCTTGAAACCCTGCTGGCGGAATGTTTCGGCGAGGAAGATCTGTGAAAATAAATTCAATCTATATTAATCTGCTAAAGAATCGTATCAACCTGCGGCAGATTCCCTTTAGCGAACGCGGCTCACGGCTGATGGTTTTTCTATCCAACCATTATTTCACGATCCGCTTGGCGGAACGCTGGTTCAAACGTGAAGAACAGCTTTCTGCGTATCGTCAACGGCCGCCACTGATAGATCAATGGGTTTTTACTGACGGAGAAGGCAATCCACTCGAACTTGAACTGACCACTTATCCGCACCGCATAGACTGCGCCACCCGCATCGGGACCTTTACTTTGACCTTTGTGGATACAGAGACATTGTTGCTGACCCTGCCATCCGCTCGGTGTGGTATCAAATTTAATGCCAATCTGGATAAGTCTCAAACCGATCGCCGCGGCGGTGTGCTCCGTTTGACGGGCAATATCCGCCG
>Ga0172370_10007076_pt1 | contig 13852 bp, 10 predicted proteins | sample LakKiv5m_FD_114538 | JGI IMG/M metagenome (GOLD analysis project Ga0172370, IMG submission 114538) | Freshwater microbial communities from Kabuno Bay, South-Kivu, Congo - kab_022012_11.5m | ecosystem: Environmental > Aquatic > Freshwater > Lake | place: Democratic Republic of the Congo...
GCTACAACCTGGAATCATACTCGGGAAAAACGCTCTGGAAAGAGAATTGCACAGAAGTATATAGGCTCGAAGAAAATAATGAGTGGAAAATCATCCACAGCCATTGGTCGTTGACCGGACCTTCTGTTGAATAATAACACCACCACACTTTTTTGATTGCTTATGGATAAAATATTGACATTCGCAAATAGACAAACTTTCCGGGAATGGCTTGGCAAGTTTGGGACAGAGAGCGATGGTATATGGATACTCTTTGGTAAAAAGGGGGAAATTATCACTCTCTCTGCCAGCGATGCATTGGAAGAGGCGCTATCTCACGGATGGATAGACGGACAAATGCAATCGCTTGATGATAATTCGTACAAAAAGTATTTTGCACGACGTTTGCCTAAAAGCAAATGGTCGGTTAAAAATAAAAAGCTTGCCGAAACTCTTACGGAAAAGGGTTTAATGACCCAACAGGGTTTAGAAGCCATAGAATGTGCCAGGAAAAACGGTTCATGGGAAAATGCTAAACCTCTCCTGATTGACGATGAACAAATTCAAATGTTTAAGAAAATAATTCATCCATATGAGCCTGCTCATTCCAATTTACTGGCTATGTCGCATTCAGTGCAGCGCACCTATGCCGGATTTTACCTTGATGCCAGGTCAGACAAAACCCGTCAAACCCGGTTAGAAAAGATTATTGACCGGCTTAATAGAAATTTGAAACCAATGTGATGTATTAATTTATGTAACGACAATGAAATAGGAAAAGCGTTAGAAGATGCCCGAACGTACAACACTTAATACAAAACATCTGGCTGATCGTGTTAATTTTAAGAGCGTCACATTTATTAAACATCGCAACGGGTTGATAGGGAATCGCTTTGAAATACCAAACGTTTCAAATACTTGTCAGTTGAACAACAACCTGGTAAATTGAAAGTAAATGCAATTAATGAAAATTAGTAATGAATTAAAACGGAAGTGCTTTGAAGTCCTTTACGGTGGCATAGCGAATCCGTTACCAACTGTTTTAAAGAAAAGAAACATGAGACAATTTTTTATTCTAGTTGTAACATTCCTATTTGCACAAACAAATTGTGCACAGAAGATTACATTCTTCATTATAGGAGATAATGTAAATGTTCGGTCTGACACGACTTTTACTTCAAACAACATCTATCAAGTGAACTGGGGCACAAAATATCAAGGAATAAAAGTGAGCAACAAATGGTATTCATTTATTGCAGATTTTCATTTAGAAACTAAGTATATATCTTCTGAATACGTTGCAGATAAAAAATTATTTTATGATTTAGCAGAAAGAAAAATGGAAAAAAATGGAAATACAAAATATGAATTATTGCTTCATTATAAAATCGATGGACAGGTAGATAAAGCTGAATCTTTATTATTTGACATTATAAATGAGAACTCAAGAGAACTTATCGGTTTTGGATTCGAAGATTGTGAATTATTGGGTCCATACGCCTATGTTACAATGTTAGTGAATCAGGATGGATATTTGGACTACAACAATAAAAGCGCGTTAGATATTATTGAAAAAGTAATTGACAAATCACAGGACAGCATAATTACAGCATTGGCATTGTTAGATAAAGCCAAATTTTGTTTAAGGAAAGGCAAATTAATTGAAACTAAAGAAACATTGTTTTTCTTGCTTGAAAATTATTCAGATAATTTGGTAATACCAATCCCTTGTGACTACGATCTAGATAGCAAAATCTATCCAAGAACAAAATTCAAAAACCTTTTCTTAGCAATGGCGTATTTAATGGACAAACCAGAACAACAAAACACTTTTGAGAAAATTGAACAAATCAAGGAAATGAGTAACAATATCAAAACTAAAGAAATAGCTAAAGATATATATTTTAAATTAATTGGGAACCTTTGGGTACCATACTAAAAAAAGCAGGTATCAGCAAACCATAGCCCAATAACGCTGTATTGCAATAACAAATAATGAGCACGAACATGAACATACGAGTAATTAACAAACACCTTGCAAGCAAACGGTTACGAGCCATATTTGCAAACCGTTACCTGGAATTCATTAAGAGGAATCGCCTTTACTTTTTCCGGACCGGCAATTGGTAAATCCAAGAAGTAAGCATACTTTTGCGATTGAACAGGAGGACCATTTGGAACGAAAGTTTCAGGCACGGCTTCGGTATGAGCCAGCCGAACGGTTCAGAGAGGTTGATAATCGCTCAATGAATGGAATGCAGATACGTTTAAAGAAATAAGTTAAAAGTAGAAATTCAAAATAACTAAAATGAAAAAGGTACTCTTCTTTGTAATAATTGCAATATCAATTAATGTTTTCGCTCAAAATAACCAAACACCATTTAAGCTTCAACAGCCATTCTCAAAAGCGATTAACAATGCTGAAGCAAACGTAATGGCTAAAGGGAGCAAAAAAACAATAACAAATCCCGGATCGTTGATGGAACAAACCATTAAAAATCCAGTAAATGAACAGAACTCATTAATCCAGATTTTTGATAGTATATATGGCTGGTACTGGAATTATCATATCGAAAATTGGGCAATGGGCATGAAAACAACGAATTTTGTTTATTTCAACAATAACCCTGTTAGTTACACAGTATTAGCCTTGCTAAATAGTGTTTGGGAAAATTTTAAAAAATACACCAAATCTTACGATACCAACAATAACCAAACAAGTGAAATATTGCAATACTGGACAAATGGTGAATGGACAAATGACAGGCAACAACTTTGGACCTGGGATATGAACAATAATCAGACGAGTTATCTGGATCAGGATTGGTACAATAATGGTTGGGTAACTACTTATGAATATTCGTTTACGTATGACAACAATAACAATGTAACAAGTGAATTATTCAAAGGCTGGAGCGGAAATATACTTGCAAGTGGTACCGAAAAAACCTTTACTTACGATGTCAGAAACAATCTGACCAGTGAATTAATGAAGGTATTTTACAACGACATTTGGGTAAATTATAACCAATTCATTCGTACCTACGATTCCAACAATAATTTAACAAGTGATGTATCGCAGGTATGGAATGACAATGCATGGAAGAATTCGGGGCAACATATCTACGTCTATGATTCAAATAGTAATTTATTAAATGATTTACAGCAAGTTTGGAATAATGGTGTATGGGAGAATAGTGAACAACTCATTTATGAATATGACCCAAACAATACACTGATTAAAATAGTATGGCAGGATTGGAATAACAGCGTCTGGGCAAATTCTGACCAGGTATTATACACTTGTGATTCCAATAATGATTTGATAATTTCATTATTCCAGGTGTGGGATAATCTTATGTGGGTAAATTCACAACAATATGCCTTTACATATGATTCTGAACACAATAAAACGGGGTCGTTGGGCCAGCATTTTATCAACAGTGTCTGGGTAAATGACACAAAAAGGACATTTGCCTATGATGAAAACAATAATGAGATCCACAATTCATCTCAAGAGTGGATTGATAACAAATGGGCAAACATTTTTTGTTATACACATGCATTTGATGCCAATGGTTTTCTTTATTGCCAGTCGAGTAAAATTTGGACGTCCTCCGAGCTTTTAGGAGATAGTTCCTGCTATTATTATCATAATGTGGTTGGAATAGACGATTTGATAGCACAGGAGCCAAATATTACTGTTTATCCTAACCCGAATGTTGGTAAGTTTGAAATAAGAAGCAATTGCATGATTAATTCCATAGAAATTTTCGATAGTTCCGGAGAATGTATTTATGCTGATTGTAAATTCAAACAACAAACATCAAAAAAAATTGATCTTACAAGCTTCCCCAACGGAATCTATATTTTAAAGCTTAATACCGGTTCGCAAATTTATTGTAGGAAGATTGTTAAACAGTAGCAATCTAAAGAATTATAACCACTAATAATTAAACCTTGTAGTAGTCCGACTCTACGACGAGCAATTGTTATTAAAAGAATAGTTATTCAGTTCAGTTGGGCAGGTGTTGAGCAACGGTCGAAATAAGTCCCGGGAAGAAAACAGGGTTATGGAAATTGGAAAAGGTTTTTAAGGGATTTGTGATTCAGTGCTGTGTCTGGCTACCTGGCGGATTTGTTGGTAAAGCCCATGGTTCTTTGATAGGTTGAGGTAGTTTTATGTTTTTCTTCATGGCTGTAGAGATATAATGCAGTTGATTTATGCCATTTATAAGCAACAATGGTAACAACAGACTCACCAATATAATTATGGGGAAACAGCCCCGGGATGTTTATTGCTACCTGCTTTTGTGATTTGACAGTTGTGTGTGATTTTAGAAAAGTAATTCAACACTCAAATGTAATAATTCATGCGTTAAGTCGTCATGTTCTATCTCGTTTAAAAAAGAATATGAATTCAAGAAAATCAAAAGGAATTGAAATGGCAAGTTACGTCATTCACCAGTCACAGCGCAAAGCTGCAAAAATCGCAGGATTTGCTTTCCTGTTTGCGATTTCACTTGTAGTCATTGCCAACTATGGCATCAGCTTTCGTCTCCTCATCCCGGACAACGCCGTGGATACTGCGCAGAATATCATGGCACACGAAACATTATTTCGTTCCAACATAGTCTTTAATCTGATCTACAGCTCGAGTATCGTGGTGCTGCTCGCAGCGCTTTACGTGATCCTCCGACCGGTGAATCGTCACCTTGCCCTGGTTGCGGCATTCTTTAGGATGGTAGTTGTCCTGATGTGGAGCATTACCGCACTCAACACGCTTGGCGCATTACGACTCCTGGGTGACGCGGCATACTTGCCAGTATTCAGGACCGATCAATTGCAAACCCTGGCGAGGCTGCACCTCACATCAAGCTATGATGCGTACTACGTTGGCTTGCCATTCTGGGGATTGGCGTCCACGGTCTGCAGCTTCCTATGGTTCAAATCAAGGTATATACCGGGAGCATTGGCTGCCTTCGGTGTGATCTCGTCAGCATGGTGTGTGCTCTGTGCTTTCGTTTTCCTCGTTTTCCCCAACTTCAGCGAGTCAGTTAACGTGTATTGGTTCGATTTACCCTTGGTTATCTTCGAGATTGCGTTGGGTTTTTGGCTTCTGTTTAAGGGATTGAGTCCATCCGGGGTAGCTCAGCCGAATCTGATAATTCAGGAGAAATGATAGAAATCTAAAAAATAAATATGCATATGGAAAATAATTACTCACTCAAAAAGACCGCAAAACTTGCTGGTTTACTGTATCTTATCTGGGTATTAACAGGAATTTATGGTATTTTTTATGTTTCATCGCAAACCATTGTACAGGGTGATGCTCTTACTACTGCCAGGAATATCCTGGCCAATGAATTTTTATTCCGAACGGGCATAATTAATGATCTTATAAGCAACACCATTTGGGTGTTTTTAGTATTGATTCTGTACCGGTTGTTTAAACAGGTAAATGAGAACCAGGCTAAACTTATGGTTGCATTGGTGATTGTGCAAATTCCAGTTGTTTTTATGATGGAAGCTTTAAATATTACTTCCCTTATGATGTTTAAAGGCGAAATACTTAAAACATTTGAACTTAGTCAGCGACAGGATTTAGCAATGCTAATTCTTAAAATTAACGACTACGGCACGTTGACCTTAGAAATGTTCTGGGGACTTTGGCTTTTGCCATTTGGTTTATTGGTTTATAAGTCTGGGTTTATTCCTCGTATATTGGGTTTATTTCTAATCCTTAACGGTATAGCTTACGTTATTCATAGTTTTGTGTCTGTGCTATTCCCCGATTACCAAACCCTTGTTTCGCAATTTGCAATTCCATTTTGGATTTTAGGAGAAATTTCAATAACCCTGTGGCTTTTAATTAAAGGTGTTAAAAACAATAATTCAACAACCGAAAACCAATAACGAATTAATGCGGTAATTCCGGAGAAATATCACTTTCATCGGGATAAAAAGAATTGCGTTGAATTCAGGTAAACACTAGATCACTACATTTGTGAATAACATCGGACTGAGTTTGTGGGAATTGATGAAACAAAGACGATTAAAAAAGGCTGTTGAAGTATAATCTGGAGTTTTGTCACCCGTTATCCAAAAGATTGTCAGGAAAGAAATTTTCTTTTATTTAGCCTAATTGGGAAAGAATGAAATTGATATCGAAAAGTTAATCAAATAGTGGATTGAACGATCAGATGATGATTTTGAGACAATGTTGGCTATGTTTGAATCCAAACGATTTAACTGGTCATTATTTGTTGGACATCTGATGATTGAGAAGCTTTTAAAGGCCTTTTGCGCGAAATCTAAGCAAGACTTTCCGCCTTTTATTCACAACCCTCCTTAGATAAGCCGGATTAGCTGAAATAGAGATGACTGAAGAACAAAAAGTGTTTTTTGTGACAGTTACGGCTTTCAATATTAATGCCAGATATGACGACTACAAATTGAGTTTTCAAAAGAAGTGTACTTTAGAATATTCGACGAAATGGATTATGAACTAAAAGCTAATCGATTATGGATAAAGGAATAATATTGCAATAAGCAATTATATTTCGCTAATAAAAAAGAATTACAAAGGGATCAGAAAAGCAATCCTATTTGGTTCGTATGCCAGGAATAATGAGAGACAGGATAGTGATATTGAAATCGCTTTTATTTTTGATGAACTGAATGACAACGAAAAGTTTGATTTGCAAGTTCAGCTTATGTTACTTGCATCTCAAATCGACTCCCGGATAGAACCACATCCAATATCCAAAGAAGATTTTAATTCATACACTCCATTTGTTAATGAGATAAAAAGGACCGGGATAGAGATAAAGTCATGATGCGAAACCACCCTGCTTAATAAATTGGGCAGCCTGGAGTCAACCTGGCTTGGGTGCAACAATAATAGTAAGAATTTTTCAAACCGAACCAGCAATTATGGAGTACCTGTTTAACGAAATGCATTGTCAGATATCTGGTTATTGAAATTGGAATGAGACATTATTGGTTTGTGATTTACGGCTGTGTCCGCCTAACCTCGCGGATTTGTTGGCAGATACTTACCGTTCAGCGAGATTACCTTTGGATTGAGTTTATAGGTTTTAGCTCAGGAAAGATGTAAAGCAATAAGAATTTACACTCAAGGCTCCGGGGAAGGTTGCATACAACAACATACCCCTTTGATGATCTTTATCTTTTACTATTTTTACTGCCGGATTACAATATGCTTATGGCAGTTATCATACATCATAACCAATCAGATTCAGGAAACTCAACATGGTTTTGTTGTATTTGCAGTTGGATTATGGATACCGCAAACAGAAAGCCTTTGAGCTCTTCAGGTATTTATCTTTGCCAACGATTTCAAAGCAAACAAAGGGTTAACTTTAATGAATAATAATACATTCAGTTCTCTCAAAAACCGGAACTACAGATTGTTTTTTGTAGGGCAGGCGGTTTCATTAATGGGAACCTGGATGCAGAAAACTGCTGTAAGTTGGGTTGTTTATTCTTTAACGCAATCGAAATTTATGTTGGGCGTATCCGTCTTTGCTACGCTCTTTCCAACTGCATTGGTTTCGTTGTACGGTGGCATTGTAGCCGACAGATATTGCCGTTTTAAGGTTTTATTATCAACGCAGATAGTATCCCTGCTGCAAGCTGTTTTATTAACCCTGGCAATCGTTTTTTTTAAGCAATTTGCAGTTTGGGAAATCATCATATTAAGTGCAGTGCTTGGTATAATTAACGGATTTGACGTGCCTGCACGCCAATCGCTGATCAGAGATTTAATCGTCGATAAATCTGACCTGCCTAATGCTTTGGCCTTAAATTCGTCGATGGTTAATTTAGCAAAGCTAATTGGCCCCGCCATCGCTGGCATTGTATTGGAAAAATTCAACGATGTAGTTTGTTTTGGTTTAAATGCGGTTAGTTTTATCCCTGTCATTTTATCATTGCTCTTAATGAAATTGCCAAAACCCGGCATAAAACCCAAAGCTGATAAGAATCTTAAAAAGGAGTTCGCCGAAGTAATTATTTATATAAAAAGTACTCCCGAGGTAAGTTCAATAATTATTTTTGTTGGCGTAATGAGTTTCCTGGTTTTGCCTTTTTCAACATTAACACCTGTGTTTGCCAAAGACATTTTTCATGGTTCGGCTTTTACCCTTGGGATAATTGATGGTGTTATCGGATTTGGTGCTCTAATAGGCGCTTTGTTTTTAGCCTCATTAAAACAAGGCACGAATTTAAGCAAAGTATTGGCAATAAATACATTGGTGTTTGGATTTGGGCTGATGTTATTTTCACAATTATTAATTTTACCACTGGCACTATTGTTTATTACCGTTGGCGCATTTGGTATGATGTCGGTAAGAACCATCAGTAATACCATCGTACAAATCAATGTGCCAAACCAATATCGTGGCAGGGTGATTAGTATTTATTTGATGGCATTAACAACGATGATGCCATTAGGCAGCTTACTAATTGGTGCTGTTTCCCATTATATTGGAGTACAAACAACTGTTCTGATCGAAGGGCTTATTGCTTTGGTCGTAGCTGTTTTGTATGGCCGGTATTTAAAAAAGGATAAACTAAAAAAAGAAGAAAAATCACTTTTATTACATCAACCGGAAGAAGAATTGATACAAGCATAAACACTTTTTACAAATCATATGATAACCGAAATAGATAAAAACACGGCATTGGTATTGGTTGATTTCAGGAAAGGTTTATCAAAAATACCCTTGGTTACGCCAATTGATGAAATTTTAAAAGTTGAAAACAGTTAAGCTTCTGGTAAGTTTTGGGAAACAGTTTCTGAAATACCGGATGGCCCGGATAATTAAGAATAGAAATGTAAAATAGAAAACCCATGTTAAATGAAATAAACCCGGACATTTTTGATAACAGATATTTTAATGATCTCGAATTAGGTGATGAAGATTTTTTGTTGTGTTACAGGGACGATCAGCTGTTATTAAAGAAATCAGGAGATGACTATGAAATTCCTGATAAAAGAGATTTCATCGAAATTATCGGGTCACCGGTTTATTTGTTTTCAATCAATTCCAAACGTTGTTTTGGATTGGTCGAAACTCAGGTAAATCATGCTTCGCTTGAATTCCATGATATTTTTATTTTAAGGAACCTGAAAAACAAAGCGTTTGCCTGGATTGGGTCGGTAGGTTATCAATTGATGAACTGGTACCAAAATAACAGGTATTGTGGAAGATGCGGTTCCAGAACAGCCTTAAAAAAAGAGGAGAGAGCAATTATTTGTCCCGATTGCAACCTGACGATTTTTCCAAAAGTAACCCCCGCCGTTATTGTAGCCATCACCTGCAACAATAAAATATTGCTGGCCAAAGGCAAAAACTATAAGGGCGATTTTTATGCACTCATTGCCGGTTATGTCGATGTTGGCGAATCGATCGAAGAAACAGTTGTAAGAGAAGTTAAAGAAGAAGTTGGCCTGGATATTACGAATCTGAAATATTATAAAAGCCAGCCCTGGCCATTTTCAGCTTCACTTATGTTAGGTTTTACTGCAGAGGCCGACGATACCCAGGAAATAGTAATTGATGAAAAGGAAATTGGCGAAGCAGGCTGGTTTGAAAGAGGAAATCTACCTACCCATGCCTCCGGTGTGAGTATATCTGGTAATTTAATCGCAGCTTTTGAAAAGGGTATTTTCTAATTCAAATTACGATAAATTTATGCGTCTTTTCGAACATCAGTCGGTTGCTTTTCCGGGAGATTGCCACAGATAACATATTATGCCTCGTAAATCGTCAGCCGGAGGTGCTTTCGGCTTGAGAAATTGTTTTTTCTTTCCTTACAAAGAATACAAAATCACTACTTTTATCCCCGAATTTGTCCTGTGTTAGCGGGATTTGGTTAAACAAAAACAATTTGCCGGGAATGGTTACTAGGGTAAGCGGATATCCGCAGGTTGACGGAAGTAAAGATGTAACTGCGCATAGTTATGTACATCAGGAAACATTGTAAGGAAGACATAAAAATGAATGATTGATACACGTATGGAAGTATTTATCCGAAGAACAACTGAAAAGGATTTTTTCAAAACGGAAAGCCTTACCAGAGAAACATTTTGGAATCTTTACAGACCAGGATGCGTCGAACATTTAATTCTGCATAATCTCAGAAACAGCAGGAGCACCTACGCAATCTTGACCTCGTTGGGGTTTTTGACAATGAAATTATTGGACACATCATATCAACAAAAGCTAAAGTTGTAGATTCATTGAATAATGAACACGAAATTTTATGTGTCGGCCCCTTATCCGTTATGGAAAAATTTCAAAAGAAGGGAATCGGTTCAAATCTGATGAATTATTCCATTATCGCAGCTAAAAAATCTGGCTTTTCAGGAATGATACTTTTTGGAAATCCGGATTACTATCATCGTTTTGGACTTAGAAATGCATAAGAATACGTCATAACAACGAAAGATTTTCAGAATTTTGAACCGTTTATGGCATTAGCATTGCAAAATAATAGTTTAGCTGATATTAAGGGCAGATTTATTGAAGATGATGCTTTTGAGGTTCAACCCGAAGAGTTGATTGAATTTGAAAAGAAATTTCCTGATAAGGAAAAGCTGAAGACTGCAACCCAATTTGAATCATAAACTGAAATTACCCGCATTTGATATAATGTGGTTTTAATGCTCAATAACACCTTGTATAAAATATAACATAATGGAATCAGAAAATTCAGGATTTATTAATGTTCCTGAAGAATTCAGGTCAGACAATAGCCTCAGTAGTTTTGAGATAGGCCGTGTTATTGCAGAACATAAGGAACGGTATATGATCAGGACAAACAAAGGAGAATTTGATGCTGAGATTACCGGCAACTTACGGTTTACTGCCAAAGGTCGTGAAGATTTTCCTGCCGTGGGCGATTGGGTTGCTTTGACAATATATGATTCTGATTTTGCCCTAATCCACAGGATATTGCCTCGATTCTCAATGATTAAACGGCAGGCAGTCGGTCAGTTTGGTGAAATTCAGGTCATTGCTACAAACATCGATTATGCTTTTGTAATCCAGGCTGTCGACAGGGATTTTAATATCAACCGGCTCGAAAGATACCTGACCATCTGTCATTCCTCAAAGATAAGCCCCATAATCGTACTCAGTAAAATTGATTTAATTAGCGGGCATAAGCTTTCTGAGCTATTGGAGAAGATAAAAGAACGGATTATGAATGTTCCGGTTATTGCCTTAAGTAACGAGTCGCAGTATGGATATGAAGCAATCAGGAAATTCATCGAGAAAGGGAAAACCTATTGTATGCTGGGTTCATCGGGTGTTGGAAAATCTACATTGTCGAACAATCTTTCAGGCAGATCTGTGATGAAAACGGATTCGATAAGCCGGAGTACGAATAAAGGACGGCATGTCACAAGTCACAGGGAGCTGATAATTCTTGAAAGTGGTGGAATGTTAATCGACAATCCCGGGATGCGGGAAGTAGGTATTGCCGATCCGACAAGCGGATTGGAAATCACCTTCGATAGGATTGTCAGCCTTTCCAAAAATTGTAAATTCAATGATTGTACACACACCAGTGAGGTGGGCTGTTCTGTACTTAAAGCCGTCGAAAATGGAGATATTGATAGGGATGCTTATGACAATTTTATGAAAATGGAGAAAGAAAAAGCACATTTTGAATCGTCAGTTGCCGAGAGAAGAAAGAAAGATAAGGAATTTGGGAAATTTTTAAGGAATTATAAAAAGGATAAAAAGAAAAGTGAATACGAAAGCCTGTAGTTAGTGCTTCATGGGCTCCGCCTTGGACGTTCCACATGTAAACAACGGTTTAGAGGAACATCCTGTAAAGTTTATTTGGCCAGGGATACCGGAAAGGTATTTGGGATTTGTGATTTGAGAGTTATTGCCCGATATTTGCATTTGTTTTGATGTATAATTTTAAAACTAACAACAGCCAACCAGATGAATAAAAAAATCGGACTTAAAGAAGCTATCGCCATTGGGATCGGAGGAATGGTTGGCGGTGGAATTTTTGCTGTTCTCGGCTTAGCGGTTTCCATAGCAAAAGGCGCAACCCCGATTGCCTTTTTTATTGCCGGAATTTTAGCATTCATTACCTCCTACAGTTATGTAAAGCTTTCGTTGAAATATCCGGATAGAGGCGGAACTGTAAAGTTTATAAATCAGGGATTTGGCAAATCAACCTTCAGTGGTGGGATAAATAACTTGCTTTGGATCAGCTACATCATTATGTTGGCGCTATATGCTACTGCATTCGGCTCTTATGCTCCAAATCTATTTAAATTGACAGATTCCAAAGTCATTGATTTTCATATTTACGCAAGCACGATAATTGTTGTGGCCTCCCTGATTAATTATTACAGCATAAAAGTGGTAGGGAAAATAGAATCATATGCCGTACTTATCAAGTTGATTATTTTACTCTTGTTTGTGATTATTGATATCTACGGGCTGTTTGGAAATACTAACTTAGCTCAGTTATCTGTGCAAAATTGGGAAAGCCCAATTCATCTTATTGCTGGTGGAATGGTGATTTTTGTTGCTTATGAGGGCTTTGAGTTAATTGCCAATGCCGGCCCTGACATTGTAAATCCGGAAAAGAATATTCCTGGAGCATATTATCTTTCGGTCATTTTTGTGATTTTATTATACATTGTTATTGCTTTGGTAACAGTAGGTTCTTTGTCATTTGTTAAAATCGCCTCCGCGCAGGACTATGTTTTGGCAGAAGTCGCAAAACCATTACTTGGAAAGCCGGGATTTATAATCATAACCATTGCTGCGCTTATTTCGACGTTTTCTGCAATTAATGCTTCATTGTTGGGAGGCAGCAGGGTAAGCTATGAAATTGGAGAAGATGATGAATTACCGCACCAATTTACCTTTAAATTATGGAACCATCCAATTGGTTTAATGATAACCATTGTTTTCACTTTATTATTAACGAATACGCTAAATTTAGAAACTATTTCTACAACAGGAAGTATTGGGTTCATTTTGATATTTGCCATGGTGAATCTAACAGGTTTCAAGTTATCAAAGGAAATTCTGGGGAACAGCATAATTCCGTTAACTGGATTTTTACTTTGTATAGCTGCACTTATCGTCTTAATAGTACAACAATATTCACAAAACCAACTTGGAGTTGAGGTGGCTCTCGGCACTGTTACCTGTGCTTTTTTGATTGAATATTTTTACAAAAGATCAGAGCGTCACCGGTCGAAAAAATTGAACTAACTAATTAACTTAGCTCACTGAAATCATTTCTGCTGTGGTGAACCCACAGATTGATGCCCATTATTTTTCAATTCCCGGTTTAGATTTCATCACCTTCATGAATGTTAAAACGAACTGATGGTCGGGAACAATCACTTCATGATTTTGTTTTAATAGTCGTTGCACACAAATGTTTCGTGGCATGAAAACGAATCGCATCATATCCTCCAAGGGTGGTGAAGTAAATGCCGGCACGCTGAACTCAGAAGTTATCCGGGCTTCGCAGGAAACACTTTACCAGGCATTTACCGATCCCGGTGCTTTGTCGGTCTGGCTTGCACCTGGTGCAATGACTGGTAATATCCATAATTTCGATCTCAAAGTTGGTGGAGGATATCAAATGTCCCTGTACTATCCTGAATCGGAAAAAGATTCACATGGCAAGACGTCGGGAAAAGAAGACAGATTTAATGCGCGTTTCGTTGAACTTTTACCTCCTAAAAAAATCGTTGAAGCAATAACTTTCGATTCCTCTGATCCAGCTTTTTCGGGTGAGATGCTAATGGAAGTTACTTTTGAAACAGAATCGGCAGGAACTAAAGTTACCATCA
>Ga0172370_10007077_pt1 | contig 13850 bp, 12 predicted proteins | sample LakKiv5m_FD_114538 | JGI IMG/M metagenome (GOLD analysis project Ga0172370, IMG submission 114538) | Freshwater microbial communities from Kabuno Bay, South-Kivu, Congo - kab_022012_11.5m | ecosystem: Environmental > Aquatic > Freshwater > Lake | place: Democratic Republic of the Congo...
ATCCCTGTAAAATCTGGCCAGGGCCAGAGGCTTTCGCTTTACAAAATCCACGACCACGCAGTTCGGGAATATCCTGGCAAACCTGACCATGCGGCAATCCGGGCAGCCAAGCCGCGCCTTAAGAGCCTGGTCCTTCAGGTCCAGGCCAAATATATTCCTGCCCTTTAGATAATCAAAGGTGGCCCCGGAGTTCCTGACCACAACCTGCCCGACCGCGAAAAAATCCGAAGCAGTTAAGACTTTCCAAATATATCCTATTAACAGAGATATGGCAAGTAAAATTATCGCCAGGATCAAAATTATTTTTACGGGCAGCTTAAACCTTTGCTTTTTCATATGCCAGCTCCAATAACTTGAGGCAAAGCCGATCAAATCCTATGCCTACACACTTGGCAGCCTTAGGCAGGAGGCTGGTCGCGGTCATCCCCGGGATGGTATTTACCTCCAAAAGATACGGCAGGTTATCCCGGCCTAATATAATATCCGCGCGCGAGCAGCCGAAACAACCCAAAGCCTTGTGTGCGCTGAGCGCTGCATCCTGGACAATTCCGGCGATACCCTTATCAAGTTTGGCGGGGACAATATATTCCGTAAGCCCGGCCTGATATTTTGCCGCAAAATCAAAAAATTTGCGCTTCGGGATGATCTCAATTACCGGCAGGACCCGCTCATCCAGGATGCCGACGGTAAGCTCCCTTCCTTTAATATACTCTTCAATGATTATTCGCCTGTCAAACTGAAAAGCCAACTCTATTCCCCCGATGATCCCTTCCTCGTTTTCTACTATGGATAACCCTATGCTTGAGCCGTGATTTGCCGGCTTGACGACCACGGGAAAACCCAGCTCATTCTTAAAATCCCTGTTCTTCTGATAAGCTGATATTTCCAGGGAGAGCGATTTAGGCACGCAAAGCCTTTGCTTCCTGAATACATCAAGAGAGCCGATCTTATCCATCGCCAGGCAGCTAGCCTCAACTCCTGAACCGGTAAAAGGAAGGTTTAATTCTTCAAGCAAGCGCTGGACTGTGCCATCTTCGCCAAAACGGCCGTGTAAAGCGATAAATACGCAATCAAGGCGGTGGTCTTTTAATAACCGGGTATTTTCCCGCGCATTATCCGTGGCTATATCAATCCCCACGGCATCCAGGCCGGATTCCAAAAGCGCCGACAATACCGCTTTACCGCTCTTTAAGGAGATCTCCCTCTCCGATGAAGGCCCGCCCATCAAAACCCCCACTCTCCCGTAACCCTTTACTTCCATATTTTTATCTCCGGCTCAAGCCCCACCTTAAATTTTCTTTCCACTTCTTTGGCCGATAAGCGCATAAGAGATAGAACATCTTTGCTTTTTGCCTTGCCTCTGTTTAAAATAAAATTCGCATGCCTCGGCGAGATAATCGCTCCCCCAGCTGTCCTGCCTTTTAATCCGCATGCCTCAATGAGCCTGCCTGCAGGCCGGAAGGACGCAGGATTCTTAAAAATACATCCGGCATTAGGCAGATTATTCTCCTGCCTTAAACTTCGCTGCTTAAAGAACCGACTCATCAACGAAGCGATCTGGCACTGCTTACCCGGGGCTAACTTCAGCCTAGCCCCGATAATTATATATTTACGCAGATTAGATTTACGATAGCCAAATTCAAGCCGGCTTTTTTTTAGCAGTTTAACCTTACTATTATAATCCAAAACACTGATTTCTTCAACCAGGTCGCCGATGGACTTACCCCATGCTCCGGCATTACCCATAAGCGCTCCTCCCAGTGTTCCGGGGATGCCGGCTAAGAACTCTAATCCCGATAAACTTCTCTTCTTTGCCGCTATTAACAGCTGGCTTAATTTCAGGCCGCATCCTGCCTGCAGATAAACGCCTCTGACAACCAGGCCTTTAAAATCTTTTCCGGTTAACCTGATCACTAAAGCATTTAAACCGGAGTCGCTGACCAGGATATTGCTGCCCGCTCCCAATATAAAAACTGGAATTCCCTTGGCCTTAGCAAAGACAACGGCATCCCGCAATTCTTTTAAGCTATCCGGCTCAAAGAAAAATCTTGCCGCCCCGCCGATCTTAAATGTCGTGTAAGCAGACAGCTTAACGCCGGTTTTTATCTTCTTATTTAAGCTCTTTGGCCAAAGCATCACTGATCTTTACAATATCCCCGGCGCCCAGGGTAATCACCAGATCCCCGGGACGGACAATTTTCTTAATATGCCCGGTAATCTTTTCTTTTTCTAAATATACGGCCTCTTTATCCGAATGAGAATCTTTGATCTTCTTCAACAAAGCCTCCGCATCTACCCCTTTGATCGGAGATTCGCTTGCAGCGTAAATATCCGTAATGATCAGGTAATCTGCCTGGTCAAAAGAAAGAGCGAATTCATCCAAAAGCAGCTGCGTGCGGCTGTAACGGTGGGGCTGGAATATGACGATCAAGCGTGCGGCCTTGAGATTAGTGATAGCTGCCAGGGTTGCCTTTATCTCCGTCGGATGATGGGCGTAATCATCGATGAGCAGGTATTTATCGCTCTGGAACCTTATCTCCAATCTGCGGCCCGCCCCCTTATAGGCCTGGAGGCACCTGCGGATATGCTTTAATTCGATACCTAACTCAAGGCCCAGGCCGATCACTGCCAGGCTATTGGAAATATTATGCATTCCTCCCAGGACCAGATGAAACCGGGAGATAAGCTTATCCTTAAAATAGCAATCAAAATCCGACGACAGCCCGCTTAAGAGTATATTCTTGGCGTAAATATCGGCCTGACCTTTTAGGCCAAAAAACAAATGCCGGACCCCGGAGGCCCTCATCAGTTTTACAAGATTGGGATCATCCCCGCAGGCAAAAACACAGCCCCCTTTTTGGGTGCGCTTTACGAAATCCTTGAACGCGGACAGCTGACTATCAAAATCACGGTAATAATCCAGATGCTCATGGTCTATATTGGTTATAATGGAATATTTCGGCTGATAATGCAGGAATGACCCGTCTGACTCGTCCGCTTCAGCAACAAAGAATTCACCGCTGCCCAGGCAGGCGTTGGTATCGATATTCTTCAGTATCCCGCCGACGGCTACCGTCGGGCAGAGCCCTGCTTCTATCAACATATAAGAGATCAACGAAGTAGTGGTGGTCTTGCCGTGGCTTCCGGCCACCGTTATGGCGGTCTTCTCCTGCATTAGATCAGCCAAGGCCTGGGCCCTTTTGATCAATGGTATCCCCAGGTCCAGAGCCTTACGCATCTCCGGGTTATCCCTACTTATTGCCGAAGAATAAACCACTACCTCCTGACCGTTTATATTTTTGGCGTCATGGCCGATAAATATCCGGCAGCCCAATCTTGAAAGTTCATCGGTAGCCCGGCTTGCTTTAAGGTCGGAGCCGCTGACCCTAAAACCACTTTTTAGCAGCAGGCTGGCGATCCCGCTCATCCCGATGCCGCCAATGCCTATGAAATGATAATACTTCTTCATTGCAAAATATAAGCCTTCCAGGAACTTTCCAGCTCCTCCCGGCCTCCAAAAGAATAGGTGAGCGCTAATGCCCTCCTTAGATCCTTATAGTCCCGCAGGTTCTGGCAAAAAAGCACGAACCTGTCTTTACCGAATTCGCTGATCAAATAATCAAGCAGGCTGTATGACTCCAGATAAAACAACTCCACCTTTTCCCTGTCTTTGGAATTGACCAGATCGAATCTCTCTAGGTCATTTAAACCCATAAAAGAACCGTTTTGTATTTGGCCGGATAAATATTTTTTTATGCCGGGGGTCCTTTTTCTTTCCTGATAACTTGCCACCCCCTCCTCAAGCCAGAGAGGAACAGACGGATTATAAAAACCTACCATTTCCCTGAAAATAATATGCCCCATTTCATGCGGAAGGACATTATCCAGGAAATCCGGGGCAGTGACAAAAGTCCGGATAACCTTGCTGAAGGCCACAACCTGGCCTCCTGACCAGGCAGGCGTGCCTGTTGCCTTCATATATCCTTCCTGATTATCAAAAAGATATATTTTTGCGCGGTCATCCCAGGTCCAGAAATTAAACCGGGTAAAGCCAAGCCCTTCGGTAATTGCGGTATAGCACTCCTCTGCCCTCTGCGTCATCCGCTCAAGCGAATCCTGGCCGGCTTTATTGTAATAAACCAGAAAATGCGTGCTTTTAAATACATCCCAATCCTGCGCCTCGGCAATAGGAAAAAACGGGATAAAAAGAGAAAGGATGACTAATATTATCCTGCGCATTGCCTAAAGTTTAATACCTCTTGAGCCAGCATCCCCGCGGCGTCCGGGACCTGAAGTTTAGCATAGGCGCGGCGCATTGATATCAATTTCCCGGGATCAGCCAAAAGCTCATTCAGCTCGGCCTTCAATTTTTCCGTAGTCAGCTCCGCGTCAAGAATAACCCTGGCTGCACCGAGCTCTGCCAGTACGCGGGCATTACCCAACTGATGGCTGTAAGCAAAGGGGTAGGGTATCAATATTGCCGGCAGGCTAAACCTTTGGAGCTCGGCGATGGTTGTCGCACCTGCCCGGCAGATCGCCAGGTCCGCTACGCTATAAGCATACTGCATGGCGGAAAGGAAATCAAAGAGTTTGTGAGTTATGCCTGCCCTGGAATAAACCCCTTCAAGCACGGTAATATCCACAAACCCGGAAATATGGACCACCTGCATATCCTCCTTCCGGCTCAAAGAGGCTAACGCAGCGGAACAAACGCTGTTTATCCTCTGCGAACCCTGGCTGCCTCCGGCAATCAATATATTGAATTTACCTTCTTTAAACTTGAAGAAATCCAGCGCCTCTAGCTTTGGGACCACGGCTAACTCCCTGCGTACGGGGTTCCCGGTAACCACCATCCTTGCCTCGGGAATACGCAAATATTTCCTTGTCCGGCCAAAAGATAAAGCTGTCCTGTCCACAAAGCGAGCTAATAGCCGGTTAGCCCTGCCCGGGAGAACATTCTGCTCATGGATCATAGTTTTTATCCTGAAGAGCCAGGCCCAGAATAATAAAGCCACTGTATGCAGGCTTCCAAAACCGACTACCCCATCAGGCTTGAACTTGATGATAATGCGCAAGCCCTCCCAGGCTCCCTTTAGAAAAGAATACGCTCCATATATGCTCTTAGCGCTTAAGTTAAAACTCAAGGGTGCCGAAGATATATATTTGATATCCGGCTGCCCGGCTAACACCAAGTTACCCCTGCACTTCTGCGGCAAGACCAAAAGTACATTTACGCCTTTTTCTTTTAAGGAATCCATCAGGGCCAAGGCGGGAAAAATGTGCCCGCCGCTTGAGCCGCTGGCAAGCAAAACACGCATATTAAGGATAATCTCCGGTGCGGGCGATATTGATCAATAAGCCTAAGCTTACCATATCGAATATTAGAGAAGAACCTCCGTAGCTGATAAACGGCAAGGGCAGCCCCTTGGTGGGAAATAACCCGCAGGATACCCCGATATTTACGATAGCTTTGAGCGAGATCATCAGGAGCAGGCCCAGGCTAAGAAAATACCCGAATCTATCCTGGGCATTCTTGAGGACCTTAAGCCCCTGCTGGATAAAGATCACAAATAACGCGATTATTCCCAAGCCGCCCAGCAGGCCCAGCTCTTCGGCAATAATGGAAAAGATAAAATCCGTGTGCGCCGCAGGCAGATAAAAGAGCTTCTGTTTGGAATGCCCCAGGCCCACGCCGAATAATCCGCCTGAGCCTATGGCGACCTGCGACTGGATGATCTGGAACCCGCTTCCCCTGGGGTCAAGCCATGGGTTTAAAAAAGCCATGATCCGCGCCCTGCGGTAGGGAACGCTGAAAATCAATAAATATGCGGCGGGCAGGCTGCAAAGTATTAAAGTTAAAATATATCTGCCCCTTACCCCGGCAACAAAAAGCATGATCAGCACGGTACTGGCCAGGGTTATGGTTGTACCCAGGTCAGGCTGGATAAGAATAAACCCGCAAATCACTCCTAATACGCAGACCGGCGGGATAAACCCGCTAAGCAAAGATTTGATCTTATCCTGCTTGCGGCTGATAAAATCAGCCGTATATATGATAAGCGCCAGGTTAGCGAACTCCGCGGGCTGGAAACTGATAAATTTGAACCTGAACCAACGCCTTGCGCCTGAGACCTCCCTGCCCAGTCCGGGGATAAGCACCAGGATCAAAAGAAAAAAAGCTATCCAGAGCAGCGGCCGGGCGTACTTTTTAAATAAACGGTAATCAATAACCATGGCCAGGAAGGTCAGTAATATACCGACGGACAGAAAAGAAAGGTGCCTTTTCAAAAAATAAAAACTGTCCTGATACCTTTCCCAGGCATAGATGCTTGAGGAGCTATAAATCATCACTATGCCGATACAAACAAGGATAACCGAGATTGTAAGCAGGTTAATGCGCGTCTTTCTAACCATGCGGATTATTCCTTTTGGCCAGCCCCAGGACGATCTCCTTAAAAACCCTCCCCCGCTCTTCGTAATCCGTGAACATATCAAAGCTTGAGCACATAGGAGAGAACAATACGCTGTCCCCCGGCTTGGCCAGGGCATAGCTTTTATTTACCGCCTCCTCTAAACCGGCGGCCATCTCCACCGGGAATTCAGCCTTAAGGCAGGAAGCGATCTTTTCCTTTGCCTCTCCGATCAAGACTACCTGCTTAACCTTGTTTCTGGCTGCTTTAATGATCGCCCGATAATCAATACCTTTATGCCTGCCTCCGGCGATAAGGATCACCGGAGATAAAATATTGTTTAGCGCCCAGATCGCCGAATCCGCGGTGGTAGCCTTGGAATCATTAATAAACCTTACCTTATTGATCTGGGCCACATCCTCCATGCGATGCTCAAGCCCTTTAAAATTTCTGAATACTTCAAGCATTGTCGGACGGTCAAGCCCCAGGACCTCGCCCACCTTAAGCACCGCAGACTGATTGGGGTTTAAGCCGCCTTCCCAGGAAAAGAAAACCGTCTTTGCGGATGCTTCCTTCCCCAACTCGGAGAGCCCGGTGTCTTGCGCATTTAAGATCAAAAAATCATCCTTATCCTGGTTCATAAAAATGCGCTTTTTGGCATCCAAGTACTCCCCCATATTATTATAGCGGTCAAGGTGGTTTGGATTGATATTGATGATCAAAGCGATCTTCGGTTTAAAATCCCTTATAGTCTCAAGCTGAAATGAGCTTGCCTCTACTACCGCAAAATCCCCCTGGCGCATCTTTGCGACTTCACCGCTAAAGGGATTGCCGATATTGCCGCACACAAAAGCCCTTTTACCGCATGCCTCCAGCACCCTGCCGATCAAAGTAGCGACCGTGGTCTTTCCGTTTGAGCCGGTTACCACGATGATCTGTCCTGGACAAAGCATTCCCGCCACTTCAATTTCACTTATAACCGGCCGGGCAAATTCCTTGGCCCAGATGACCGGTTGAGAATCTAACGGCACACCGGGCGAAATAACCACCAGGTCCGCCCCCCTGATAAAAAGCTTGGTATGCTTGCCCAGTTCAATGTGGATATCTTTGGATAAAAACGAAGCGCATGACCTGGTCTGGCTGTTATCCTTGATATCCGTAAGCCGCACATATGCACCCAAGCTATGTAAAAGATTGGCGCAGGCAAGCCCTGAGCGGGCCAATCCCACGATAGTGACCTTCTTATCTTTGAAATATTCTATATTACGCATCGATGCTACCTGATCTTTAAGGTAACCAGGGTAAACAGGGCGAGGAGCCCGGCGATGATCCAGAACCTGACGATCACCTTATTCTCCGGCCAGTTAAGGAACTGGAAATGGTGGTGCAGGGGCGCGATCCTGAAGATACGTTTCCTGGTCAACTTGAAAGAACCTACCTGCAGTATTACCGAAAGCGCTTCCAGCACAAATATCCCTCCGACAATTACAAGCAGCATCTCCTTCTTGATCAGTAATGCCACGGTCCCGATAGCCCCGCCTAAAGCAAGGCTGCCGACATCGCCCATAAATATGGATGCCGGATAACAGTTAAACCACAAGAAACCCAAGCCGGCTCCGATAATGCCGGCGCAAAAAATAGCCAACTCCCCCGCACCCTTAATATAAGGTATCAACAGGTAATTGCTCAGGTTAATATTGCCGGAGACATAACACAACACGCTAAAAGCTATCCCTACCATTACCACGATACCGGCAGCCAGGCCGTCTAGCCCGTCGGTAAGGTTTACGGCATTGGATGAGCCGGCAATTACCAGTATCACAAATAAAATATACAGCCCGTCCAAATCGAAGGAAGCGCCTTTTAAAAAAGGGATATCCAACTTGACATTATCCCGGTTGATCGTGACCAGGGTAATCCCTAAAATAAGCCCGAGGGTAATCTGGCTGGCCAGTTTCAGGGCAGGCGCCAGCCCGGCAGCCTTTTTCTTTATCTGTTTTAGATAATCATCCATAAACCCGGTTAGGCCCAGCCAGAAGGTAGAAAATAAAACGATCCAGATAAAACGATTGGAAATATCCGCCCAAAGCAGGGTTGAAACTATTACCGCCCCGAGTATAAGGATACCGCCCATGGTCGGGGTGCTCTGCTTATGGCGGTGCAGGTCATCAAGCTTTTGGCTATCGGCTTTATTTATTTTTTCACCCACCCTAAGGGCCTTTAATTTCCTGATCAACGGCCCCCCGAAGATCAAGCTTAGCACAAATGCCGTAAGGCAGGCCATCGCCGCGCGGAAGGTGATGTAGCGGAAAAGATTAAAACCGAAGACAAAATCCCTTAACGGATAAAGCAGATGGTATAACATTAAACTTTAAAGACCTCTTCCATTTTCATTCCCCGTGAGCCTTTAACCAGCACTACATCATCAGTCCCCGGAGATATTTTATTAAACAGTAGCTCCCCGGCCTCTTGAGCCGAACTGCAGCAGAATATATTCCCTCTTTTTAAACCCCGGGAGGCTGCGCTTTTAGCGGTAAGCCTGGCAAGATCCCCGCAGGTAACCAGCAGGTCGCAGATATCAGTTATACTACCGGCGATCCCCCTGTGCAATGATTCTTTTTGAGCCCCTAACTCCAGCATATCACCCATAACCAGGATCCTCCGGCCCTTGACTTTTATATTTTTCAATGTCTCAAGCGAGCGCCTTAAAGAAAGAGGGTTGGAGTTATAAGTATCGTCGATAAACATAGCACCCCTGAACCTAAAGAAGCTAAGCCTGCCTTTGGGGAATTTAAAATCAGCTAATCTCGAAGCGATCTTACGGTAATCCATCCCGAATACGCGCCCCAGCGCAATGGCAGGCAGGGCGTTGTAGATATTATAACTGCCCGGGGTGGATAATACAAAATCAAACCTTCCGTTGACCTTGAACCTTGCCTGGCTGGAATCCATTCTGATCTTTGAGGCGGAAAAATCGCTTTTTTCGTTAATACCGAAACAAAAAATCTGCGGGCCTGTCCTCTTTTTATTTATTAAGGCCCGCAGGAATTTATCATCGCTATTAAGCAGGGCTATTGCCGGCCCAGAGAGATTGTTCAACAGCCCGGACTTTTCCCTGAAAACCCCTTTTAAATTTTTTAAAAACTCGAGGTGCGCCGGGCCGATATTGGTGACTACGCCGATATTAGGCAGGGCGATCCCGGATAAATAACCCACTTCTCCAAAATGATTGCTGCCGATCTCGACTACCGCGTAATCATCCTTGGCTTTAAGCTTGAGCAAGGTCTGCGGAAGGCCGATCTGGTTATTCTTGGTCCCCTCGTTTTTCAATACGCAGGCTCCAGCGGACAACACCCAGGCGATCATCTCTTTGGTCGTGGTTTTTCCGGCTGAGCCGGTAACGGCAATGACCGGCAGATAGAATTTCTGCCTTTGGAAACGGGCGATATCCCCTAAGGCCAGGGTCGTATCTTTTACCCGGATAAGCGCTGTGCCTCTTGGAACAACCAGGCCCGTTGCATTTTGCGCGATAATACAGGCTGCTTTTGCTCTTAGGGCCGAGGCGATAAAATCATGGCCGTCAAAATTATTTCCCTTTAACGCCAGGAAGGCATCGCCTGCCTTTAATTCCCTTGAATCAGTGGAGATACCTCTAACCTTATCCCCTAAATTTCCCCGGATAAGCCGGCCACCTGTCGCCCCGATTATTTCATTGATCCTAAACACTCTTGCACTGCCTTTCGGTCACTAAAATACACAGTTTTGTCCTTTAATACCTGGTAATCTTCATGCCCTTTTCCGGCAATAATCAGGCAATCACCCCGGCGCGCCAGGAACAAACCCGTTCGTATGGCTTTAAGCCTGTCGGGTATTACCCGAAAATTATTTTTACGTATGCCTCTGCGGATATCCCGAATTATGCCTAAAGGATCTTCGGAGCGCGGATTATCGCTGGTAATTATCGCGTAGTCGGCCAGCTGCGTAACTATCCTGCCCATCTTCGGACGCTTAAAGCTATCGCGCTCTCCGCCGCAGCCAAAGACCACGATGATCCTCCCGCGAACAAGCGGCCTTAAGGCGGTGACCACATTGAATAAGGCATCCGGGGTATGCGCGTAATCCACGAAAACATCATATCCTTTATTGCAAGCAATCTTCTCCAGCCTGCCCGGTGCCGTTTTAAATTTCTCAACCCCGGATTTAATATCCTTAAAATCCAGGCCCTCGCTTAATCCCCAGGCGATCCCCGCCAGAAGATTATAAATGTTATGCCTTCCAACGAGGCCGGTCTTAATCTCTGCCTTGATTTTCGGCGCCGCCAGCGTAAAGCTGCTTCCTGTAATGCTGAATTTAATATCCCTGGCCATGACAATAGATTTATTTCTGATACCATACGTTATTACCCTGGCGCTTGTCAACCGCTTAATCCGGCAGCCATATTTATCATCATTATTGATTATGGCAACACTGGTTTCTGGAAGAAAGCGGAAAAGCTTGGCTTTTGCCTGAAAGTAATCCTCTAAATTTTTATGATAATCCAGGTGATCCTGGGTAAGGTTGGTAAAAATGGCACAAGAAAAATTTACCCCTCCCACACGCTCCTGGTCCAGGGCGTGGGATGAAACCTCCATAGCGCAATATCTAACGCCAAGGCTATGCATTTTACTCAAATACCCCTGCAACTCTCCGGGTCCCGGCGTAGTATTCCCGGCCTTGATAACCTTACCCTTAAAACGATGGCTTATGGTCCCGATAACCCCGCAAGCAAAGTCTGCCTTTTTGGCAATTGTCTCAATCAGGTATGCTATTGTTGTCTTGCCGTTAGTGCCGGTAATACCGACAATCTTGAGATCCTGCGAAGGATGACGGTAAAATTCCGCGCAGGCATTGGCGAGAAACTTGCGGCTGTCCTTAACCACTATTGCTTTTACCGCCGACGGAAACTTTATTGCCGGGTCCCTTTTCTCGACGACCACAATAGAAGCGCCTCCGGCAATCGCCTCACCTATGAAAGAATTGCCGTCTTGGCTTTCTCCTTTTATGGCGACAAAGACAAAACCTTTTTTTACCTCTTTAGAATTGCAGGTTATCCCCCTGATTTTCATATCTCCGATCTTCATTGCGCCATTGCCGATAACGGCAGTTCATTGCCTTTTATATACCGGATAGCATCACCCGCCAAATTTTGGAATACCGGGGCAGCCACTACCCCTCCGAAATAATACGGATGCGGCTCATCAATTGTTACAACAATAGCTAATAAAGGGTCCTCTGCCGGCGCGAAACCGATGAAGGAAGCGACAAATTTAGTGTGCGAATAGCGGCCGTCTGCCTCGAGCTTCTGGGCGGTCCCTGTCTTGCCGGCGGCGCTAAAACCCTTTACCTTGGCTAATTTACCGGTGCCTTCCTCCACTACCCCGGTCAGTATCTTTTTAATACGCAGCGCAGTATCCGTGGAGATAACCTTGCGGATCAATACCGCCTTATTTTGTTTTATGATCCGGCCTCGGCTATCGCGCACAGAATCAATGATATACGGCTTCATCAATTGCCCGCCGTTGGCAATTATGGAGATGGCGCTGGCTAACTGCAGCGCGGTGACCCCTACTTCCTGACCTATGGGTATGGCGGTTATGGATGTCTTTGACCAGGACCTCACAGGTTTGATCATCCCGGAGATCTCCCCGGAAAGATCTATCCCCAGTTTTGACCCGAAACCAAAACCTCTTAAGTACCGGTAAACCGTATCCGGGCCTAATAGCTGGGCTACTTTTACTGTCCCGATATTGCTTGACTCTTCGATCACTTCTCTAAAGGTAAGATTGCCGTGCGGCCGATGGTCATGCAGGATGCGTCCGCCTGCGCGATAAGCGCCGTTTTCGCAGAAGAATACATCCTCTTCGGTGACCTTCTTTTCTTCAAGGGCGGCTGAGGCGGTGACGATCTTAAATACCGAGCCCGGCTCCAACAGGTCGCAGATGGAGCGGTTACGCATAGAATCCCTGGATATTCCCGAATGATTATTCAAATCGTAGGTAGGACGATTGGCTAAAGCCAGGATCCTTCCCGTATGCGGATCCATGACCACGATGCTGGCACCTTTTGCGTTATACTTCTTATAGGCTTTATCCAGCTCCCTCTCGGCAATATACTGGATAACTTCATCAATGGTCAAGACCAGATCCAGGCCGTCAACCGGCAAAACCATTTTCTCCCAGATATCCAATTTTTTCTGCCGGGCATCGCGCAAGAAGATCGCCCAACCGGGCTGGCCCTTAAGATATTTATCAAAATCCCTCTCTGTCCCCTCAAGGCCCGTATTATCCGTGCCGCTGAACCCGATAATGTGGCTGGCCAGGTAGCTGTTAGGATAAACACGCTTGGTCTCCTTAAGAAACCCCAATCCTTTGATATTCAGCTTCTTGATTGCTGCGGATTTTTCCGGGGGTAATTTACGCGCCAGCCAAATAAACTCCTTTTTACGATAGAGCCTGTCCTCAAGATAAGAGCGTTCTACGCCTAGTATTGGCTGCAGCTGATTTATTACATTTTCCTTGTTTTTAATGGCATTGGGCACGGCATAGAGTGAATCCAGCCAGATATTGAATGCCTGCGGCTTAAGGTTGGCATCATAGATCGTGCCCCGCCTGGGCTCCAGTTCCACAAACAGGTTATGTTGTTTTTTGGCAATGCCGGTAAGGTAAGTTGAACGGAAGAATTGAATGAAAAAGAGGCGGCCTACGCAAAGCAGGAGGAATATGAAGAAGGCTAAAAATACCGCCTCGCTTCTTCGGCGATAGTTGCTGATATACACTATATTCTAGGAATAATGAATCTTAGGGGTTAATTGTTTTTGCCAGGGCCTGGCGTTTTAAACTAAAAATACGCGCCAGCAACCCTTCCCTGCCTTCATCCTGGGACGCGACTTTCAATCCATCCCTGGAGGGAATGAACTTGACAAACCGGTAATTATCCGGCATCTGGAATTCAGTGGTTCCCCCTATGCCCTTACCGATGTTTACCAGGGAGGAATTCTTTTTTATATTGTATCTCAACGCCGTATTCTTATCAAGCAATTCATTAAAAGTAAGTTGCTTTTTCTGCCCCAGGTAAGCCAGGCGGAAGATCTCGCTTTGCTGGTAAACATAGAGGACACAGAATGAAGTGATAAATACTGTTGCGGAGATAAACCTGTTCAGTCTCATATGACCTTAGATCCTTTCGGCGACCCTGAATTTGCTTGAGCGGCTGGACGGGTTAGCCTCTACTTCCATTGCCGCCGGGGTCAGGGGTTTGGGTGTTATGATATTTATTAATCCGTCAGCTTTAAGGCTGCGGAATGTATGTTTTACTGCATGGTCCTCCAGAGAATGAAAAGAAATAACGCATATTCTAGCCTCTTTTCCCAAAAATGCAACGGCTTTCTTGAGGCTGCTTTCG
>Ga0172370_10007079_pt1 | contig 13846 bp, 9 predicted proteins | sample LakKiv5m_FD_114538 | JGI IMG/M metagenome (GOLD analysis project Ga0172370, IMG submission 114538) | Freshwater microbial communities from Kabuno Bay, South-Kivu, Congo - kab_022012_11.5m | ecosystem: Environmental > Aquatic > Freshwater > Lake | place: Democratic Republic of the Congo...
ACGCCGGAGGAACGCAAGCAGGAGCCGTAGCTCGACAACTCCCAGGATCGTGTTCAGGCTCCGTATCCATCCGAGCTGTTGGAAGGGCAGGACGGCAAGAGGGGTGAATCCGACGATTCCCCTTCCCCGCGCGATGGCACGGACCGACCGGATGAAAACCGGCAGTTTTTTCCCAAAAATCAGCATCTTCCAGCTGTAGGAGGTGCGGAAATCAAACAGGATGACCTGGCGGGACCGTGAAAGAACGCGGGCTGTCTGTTCGATATAATCGCATGGGTATCCCAAAGGAAGATGGAGAGGGATGACCGCGCATCTGCGGGACTGCTTCATATTATCGGATTTCCGTCATGTCCGTAATGGTCGGATAAACGGAGATATTATTGAGGTGAACAGGTAGATAGTAGCCCACGAGCACGGGAATAGAATCGAAGTAATAGTATCTGTTGCCTATCTGGTATACCCAGACATCCAACGTCAAATATACATCCTTGAGATACGGGTCCGTGCTCAGGACGATCTCCCCGCTTGCGGTATTCACCAGCCGTCTCGCAAGATAGACATCCTTCCCGACAATCTTCAGCACATCGCGGTTCAGGCTGTCCTTGATGACCGCCCCTTCGGTTATGGCATCCGCGACATAGGGGCGTATCGTTGCTTCGGATTGGTATGATTCGGGATTGATGAGCTCCGCGTGGATACGGAGTTTCTTGCGGGGGAACTGCTCGGTGCTGTTGGCCATGTTTACAATCGTGCCGTCTACCGAGACACCGTTCAGGAGTAATTGGATGGGTGCCCCGACAAGAACGTTCTTGCCTTTGTACGTATAGGTATGCTGGCCTGCGTTGTATACCGTCTGCAGGTTTACCGCCAGGTATACCGTCTGGTTGTCGGGCCGCGTGTCGTATTTCATCACGTTGAGCACCTTGGCCATCGCCGAACCGAAAGAGTCACGTTCCTCCATGCCCTTGCGCAGCGTGTTATACGTCCACAGCGTTGTCTTGGATGCGTTAGTCAGAGGCGTGTCGGTCGTCTGGATAACTACCACAAGCCCCTTCTTCGTGCGGAACATCAGTGAGAAAATCGAAAGGCACAGGGAAAGAATGGCCACTCCCAGCAGGATATCGAAAGCCTTGGGTTTATATTTCATGAGATGTTGCATCAACCTGGGACCAGGTCTCGGAATCAAAACCTCCCCAGATGAAAAAAAACAAATAACTGAACAGGTTCTGGAACAATCCCCCGACAACGATTGCAATAAACACGCTCATTATAACACGCGACATGATCGACCTTTGCCTGGCGAGATCGCGGAAAAACATCCATAGCATGGCGAGATGGATGCCCACCAGCAGCAGACCGTATTCCATGAGCATTGAAAGATATACGTTGAGGACCGTCCCTGTATCCCGTCCATAAACCCCCTTCGGATTTGCTTCCGTCAACGTGGCAAGGGCCATGTCGGCGCCAACGCCCAGCGGGTGCGTCTTGGCCGCCTCCATGACCTCCTGCGCCTGTTCCATGCGAAGCTCCAACCCTCCCCCATAGACAAGGTTGCCACTCTGGAGTATCCGGGGAAGTGCATAGAAGCCCACCAGTATCAAGATAGCCCCCGCGATCATCCAGGTCTTTGTGGAAACATGCGAAAGAAGGGATATGTTCCTTTCGTGTTCGAGATAATGCAACAAGAAAAGGGATCCGATGAATAACGCAAGCCAGGCATTCCGGCTGAGGGTCAGGACGACCGTCACCAATGCCGCGAACGCCGTCCACGCGAACATCCTCTTCTTCGTGATTGCATATAACCCTACAAAAAGCGGGATAAAGAGCGTCATGAAAAAACCAAACGAATTGGTGTATGACATCGTGCCGATCGGACGGAAAACGAAATAGAATTCATCCTGAGCGCCGCCGAATTGATCTATGCCATGTAGCGACTCGACGTTCTTGCCCAGGGGCGACATCGCGATCACTTGCTGGAGCGTGATGAACGTTTCGAAAAAGACAATCGCGATGTACGCATATACGATCGCTTGGAACAATCTTTTCTTGTCGACGACAAAGAGGCGGATGGAAAAATATACCAGCACGCACTCGATGAATGTTTTCTCGATGAACAAGGAGTATGCCGGCCGCGCCGAGATGAAGATATCGGTCCCGATACGGACCAGGAAATAACTCGCGACCAACACGTCCGCCAGCGTAATGCTCCTTATCACGTCCCTTATCTTCCCCACGGTATCCCTCAAAAACACGATGCCAAGCATCCCTGCGAAGATCTCGCTTATCGAGAGCGTGACCGTCCGGTACAAATATCCGTACGGGAACTTCTCCTGCAGCTGGGGCAAGGACCTGAGGTCTACAATGGGTATCTGATAGCTCTTCCCTATCTCGAAGATGCTCGTGAGGATGAACATGATGATGAGCGTCATCCGTATATCCCGGATCCTCGCATAGAGGACGATTGCAAGGAGCATGCAGGCAACCAACATCATCTTGTTGTCAGGATTGAAAAACCATGCGTACAGATACAAGCCGAGGGACGATACCAGGATGTAATATGTTTCCTTCACTCCCCTCGTATGCGTATCGGCGAATCGTGCCATCATTGCCAGGAAGCCCGGTATACGGCCACCATTCTTCTTCATGTGAGCAATATTAATACAAAATGCTCAGTTATGCAAAGGAAGCGCCCAGATTCCCCGAAGAACCAGGGTTGCCCGTGGAGATACGCCATATCCGAGATAATAGCGGCCCTCGGGAAACAACCCATAAGGAAAAACGTTGTTCGTCAGTTCGTTGACATCAAGCTCGGCGATCTGCAGCCCTGTTTCGTCCCTGATCCCAATGAGCGTATTCCTCCCGCGTAGCTCGATATCGTAAAAAGACGAGTGCGGGAGCGAGCTTCTGCTCAATAACGTGTATACGCGATTGCCGACGCCGCCATGCACATCGATGTATATGCGCCTCCCGGCTTCCCCGATACCGATGAAAAGAGAGGTGTTGCCTGCCCGCCACACGAGCCCGTCCGGGTTGGGGGTAGCATTCAGGACCAGCCCCGAAGGGTCGCCTTTATTGTTTGCCGATATGCGGATCGAGAACGGCTTGTCAGCCGGGAGAGCCGTTCCCGGCACGTCAAGCATCTCCCCTTCCCAATCTTTTTCACTATTCTCCTTCGTGAAGTTCCATATCTTCGTGCTCCACCGTTCGTACGCCTTCATGTCGCCTGTCCGGTACGCCTCCACCGCCGCTATCTGCATGAGCTGGCGCACGGTTCGATGAAGGATATATGCGTTTTTGTATTGGGGCTCCAAATCAATCCAAAGTATCTTTCTTTCTTGTGCCGGCATGTCATGGCAGGTCTGTGAGCTGTCCCGCACAACGGACAGGACTGAACGGTCAAATGGGACATTTTTCAAGAAATGCGCTCCATCGCGGAAAGCTCCGCAATACATATGGAGTTCGTTTTTTTTCTCGATTATCATCCGGTCGAGATCCGTCGCGGACATGGCGCTCGCCCGATACTGTTCCCTGATCTTGTCCAGCTCTACCTCCGGACCGGCTTGTCGATCGATAAGCATCATCCATGCCGTCCGGTCATAGGGAAAATAACCGATGAAGCGCCGATCCGCCGATCCGCCGACAAAGTATGTCAAATAGATCATCCCGTACATAACCCAAATGGCAATAAGGACGAACCCGACGCCATTGCGGACTGATATGTCAATCCGTTTTGCCTTGCCCGACTCCGCCCCTTGGAGCAATAACAGGAAGACGAACAAAACCGGGGCCATGCTCATGTCGGCGGTCCCGAAAAACGAATAACCCACGACTCCCGACAGGATGAGGAGAGTAGGAAAAGAATACGAACGCATATTTCTCAGCAAAAGGATAGCCCCGGCGATGAATAGAAAGACCGTAGTGAAAAGCCCGTTCTCTATGATGAACTGCAGGAAGAAGTTGTGGGCAGATCGCGACCAATAGTCGGGCTCTCCCTGGAACCGGTTGGAATACTCGTAGAATGTCCCCGGCCCGTTCCCGAATAACAAGCGCCCCGGCGAGGACGAGGAGATGACCCGGGTTCCTTGCCGCCAGTATTCGATACGGGAGGCAACGGATGGCTTGACCAGCTTGCCTGTCAGCCGATTGCCGGTCCCGAGCCAGAGGTAGGCCATCGTCATGACGACGACAGCTGTCGCCATCACGACAAACAAGGGCCGGAGGAGCATCTTCCGATATCTCAATAGAAAGAATAGGCATTGTAACGCAATCGCGATCCACAGTCCCTTGGAAAGCGTAAGGATGGCGCAAAGGATAAAATAGAGCGTGATGCCGGTCCATTTCCGGCTCATCCGGCCCTCGACCGCTTTCCCGAACGCATATGGGAAAGCGACAAGAAGGAAGACCGCATACAATGCATGCCCGAAATGCGGGATCAAAAGGTCCTCGTTGCTTTGGAGAAAGGATATGGATTGCGGGAGAGGGGCTCCCACGGACATGCAAAGCACGGATGCGGCAGACACAAAACCAATGATGCCCGTGGCGATCACGAACCCACGCAGGATGCGTTCTTGGTTTGGCCTTGGTACGAGACTGGAGAGAACAAGAATAACGGCGTATGTCGCCCAAACAGGCAATGATTCGATACGATTGATGGAGAAGACGGATGCGATGAACATCCCTCCCAAAACAGGCCAAAATAGCCCAAAAACAGGCTTTTGCGTCTCCATTCCCATGACCAGGATAGATACGGCAAACAGGATCTGGAAAATGAATGCATACCCGGGGAAAAGTGCGTAATAACAAAGCGAGGAAACGAAGAGTATCAATCCTGCCAACGAACGTATCGCCGTCGTCGTTTCACGTTTTGATGGAGTTTGCATACGCGCTTGGCGCAACCGGCTTTTATTTCAAGGATGAGCTATTGATAAAGAGGGCGCCGCTTGTCCCCTTGTCCGTCAGGATGGTCCCATAGATGTTTCCCATGATATCGAATTCCCAGGATGCGGGTTGTTTGCGCGGAAACGAAAGACGGGAACCGATGGGATAATGATCGTTCAATAGCTTCTCCGTAGCTCCCCTATCGAGGAGAGACACCTTGTCGACTTCGGCCTCGGAACCGTCCTCGACGAATACGCGGACAGCATACTTCTTGTTGTCGCCATCATCCGGGACGGTGACCGTGGCAGACTGTTCCTGGTACTGCCCGACGGTCGTGAAGAGGGGCGTTTTCCCCATGATGTCGTGGAGCTTGCGCCCGCCACCGCATGTGCTTTCGCCACAGGCAAAAGTAACCAAGATGCCGCGGCCCTTGATGATGTAGGGCTTGATGATGGCAGACAAGGTATAAGTGCCTTTTTCCAGTTTCAGATACTGTTCATACCGGTACGGGTTCGGGTCAAGCGGCGTCGAGTTGATATTGAGGGAGTCGCCGTTCCCGACGGTGTCAGGCGGCTCGGGTTCTCCCCCGCCCCCGTTCGCCGACGAGGAAGAAGATGCCGGCATGATGACCGAGACCGAATAGGAGGGTTTGCTTGATAGTATGTTCCGATTGAGCATGCTGGTGATCGCGCTTGCCGCATCGGTCGAAAACGTCATGTCGCCCAAGGGAGCGTCTGTCTTGACCGTGAAGGGCACCTTGATCACCTTGATGTCCGTGCCTTGCACCGGGACAGGGCTTCCATTGGAGGTGTTTGCGACAAGATGCGCGGTCATGGTTTTTGCCGCAAGATCGACTGATTTGGTCGATAATGTCTGGCTGAATCCGCTGTCCGGCTGTATCTGGATATTGGCCGAGACATCCCCCGTCGTGTACTGGGGAACGATGCGGGTGTTGTCATAGGTAAAGATGATGTCCGCCGATTTCACCTGTTCCCCTCCCGTCGAGACAAGGACATCGAGGACGAATGTCGTCCCCCGGGCATACACGGGATATGTGGTCCCGAAGTGGATGTTGCCCGTGCCGGCCGCAGTCGAGGAACTCGAAGAGCCCGCAGCCACATCCGAGAACGTCCCGTCCGTTTTCTCTATCGCCGTCCCGGCGCTCCCGAGCCCGGTCGGATTTATCCATTGGAAAAATGCCGGGAAAACAGCACCCGTCTTCATCTTCATGGTCACCTTGGCTACATCCATATCGGTTGATCCCGAATATGCAGTCCCCGTCCGGGTCCCGACTATTTTGATGGTATGCGCGGCCGTATCGACTTTCTTTTCGGTTACCGTCAACAGGGAGTCAAGAACGACAATATTGGCATCCAGGTTCTGGGTGTTTTGGAAACTTATCTTATCTGCCTGATAGGTAAAAACAAACGATACCGCATAAAATCCTGTGGTGCCGTTCGGATTCATCTTCACTATGAGGTCGAAGTTCGATGAAGCGACAAGAGGACTCGGATTGGTGGCAAAGGAAAGCTTGGGCATGGCATTGCTGGCCTTGCTCCGGAGCCGCATCGAATAAAACAGGTATACGGCACCGACTATCGCGACGGTAAACGTCACGATGACGGCTATTTTCCGGGGTATGTTTTGGTTATGTTCCATTAGTCTCCGTGAACTCCATAATTCTTGCCCACGATATTCAGGTCCTGTATGTTCACCTGTCCGTCCATGTTGACGTCCGCCGCCGCATTGGGCACATCGAATGCGTTATTGATAAGCGTCATGTCATTCTCGTCTATTTTATTATAACTCTCATTTGCCGTCGTGAACCCGTCAGTATCGCCGGACAGGAGCGGCTTCGCGTCGACGCGCGAAACAAACTCGCCACACATGGCATTGGCGGCCTGGGTACAGTCGGTCATCTCCCCCTTGGAAAGGATGACGCCGCTGAAGGAACGCCTTATGGTCTTGTACTGCTTGATGTAAATCGTGTAGGATCTGCGGCCGGTCAGGTCGAACGTGACCGGTACCGGTGTCACGAAATAATCACCTTGTTTGACGAGGGATGTGTACTTCGTGCAGGTTGGACAGGCTAGCTGACCCTGCGACATCGCCTCGACACGGACGTTCGGGATGCTGGTCAGGGAAGAAAGCACATCCGGCATGCGGATCCGGAATTTGAGATTGGCTGTGTTGGGCGGCGGGGTCGGGATGAGGGTCGGTGTCGGACCGTTTGTACAAACCGGACACACACAGGATACCGTTGCTGCCGCGCTCTCGCCACATGTATTGTAGGCATTGACCGAATAGGTATGACTGGTATGATCGGCACACCATGCATAGAGATATGTTTTTACGTCCGCATTGACCCGCGCGAGCTCGGTCACGCCGGAGCGGACGACGAATCCGGTCTCGTTATTGGCATTATCCGCCCACCCGAACCGTATCGTCTGTCCGCATGTCGCGGCGCAGTTCATGTTGGTTGGCGCGGCTGGTTTCGGACAGGCCGGCGTCACGATATTGATTCCGGCCGACTGGACCTCGGTGGTCGGAAGCGTGAAATCGGAAGTCGAGTTCCCGGTCACGCCGACGACCTGCATCTGGGAAAATATCGTGGTTATCTTGTTATTGGTCGAGGCCGTCTTGCCGCGGAGTCGCACGTTGAATCCGACGACGTTCACCAGGTTGGCGTTTGGCCGGAGCGCGAGGACGACTCCCCCGATGGTATTTCCGGATGCCTGCATGAAATTTATTTCATCATTGAAGTACGTCGTGCTGGGCGTCGTCTTGCTTGCCGTAACAAACTGGAAATTGGGGCCGATATCGAGCTTGAGCTTCACGGCAGAGATCTTGTTCTTGTCGGTCGCCGTAGGAAGGGAGAGGTTGACCGCGATATTGAGTTCCTCGTTGACATTGACGCTCGTTTTCTCGGGCGAGAAGGTAACGGTCACCGTATCGCCGCTTGCCTTCGACTTCAGAAGATAGGCGTTAATAAGGTATCCGAAAATCCCTACGCTAATTATTCCCACGAATATCAGCGCGATGGTCCGGAGTCTCTCAGCCAAAGGTGTTTGGGTTGGATTATCCATTATTCTGTTTCGTAAACGGGACACATGACATCAATGACCGCTTTGTTGTGGACGACGACATCCTCCACGATGAATGTATGATTCTTCTCCGTTTCAAGGTTGTAAACCGTTTTCTTTCCCGGGACAAAGGTCATGGAAACAATCGCCGTTATCGCCGTATCGCCGTTTATGCGCGACACAATCCTGTCACCCGCACGGAGTTCCTTCACCTTCTTGAATGCATAGGCTTCCGTCAGGATGGGATGCTCTGCGGTAACCTCAAGGAGCCGTCCGTCGGACAGGCCGATTTTGTAGTAACCGTCATTCGTCCTCTTGTATGTGCGGACGACCGTGTCCGACTCGTATCCTTTTGTCTCCGGATTAAACGAATACACGCTGTCTCCTTTTTTCACGTCCGGAATCTTCATCAGACCACGCGGCGTCGATACAGTCATGTCTTGAGTGAAACAACTTCCCCCGCAGGTCGGCGGAGGCGTCCATGTTATGACCGGCCCGCACTTGCAATACGTCCATTCGGCATTATGCCGGGGGGCGGTCGCCGGGCACATCCCCGGCGAATGTGCCGTCAACATCTGCGTATCGCAGTTGCCCTGCCAGTCGCCGTTGCATCCAATCATCCCGCGGTTCCAATATTTGCCGTTCGTACCTGCCGTATCGGTCCCGATGCTCACGCAGCTTGCATCTGCCCTGTCCAGACAGATGTCCTGACATGACTGGTTTGTAACTGAATTGACAAAGGTAAGATACCTGCCCGACGAAGATCTGCTCGAGGATGAGGAAGAGCTGGAGGAAGAGCTGCTGCTAGATGACGAACTGCTCGAGGAAGACGAGCTGGAGAATGAGGAACTAGAAGATGAAGAGCTGTTCGAACTGGATGAGGACGCGGGAGGATTGTATTTGTTGACCCTCCATATTTCATAATCGATGAGGTCGATGGCATTGTCATTGTTGAAATCCATGTTGTTCCTGGCATAAATCGTGGTCCCCACGTTCGTATATGCCACGCGCCACTGCGAATAGTCGATGTCATCGATGACCCCGTCGCACGTCGCATCCCCTCTTGCATGAAGGGGGCAAGATGAAACGCTCGATGACGATTGACTCATCTCGAAGCATATCTGCGGTTGATTGGACGAGGCCTCCCGGGAATTCATGTACCCCGCCCGCGATGCGCCGGCCCGCATGCACTGCGGCCAGTCATTGCCCATGGAAGTGCAGTCGGTCGTATATCTTCCCTCGCGGATGACAAAACCATTCGGAATAGGGGTGCTTTTTAATGAAGATGTTATGTCCCAGGAAACTGATTGGCCATTGTTGAAACTATCCCCTACCTGCTGCGTGCCCCAATCGGTCAGGTCATAGGCCGGTTTATTGCTCCAGGTAAGCCCGGACTCCGTCCAGGAGCTCGTGACCCGGTGCAGATGCACATCGGTTGACCCTGCGGCAGGAGCGCTTGCTCCCTGATATAAGGTCAGCGTCGCCCTGACGTAGGAAGACGGAAATGCGGTTGTATCGAATTTGAAATATCCGAGATAAAAATACATGGAATAGGGGGGCGTATACCAATTCCCAATCCTCACCTGTTGCGCCGTGCCGTAGTTTGTGCCGGGAGTCGTCTCATCCGCATATGCGTCCTCGGTCGCCGTAACACAGTAAGGGTTTCCGCAAATTGGAGGACAAACCTGCGGGGCGGCCACTGCTTCTTTCTGGAATGGATTATTATAATGCCCCAAACTAAATATCATCCGATACAGGACCACCGAACCCGCGACAGATAATATCACCGTGACGATGGAGAGGAAGCGTAGTTTGTTCATGTATCACCTTAACTATAAAGAAACCATAGGATATTTTCAAGAAGAAACACGGACGGTACGCCCCTCATGCGCCCTTCCCCGAACGAAGACAGTTGGCCGTCCCCTGTGACATCCACCGGATGATCAGGACGACAGTTCGAAAGCCGACTTTCAGGTCGTATGTTATAGATTTTTCTTTCACATATCGCACGTCCGACTCCATCCATTGGCGAAAGGTCAGCTTGTGGGAACCGGCGACAACCCAGGGAGAGGTTATGCCGGGATTGACAGTGAAGCGCGCATCCCATTTCTTCGGAATCTGCCGGGCCTCCACAACCGGCAGGGGACGCGGGCCGACGAATGACATCTCGCCTCTTATGATATTGATAAACTGCAGGAGCTCGTCCAACCCGGTCCGCGAAAGCATCCGGCCCAAAGGGGTGAACCGCGGGTCTTCTTTTATCTTGAACACGGGGCCGTCCGCCTCGTTGCGGCTTTTCAATTTTGCCTGTGTCTTGTCCGCCCCCACCTTCATCGAGCGGATTTTGTACATGATAAAAATCCTTTTCCCCTTCCCTATCCTTTTCTGCCGGAAGACAAAGGGGCCGGGAGAGGTAGCTTTCATGACCAGGAAAAGCAGGAAAAGGACCGGAGACACGAGAATGAAAAGAATGAAGGCGATGAGTCGTTCGAGCATGGGTGGATTATAACAAAATTCGCGAATGCCCAATTTCCAATTTCAAATCAGCCATGTCAGAGAATGGGCTTCAGACGCCAGAACGGGAACCAGTTGTGGAGTTCAAACTCCGCCGTGGTCAACGGCTGATAATAGGTGAACGGACTGAAAAACAGGTATGCCGCGACTACAACGAGTACGAATATGATAATACCTATATATAACGGACGTGATTTTTTTACCATCAACTCACCTGCAAGATATCCGAAAAGCGAAACCGCCAGGAATATGGCAATCATGAGTCCCATCAGGTAGTGGTATAGATAAAAAGCACGGCTCATCTCCATGTAGATCATCCCCGTCATGAATCCGACATACATGAGGAAAAACAGGGCCACCATCCGGAACCGGCGCTCGTCCGTGACCTTGAGCCCGAAAACAAACCGGGCGGTTATGAGCGCGAATGCAAGAAAGACCGCGACAAGCGAGGTCGCCCAGATGACCGGATTCCCGACCAGGTACAGGTACCGCACCGCATCCCCGTCCTTTTCCCACCGGTAGTTGATGGCCTTATTGCCGACCGGCCACACCCACGGTGTCGTGCCGTTCTCATCCGGATACTTGCAGATGTCGGAGCGGGGGACGCCGGCGTTGTAGGTCCTCACATAATTGAGATTATCCCGGAGAGCGACCGGGAACAAAGCCGGATCTGCTGCCTTCCCCTTCCCCAACGCATCTATGTACTTATATGTCGCCCCGTAGAGTTTGTTGTCAACGATGCGCCTGCCCAGGAATACATGCAGGTAATAGAATCCCAGGAACGGAAGTATGATTCCCAAAAGGCAAGCCAGGGATTTTGCCAGGAGATTGGGCCATGCATGCCGTATGGCACGGAAATCCGACCTTGACCGGAAAAACAGAAAAGGAACGGCAACGACCGCGACCAGACCCATCCACTGGATGGATATGGAAAGACCGATGGTGAGCCCCAGGACCAAATAATCACGGATGCGCTGATGTTTCTTGTACAACAACATAACAGCGGTCAACAAGGAAAAAAAGAAAAAATACATCTGGGAGCTCTCAAGCATCGCCCCCCGCGAGTGCAGGATGAAGGCGTTTTCGAAAAGATAGAGCGAACTCAGGAGAGCAGCGAAATGCACGTTGCCGAGGACATAAAACAGGATGAGGAAAAACAGGACCGATCCGACCGTTGCGAGCATGACCGGCATGAAGCGCACCCCCGCGAACGAATAACCGGGGGGCACGGTCGAGATGTAATCGGTCTTGAGAAACGCGCTTTTGTTCACTCCCTCGTTCGGACGGATGACATATTCACCGAGCGCGATAAGCATCTTCCCGAGCGGTGCATGGGACTCCATGAAGAACATGCCCTGGAGATACTTCTCGGAGGCCGCGATATGATAGTTCTCGTCCCAGAAAAGCTGCTTCGGATAATCATAGTTGCGGAAGTACGTGAAAAATGCAATCGCCAGGACGATCACCGAATATATGAGTACATGGACAAGGGAAACCCTGTCATTTTTTTCTTTTTTCATACGTTCGCCAATAAAGGATATGATATAAAGAATACGCCCGATAATGCAAGGAAAAGAAATGCTACGACGTAACCAAAGACGACAACCGGGGTCCAGCCACGCTCGCGCGCATTGCGGATGACGGTGACGTAGAAATAGGATGAGGGAATGAGAACGGGCAGGATGAAACGGAAATCATTATTGCATGCCAGGGGATACTGGTACCGGTAAAAGAGGATCATCCCGAGGAGAAGGACCGCGTTAAGACCAAAGAACGCAACCGCCCCCTTGTCCTTCGCCCGAACGAGGAAAACAAGGACAAGGACATACCCTATCCCCAAGACGAGCAGCCCTCCCAAGATGACGGCAATAGCCCGGTTGAGCGGGGTTTCGAATGCAAAGTCGCCAAACAGGCTTGTTTTCAGGAGGTGGTTGATGAAAAACTGCCTCCCCGTCGCGTCCGACCAAGCCGATGAATACGGGACACCGAAGAACTTCGCCGCGTCGAAATGATAATAGTGATATGCCGTATTACCTACCTTCATCGCGGACGTGACATCATTGGATTTGGTTATGCGATTCAAGACGGATGGCCCCTTGGATTGCAGGAGGTACGGGAGAAAATTGATGATGAGTATAGTCATCAAAAGCACGGCGGACAGCGCATGCCCGGCATGCAGCAACCGTCTATGATGGTGGACCGCATACACGAACACCGCTACCGCAACCAGAGGGAGAGCCGTCGTCTTGACGAAAAGGGCTATTGTCATTGCAAGGACGGCAAGGAGGAAATATACCCGCCTACGCCCGACAAACCACCGGTAGAGGACGACCATGGCGATTCCATACGTGACATAATAGAGGATGTCGTTTTCCAGTCTCACGGAATGGATGATGGCGGATGGCCAGAGATATACTATTGCAAGCGCCAGCGCACGATCCAACCGGTTCGGAAAAATCCTCCGGAAAAGCAATGCGACGGCGATGCCAAGCATGCAAAAGAACCCTATCTGGATAACCTGCAGCCAGAGATACCAGTTTGCCTGGCCAAGCAATGCAACTCCCCCCCTGAGCATGGCCGACACCACATAAAAAAGGGGTTGTTGATGGCATTCCCAGCATTCGTGCCACTGCGGAAGGGACCGGGAACGGAAGACATAGGAGATAAACTCGAGATGCCCGCCCAAATCCTGCGTACGGATGTCGAAGGGGGTATAGGAAAGGTACCATAATCTCACGCAGATGCCCCACAGAAGAACGATCGAAGAGGCAACGTCTATACCTATCCGCTTGAAAACCAATAACAGCAAGGCGCCTCCAAAGAGCATGGCATCGATTGTATACAGGAGGAAAACGGCATTCCTGGCCGAGCCGCCGAGATAAACGCCATGCGTCCCTCCGAAGTCGCGAACCGTAAAGACTATCGTGTTATTACCATTGCTCAGATAGTTCCCTAGCGACATATCGAAACCTTTGTCGGTCTTGCATTGGTTGCCATACGGGAGCGGGACGGGTTTCCCGTTCACTTGCACGTTCTCCAGGCAATCGTCGACCACGATATGGGTGGTGCTTTGCGAAAACGGGCCGTACCGCATGGTGCCGGAAATACGGTATATGCCCCCGGAGACAGATGGGAGGAAGTACGGGAAGTCCGTCCTGATGGTCTTGCCTCTGGGATCGGTGACGGATACGTCCCTGACGGTGAGGGTGCTTGCTGTCAGCGCGAAAAGCGACAGTATCAGGCCTGCACACAACACGCCATACGCGAAAACGGTTTTCCATCTGGGGAAACGCATATATTATGCTACCAGACAAACCCGTGCCCCAAGAGGGTTATATTACCTTGAGCAGTCGGAAAAGGGCAAAGCTGAT
>Ga0172370_10007080_pt1 | contig 13846 bp, 3 predicted proteins | sample LakKiv5m_FD_114538 | JGI IMG/M metagenome (GOLD analysis project Ga0172370, IMG submission 114538) | Freshwater microbial communities from Kabuno Bay, South-Kivu, Congo - kab_022012_11.5m | ecosystem: Environmental > Aquatic > Freshwater > Lake | place: Democratic Republic of the Congo...
AAATGAATCCATTTATTCAATCGATAAATTTTATCCGGAGAAGCCGTTTTCGATATCGGAAAAGGATATCATAAGAGGAATAGATGTTGTAATGTTGGGAATAACACCGTTTCAATACAATCCGGTAAAGAAACAATTAATCGTTTATCATGATGTCAGCATTGAAATTGGCTTCAAGGGCGGAACCGGTACTTTCGGCCATGACAGGCTGAGAAGCCGTTGGTGGGATCCAATGTTGTCAGATATGTTGCTTAATTATGAATCGTTAGCCAAAATGGATTATAACAGATCCCGCCGGGCAAAGGATGAAACGGGATGTGAATACCTGATCATTACACCCAATGCCACTCAATTCCAGGCTTGGGCTGACTCTGTTAAGGAGTTCAGGACAAAGCAAGGAATAGACACGAAGGTTGTTACTCTGAGTGAAATTGGCGGTAACACTGCAACATCGATCGAAGAGTATATCAACAATGGTTACAATACATGGGACATTGCACCAGCCGCTTGTCTTTTGCTTGGGGATTATGGTACTGACCCTTCCAACAGTATTATTTCACCTTTGTGGAACAACTATTGTGTTTCGGATAATATCTATGCTGATGTAAATGGAAATGACCTGCCGGACATCATTTTAGCCAGGATCACTGCCAGGAATGAAGTTGAGTTGGAGATAATGGTGACCAAATTTTTACAATACGAAAGCAATCCACCGGTTGATGAAGATTTTTATAAACACCCGGTTACTTCGCTGGGTTGGCAAACGGATAGCTGGTTCCAGTTGTGCACTGAAGCAATCGGAGGCTTTTGGCGTGAAGTCCAGGGTAAAGAACCGGTTCGTATTAATGAAATTTATAGTGGCACACCTGGCTCAGTATGGTCAACTGCGGCAAATACGGAAGCACTGGTAAATTACTTTGGCCCCAACGGCCTCGGGTATATTCCTGAGCAACCATCTGCACTTGGTGGATGGACAGGTGGAAATGCCGACATGATCAACGCGGCGATTGATAGTGGAGCATTTATGGTACAATACCGCGACCACGGGACCGAAACCGGCTGGAGCCAGCCTTTATACACAACCACAGATATCAATCATTTATTAAACACTGACCTTACGTTTGTTTGGTCAGTAAATTGCCTTACCGGGAAATTCAATTATGGCAGTTCGGTTTTTGCCGAGAAGTTGCACCGATACTCCCATAAGGAGGAAAACTCCGGTTGTCTTGGTATCAATGCTGCTTCTGAAATTACCTATGCTTTTGTAAGTGATGTTTATGTATGGGGCGCGTACGATAATATGTGGCCTGATTTTTTGCCTGGCTATGGCTCCACACCAGAGCCAAGAGGAGTACTACCTGCATTTGCGTGTGCGGCTGGTAAATATTTTCTGGAGCAATCGGCCTGGCCCAGTAACCCGGAAAACAAAGATGCAACTTATCATCTTTTCCACCATCATGGGGATGCCTTTACCACAGTGTACTCTGAAGTGCCACAGAACCTGACAGTTTCGCATAATTCTATACTATACATGGGTGAAACATCTTTTGAGGTAACCGCTGATGAGGATGCTCTGATTGCATTAAGTGTAAACGGTGAATTGATCGGGACAGGAACCGGAACCGGTACCCCCGTGTCAATCTCTATTCCTGCACAAACACCTCCGGATCAGGTGTTGGTTACAGTAACCAAACAGAACTATTTCAGATACGAAGCCTCTGTTGAGGTACTTCCTGATACTGGCCCGTATGTTGTCTATAATAATATTGCAATCAATGATATGTCAGGAAATGGCAATGGTGTTATGGAAACATCAGAATCAATTCTGGCATCTATCACAGTTAAAAATGTAGGTGTGGATAATGCTGAGAATATAGTAGTAAGTCTATCGACAACAGATTCTTATGTAACCATTACGGATGGAAATGAATATTACGGAAATATTACAGCAGGAAATGTAGCTGTCGTTTCAGATGCATTCTCATGGGAAGTCGCCGATAATATCCCTGATATGCATGTTGTCATTTTTGAACTTACGGCATCCGACGGAACATTATCCTGGACTTCAGACTTCAGTTTAACGGGTCACGCGCCATTGCTTAAAGCCGGCACAATGCTTATTGATGATTACATCGGGAATTTCAATGGACGTCTTGATCCCGGGGAAACTGCATTTATAATTATCCCAACCCTCAACAGCGGGTCGTACAATGCAACAGGTACCATCGGATCGTTAAGTTGTACCAATGAATTCATTACCCTGAACAATACAACTTTTAACTTCTACGACATTGGCGCAGGAATAACAGAAGAAGGCATGTTTGAGGTTTCTGTATCAGATGAAGCCCCTGCTGGTGAATTTGTCGGACTTATTTATGAAGTGACATCAGGAGGGTATAGTATCCAGCAATTTTATTCCATAATTATCAGCCCGGTAGTAGAGGACTGGGAAACGGGTGATATGAGCCAGTTTGCATGGGAAACAGGCGGGGATTCCAATTGGGAAATCTCGGCCATCGGCGCTTTTGAGCGAAGTCATTGTGTCAAATCCAGCCCTTTGGATCATAACCAATACAGTTATTTAACTCTGCCGTTTGATGTGTATGAAGAGGACAGCATTTCATTCTGGTGCAGGGTATCATCCGAAATTGGGTATGATTTCCTGAAATTCTATATTGATGATGTGGAAATGTCAGCATGGTCGGGTGAAGTGGACTGGCAACGATCATCGTTCTTATTAACCGAAGGCTCCCATACAATAAAATGGGAGTATAGAAAAGATGAAAACACTACCAGTGGGGAAGATTGTGCCTGGCTCGATTTTATTGTTTTCCCGGTTTACTATTTAGATGCTGCCTTTAATGCGGATGATACCAATATATGCGAAGGTGAATCCGTCAGTTTTTCTGATCAGTCTTACGGGACCCTCGAAACCTGGGAATGGATTTTTGAAGGGGGTACACCCGGAACATCGACCCTGCAAAATCCCATTGTTGAGTATTACAGTACCGGTCTTTTTGATGTGTCATTAACGGTAACCAATGGTTCTTTTTCCAATACGCTGGTTAAGGAAGATTATATAAATGTTTCCTCTTTCCCTGAGGTTACGCTTGAACCATTTGAGATGGTATGCTTTAACTGGCCCGCTTTTGAACTCAGCGGTGGAATGCCGGAAGGAGGTGAATATTCCGGTCCTGGCGTTGAAGATGGCTGGTTTAATCCCGCTAATGCGGGAATAGGCACTCATACTATTACTTACACTTATACCGATCCCAATGACTGTGAAAATTTTGCAGAAGAGACCATTGTGGTAGATCCTTGTTCAGGCTTGAATGAATTGACCAATGGTGCAGGTATCATGGTTTATCCAAACCCAACCATCGGAAATTTTACCATCAAATTTGATAAAAACACTGGTATTGCAGAAGTAATCGTATTGAATACGCTAAATAAAATTGTATTCGAGGAGTCGATAAATACAAGTTCCCGGAAGAACTTGAATATTGATTTAAGCAACCAGGCCAGGGGGATTTATTTCGTTAAAATTAAATCAAACATGGCCATAGTCAGACTTAAAGTCATTCTTAAATAATTCAACTTATTATATTTAATAACTTTTCAATGTGTTACTATGAAAAATAAACTACTTGTTCTACTGCTCATCATTTTTACCCCATTCTTTTTAAGGGCCGAATGGGTCTCTCTGATTAAAAACCAATCAACGCAAACACCCCCCAATATTACACTGATCAGCGATGACAACAATAGTACAGTCATCAAAATTGATATTTCAGGATTCGATTTAAAAGATTTAATAACTGAAAATAAGACGTATCAATCTGTTGATTTACTTTTCGAATCCTTCACAATAAAACCGAGTTTTCCGGAAGTGCCATATATTTCTAAAATACTTGCAATTCCTGATCAGGCAAATATTTCATTCGAAATCCTGGAAATTGGGGAAATGCAAACATTTGATAACGTATTTCTGCCTCCTGCCAGGGAATCCTGGATTGAAGGGCAACCCGAATCGTCATACACTGAAAATTTAAAGGCATATAATTCCCCAGACGTTTTTCCAAGCGAGCTTGTTAATATCGAATCACCTTCTGTCTTCAGGGATTTTCGGATTGTACGGGTATCGGTTTTCCCGTTGCGCTATATTCCAGCCAAAAAAGAGCTTCAGGTTGTTTCATCTATAACAGTCAGGATTAATTATAAAAATGGTAAAACAACAAATCCAAAAATCAGCACCAAAAAGCAAATTGCACCTTCTTTTGGAGATTTGTACGAGAGCTTTATTTTTAATTACCAGAGTGTGTTGGATAATTTATTTGATGGTAAAGAAGATGGTCATGATCTCATGCTTTGCATCATGCCTGATGATTTTGAGAACAGTTTTCAGGAATATGCAAACTGGAAACGCCAGAGCGGCATAGATATACATATTACAAAATTCAGTGACATCGGTGCAAACTCATCCGATCCAAGCATTATCAAGAACCATATTTCGGATGCATACTTCAATTGGGACGTTCCCCCAACCTATGTTTTACTTGTTGGTGATGCCGGCATTGTTCCTATTTATGGGAGTTCGAATGAAAATTACTTCGTCGAAATCGAAGGTGATGATTATTTCCCGGAGATGATGATCGGCAGGTTTACCCATCAAAGCGATTATGGTATGCAGGTTATGATTAATAAATTTCTGAAGTATGAGCAAACACCCTATACAGCCAATACTGACTGGTTTCAAAAAGGGATATGTTGTTCGAACAATGCCTATGCCTCGCAAATTGAAACCAAACGCTTTGCTGCTGAAAAAATGATAGAATATGGATTTACTTCGGTTGATACCATGATGAGTTCATCACCTTGCAATTATACCCTCGGTGATGTTATTGATGCTATTAATGAAGGCAGAAGTTATTTGAATTACCGTGGCGAAGGTTGGTCGAGTGGTTGGTGGGCTTCCTGTACACCTTTCAGTGTTAACGAGGTTGCTAATCTGAGCAATGGCCAAAAATTCACTTTTGTAACCAGTATTGGTTGTGGTGTTGCTATGTTTAATAATGGTGGCGGCACTTGTTTTGGCGAAGAGTGGATGGAAACTGGATCACTTTCAAACCCGAAAGGTGGGGCAGCGTTTATCGGCCCTACGGGGAATACCCATACAACCTACAACAACAAAATTGATAAGGGCATCTACATTGGCATGTTCCAGGAAGGAATGGATACTCCGGGGCAGGCAATGGTCAGAGGGAAACTATACATGTACAATGTTTTTGGAAACACAGCCACTGTGGCTTATCAATACAGGATCTTTTGCGTGCTGGGAGATCCCAGTATTCATATTTGGAAGGATGTGCCCGAGGAGATAAGTGTAAATTATCCGGCATCCATTCCAATCGGAAACAATTCGGTTGAATTTACAATCACCCATCCATCAACCGGACAACCTGTTTCCAACGCACTGATATGCGTAACAGATGACACTTATTTCGCAACAGGAACTACAAATGAATCGGGCGTAGGACATGTTGATGTATTTGCTCAGGAGCCGAAAATCTTTACAGTTACAGTTCGTGGTGGCACAGTAATTCCTTTCCAGGGAGAATTAATTGCTGTTCAGCCTACAGGAGCATACGTTATCGAGAATTCTTATGAAATTAATGATGCTATCGGTGGTAATAACAACGGCCTTTTGGATTATGGCGAAACCAATTTATTAAGTCTTACTGTTAAAAATGTTGGCATGGGTCAGGCTGAGAATGTTGATGTTACTATCAGCACAACCAACACATATATAACCATAACCGACAGTACTGCAAATTATGGAAATATTGCACCCGGAACCACTGCAGTTGTAACCAATGGATTTGCTTATTCTGTGGCCAATAATATCCCCGATCAGGAGGAAGTGACTTTTAAAGTAAATGCAACCAATGGTACAGATTCCTGGAACAGCAATTTTTCAATCGTTGCGCATGCCCCCGTATTGGAATATGTTGATCATATCATTGCGGATCCGACCGGAAATAACAATGGCAAGTTGGATCCGGGAGAAACCGTGAATATAATCATAGAAATTGAAAATTCAGGTTCATCAGAAGCCTTCAACATCCTTGGCTTATTAACAATACAGGATCCGTTTGTAACGGTAAATACAGCACAAATAAGTTTTGGTGATATTGCCGGCGGCGAACAAGCAGATGCTATTTTTAGTGTGACCGCAGACATCAATACACCCGCAGGACACCTTGCACATTTTAATTTATCACTTGATGCTGATTTGGGAATAAGTGGAACCGGAGAACTGGATGTTATCGTTGGACAGGTTCCGGTACTTATTTTAAATTTGGATGAAAATGGAAACTCTGCACCGGCAATGGAAGAAGCATTAAACACTATGGATATTTCTTATGAATCGCTTGTCACCTTCCCCGAAAACCTTAATTTGTACTCGACAATTTTTGTATGTCTTGGCATCTTTCCGAATAACCACGTGCTGTCAAATGCAGAAGGACAGACTCTTGCAAATTATATTAATAATGGGGGATCAATATATATGGAAGGTGGAGATACATGGTATTTTGATCAGGGCACACCCGTTCATGCAATGTTTAATATCAATGCTACTGCCGACGGGAATGGTGACATGGGGACTGTTGTCGGGAATGCCGGTACCTTTACCGAAGGAATGTCGTTTGCCTACAATGGCGACAACGATTGGATGGATCATATTGAAGCCATTGAGCCCGCTATTAAAATTTTTGATAATCAGTCACCTTTATATGGTACAGGAGTAGCTTATGATGACGGGGACTATAAAACAATTGGCACTTCACATGAGTTTGGGGGCTTGCAGAATTCTTCATCACCCTCGACGAAAGAGGAACTGATGTCGGCATATCTTATTTTTTTAGGAGTTACCCAAACACTCCAGGCCTATTTCTCATCAAGCACTACCAATCCTTGTGTTGAGGATACCATCGAATTTTATGATATGTCAGTTGGAGGCCCAACAAGTTGGGAATGGGAATTTGAAGGTGGTTCGCCTGCCACATCGTCATCTCAGAATCCAATGGTGTCTTACTTTTATCCGGGAATTTTTGATGTAACGCTCACTGTTTATCATGGAACTACAAGCAGTACTTTCACAATTGAAGACCATATTACAGTTAATGCTGTGCCTTATGCTCCATCTAATCCCACCGGCCCAACTATGGTATGTGCATACGAAGAAAATACAACTTACCATACAACCGGAATAACAGGAATATCTGAATATATTTGGAATCTTCAACCTTCTGAAGCTGGCAGTGTAATTGGTACCGGATTAGAATCTACAATATTATGGGAAAATGAATTTATGGGTGATGCATCCTTAAAAGTTGCTGCTGTTAACGATTGCGGAACCGGTGATTTTTCTGATTCAATTAATATAACCCGCTATTTACCAGAAGTAACCCTCCTGCCTTTTGAATGGGCTTGTGCTAATTGGCCAGCTTTTGAGTTAACCGGCGGTATGCCTGAGGGTGGTGTATATTCAGGCCCAGGGGTTGAAAACGGCTGGTTTGATCCCGCCGCTGCGGGTTTAGGAACACACAAAATTACTTATACCTATACCGACCCGGATGACTGTGAGAATTTTGCTGAAGACTCAATATTTGTTGACCCGTGTGCAGGAATAAATGAATTTGCATATTACGATGAAATAATAATCTTCCCTAATCCCGGAAAGGGTGATTTTACGCTTGTGGTGAACAAGTATGTTGAAACAATTGACCTTGAGATGTTTAATAGCCTCAACGAAAGGGTTTTTGTTGCTGATAAAATACACTCATCAAGGAAAATTGGATATCATCTTGATTTTAGTTTCTTACCACAGGGGATATATTATTTGCATGTATCGGGAAAAAGTATGGACCTGTTTGAGAAGATAATTATCCTAAAGTAAATATTTTATCTCTGTGTCAGGAGTTCTGATTTTAATGTTTTTTCATCGGTATCTTCTGCGAGCAGAAACAACAATAGGTGCTCCGCATTAGGTAATTTAGGCAAGATACTTTCCTTCTTTTTATTAATTTCTTCCATTTTTCTTAAGATTTTATCCAACATTTTTATCGCTTTTGTTGTTTGTGGGCCTTTATTGAGCATAACACATTCGGAACGTTGCGCCATAGCAGCATCCGTGATCTCAGCCCGTGAGGGTATCCCCTTTTTTGACATCTCATCCAACACCTGAGTGGCCCAAATATCAGGAATATGCGCTGCTTCACACACACGGAGGATTTCTTCCTGCAAAATTGCCATATTGTTCCAACCGGCTTCAACAGCCAGGTCACCACGGGCAATCATCACCCCCAAAGGTTTTACCTGCATTGCCTCAAGTAAAATTGTTGGCAGATTCCGGAAACCTTTCCGGGTTTCGATTTTTAAAATAAGGCCAGGTTGTATCCCGAAATTTTCAAAATGATGCAAAATCTCCTTCACATCATTTACATCATTTACAAATGAAACATTTACTACTTCGGCGTTATCAACAACAAAAGCCAGGTCACTGATGTCTTTGGTAGTCAGACCTGAACACCGAAGGTCAGTTGCCGGCAAATTAATCCCTTTTTCTCCCTTTAATTTGCTCCCCGATTGCTTCGCTCCAACAATCTTCACCAACAATTCATCTGTATCTACTTTTTCAAGGATACCCTCAATTTTTCCATCGTCAAATAAAATGGGTTCGCCAGGTTTAACATCATTAAATACTTCAGGCACAGCACAAGAAATATGTGGGTATTTAAGCAAACTGCCATCGGCTGCAAACACAGCATTTTCGCCTGCATCCTGTTTTTTATGCACGATAAGGTAATCACCAGGTTTCAGGGTTATCCACTGTTCAATGGGCAATAATTCACCAACTGAAACAAAAGACACATCAGATTTTCCTGCTTTTTTAAGGTTCATTTGTGTACCAGTGGTGATATAAACAGAGTCGTAACACAATGCCCAACGACCTTTTCCCTGCTTTTTTGTAATTTCAAAAACACTGTTTTTCCCCCTCGAATCCTCAATTTCAACCAAATCGCCACGTTTAACATTTGCCAGCCATTCTTCTGTGACAGGAACTACCGAAACTGAATCTTCAGGAATTTTACTCCCCGGAGGCATAAACCAGATACGGGCTGGTTTGATGACATTGCCCAGTTCATCCCGGTCAGGTTTTATGTGCAACACTTTTGGACCAGGCTCTATTACACCGGTACGCAACTTCGGGCCAGCCAGATCCATCGTGATAATGCAATTCCTGTTAAACTTTTGAGCAACCTCTCTGATATTTTCGATCATCAATTTCCATTTTTCAGGATTATCATGTGCACAGTTTATTCTGACACAATTCATCCCTGCTGCAAAAAATTTTCTGATTAATTTTTTGTTGTCAGCTATCTCCGACGGCATCGTTACCATGATACGGGTTCTTCTTTTTTTCGTTTTCTTCCCAAAAAGCTGTTGAGTATGCTTAATCAGTAATTTTCGGCCCTTCTTTACGGAAATTATTTTACGCTCCTTTAAAGGCTTAATTTCGCCAATCAATCGTTGAAGAATTGTTTTTGTTAATAACAAACTCCACATTACATGTGGCTCGATATGATCGAAAGGCATAAGGCCAAAATCAATCATCTTTTCCTGCAATTGTGAAATGTCATGTTTTCGCAACGCTAAATAATGAACCAGGTTGAGGGCGCTTTTCCGATAATCAGGATGTACCTTTTCAATCCGCTTCTTGTGAATGATTTCAAATTCGTGGGCTGTGTCAATAATACAATCGATATTTTCAATTAGTTCACGGATTTCACTCTCAACTATTTTCATCATTGATCAGGTTTAGAATGACAAAATTAGCAAACATTTTTTGGGGGTTTTAAATAGTTTTATAATTTTGCAACCCACTAAAAATTGGTGATTACTAGCGGCGAGATAGCTCAGTTGGTTAGAGCGTCGGATTCATAACCCGGAGGTCACGAGTTCAATTCTCGTTCTCGCTACAACAAAGGCTGGCTCAAATGCTGGCCTTTTTTTATCCCGTATTTCCGCTTTAGGAATTTTCATGTCTCTTTTTTGCAAGATTACCGAGCAAACGCAACATCAACGGCGGGTCGTCCTGATCTGGATACTTTTCATAAAGTTTCATTGCCTCATCAGGTTTCGACAACATTAGCAATGCCCATATCCGGCAAGTGAAAAAATATTCGCTTTCAGAAAAAGACAAGGAGAACTCATCAAACGAAGATTTTTCAGTCATTTCAATTATTTCCGTAAAATTTTTATTTCCAACGGCTTTGTAAAACTGAGCCTGCTGCCTGATTTTTTCAGGAAGAGTTTTAAATCCATCCGAATTTCGAATTACATCCCATATAATATCGAGCTTTTCAGATTTTAAGAATGGTATTACAGATTTAGCGAATAACGGTAAAAAAGGTGTCCAGGATAAAGGAAAATTTAATGAATCTGCACTATTTTCAATTTGCCTGATTGTTGTGACAAGTAAAGTAGTTTCATCCTTCAGGTTCCTGTAAATCGGATTTTTGCCTTTGTGCAGAGATTCAAAAACCTTAAAAATATCTTCAGCGTCTCTGAATTTTTCAGCATGCTGGTAAGATGCATTCATTGCGACATCCGAACCTTGTGGTAAATGATTTTTCATTAAAGAAGGTAAAATTGGAGCAGGAAAATTTAACAATTGAATGAGGTTTGATGCAGAAAACTGCATGAAGCCAGCTTTAGTTGCCTGATATTCTAATTTTGGATAATAATCGGAAGTTGCTGAAACCGGATAAGAAAAGAAAAAAGGATCGAGAATATCTTTGTCACCCACAAGCCTGATTTCAAAATCATGACTGCTCTCAATCCCAATTCTCGCTAATTCATGCCGCAATTCAACATTTTCAAATATTTCGGTGTATTGGGTAATTAATTTCCCTGATTTTTTTGCGACTATGGCAAGGTCGCCGTCGTCCATAAAAAAAACCTGATAGTCCTGAAAATGGGGTGAAAAGGATTTAATAATAGAAGCGATAAGAGGTACAGTCATTTCATAAGTATGAATCCATTGAACAAATATTCCGTCTAACGTAAGATTTCTATTAATCAAATCGTAAAATTCACCGCTGAATAAACTCCCAATCCCACTAACCCATGGATTTGAAGGCTCCGAAATTATCAGATCATATTTTTTCGGGCTTGATGAAAAATAGGTTCTTGCATCATTAATGTGCAGTTTGAATCGTGAGTCGATAAAAATATTGTTAACATAATCCTTAAAGAAATGAGCAGCTTCGTAAACCACAGGTTCAATTTCGACCACATCAAGCTCCTTGATGTTAAAATTTGTAAGGGCTGTATGCGCAGTTTTTCCACACCCCAGGCCAATTATTCCAACACTTTGAGGACGATAATTAAAGGAGAAAGGCAAAGCTGCCAATAGCACCTGGGTTGTTTCATCACCAGTGATCTGCCTGTAAATATTTACGCTTGCATCAGGTTTGCCATTGGTAGTTAAAACAATATTTCCTTTTTGCGTTTGAAAAACCGAGATAGTAGCCGTCTTACCGTCCTTTTCAAATAAAATTTCTTTAGTATTCGCAATTTGCCCATAACGAAAAACTCCTGATGCCATTTTTTGCGAATCGGGATTCAGAAAAAGAATTGCTGAGATCAGGAAAACTAAAAATCCAGCTATCGAAGGAATTATCCATCTTGATAGTGCTACTTTTTTTTGCAGAAAGTAAAAAATCAATCCTGTAAGAACATCCAAACTACCACCAATTATCAACAAATATTTTAGTCCGAAAAAAGGTAACAAGACATGGGTTGCAGCCAATACCCCAACAATTCCTCCTGCAGTATCAATTGCATAAATTTTCCCGACAACATCCTGCTTAAAATCAATTCGTTGCATAATTGAAACTAACATTGGCAGCGACATTCCGGCGAAAATAGTGGCTGGTAACATCACGAGAATGGCTATGAAATGGCTCCCTGTCAGAAACAGCAAAAAACCATTTTCATTCCTCTGAAGTGACTCCATTAACCAGGCCATCAGGTCAAAAACAAAGTTATAGCCTGAAATAGACATTACAGCAAACACACCCATTAAAATTTGGATAATTGCAAACAAGGTAAGAACATTGTTAATCCTATTAATTCTGGTTTTTATCCAAAACGACCCCAGAGCAATTCCAAGGATAAATGCGCTCAGCATCAGCTCAAAAGCGTATGCACTGCTTCCAAGCGCCATACTTAACATCCTTATCCAGCCGATTTCATAAACAAAGGAAGTTGCCCCGGTTAAAAGAGCTGCAAAGAGGATAAAATTTCTAAATGCTTTATTTTGTAATCTTACTTCGGGAAGGAAGTCCTTACTAGGTAATTCCAACCTTGTAAAACCACAGCCAATTATTGTCTGAGGATTTTTAAAAAACCAGGTGCCAAATAATGAAAATAATGCAATCAGAATATTTGAAAGCCCGGAAATCAACATTGAGCCAGGCAAGCCAAACTTTTCGGTAAGATAAAAACCACTTATCAGAACCCCAATGGAAGCACCCATGGAGTTGATAAAATAGAGGTGTGGAACAATTTTTATTTTCTTCTCAGAAAAAAAACGTACAAATGCTTCGGCCATCACAGGAAAAGTCGAACCAAGTAGCACAGTTTGAGGTAAAGTGAGCAGGATTGCAAAAAGCCATTTTATGAAATCTACCCATGTTTTTTGATACGAGGGATACAAATTTTCAAAAAGGAAATGGTTTAACTGATCAAATAGTGGGTGAAAAACAATGGCCAAAATCCCAATACCGAATTCAATTATGGCATAAAGCAGGAAAAGGTTTTTTACTTTTTTAAGAATTTTACCACCAAACCAGGCACCAGTTGCCAGACCAAACAAAAAAAGCACAAGAATAAATGATTGCGCAAAAGCAGCATGTCCGGTTAATAATTTCAGGTACTGCGTCCAGACAGATTCATAAACCAGGCCCGTCATTCCTGAAATGAAAAATAAAACAGAAAAAAGCAGGTATTTTAATTGAGAAGATTTCAAGGATGTGCCAATTAATCGTGAAACCTCCAAGAAAGGCCAAACTTTATGGCAAAATCCTGTAACGGGTAATGCGGTACCTGATAAAAATTATGCTGGCCAAAAGCTTCAAGAACATTTTGAGCTTTCAGGAAAAACCGGGTTCGTTTTACATTAAAATCGATGAAAACATTTACATGGAAATTATTTCCAACCTTCTTTTCATTTTGCAAATAAAAACTTCTGATGGCAGGCATGTAAGAATTTGCATAATATTCCGAAAAATAATTTATGTCTGCACCAGCCCTTGTGGTCAACGCACCTTTAATGATGTTGAAATTCAAAGCTGCCGAAAAATATGCCATAAACTCTGGTAACCGCAACACATCGTCATCTGAAACATTTTGATAAACAAACGTTCCATCGAGGTCGAGTTTACCAAATCTTTGGTTTTTAGAAAAATATGCTTTAAATACTTCAAGCGATTGGTTGTATTGTGCCGGCAAAGTATCAAATCCAACGTAAACATAATCGGTCACCTTAAAAATATCAGCACCCAACTTCATCCCTTTTTGGATAATGTAGGCAGAAATTTTATTCGTCTGAATTTTACTAAAATCATTTTCCCACCAAAAATGGTTTGAATAATAATTTTTATAAAAATAGGGTACTTCGTGATTACTTATCTGAATTTCAAAATTGAAGGATGTTTTGTAGGGCTTCTTCCTTAAAATTGAAATAGAAGCCAATCCTGAAATATCAAAATCGCCC
>Ga0172370_10007082_pt1 | contig 13843 bp, 9 predicted proteins | sample LakKiv5m_FD_114538 | JGI IMG/M metagenome (GOLD analysis project Ga0172370, IMG submission 114538) | Freshwater microbial communities from Kabuno Bay, South-Kivu, Congo - kab_022012_11.5m | ecosystem: Environmental > Aquatic > Freshwater > Lake | place: Democratic Republic of the Congo...
CCAACATTTCTCATCGATTCATTTCATGATGTGATGGCTTGTCTGGCATGATGGCCGCCTGTCGGACTTTGTCAGGAAACACGGACATTATTCACCCGGAATACACTCTTTCTCTTCGTCATTGCGATCCCGACAAGTCGTGAGAAGCAATCCATACGTGAATTCAGCAAGATGGATTGCCACGTTCCACCACGTCCAGACAGATCGGGACTCGTGACTGAAGGCTGAATATCGCAATGAAGGGAGAAAATATGACATAGTCCGACAGGTTGTTAGTCGGGATTACAATGCTGACAAGGTGGAGCGGATTCCGTTAGAACCAAGTGTTTGTTTCCTGTATGTCTGTCAGGATGCTCTGGGCTTTATGCGGCATTTTGCGTTTATTGGGCAGCGATTCAGGCTTTTTCATGTGCTGGTTTAACGATAACCGAGTCCGTAATGCAGCGATCGTCGGCAGATAGTGTGGTGGTGCTTGATTTCGAAACGACAGGCCTCTCGCCTGAGCATGGTGATCGTGCTATCGAGATCGGCGCTGTGCTTGTCGAGCACGGAGAGATTGTCGATCGCTTTCAGCGGCTTATGAATCCCGGTTTCCGTATCAGTCGGTTTATCGAGGGGTATACCGGTATTACCAATGAGATGCTCAAAGGCCAGGCCGGTTGTGAAGAGGTGATGGCTCAGTTTTCAGAGTTTATCGCCGGTCATAATATCGTTGCACACAATGCGGCATTTGACAAGCGTTTTCTGGATTTCGAGCTGAAACGGGCGAGCTGTACCTATGAAGGCGCCTGTTGCTGCTCGTTGCTTCTGTCGAGAAGAATTTATCAGGATTCCCCCAACCACAAGCTGCAGACACTGGTTTCTCATGCAGGTATCACGCAGACCGGAAGGTTTCACCGTGCGCTCGCAGATGCCGAGATGACTGCGCAGCTCTGGGTATCGATGATTGACAGAATTCGTCAGCACTATGGCATATCGATAATATTCTTTGACCAGCTGAGTGAGCTCTCGAAAATCGACAGACTCTATGCCCACCGCTATCTTACCGCCCTTGCAGGAGAAGTCCCGAAATAAGTGGGATTTGCTGAATGCCGCGAAACCGCAAGCCATCCTGCTGTCACTTCTATTGATTCCGAAACCAGATTTCTGTTTTAGTTCCGACAAGTCGGGAACCTGGTTTTTTCGTTTCTTCCTTCCGTCAGCTTCAGGAAAGACAGGCATGATTTTCCGCACACGTTTTTTCTTTGACAGAAAGTCGAGAACGAAATCGCAGCGTTTAGCAACCGGAAGTTTCGGAACTTCGACAAGCCTGTAGCCGAGGAATTCGTAAACCTTGCGAATGGCGTGGTATAAAGCTTCTGCTTCGCAGATGGTTTGTGGACGTTCGCTGTCGTTGACGTAGATTTCGGGCCACGGCGGGAGGATGAACACCGTGCGGTCGTAGTGGCATTCGTCGTGAGCCTGGAAGTAGTCTTCTGGAATTTCAAAGCCACTCTGGAGGAGGTAGCCAAAAATATCGGGCAGTCCGCGGTCAAAAAAACAGCGTTCACCGCGCTGTTCGGCATGGTGGTGCTGGCGGAGCATTTCAGCGATGGCAAGACGGGCGAAGGCTTTGATATTGTTCCAGGGCATGACGCCATCAGGTCTTAGGGATTCACGGCGGATCAGCTCGCGTGAGACTTCAGGATAGCAGCAACAGCCGCGTTCTTCGAGCATGGCGATGAGGGTACTCTTGCCGCTTCCCGGACCGCCAGTGATGATGTGGAGGCTGGTCGTTATTATTTTGGTCTCAATCATTCCTGCTTCAGTTCCCGGAACCAGTAGGCGAGATAGTTGAGTTCTGAGCAGTGGCTGGCATTTTTTCGCATCTGATATTGCCAATTCGTATAAAAGAAGGCGGGATAAGGGGTTAATGTGTTATTGCAGAACTTCACAGGGCGCAAGATTCTCAGATATTTGTGCTTTTCAAGGCATAGTTGTTACACCAGATCGGCGCAAAATATCAGATTCTGCAGAAAAAGCATTCATAACGGTCACTTTTTCTGGATTACGTTATGATTTCAATACTTTCAGCGATTTATGTCGCCTGGTTAGAATGATGATAGCGCAACCAATTCCGAACATTACTTTTTCACCTGGGTTAGAGAGACTAATGCGCTGCATAATGTCAATATTTACGTCATTATATGCCGGCATGATGTGATTTTCCCTTTCCAAACTGACAAAAACAACATCGGTGCCCGGCCAATGCTTCTGATTTGCAATAAGTAATGAAGTACTTGTATCAGCAGGAGCGGTTATACTGGAATTGCGATCGATTGATATCGTCGTAATATTGCTTTTACTGCCAGGCGACGGGTTGGTGATGGCTTCCGGGAGTGTTGAAATGTGGTTCAAAATCTTGTTATCGACGCTGATAACGGCTGATTCTGTTATGGTGATTGTTTCAGAGCCACCGTTATGCATGATGGTGATGGATGCTGGTTTTGTATAAGCCTGGGTGGCGTAAATAAGTATGAGTACAACAGGAAGAAAAAGTATTCTCTTCATGATTGTGTGAAACGATTATGAATAATTCTCAGAGGCACAGAAAATCAAGGTTATAGTGTTTTCCGCCTGTGAAAAGGTGTTTATCCGGATTTATTAAAATTATAATACAGCACGTTAACGGTAACCATAAGGCACCGTAACGTGTTGTAAAAAATCAGATTGCAGGCATTGTAAATGGTTGCTGTCATAGCATGGATGAAGAGATATATGAAACAGAGCCGTTGATTTATCCAAATCGGCATCAGAAAAGGAATCGGTTTAAATGTGAAAACACAAAAACCGATTCGGGCTGTATCTGCATAATCAACCGATGTTTATCACAATAAGGCACAATACCCGGCCAGTTTTGCTTTAACTTTTGCGGGTGGAACTCGATGTCGATACACGTCATATCAGGGCCGATTGCGAAAACAACCGGAATCACCTCTTTTGGTCTTGACGAGAAACTCATGTCATGTCAACTCTAAAACGTCACATATCCATCGTCTTTGCGAGGAGCGCATTATAATCCCGAAAAGTCGGGATGTGGCAATCCATCCTGCTGAATTCACGACTGGATCGCGATGACGAATTTCCATGATTCGAGGAACAGACCGAAATGCTAAAAAAACTCTGTTCTAATAAAATCATCCGGCAGTTTTTTTTGCACACCACAAGTCCTGTTTGCGGGTATGCGATTGATAGCTGATCTTGTATTTATCGATAAATGACGAAAGCATCTGGCCTTTTCGCGCATACTTTATCATGATTTTCACATTGTGTTTTCCTGATTCTCTATAAGTGTATGTTCGAATTTCACCGGTTATAAACTCAATACGAATCCAGTCTTTTCCATAGTCGTAAGAATATACACTTGCAAGCGGATGATTGCTTTTATAGATCATTGTTCTGATATTCAGATGAGGCTGTAATCGGAATATTTGAGTGAAAGAAGTGTAATGGTTAAAAGCATACGCCCTTCTGATAGCTACTATTTCTGTTCTTGTATCACATGTGCACAATGATTCAGGAAGTTATTCCGGTCACTAAATCAAAGAGTCTTCACCTTTTCGATTACAGTGTGGTGCATGTGCAGAGCCCATACTCATAGCACCAAACATAATAAACGCAAGGAACGACTGTTGTTTATGAGACCCGACCTTTATTCTGTATGCATTGTCATAATATGAGCCTGGTTTTTGTGAACCGGATAGAAATAAATCCTACAAATATCCTCAAAAAGAAGGAGAATTGCAAGAAAAATTTATAATATTTGAGTTTTGTTATGATGTAATACGCAATAAACACTTAATTAGGTTGTTGGAAAAATAGAAATAGTAGAAAATGTGATTAATATTGTCTGAGTATCCAGTCAGCTGAAGGCTGTGATCAGGCAGAACGGAAGGAGATGACGATCTTTGCCCATAAGAGCTGTATCGGCGCCGTACCGTGAAAATGGCTTTGAATGTACAGGCATTTGATTGAAATAAAAGTATTTGGCAGGAATTCCGAGCTTTCTGTTATTCTGAGAGAGATGACTTGCTGGTGATGTGTTGTCGCTTTGTGAAGCGCTTTCATGGACACGGCTATCCGTCATTCAGGAAACAGCTCAATATCTTTTCGTTACATTTTTTCCGACCTGAAATAATGAGTGCCTATAAAACTGATTCCTCTGACGTGGGTGATGTTTTTTTTACTTTAAGATTTGATCATATTCAGTATTTCCTGAAAAAAATGTAATTTGATGCGATGATAATTACAGGAATTACGGAATTAGTTAAGAGATAAAAGTGAAAAATCCGTATCGTTCCTGTTTATTCATGCATGAAAACTTATTTTTCCTGATGCTTCAGACAAAAAAATACAACAGGCAGGCCGCAGAAAGCGAACATCCGACGCTTTTCGCTTTGGTCGAATCCTTGCAGGAACCCGCTTGTATCGTAAAGCCTGATGGCCAGGTGCTTGTCATCAATTCGCTTTTTGCCTTACGGTTTGGAAAAACGACGGAAGAATGCCATGCAACAAACATCTATGATCTTGTTGAGAAAGATGTGTTGTTGAGACAGTTTGCGGGCACGCTGAAGGAAACGTCCGCAGCTTCATGCGAGAATGGCAAGAGCATGATGTTTGAGGATCGGGATGGCGGCTGGAATGTGACTGTCAACCCTGTTCGTGCCGCTTCAGGAAGGATAGCGAGTCTGTTTGTTACGCTTCGAGGGATTCCGGAGCAAAGAATGGCGGGAAAAAAGCCGCATGTCTGGCAGGATTTCCAGAATGAATTATTCGAAGCTCTGCCATGTTCAGCGATCATTTTCGATGCTGATCTGCAAGTGGTTGCATGGAACCGGTATGCGAACGATGTACTGTTTCACGACGGAAACGGCTGTCATTTCTGCGAACCGTCGGAGTTTTTCAGACGGGAAGAGATGCATTCCCTGAAGCAATCTTGCGTCATGGCACAGAAATCCGGCCAGGCGCAGTTCTGTGAAATAGCGGTAAGCGCAAAAGGCGGATCGGATAGAACATGGTTGATGACAAGCTCGCAACGCATCGAGGTCGAAGGCGAACCATGTGTCATTCTGGTCGCCCTCGATATAACCCGACGCAAAGTGCTCGAAGAGGAATTGAGGAAAAGCAAAGCGATTATGGGCCAGGCGCTCAAGGTTTTGCGTGCGGGTGTATGGGAAAAGGATATAAAAAATAATACTCTCTTCTGGTCTGATACCATGTGGGAGCTTTTCGGGCTTGATGCTGGCCGGGAAAGGCTTTCATTCGAACTCTGGAAGAAAGTGCTTCATACGGATGACCGGAAAGTCATCGAAATATCTGAACTGGCCATAAAGGCCGGAACAGAGATGAACACCGAGTTCCGGATATGCCTTCCCGACGGTTCGATCCGGTGGTTCACGTCGAGAGGAATGCCGGAACGGAACGGGCGCGATTGTGTAGGCCGGTATATCGGCGCAATTATCGACATTACCGAACGCAAGCTTCTGGAAAAGGAACTGGTCGAAAGTAAAGTCCGTTATCGTTATGCTCTCGATGCGGCTCAGGCCGGCATCTGGGAGTGGAATGTCCGGACTGATGAGATGAGCTGGTCCGAGCAGGTCTGGAAGCTTTACGGGATGACTCCCGGCAGCCAGTCACCTACCCATCAGTTATGCTTCGATACCGTCCATGCCGAAGATCGGCAGATGGTATCTCAACGCATTAAAGAGGGGGTCGGAAACCTCGAAGCTGTTGCCGTCGAATACCGGGCGATACATCCCGATGGCTCCGTTCATTGGCTTACCTCTCGCGGTATGCCGATTTTTGACATCGACGGCAAGCTTGCCCGCTATATTGGCACCATTATCGATATCACCAAACGCAAACAGATCGAGCTTGAACTGCTCGAAAACAAAAAACGTCTCGGTTATGCGCTTGAAGCGGCGCGAGCAGGCGTCTGGGAGTGGAATACTGAAACCGGAGAAAATATCTGGTCCGATGAAATCTGGTCACTGTACGGATTGTCACGAGAGCCTGGTCTGGTGCCCTCTTTTGATCTCTGGGTTGATTCCGTTCATCCCGAAGATCGTGAAATGGCTATATGGGTTACCACGGCAGCAAGCCGGCAGCAGATGGAGCTGAATGTTGAATACCGGACGATTCATCAGGACGGTTCGGTTCACTGGCTCATGGTGCGTGGCAAACCGAAACTGGATAAGGAGGGAAAAGCCACAGGCTATATCGGAACGGCCATAGATATTACTGAACGCAAAATCGTGGAAATCAAGCTCCGAGAAAGCAAGTTCAGGTTCAATTTTGCGCTTGAGGCTACCGGTGCAGGGATATGGGAGTGGGATGTCAGAGCCGACAGACTTTTCTGGTCCGATCAGATATGGAAGCTCTACGGCCTTCAACCACAGGGCAACATTTCATCGCGCAAACTCTGGTCAACCAACATCCATACTGAAGATCACGATACGGCGTTTCAGGCCATCATGTCCGCGTCAGAAAGGCAGGAGGATTTTACCGTCGAGTACCGTGTCTGTCACAATGACGGTGCTGTTCGCTGGCTGATGTGCCGGGGGGTCCCGTTGCCGTCTCCGGATGTACATGCCATAAGATATCTCGGAATGGTGATGGATATCACTGAACGCAGGCGAGCTGAAGAAGAGCGGAAAAAAAGCCAGGAGCAGCTCAATCTGGTAATCGAAAAAGGCAAAATCGGCGTCATGACGGTCGACCTCAAAACGTCATGGGTGCAACGAACCCATCAGTATGCCCGTATTTTCGGTTATGACTCTCTTGTTGGCGACTGGTCTCTTTCAGCTTTTCTTGAACATATCGTTACTGAAGAGCGACAGACGATCCGGCAGACAATCGAGCGTTGTTTCGAAACGCATGAAAGCTATTCGTTCGAGTGCCGGATACACACGGCAGATAACCTTTTGCGATGGATATGGGTTTTCGGCACCTTCAGTTTTGACAGCAGCAACGGCACCCCGTACCTCCTGAACATTGTACAGGACATCACCGACAGGAAACAGGCGGAGCTGTTTCTCAAGGAAAGCGAGCAGAAATTCAGGAACATTTTCGAACTTTCGCCGGTAGCTATCGGAATCGTTGAAGTCAAGGATGACCGGTTGTTCGATGTCAATGCGGCTTTTACCGGATTGCTTGGTTTTTCGCGTGAAACGGTGATCGGTAAAAAATTCAGTGAACTCGAGTTGTTCCTCCACCAGCATGATCATGATGTTATCATGCATGATCTTCAAAAACATGGCCGGGTTTCAAACCGTCAGCTCGCGTTGAAAAACCGCTCCGGTAAAATGATCACGGTGCTGTTTTCAGCAGAAAGGATCATCATTGCCGGTCAGAATGGCATTCTGATGATGATGAGTGATATTACTGTGCAGGAACTCCAGCAGGCAAGCATCAATCAGCTTGAAAAAGCTGTGGCCGATCGAACCGAACGTTTACGGGAAGAGGTGAAACGATTGCACCTTTTCCTCAGCATGATTTCGCATGAATATCGTACACCGCTGGCGATCATCCGGGGAAATCTCGATCTTATCGATCTCAAATCCAGGGCTGGCGACTATGTGCACCATCGCGAAATGAGCAAAATCAAACAGGCCATCGAGCGGTTGGTCGAGGTGATGGAAGTTTCCATTCAGGACAGCCGTATTCAGGAGTCGCCGGATCAGCTGATCGTCACGAACTTCCTGGCCGAACCGGCTATTCTGTCGCAGGTGGAAGCGTTTCAGTCCATGTGGCCGGAACGAACGGTCGACTATTCTGGCCCGATAAACCGATCTGAAATCATCGGTGAACCTGGGCAGTTTAAAATGGCTATCTTCAATCTGCTTGACAATGCCAGAAAGTACTCCCCTCCGGATTCGCCGATCAAACTGGAGTGTCATAATGAAAACGGTGAGGTGGTAATAACCATCCGGAACGAGGGAAAAAGCATTTCCGGCGATGAATGCAGCGGGTTGTTTGAAAAGTACCGGCGCGGCAGCAATGCGGCAAATACCGGTGGAGCGGGTATCGGTTTGTGGCTTGTCAGGGATATTATAGAACATCATCATGGCAAGGTCACCCTTTCAGGAACCGATACCGGAGTCGAAGCGGTCATCAGTTTACCTCTGGCCGGACAAAAAGTCTGAATCAGTTATTGTATCCATTTACTTATAACCGATTATTCATGGCGCATCTTCCGAACATTATCGTTGTAGAGGACGACAGCGATTTCCGGGAAAGCCTGGTCGAGTACCTCTCTCTGGCCGGGCTTTCAGTTACCGGAGTATCATCCGCTCTGGAATTTTACAACACCATAACCAGGCATCAATATCAGATCGCTGTGCTGGATATCGGCTTGCCGGATCAGAACGGCCTCGTGCTGGCAGAGTTCATCCGTAATAATTCCGATATGCGCATCATGATGCTCACTGCCCAGGCCTCTCTCGACAGTAAAATTACGGCTTATCGCTCCGGTGCCGACATCTATCTGGTCAAGCCGATCGATCTGGCGGAACTTGCCGCATCGATTCACAGTCTTCTTGGCAGGATCAGTAGCGCGGAGGAGCTGTCTGAGCCCGAACGACCAGCTAAAGCTCTGACTGTATCAATGGAGGTCGAACAATGCTGGACGTTGTCGCGACATGAATGCAGTCTGCTCTCTCCTCAGGAAAGCAAGGTTTCGCTGACCTCGAAAGAGTTTGATTTTCTGGAAAAACTGGCAGCATCACCACATGAAGTGGTCGAACGTCAGGATTTGCTGAAAACCCTTGCCTATGATAACGATGAGCTTGGCAACAAAGCGCTCGATGCCCTTATTCACCGGTTACGGCGGAAAAAAGATGATCTCGATATAAGGATTCCGTTAAAAACCATGCATGGAGTAGGATACTCCTTTGCCGCGACTATCGTGATTGTCTGAAGGGCACTTCTGGCACCGATTCAAGATCAATTCGCATAACCTGAAAAACAGGCAAAGAACACTGCTCTTCCCGGTGAATCAGAAACTCAACAAGGCGCCTGTCGGACTTACAGGAAACAGACCCCTTATTAGCCGGAAAGTCACAGCACCCTTTTCCATGACGGCAGAAAATGTGACAAAGTCAGACAGGCTGCCAGTATTGAGACGGTCATCTGATCAGACTGACCCCGATCGGGGTCGGATTGAACATCCAACGCCTTCTTTGATCCTCAGAGCAATGACAATCTTTTCGGCGTGGCAGCGTTACTGAAGAGGCTCGCCGGTAATGACCTCCTTGATTGCCTGGGCAAGGCGGGCAAGCCGGACCGGTTTTTTCACCACTTTTCTGAGCCCGTAACGGCACAGCGAAGAGGCATTTTCTATATCCTTGCCATAACCGGTCATCAGAATCAACGGAATCCGCGGGTTCAGTTCGTGGATATTTCGAGCCAGTTCGATCCCTGTCATTTTGGGCATGGCAAGGTCGGTGATCACCAGGTCGAAAGCTTCCGGATTCTTACGGAATTCGGCAAGCGCCTCGACAGGTGAATTCATCGCCTTGAGATTGAATCCGAGATGTTCCATCATCACGTGTATAACCTGTATGGCTGCCAGCTCGTCATCAACAAACAGCACCCTCGTGCCGGGCAGTTTTTCAGCAGGCATGTTATCGCTGTCCTGAAATGGCGAATCTTCATTGGTCACGGGAAGGTAAATCCTGAAGGTGCTGCCTTTTCCGGGAGTGCTCTCGATGGTTATATCACCATCAATGCTGGTGATGATGCCGTGCACCACTGACAGCCCGAGTCCTGTACCCCTGTTGACGGGTTTGGTTGTGAAGAATGGTTCGAAAATCTTTTCCATCGTTTTCTCGTCCATGCCATGACCGGTATCACTGACGCTGAGCTGAATATAGCGTGCTGCCTTCAGGCTCGGGTGTCTTGAGCTGAAAAGGGTGTCCGGCATGACCTCACGAAGATCGATGGTTATTTCACCTCCCGATTCCGAAATGGCATGGAATGCATTGGTGCAGAGGTTCATAATGACCTGATGAATCTGTGAGGGATCGGCATGCACGTTGCCGCATTTCTCGTATACGGTATTTATGGAGATGAACGACGGGATCGTGGGGCGCAACAGCTTCATTGCCTCCTCGATGACATCCTGTATCCTGAGCGTGACAGGAGAGGTTTCTTCTGCACGACTGTAGGTCAGGATTTGCGAAACCAGATTCTGAGCCCGTTCAGCTGCCAGTATGATGTTTGTGAAGTAATCACGCAGCAGGTTGTCTTCAGGCAGATTGATCATGCCCATTTCCGCGTAACCAAGTATTGGCGACAGGATATTGTTGAAATCATGCGCGATACCGCCGGCAAGCGTGCCGATGGTTTCCCTGCGTTGTGTTTTTATAAGGCTCTCTTCCAGTTGCTTTTTTGCTTCCTGTGTCTTTATCCGGTCGGTAATATCGAAAAGAATACCGTCGATAGCCGAAAAACGGCCCTCATCCGTAAAGATGGAAGTGCTCCTGTTCTCGAACCATCGTATTTCCTGTCGTGGCAACGATACTCTGAACACCGTGACCAGCCATGTCGGCTTGCTGTGGAGTTCCGAGCACATATCAAAAACAACCTGGCGATCGTCGGGATGGATGAATGCCAGTATCGTACCAAGCTGCCCGGAGTGATCAGGTAACAGCACGTGTCGTGCCCAATCCTCTTTGGGATCTGAAAAAAATCTGATGGTATTCTCTTCCGTCACTCTATAGACAAGGCCCGGAATGTTCTCGATGATGGATCTGAACTCTTCGCCTACCCGCTTCTGGAGCGAGCTTTCTCGAAGAGCTGCCTCGGCGCGTTTCAGTTCGGAAAGATCGATCACCGTGGTGCGCATTCCGGCCAGCTTTCCTTCGGTTCTGATGGGCGTATTGAACAGCAGCAAAGGTAACCTGCGGCCATCTTTCATGACGATGATGTATTCGTTCCCATGCGGGATATAACCCGGATCGAAGATTTTCTGCTGGTTGGCGACGGCAAGTTCGAGATTTTCCGGCCAGCAGAAGCTGAATGCCGAAACCTCTTTCCGAACCTCTTCGGGAGAGATATCGAAAAACTCCATGCCCGAATGATTGATGTAGCTGACCATTCCTCGCAGATCGGTTTCAAAAAGCGGGAAAGGCAGGTATTCGGTAAGCTCTCTGAACTTCTGCTCGCTTTCGATGAGCGCAGACTGACTTTTCAGACGCTCGGAAATATCGCGGGAGGCGCAGAAGATCACCGGTCTGCTATCCCACGTGCCGTGTGTTATCTTTGTTTCCACGGGAATTGTCTCACCAGATTTGGTAAGAAACGTTATATCGCAGCTATTCTGGATGCCAGCAAGAATCCGTTCAAAATATTTTTTTGACTTTTCGTGTTTTTCCGGTGGGTGAACATCAAAGATGTTCATTTTTCGCAGCTCGTCGAGTGTATAGCCGAGCACCTCCGCAGTTGCCGGATTGGCGTGCACAATAGTGCCGCTTTCAGCAAGGATGATCAGCATATCGTCGATCGATTCAAACAGGGATTCCAGATTGCGGCTGACTGCGCTGACGCGCTCTTCGTGCCGGGCCTGCATGATGGCCGCGCCTATATGCGATGCAACGGTTTCAAGGGCGTTCCGTGCAAATTCCGGCACCTGATAGAGCGTGTGGGAGCCGACGGCGAAACAGGCGATGACCCGGTTTTTGCTGATCACAGGCAGAATCGCGAAAGATTTCAGCCCCTCCTTCTCCACCATCGCGTGATGAAAGCGATCGCTGACAGGAGGCAGCTGGTCGCTGTAAAATACCTTACCGGAGCTTATCATCAGATATTCAGGTGTATCTCCTGTAAATGTCCGGACTTCTGAGACGACTGCATCCGATATTCCACGGCTCTGGAAAAGATTCAGGCCGCTTTCGTTTTCGTCGACCAGATAGACCGCGCCGCTGTCCATGCCGGAAATCTCCAGCACGGTTTCGAAGCTGTGCTGCATGGTCTCTTCGAGCGACTGCGATGCGCTCAGTTTCAGCGCCAGATCGAGTTCAGCCTGGAGCATCTTTCTGAACTTCTGTCTTTGCAATGCGTTGGCGATGATACCACCTGCCAGAGAGAGGATCGAGGCGGCATTGGACGGCCAGTCCCGTTCTGCCCGCACGGCGTCGAATCCGATGTAGCCGAACGGCTGGTTTTCCGATACGAGCGGGATGAGAATGAAGGATTTGATATCCTGCTGTTCGAGAATCTTTTGTTCCGCAGCAGCTTCGTCAGGCAGTTCCGAGACCTTCGGCACGATGATTTTCTTGCCGGCGGTGATTTGATTTGTTGACCATCCGAATTGGTCGGAAGTGAGCTGCTGAAGCATGGCGATCTGCGGCCCGATGCCCTCGGCGCACCACTCGTGAGTTTTGTCCATGAGCCGCATGTTATCGTAATACTGGAAAATATAGCTCCGGTCAGCCTGCACGAACTCTCCGATTGCCTGGAGAGACTTGTCGATCATCGCGTCGATTCGATCTGGCAGGACATTGATGAACTGGCTGGCCAGGGTGGCAATCAGGTGCTCAAAGCGCCGGTTGCAGGCTGCTTCCGATTCGGACTGCTTACGCAGGGTGTTGTCGAACACATAGCCTTCAAAGCTAATGATGTTGCCCTCTTCATCCCTGATGATGGTCGTGAAATCGTAAATCCAGATAATTTTGCCATCGTTACGAACGACCCGGTACTCCTGTTCAAACGATGTGCGTTCGGGATCGGCGAAACAGGCTGCTATTTCATCCAGAATCCTGTCCAGATCGTCCGGGTGGATAATGTCGGCATAGCCGATGACTTGGGAGGTGAAAGAGGATGGCGTGTATCCCATGAGCCGGGTTACGTTCGGGGATACATATTCGGTTGGATAGCCTTGCGTATTCAGCCACCGGAAGATTGTGACCGGGCCTTCCAGAAAGAGATTCTGTTCCTTTCGATGCCTCTCTTCAGCGTGCTTTTGCTCAGTGATGTCCTGATGCGAACCAGTCATACGGAGCACATTATTCTCCTGGTCCCGTTCGAACACCCTGCCACGGTCAAGAATCCAGACCCAGTGGCCATTTTTGTGCCGTATCCGGATTTCCGCTTCATAATCATCGGTTTCACCCAGAAAGTTACGTTCGAGCTGCATGGCCACAAACGCCAGATCATCAGGATGGCAAAGTGTTTCCCATTTGGCAGGGTTGATTTGCCCAAGCTCTTCAGGTGTATAGCCGATCATCTCTGCCCAAGCGTTGTTGATCGTTATGTTGCCGCTCCGGATGTCCCAGTCCCAGTAACCGGTTTTCGTGTCTTCAACAACCATCGAGAGCCGGTACAACTCTTGTTTAAGTTCAGCATTTTCCTGCATCAGGCTGTTGAGGGCCAGTTGATCCATGTCGTTGGCTATACCAATCGTAACTTCGTTTGTCATGAGTGATATGGTTACTGCGGCAATGCTTGCTATAACTTGTATTATAGATGGAGAGTCGCTGTGATATATATGATTCTTATGAAAATTATATCCGCAAGAACTATGAAAAAGTAAGAATTATCATTTCTTTTTCCCAGTAAAAAACGATTAATGACGTAAGCATATCCAGGTCAATCGGTGCTTTGGAGAGCTTGCAATCTTGGTACGTCGCGTCCGGATGACCGGGCGGTGATTTTGTGGATTCCTTCCGCTCAGGCAGCTGTCAGATGCAACAGTGAATTGAAGAATCATGCACGGACACGTACCAGATTCGTTGCCTGAACAACGGACCCACTTCTCGCAGGTTTTTCTGCTCATGGATCGAAATGTATGAAGTGAAATCGGCCC
>Ga0172370_10007085_pt1 | contig 13840 bp, 15 predicted proteins | sample LakKiv5m_FD_114538 | JGI IMG/M metagenome (GOLD analysis project Ga0172370, IMG submission 114538) | Freshwater microbial communities from Kabuno Bay, South-Kivu, Congo - kab_022012_11.5m | ecosystem: Environmental > Aquatic > Freshwater > Lake | place: Democratic Republic of the Congo...
AGCTTCTGTTCCAGGGGACCTTTGCCAATATCCTTTTCGCGCTCGCGACCGCGGTTGTCGGGTGTTTCATCCTCGCGATGAGCGTGACAGGGTGGATGCGCGGCAAGCTTTCGATGGTGAGCAGGCTCCTCCTGCTCCCGGCCGGCATCATGCTCTTTGTGGTGCGTCCTTACTATGTGAATTTCGTCGGCATCGTGCTGACAGCGCTCATTCTCCTTGTCGAGCTCAAGCTCCTCAAAAAGAAAGCGTAATTGACAAGATAGCAATATAAAGAAAGGAGATACGACATGTTTGATGAAAAGCAGAATGTGCTCGTGGTGAGCGCGCACGCGGCGGATTACGTGTGGCGCGCGGGCGGAACCATCGCGAAATACATCCTCCACGGCGCGAAGGTGAAAGTGGTAGTGCTCAGCTGCGGCGTCCGCGGCGAGTCGAACGATCTCTGGAATGAGCCCGGCCAGACAGCCGAGAATGTGGCAAAGATCCGCAAGGAAGAATCCATGGCGGCGGCCACGTGCCTCGGGGTCACCGACATCGAGTTCTGGGACTACGACGACTACTACATGGACCTCGAGAGCAGCGAAAAGATCGACAGGCTCGCGACGCTGATCCGCGAGTTCAAGCCCTACCACATCATCACGCACGGCGACCTCGACCTCCTCAACCCGGACCACGACGCGGTGAACAGGTTCGTGTTCAAGGCGAGCGTGCTCGCCATCTCCAACGGCGTGCGCCTCGGCGACACCAAGACCTCCAAGCAGACGAGAATCTTCGGCTTCGAGCCGCACCAGACTGAAATCTGCAACTTCAAGCCTGAAGTCATCATCGACATCACCGAAACGATGGAGATGAAGAAAAACGCGATGAACTGCTTCAAGGCGCAGGGACACCTCATCGAGTACTATGCCATGCGAGCCTTCACGCGCGGCAACCACGCGCGCCGGCTCTCGGGCAACAACGCGTACAAGTTCGCGGAATCCTTTACGAGGCGCTTCCCCTACGTCGGCGAGTGGCTCGTCTAAGGCGACACAGAAAATATTCCTTGAGCGAACAGGTGAATAAGGAGACAGGCGATTATGCAGAGGGCGTCCGAAAAGGCATACGACTACATCAAGGAAAAAATCCTCAACGGGAGTTTCCACCCCGCGCAACGGCTTGTGGAAACCCAACTCGCGTCAGAAATTGCCGTGAGCCGCAACAGTGTCCGCAAGGCGCTGCAACAGCTCGAAAAGGACCGCCTCATCGCGATTGAGGCGAACAAGGGCGCGAAGGTGATCTCGCTCGACATCAACCACATCCTGCAGTACTACGAGATCCGCATCGCGCTCGAGTGCATCATTGTGAGGGCGGCGGCGGCGAATATCACGGAAGCGCAGCTAGCGCAGCTCGCCGAGACCTACGACATCATGAAGGACCTCTGCGAGAAGCAGGATTACGTCAACTACAGCAAGAACAACATCGCGTTCCACAACCTCATCTACACCGCCTCGCGCAAACCTGTCATCGCCGCGATGATCTCGGAGATCAAGATGCAGCTGAGCAGGTATCAGATCAAGACCATGCTGGTTCCCGGGCGCGCCAAAGAGTCGCTCGTGGAGCACAGGGCTCTGCTCGATGCCCTCCGCGCGCGCGACGCCGAGAGGGCTGTTGAGAGCATCACGATTCACCTCTCCAATGTCAGCGATACTCTGGAAAAATACATAAAAATCTTCTATTGAGGAGCCTAGCATGCAGGAATATAAAGAATTACCGGAACTCATCGATCCGGCGCTCATCGAGCGAGTGTCGAAGTTCGGCACCGCCACCCTGTCCGATGGCATTCAGGGACTGGGCGTTCTCCGCGATGGATGCATGGACGCATCCATGCTGCCTGTCGATGATGCCAGCAGAATGATCGGAACCGCGTGCACTGTCGAAACTAAAGACGGCGATAATTTCCCGATCCACGTGGCGATTTATATGGGAAAGCCAGGCTATGTGCTGGTGGTGGACGGCAAGGGCTACATGGATCGTGCCTATCTGGGCGATCTCATGGCGGGCGCCTCCAAGGCTATCGGGTTCAGCGGCATCGTCGTCGATGGCTGCGTGAGGGATAAACCGGGCCTGAAAGAACTCGGAATTCCCGTTTTTGCCAAGGGATTCATGCAGCGCAGTCCGATTAAAAAGGATGCCGGAAAGATCAACACGCCCATCGTGTGCGCGGGTGTCCAGGTGAATCCTGGCGACCTCGTGGTGGGCGACTACGACGGCGTCATCGTGATTCCCCGCGACAGAATCGAGGAAGTGGTGGTGGCGGCGGAGAAAAAGGCAGCCTACGAAGAGAAGCGCCGCGAGGCGATCGACGACTACACGAAGCGCCGGGAGGCTGGCCTCGAGCTGCCCAACCTCGCGCCGCAGTGGGTCCTGGATATGATGAAGAAAGCATAGTCGAATCGCGCGGCTCAGTGCGGCCGCGCGAATTGACGAGCCTGTGCGGATTGAGCCCGCGCCGGCAGCTTGGTGCTGCGGGCGCGGGCTTTGTATATATGCGGGATGGCGAGGGCGCGCGGTCGGCATGCGCGTTATTCGACGCTGGACGGGTGGATGTAGGGTGAGGATTCGCTGGGCTCGTTGATGGGCGCCGCGTTGGGCTCAGTGCCTGGTTCGGCGCCGTCAGGCTCAGCGTTGCCATCGGCCACAGGCGGAGCGGCGGATCCTGTGGTGGCTGCGGGGCTGCCATCAGAGACGGCGAGTGCGGCAGGGCTCTCAGATACGGCAGGCGGCGCGGAAGTGTCCGCGGCATTATATGCCGAGGCTGGCGCTGTCTGCGCGGCAGCCGCCGCAGCGGGCGCCGCTGTCTCAGCGGTCTTTGCCGCCGCCGATCCCGAAGCGGCCGCTTCCTGAGCCTCTTTTTTTTCCTCAAGCGCGGCCGCGTCTTCAATGTCCTTCACGAACTGGTCCTTCGTGGCGACAATCTCAGCGTACATTTTCTTCACTTTCGAGTAGAGCCTGCCGAGTTTTCGAAAGAGGGCGGGGAGATCCTTCGGGTGAATGAAGATGATCGCGACGCAAAAAATCACCGCGAGTTCAGACCAGCCAATCCCGAACATCAGCCTTCCCCCCAGCGAAGGATTTTCGCCACAAGAATGGCCATGAAATAGAGTATGACCAGGGGCGCGGCGATCGAGAGCTGACTCACTGGATCGACCGACGGCGTAATGACAGCGGCGAGCACGACGATGCCCACAATGACGAAGCGGCTCGCCTTGAACACGGCTTTCCGCTTGAGCACATTCAGCGCCAACAGAATTTCGAGGATGAGCGGCGCCTGGAAGGTGATGATCGCCCACAGCAGGAATGAGAGCACGTAGCCGATGCTCTGCTGATAGTTAAGGAGCACGCCGACGCCCTTGGGTATGAAGACGCTGTTGGTCAGGAAATTGATCGAAAACGGAATTATGCGGAAGTACGCGAGATACGCGCCGAGCGCGGCGAGGAAAAAGCTGATGATGAGGCCAATGACGATAATTCGGCGGTACTTCTTGTCGATGCCGGGAAATATGAATTGAATGATGTTGATGAGGTGCACCGGCAGCGACAGGATCACGCCGAAAATAGCGGCCGTCTTCAGCTGGACAATGAATCCCTCGGCGATTGAATTGGCGAAAAGCGTCATGCCCAGACCGCTCTTGATCGATTCAAACTGTACGGTGAATAGATCGATGATGTTCCTGTAGAACACGAGCGATGCGATGGTCGCCACCACAAAGAACATGAGCGAGACGAAGAACCTATTCCTCAATTCAGCGATATGATCGAGGATAGTCATTTCTTTGTCGGGATTGGGGTCTCTTTTCGCCATGGTGCCGGATTGCTTCAGGCTTTCTTGCTGTCGTCGGAAGAAGAATCGCTCTTTTTCGCCTCTTCCTTTCCTTCAAAACCTTCTTTTGTGCCTTTGTCGAATTCTTTCTTTGCCTGTCCGAGCGAACGCGCGAACTTCGGAATGGCGCTCGCGCCAAAGAGGACAAGAATTACCAGCGCGATGATGAGCAACTCGTTTGTTCCAATCATGATTGCACCTCCCATTGCCCCTTGAGCAACGCCGTCAGTGTATGACATCGGCAGGCTTATTGCAAGGAGTCTATAGTTTTTTATCTTATTGCGCCGACGCGGCGCCATGCGAGTCTTCAAGCGAATGAGGCGCGATGGCGGCCTGTAATCCGAAGGCAATCCTCTGCGGGTCGCGGCGCGCCCAGCGGCGCGCGAGATCCGGAGCGCGCATCGTTGCCCGCGAATATATGTAAATCGTTTCTCATAAATTGCATAAATATTTATTTACTTGACCCGCAACCCATGAGATAATTGAGTTATGTGGCTCATATTAAAATATATATAATATTTAATATGAGTTAAACAGAATATTCAAGGCGCGAATTCCGCAGTGCGTTCGCAGCTTTGATTATTATGCATTCTTAGAGGAGGATGAGTATGGTTGCGCGGAAGAAAGCGATTCTGTTGCTCTCTCTCGGTCTCTTGGTTGTCTCGTTTGTCGCGGCCGATATCAAAGGCGATATCGCGGCAACCGTCGACCAGATAAAACCCCAGCTCATCCAGATGTCAGATTATATCCACGATAATCCTGAGTTGGGAAATCAGGAATTCAAGGCGGTCGACACGCTGACGAGTTATCTCGCCGCCAACGGCTTCGCGATCGAGCGTGGCGTGGCGGGCCTTGAGACAGCCTTTATCGCGACGTATGTCAACGCTGGCGGAAACGGACCAGCTATTTCCTTCCTCGCGGAATACGACGCGCTTGCGGGCATCGGGCACGCCTGCGGCCACAATATCATCGGTACTTCCTGCGTGGGCGCGGCGGTCGCGCTCTCGAAAAATCTTGGCGCGGCGCCGGCGAAAGTAATCGTATTCGGCTGCCCCGCCGAAGAGACCACGAGCGGCAAACTGCCGATGGCCGCGGCAGGCCTCTTCAAGCGCGCCGACATCGCGATGCAGATGCACCCAGGTTCGGGCACGCCCTCGATCGGCATGAAAACTCTCGCGCTCAATCTTGTCGACTTCGTGTACGACGGCAAGGCGAGCCACGCGGCGGCGAGCCCCGAGCTCGGTCGCAGCGCCCTCGATGGCGTCATGCTGATGTTCATGGGAACGGAGTTCCTGCGCGAGCATGTGCGGTCGGATATCCGCATCCACGGCATTGTTACGAATGGTGGAGCTGCGGCCAACATCGTTCCGGAAAAGGCCTCCGCGCGCTTTTATGTGCGCGGCCTCGAACGGCCCTATCTCAACACCGTGGTGGAGCGCGTATACAACATCGCGCGCGGCGCGGCGCTGATGACCGAAACGAAACTCACCATCACCGAAATCAAGCAGTACGACAATGTCGTCAATGTGCCGAGCTTCATGGAACTCGGCATGGACGCCATGAAAACCTTCGGCATACCCGATGCCAAGATGGTGCAGCCCTGGGACACCGCAGGCGGCTCGACCGACTTTGGAACCGCCTCGTCGCAGATTCCCTCCTTCATTTTTGGTCTGCCCGTAGCGCCTGAGAGCGTGGCAGGCCACTCGAGAGAGTACGCAGTTGCCACCAAGAGCGACGCTGGCAACACAGCGCTCATCGAAGCCTCCGAAGTGATGGCCTACCTGGGCTACAGGCTCATCAATGAGCCCGCGCTCCTCAACCAGGTTCGCGCGGATTGGCAGAAGACCGTTGCGGGAAATTGAGCGCGGTTGACAGTTTTGCACGAATTTTAGAACAAAATGAGGGCGCCTCGGTTATCGGGGCGCCCTCATTATTGCTATGAATATATACGATAATGGTTGCGCTGCCGCGGGCGTACACGCACGAGACGCTCACTTCCCCTGCGCGACCTTCACCACGCCGACGGTGAGAAGGAGATTCGCGAAACGGCGGGTGTCGCCGGTGAGGATCACGAGGGTCGTGTTGGGTGAGCTCACCGCGTCGTAGAAGGCATAGCGTTCGAGGTATTGCACGGGGATGCCGGAAGGCAGCATGCGCACGTAGGTGTCCTGCACCGGCGCCTCCTCTCCCGGCGGGAGCTGCATCATGGCGGCTTCCTGGACGACGATGGTGTCGAGCAGCGCCTCGAGGACTTCGGTGGTTTGCACGACGCCGGGCATGAGGTTGAGGAAGACCTTCGCGGAGGCAGGATTCGAGCGCGATGCGGCGGGGTAGTTTCCATCGGCGATCAACACTTGGGAGAAGTGGCCCGAGCGGGCGAGCGCCGCGAGAATGTCGGGGTGCAGCAGTTTGGTTTTAAGCATGTGTTCCTCCTTGACGATGCGCGGACTGGGTGAATAAGGCCGGTCAGGCCATGTAGATGCCGCCGTTGATATCCAGTGTGGCGCCGGTGATGAAACCGTCGTACTCGCTCGCGAAAAAAGCCACCGCGCGCGCGACATCTTCGCAGGTGCCCGCCCTGTGTAGCGGAATGTCGCGGATGGTCGCCTGCTTCGATTCTTCGGTGGTGTGCGTGGCGTGGAAGGCGGATCCAAGGATCAGGCCGGGCGCGACGGCGTTGACCCGTATGCCGTAGGGCGCGAGCTCGGAGGAAAGCGAGCGGGTCAGCGTGAGGATGGCGCCTTTGGCGGTGGAGTAGATGATGGAGCCCGCATGTCCGCCCTTGCGGCCCGCGAGCGAAGCGAGATTGACGATGGAAGACGCTCTGGATTTTTTCAGAAGAGGGATCATTGCCCGCGTGACGAGCACATTCGAGTCAAGATTGATCGATATCACGCTGCGGTAAAACTCCATATCCATCTCTTCGAGCTTGCGTCGCGCGACGAGGTCGCCGGCGTTGTTCACGAGCACATCGAGATTGCTCCACTTTTTCGCGACAGCGGCCGCAAGCGCGCCGGCTCCCGCTTCGGTCGAGAGATCGGCTTGCACGATATCCGCGTCGACGCCCAGCGCACGGATTTCCTCGGCGAGCGCCACAGCGGAATCTTTACTGTGGTGGTAATGGATGAGCACATTCGCGCCGAGGCCCGCGAGTTCGCGCACGATGGCCCTTCCGATTCCTGACGCGCCCCCGGTGACTAACGTATTTTTATTCTTCAGTGAATTCATAATTATTTTCCCCTAAATTTTCAATTTGTTTTCTACAAAGGAGTATAGTGCCCGTATAGAAGTGCGGCAAGGGCGAATTCCACCGCAAAATCGCGTTTTTATTGACAGTAGCGGAAACCTGACTTACACTTCCATAGCATAGAATTTCAAAAGGAGGCATTTCCACAATGAACAAGAAGCTTGTATCAATCGCCATGATCCTGCTTGTCGCGGTCATGTTCGCGGGCGCCGCTCCCAAATACAACTGGAAGCTCGCGTCGGTGCTCCCGGATACGCACCCCGTGCACCAGGCGCTCGTCTATTTCGCCGACGAGCTCGCCAGGAAGAGCAATGGGGACATCAAGATCACGCTGTTCCCCGCGGGACAGCTTGGCCAGGAGAAGGACTACATCGAAGCAATCAAGGTCGGCTCGCTCGAGTTCGCCAAAGTCTCTTCGGGTCCTGTGGGGCAATACGCCCCGACCTTCCAGGTCATCTCGCTCCCCTTCATCTGGAGAAACCTTGACCACCAGCACCATGTGCTTCAGGGCGCCATTGGGGCTCGGCTCATGTCCGACCTCGACAAGGCTGGATTCAAGGGCCTGGCGTTCATGGACGCAGGTTTCCGCTCCATCACCGCGACGAAACCGATCTATGTCCCCGCCGATCTCAAGGGAATGAAGATCCGCGTCATGCAGTCCAAACCGCTCATCGATACGATCAACGCCCTCGGCGGAAATGCGGTGCCGATGGGTCAGTCTGAAGTCTACAGCGCGCTTCAGACCAGAGTGATCGACGGATGGGAAAACAATGAGCCCACGGTGCTGTCCTTCAATATGCAGGAAGTCGCCAAGTACTACAGCTACACCCGGCATTCGTCGATTCCCGACTTCCTCATGATGAACAAGAAGCTTTTCGACGGCCTTCCCAAGAACATCAAGACCATGATCGAAGAAACCGCCAAGGCCGCGATGGAAAAGCACAACAAGCTCTGGGGCGACATGATCGATCAGACTGTAATCGATCTGAAGGCGAAGGGCATGATTTTCAATGAAGTAACGGACATCACGCAGTTCCAGAAGGCTGTCGGCGGCGTGTGGAAGGAATTCGAGCCAATGGTCGGGAAGGACCTGATCGACGCGATCGTCGCGGCGAAATAATCGGGGACCATTCGCTTCATTTTCACCGTCATTGATATGCTGAGCGGCGGCCTTCGTGCCGCCGCTCGTCGTATGCAAGGGACGCATGGCAGCTCGATTGGGAGGTTTTATGCACCACACCATCACAAAGATCGTCAACCGAATGGAGCGCATACTCACCGCGATCTCCGCAGCCTTCATGGCAATCCTTTCCATAATCGTGTGCTGGCAGGTTTTTGCCCGCTATGTGCTTCAGAAAAGTCCCATCTGGGTTGAGGAATTCTCGGTTACCGCAATCATGTGGGTCGGGCTTCTCGGCGCCGCGTCCGCAGTGTGGACCGGCGACCACATGCGTCTGAAATTTGTGACGAATCTGCTTCCAAAAAAATTCGGTATCGCGCTGGAAATACTCATCGACGCGGCAATCGGCTACTTTGCCGTATTTTTGTTTCAGCAAGGCATTGTGCTGACCGAGGCCATGTGGACGAGCCGCATGTCCACGATTCCGCTGCCGATCGGTCTCACCTATCTCGTACTCCCCATTTCGGCTGGTTTTATGATTCTTTTCGCGTTTTTCAGGATTGTTGACAAGATTCTCAGTTCCGCAAAGGGATCCGGCGAAGCGCAAGGAGAAGACCATGCATACTGAACTCATACTCCTCGGATCCTTTGCGGTCTTGATTCTGGTAGGCATCCCGATATCCTTCAGCCTGGGCATTTCCGCGCTCCTCGCAGCGCTCTCGGCAGGCATGGGGCCGGCCATCATCGCGCAGCGCGTCGCCGCCAGCATGCAGGCCTTTCCTCTGCTCGCGATTCCGCTCTTCATCCTCGCCGGGTCGATCATGGCCCGAGGGGGTGTCGCGCGGCGCCTTGTCGATTTCGCGTATGTGCTCGTAGGGCCGCTGCCCGGCGGTCTGGCGATTGTGAACTGCATCGAATCGATGTTCTTCGGCGGCGTGTCGGGTTCCGCAGTGGCCGATGTATCATCGACTGGCTGCATCATGATCCCGATGATGGTCCAAAAGGGCTACGACAAGGACTTTTCGGTGGCGGTGACCATCGCCTCGGCGAGTCAGGGAATCATCATACCGCCCTCGCACAATATGGTGATCTACGCGATGGTCGCTGGCGGTGTATCGGTAGGGAAACTCTTTCTCGCGGGATACATCCCCGGGATTTTGCTGGGACTCGCGCTCTCGGTGGCATGCTTTATCATAGCGCTTAAGCGCAAGTATCCCTGCGAGAAGCGACCTCCTCTCCGACAGAGCCTCAAGATCGCCCTCGATGGCGTGGTGGCGCTCGTCGCGGCGTTGATTATCGTGGTTGGCATCGCCGCGGGCATCTTTACGGCCACCGAGGCGTCTGCCGTATCCGTGATGTACGCGGCGCTCCTGGGCTTTGTGGTGTACCGCGAACTGTCATGGAAAGACATGATTCCCATTTTGATGGAATCGGTGAAAACAACCGCGATAGTGTTATTCCTGATCGGCTGTGCCTCCGCGTTCGGCTGGATGATGACCTATCTCCAGATCCCCACCGCGGTGATGAAGTTCTTTCTCGGTCTGACGCATAATAAATACCTTATTCTCCTATTGGTGAATGTATTGCTGCTCATGCTCGGCATGGTGATGGACGTGGCGCCTCTCATCGTCATCGTGACGCCGGTACTGCTGCCTGTCGTGAAGGCGGCGGGGATGAGCGAGATCACCTTCGGAATCATGCTTATGCTGAATCTTGGAATCGGCCTGACGACCCCACCGGTCGGCGCGAGCCTCTTCGTGGGCTGCATGGTCGGGAAAACTTCGATAGAAAAGGTGAGCAAGGCGATGCTTCCTTTGTGGCCGGCGATGTTTTTCGTGTTGCTGCTCATCACCTATATTCCGTGGTTCACCGAGGTGCTTCCGAATACGTTCATGAAATGAACGATCTTGAGGGCATGGGCGCCGGGCGCTCTTTTTGATATTCTTTCGCCCATGCTCAAGAATGAACTGATTGTCGTGCACGGCGGCGATATCGCCTCAATGACGCGCGAAGCGCTCGCCGCCGCCCGCATCGAGGCACTGATACCCCCCGCCGCGCGTATCGCGCTCAAACCCAATCTCGTCGTGGCGAAACCCGCCTCCTCGGGCGCGACGACCCATCCTGAAATCGTCCGCGCAGTCATCGAGTATCTGCGCGAGCGAGGATTCAATCGCATCTCGATTATGGAGGGCTCGTGGGTCGGCGACAGCACTTCGCGCGCGTTCATCGCGGCGGGATACCAGACACTTTCCACTGATCTGAGTGTGCCGCTCATCGACCTCCAGCGAGATTCCTGGAAGCGCTACGATGCGGGCGGCGGGCTCAAGATTGCCGTGTGCGATCAGGCTATGGCCGCCGACTTCATCATCAACCTGCCCGTGGTGAAGGGACACTGCCAAACCACCGTTACCTGCGCGCTCAAGAACCTCAAAGGCTGCATGCCCGACGACGAGAAATCGAGGTTCCACGAGCTTGGGCTTCACGAGCCCATCGCGCGGCTGAACCGCGTGCTCAAATCCGGCTTTATCCTCGCCGACGGCATCTGTGGCGACCTCGACTTCGAGGAGGGTGGCAATCCCGTACCGATGCATCGCCTCGTGGCGGGCATCGACCCGGTGCTCCTCGACGCGTACGCCTGCAGGCTCATGGGACACGATCCCGAGGAGGTGGCGTACATCGGGTTGGCGGAAGAATATGGCGTCGGTTCGGCGAACCTCGAAGCGGCGCGCATCATCGAGCTCGGCGACAAAGAGGCCGCCCCGAACCTTCCCGCGCGCAGCGGGCGCGTGAGGGCGCTTGCGGCGCGGATCGAGGAGCGCTCGGCCTGTTCCGCTTGCTACGCGGCTCTCGTACATGGACTCGCCCGCATGGAAGAGCGCGGCCTTTTAAAAAAGCTCGATGCCGCGCGCGCAGACGCCGCACCCAAAACCTTCGTACTCCTGGCCCTTGAAGCCCCTGCCGATCGCCACGCGCGGGGCGTCGGCGTCTGCGCGCGCGGGGCACGCGACTGGGTGCGGGGATGCCCGCCTGACGGCGCGGCGGTCACCGCCTTTCTTGAAAAAATCGCGCGCGGCATGTGAGCAGCACGGCATACGCCATGCTCGTTGGCCGCATGAAGTGCCCAGCGCACAAGGGCCTGACACCCCAGAGGCGCCAGCCGCGCCAGCCGCGCTGAATTTTCAGTACCGAAGGAACAGATACATGGAACTCACCACAATCGACGCGAACATAAAGATGAGCCCGTATTTCGTGAAATCCCAGAAACTTACAGGATGACCGCTCTTGGTGGCGAGACCAGCCGACACGACATTCGCGGACGCGCCGATGAGCGTGCCATTGCCGCCAAGGCAAGCGCCCAAAGAGAGCGCCCACCAGAGTGGCTGCACCGCTTGGGCTCCGAAGTGAGTGCCTACCCCTTGAATGAGCGGGATCATGGTCGCCACGAAGGGAATATTGTTCACCACTGAAGAAAGAATCGCGGAAATCCAAAGAATCGCGAGCTGCGCGAATTTGAGCCGATTGCCTATCATCGAAATGAGCCAGTTTGAAACGAGCGTCATGAGCCCAGCGTCCACAAGCGCTCCGACAACCACAAACAGCCCAACGAAAAAGAAGATCGTGCTCCATTCGAGCTCCGCGAAAAGCCGTTCGAGATCCTTGGCGCCCGACAGAATCATGAGCAGCACCGCACCCGCCATGGCGATGGTCGCGGGTTCGAGATTCAGCACCCCGTGAAAGAGAAACGCGGCGATGACAAGGCCCATGACGACCAGCGATTTTATGAGCAGCGGTTTGTTCTCGATCGCCTTCGACTCGTCAAAGTTCATGATGCGCGCTTTTCGCTCATTGGTGACCTGAAGCTTTTTTCTGAAAATGAGAATGACGAACAGGGTATTCACGCCAAGAATTATCAGGATCACGGGGGCGAGATTGGTTAGGAAATCCATAAAAGTGAGGTGCGCGGCGCTGCCGATCATGATATTGGGCGGGTCGCCGATAAGGGTTGCGGTGCCTCCGACATTGGACGCGATGGCCTGCATGATGATGAACGGAGTAGGCGAGAGGCCCAGTTCGACCGCGATGAGGATGGTGATTGGAACAATGATGAGCACCGTCGTCACGTTATCCAGGAATGCGGAGATAACCGCGGTGGTCAGCGACAGCAGGATGATGATCGAGACCGGCTCGCCTCTCGCGAACTTGGCGATTTTGATGGCCAGGAATTGAAAGACGCCTGTCTGTTTCGTGATGCCCATGATGATCATCATGCCGATCAGAAGGAAAATCACGCTGAGGTCGATGTGGGCGAAGGCCTGCGCCTGCGAGCTTATCCCGAGAACGATGATCAGCATGGCCGCGAAGAGCGCCACCGCCGTCTCGTTTATGATCGCCAGGGTGATGAGCACGTACATTGCCCCGAACACGACGAGGGAAAGTATCATTTGGGTATTCATTGCCGCTCCTGTTACGCGTTGCTCTCAGGCGCGCAGTATTTTATTGAGAATATCCATCGCCGACACAACACCGACGATCTTCCCAGAATCCAACACCGCGAAGTGACGCTTGATGTTCTTCGTCATGAGAAACGCGGCTTCGATGACGGAGGTCGAAGGCGAAAGGCTGGGCGGATTCTTGCTCATCAGCGTTTCAACCTTGATGATGTTTTCCCTGGACAATAATTCAGTCATTGGCTCAAGTTCCGAGAGGAAACTGAGGCTTCCAATCCTGAACGCGTAATCTGGTATGCCCGCTTTGATGAGATCGATGATGCCCACTTCGCCGACAAAACGCCCCTTTTCATCCACAATGGGGATATATCGCAGACTGTGCGAGTACATGAGATCGATGAGTTCCTTGAGACAGGCATCTTTGCGGATCGAGATGACATCTTTCGACATGATGTCGGCGATGGTCAGTTCCTTTTTCACATTGAATCCGGCCTTGTCGAAGAGCTCGATGAATCGGGCGGCTGTTTCTGCCGATACGAGCTTATTCATGAATTCTTGGTCTTGAGATGATTCGATCAGCTTCGCGAGCGTGTTGAGGTAGAGCGTCGAGACAGTGTTCGAGATCAGAATGACGTAGATGACTTTAATCTGTATCTGCTTATCGTCGATATGCTCCACAATGGGCTTTTTCGGTATGACCACCGCAATGAGGAAGTCGTTGAACGAGGGGATTCTGGCATGCGGAATCGCGACCCCCGATTCGTAACTGGTTCCCCCGAGGTTCTGCCGTTCGCGGATTCTCGCGAGAATGTCGTCGCGATGGATCTCGTGGGAATACACCTTCGAGATGATATCCATGGCTGACACAATGGCGGCGTCGATGGAGTCCGCTTCGGCGCCAAGCTGAATAAGTCTAGGATCGATAAGACTCGATAGATTCATGGCAGCGCACCTCTTTTACTAGTGAAAATTCTAGTTGCTTCGCAGTTGAAGCACAAGAGTACATCCCTGGGTGTCAGCGCGTTTCCGCACCTTTCCTTCTTGGCGTGCACCAGACTAGGCTCCGCTTTCGTGCCTGCGCGCAATCTGCTAAAATTGCTATATATCTAGTGTCGCAAATCGAGGTGATTCCATGAAAATCAAACAGATCAACATCGTACTCGAGA
>Ga0172370_10007088_pt1 | contig 13838 bp, 13 predicted proteins | sample LakKiv5m_FD_114538 | JGI IMG/M metagenome (GOLD analysis project Ga0172370, IMG submission 114538) | Freshwater microbial communities from Kabuno Bay, South-Kivu, Congo - kab_022012_11.5m | ecosystem: Environmental > Aquatic > Freshwater > Lake | place: Democratic Republic of the Congo...
AGAACGCTATGCCATTGAAATCAGCCACTACGGATTTGACCAAAATCATCTGCATATTTTGACCTAGTTTTTGCCAACGCATTCCGGCGGACAAGTAATCAGAACCATCAAAAGCATTTCCGCTAAACAAGTGTTTGCGCAAGTTCCTGATATCAAGAAGGAATTGTGGGGTAGTGAATTTTGGACAGACGGTTATTATATCGCGACCGTAAGCGGACGAGGTAATAAAAAAATCATTGAAAATTATATCATTAACCAAGGTCGGCAAGAAGATGTCAGGCAGTTAAAACTTTTTGATTTGTGAGTTTTAACGCCCTGCGGTCTCTGCCGCAGGGTAATTTACAAGAAATAAAATTTTTAAATAATACCTTTTGACACCTTTTGACACCTTTGGTATGATATTAATATAATATAACTTATCAACATATGCCGGAAGAAATACATAAAAACGCTGTTTACACTACCTATGAAGCGCAAAATTTGCTTAAAATAAGTGAAAGCACAATTAAACGGCTGCTAAAAAAAGGTATTTTAAGAGCCAATAAAGTAGGCGGACAATATCGCATTATGGGCAAAGAGATTTTGCGTTTGATTTCACCAGAATTGGAGCAAAAATCAGAAAAAACATATCTAAAGATAAAACAAAAAGCAGTTGATGTAATTAATAAATGGTAGCTTTATGTGCGGAATCGTCGGCCAATTAGGAAATTTGCCAACAAAACAAAAATGCATAAAGGCACGCGATACAATGCAGCATCGAGGCCCTGACGATGGGGGCATATATTACAACTTAAAAGAAGATATCTTTTTAGGGCATCGCCGGCTGGCAATTATTGATTTGTCAGTAAGCGGACGCCAGCCAATGGTTAGCAATGACGGACGATTAATAGTTATTTTTAACGGTGAAATTTATAACTATTTAGAATTAAAAAAAGAGTTAAAAGATTTTTACAATTTTAAAACTAAAACCGACACCGAAATTTTATTAGCCGCCTATATTAAATGGGGTGAAGCTTTCCTGAAAAATATCCGCGGCATGTTTTCTTTCGCGATTTGGGACAGAAAAAAACAGCAACTTTTAGTTGTCCGCGATCGTTTAGGGATAAAGCCATTGTATTACGCTTGTTACGGCGATACATTTTATTTTGCTTCAGAAATGAAAGCTATTTTAAAACTTTCTCAAATACAGTGCCAGTTAGACCAGCAGGGATTTTTAGATTATTTAAGCTATCGCCATCCACTCGGCAGCCGGACCATGTTTAGAAATATTTTTTCCCTTCTGCCAGGACATTATTTTATTTATAAAAAAAATAGCCCTGTCAAAATTATTAAATATTGGGACTTAGATGTTATTGCTGATAAAAAAGATCCTGGAGAAGAGGAAGTGCTGTCAGAAACAGCTAAACGTTTAAAAGAAACAATCCACCTGCACATGATCAGCGATGTTCCTTTGGGTGCGTATTTAAGCGGAGGCCTTGATTCTAGCATATTAGTCGCCTTAATGGCGGAAATTTCCAACAAACCAATCAAAACATTTTCCATAGGCTTTGCGAGAGATGGATTTAATGAGTTTCAATATTCAAGGGAAATCGCCCGTAAATTTAATACCAACCACCATGAATATTTTTTACATAGCCAAAATTATTTTGATTTAATGCCTGAACTGATCAGATTTAAGGATGCTCCCCTGTCAACTCATAATGAAGTTGCCCTGTACGTTCTTTCTAAACAGCTTAAAAGAAACATTACGGTTGTCTTGTCCGGAGACGGGGCCGATGAATTATTTGCCGGATATGGCAGAATATTCAGAAGCGGGTATGATTTTGAGCGCATGCGGCTATTGGACGATTTAATGTTTTTCTCGGCCGACGAGCGGGCGGCGATTATTAATAACATGAAAATTAAATATAAAACCGCGCGTTTCAGCTCCGCTCTTGAGCATTTTTTAGCCCAATACCCTTATCTTAAACTTGATAAAAAAATATCATTGCTTAATAAAGCGCGTATCAGCGGTTCAGAGAATAAACTGTTGAATAAAAGTTATTTTAAAAAAATATTTAGTAAAATTAGCGCTTTAAGCCCTACCGATCAATATTTATATATTTTTCAAAAGATTCATCTTTTAGGCCCTCTCCATCGCCTGGATAATTCAACCATGGCGGCTTCCGTTGAAGCGAGAGTTCCTTATATTGACCATAAGTTTATTGAATATGTTTCAGCTTTGCCGGAAAAATATAAATTATCATGGGCATCCAAAGAGGATCAAAAACGAGCGGCTTTTTTAAACAGCGATCAAATCAGCGAAAAACATGATATTACTAAATATATTTTGCGTAAGATCGGCGCTAAATATCTTCCATCGCATATTATCAAGCGAAAAAAAATGAATTTTCCTGCGCCGTTAAACTATTGGCTGGGGACTGAATATAAGAATTTTGCCAAAGAAATGTTGCTGTCACCACAATCAAAATCAAGCTCACTGTACAATGAAAATACGCTTAAAAATTGGATTAATAATAAAGATGCTAATGGAGAAAATAAGTATGGCTTAAATATTTGGATGTTGCTTAATATTGAAATATGGATGAGGGAATATAAAGTTGAATTATAAAAATATTATAAATATATGCCTATAAATAATAATACTATGCCTGCCGCCAAAGTCGGCATTAATGGCTTTGGCAGGATAGGAAGATGCTTATTTCGGTTAAACTATGAATTGCAGCAAGGAAAAAATTTTGAAGTAACGGCAATCAAAGATGTGATGCCGATTAAAAACATCGCTTATCTTTTGCGGTACGACTCTCATTACGGAGAATTTAAAGGACAAGTTGATATAGAGGGCAATAATTTAATTATTGATAATAAGCGGATTCCTTATTATCAAGAGCAAAACGCCGCTAATGTCCCCTGGTCGGAATTGGGGACTAATATTTTAGTAGAAGCTTCCGGCGCAATTTCCGGCGCTGATTTAAAATTATTATTAAGAGGACCTTTGGCGAATATTGTTTATGGAAGGAATATGCAAGGCACTGACGCAACTATTATTTATGGAGTTAACCATTTAAAATACGACCCCAGCAAACATCATACAATATCCGCCGGCAGTTGCACTGGCAACGCAATTATACCCATTATTGAAATAATGCATTCAAACTTCGGGGTTGAACAAGGACATTTAGTGTCTATTCATCCAGTTTTAAGTGAACAAAAAGTGATTGATGTTGCTCATCCAAAATTCAATTTAGGGCGAAATTCAATGGTGTCTATTATTCCAGTTTCTTCCGGTATTCCTTCCTCTATAAGCGTCGTTATTCCGGAATTGGATGGAAAAATAACAGCCTTAAGTTATCGGGTGCCGACTACCATCGTATCCGCTTTAGATGCAAATTTTCGTCTCAAGCAAGAAGTGACAGTTGAGCAAATAAGTAGTTTATTTGAAGAAAATGAAATTAAAAAATATAAAGGCATTATTAAGTATGACAAAGGGTATATGGGCAGCTCCGGAGTGAGCGTAGATTATTTAAAAAGTTCTTACTCAGTAATTATTTTGGGCTTAGAAATTCAAGCCCAAGGTAAAAATATATTACTTAGCATGTTTCATGATAATGAGTGGAGCTATTCTTACCGTTTTCACGATCTCATTATGCATATTCATAAAACAAATCAAATAAATAAGTAATGAATATATGATCAAAGCGGTAATATTTGATATGGACGGCGTGATAATTGACAACCAGCCATACCAAAAAATGTCTTTCAAACAGTTGTTTGCGGAAATTAATTATCAGATATCTGATAAAGAGTTCGCGACCGCAATAAAAAAGCTTAGAGGAAGACCGATTAAAATGTATATTGAAGAATTTTTTCGCGCTCATTATAATGAAAAAGAAATGAAAGAATTGCACCAAAGGCGAGATGAAATTTATAAGATTATTTTTAAGCAGAATTTTAAAGCAGTAGCTGGTTTTGTGGATTTTATCAACGAATTAAGAAAAACTAATTTTTTGCTGGCGGTGGCTACTAGTTCAACACAAGAATTGCTTGATTTTACCATGGATAATCTTAATGTTAGAGATAACTTTGACCTTATGATGACCGCTGATGGCATTAAAAATAGCAAACCGCACCCGGAGATTTATTTAGAAACAGCTAAAAGGCTGCAGGTTATGCCGGAGCAATGTTTAGTTTTTGAAGATTCGTTTGCCGGCGTAGAGTCAGCTCAAAGCGCTAACATGAGAGTCGCTTTGGTAACGACTTCCCATAAAAAAGAAGAATTTAAAAATATTAATTTAGCCATTAATAATTTTACTGAAATAAAGGTCGCTGATATTCTAAAGTATAGTCATTGCCAGAACAATTATGAATAATAAAATACAAGCAGTTATCTGCGCCGCCGGACTAGGTAATAGGCTCCGCCCTTTAACCGATAATTGCCCTAAGCCTTTAATTTCCGTGGGTAAAAAGATGATTATTGAATATATGCTTGATAATTTTTCCGACTGCGGTTTAAAGAACATTATAATAACAGTTGGTTATAAGTCAGAAATGATTAAACAGCGCCTTGGCAGCAGATATAAAAATTGCCGCATTAGTTATATTGAAAATCATGAATACGCGATTTCTGATAATTTATATTCTTTGTGGTTAGGGCGAAATGAAGTCAATGAGGGGATGATATTTTTTAACGGCGACATTATTTTTCATAAAAATATTTTAGATAATATTATTAATTTCAACCACAATGGAATAGTAACTGATTATGATGTTAAAATAACGGAGGATGCAATGAAGGTAAGATATAAAGATAATCAATTAAGCCAAATTGGAAAAAAAATTAATGAGACAGCCGACGGATGGGCGATAGGTATTTACCGTTTGACTCAGCCGGCAACGAAAGAGTATTTTAAAATCGCTGGAGATATTTTTAATAAAGAGGGCACAAAAAAAGTATCGTTTGTAAGGCCTCTAGAGAAACTGGCCAAAAAAAATTCAATAACAGGAGTGCCAACTAATAAGTATCGTTGGGCAGAAATAGATGATTATCAAGATTATCAGGTCGCGAGTAAAATAATTAATGAAATCACAGGCTAATATGATATTTTCTAATTTTGACGATGTAGCTATATCCGAATTAAGGAAAAAAGTTTTATTGTTTGCGGAAGAAGGGATAAAAAACGTATTGCCCAGCCAATTCATGCGCCGCTCAATTAAAATGTCTGACCATACTTTAATAATTAATAATAAATCATTTTCAATAAAAAATAAAAGAATATTTGTTATCGGAGCCGGAAAGGCTTCGGCGGCAATGGCGGAAGAGCTGGAGAAGATAATCGGTTGTGATAACATAACAGACGGCATAGTGCTGTCTAACGACCTTTCAGCTTGTACGCAAAAAATAAAAATTTATCCCTCTGATCACCCCATTCCAACTAGTCGCAGCGTGGACGGGGCAAAAAAAATTTTAGAGATGAAAGATAAGCATGATATTAGCGAGCAAGATTTGATTATCTCACTTATTTCGGGTGGCTGTTCTTCCTTAATATCTTATCCGGTTGATGGAGTGTCTCTGCAAGATAAAGTAAAAATGACAGAGGCACTGATACGCTCTGGGGCAAACACAGCTGAAATGACGACTTTAAAAAAGAAAATATCCAAAATTAAAGGCGGCAAATTAGCCCAATATTTTAAACCCGCACGAATTATTTCGTTAGTTTTATCCGATAACATAAATAATGATTTAGGAGTAATTGCTTCCGGACCGATGACTAAAGACACGACAACATTTGCTGACGCTTTAAGTATAATTCAAAAATTCAATATTCAGGCGGATATCCCCCCGACCATTCTGTCTTTTTTGGAACAAAATAAGGGCCAAGATAAAAATGAATATATTTTTAATCATGTTAATGAATTTATTATTTCAGATAATGCCTCGGCTTTGTGGCGGATTAAAGATCTCGCCACAAGAGATAACATAAAAATAGTCATGCAAACGCGAGTGCAGGGAGAAGCTAAAGAAGTGGCGGAAAAATTTTGTGAAAATATTTTCAACCAAGAAATAAATGAAGCGACGTTATTCCTATTTGGCGGAGAAACAACAGTTACTTTATCAAAGTCTCACGGCCAGGGGGGGAGAAATCAAGAATTTACCTTAGCATGTTTAAATTATTTACAAGGCAAGCGCATTAATAACAAGTGGTGCATAGCTTCAATCAGCACTGACGGCATTGATTATATTAAAGAGTCTTCCGGAGGAATAGTTGATAATAATTCACTAGAAATTGCGTTTCAAAAAAAAATTAATTTAGAAGATTTTTTAAACAGACATGATTCTTATAATTTATTGAAACAAATTAATTCCAATATATATGTGGGACGCCCTACCGGCACTAATGTATGTGACTTGATGATGTTCTATGTGAAGCCTTAAAATAATAAAGATATGGAACCGGAAAAAAAACTTACAATTGAAAAAGTTCGGAATTACTGGGGCAAAAAAAATATTCCCCAACAATGGTATTCAAAAAAAGAACCATTCACTTTGGCCTGGTTTAACGAATTAAGCTATAAACGCTATGAACGCTATTATATTTATAAAAAATATCATTGGGCTGAATTTGAATATCACACAGGAGAAGAAGTACTGGAGATAGGATGCGGCATTGGCACCGATGCAGTTGAATATGCAAAAAATGGCGCAAACGTAACAGCGGTTGACCTTGGCTTTGATCAAATCAGATTAACGAAGTTAAATTTTGATTTGCATCATTTGCCGTATAAAGAAATAAAGGAAGCGAACGCGGAAAGTCTGCCCTTTGCGGATAATTCATTTGATCTAGTATATTGTGACGGCGTCATCCACCATACACCCAATACTGGGCAGGCAATTAGAGAAATTTTTAGAGTTCTAAAGCCGGACGGTACAGCTTTAGTTTTAGTCTATGCACGGGGATGGAAGCATTATGTTAAAAGATGTTTAATCCATGGCTTAATCAGAGGCAGATGGATAGCGCATCAATTTAATTGGAAGAAGGTTTATAGCGAGGCATCTGAAGTTTATGGCAATGCGCCTAAAACCGATGTCTACACTAAGCGGCAGGTCAAAGCAATGTTTCGCGCCTTTCCTAACTTAGAAGTTAAAAAGAAACGAATGGGGGAATTTTTTGAATATCGGCCATATGGCACGGTCATGTTCCCAAAATTTGTTAATAATTTATGTCAAATGATGAATTTAGAATCTTTATTAGGTGAAAACTGGCTGATTCGCGCGCAAAAAACCAAATCGCCCCAGGACGATAGTTTATGGAATGTTATATTTAAGCATTATTAAGCATGTATGAAATATACATTAAAACAAATTAACTCTCGACGCTTTGATCCAAACCGAAGCTTAAGCCGGAAGCTTTCAGAAAGATATATACCTTTAAATTTAATAGGAAAAATATTATCGCCTTACCCGACTTATTTATTTTTAAATTTAAGCATTCATCCGGACTGGATAACTTTTATGAGCTTAATTTTTATTTTAATCGGCTCAGGTTTAATTATTACCGGACACGCTATATCCGGAGTTTATATATATCTAATGTTTATTTTATTTGATTCAGTAGACGGCGATATGGCACGCACTAAAGGGCCGACCTGTTACGGCGCAATTTTGGATTCTTTTGGGGCGGATTTATTTTATGCCTGCGCGCCGGTTTCATTTGGTTATTATTTATCATCCATTAATGTAGTGGCTGGTTCGCTGTCATCCCAACTTTTTTTCTTAATCGGCGCTTTTGCGTCCATTACTTTTTTAGCTTACCGTTTAGTTAATTTTAAAATGCTCAATTTTTCTAATAATTCATCCCGCAAGCAGGGCTATGGAGAAGTTATTAACGAAAAAGTTAGGCAAGGATTGGCGAAAAGAGTGGTTTCTTTATATCGGCATATATTAGTTAAGGGTAATTTTTTTTCCGAACCGGGGATGGCATTTTGGTTTTTTATATTAACTATTTTAGGCGCTACTAAAGCGCTGGGGGTTTATCTATTAATAATTTTAATATATAATATTGGGTATTTAATAATTAATTTTTTAAGCGCATACATTTATTTTATTAGTTGCGAGAAAAATGAAAAAAAATATGGTTAAACAAACGATATTTATTACAATTAATCGAGCTTATATTGCTAGAAATTTGCTACTTAATGATTTTATGAAGCTTTTAAGCGAGAAATACCGCGTTGTTATTTTTACGCCGCTGTTTGATGATAATGATTTTAAAATAAAATTCAGCCAATACGGCGTTGAGCCGCTGTTAAAGCGCCCTTTAATAAAATTTAAAAAAAGAATAGAGCAAGCATTAATATCTATGCACAGAGCATTAATATATAATTCAAGTTCAGAAGTTTTTACCGGTTTCGGTAGAGGTTTAAGTGTTAATGGGGATTTAAGAAATAATGGTGAATTAGTTAAATATAAAATAGCGCGGCACATTCTGGCAAAATACATTTTTGGCAAATTATTAGCGCGGGATTTTATTCGTAATTTTTTTAAATTTATAGACAAAATTATTTTGCCTTGCAGCTTGTATGACAATTTAATCAATAAATATAAACCTTCTTTAGTTTTTATCTCTGCTTTGGGCGGGGACGATGAGGTTGCTTTGTTGCGCAACTGCCGAAATAAAAATATTCCAAGCATTGGTATGGCCGGCAGCTGGGATAATCTGTCTAAGTGGGGTTTTAGAGAAAAAGTTGATTTATTGGCTGTCTGGAGCGATTATATGAAAGACGAGGCCCTGCGATTTCAAGGTTATAACGCTAAAAATATAGTTATAACCGGTGTTCCCCAGTTTGACCATTATGTTAATCCTAATATAAACAGTAAAGACGAGTTTATTAAAAAATTCCAGCTTGATCCAACAAAAAAAATAATATTTTTCGGCTCAGAAGGCCCTGTCTGCACCGAAGATCCTTACATTGTTTCTTTTTTAAAGCAAAAAATAAAAGGCGGCGTTTTAGCTGACTTTCAGATATTGGTGCGCCCTCATTTTAGTTACGGCCAAAGAGACCTGGATAGATTTAAGGATTTAGTTGACAACGAAACCGTGTTTATGGATATTTTTTATGAAAAGTCAAATTTTAAAGACGGCACCGCTTTGACTTTAAATACAGCCAAAAATTTAATTGCCGAGATTGTTTACAGCGATGCTGCGATTACTAGCACTTCCACTTTAGTATTAGATATTATAGCCAACGGCAAACAGCCAATTTTATATAATTTTGATCAAGATAAAAATAAACAATTTAAAGAGTCGACTCGGCGTCTGTACGACACCTTATGGTTTAAGGAAATTTTAAAATTTCAGCTGGATAATATAGCTGATAGCGAGGAAGAATTGATTGCCAAAATTATGGAAATTACACAAAATGCCGGCAAAGATTTAGGTAAAAGAGAAGCGTTAATACAAAGATTATGCTATAAACTTGACGGTCAGGGCGGCAAAAGGTTATTTATCGCAGTTGATAGTTTTTTACAGCAAAACTCAAAATATGAATAACGAATTTAAAATTTTAGCGATTACGCCGGCCAGAGCGGGATCAAAAAGAATACCTAATAAAAATATCAGGAATTTTTTAGGCAAACCTCTGATAGCCCGTACGATTGAACAGATCAGACAGGTGCCGTTTATTGACAGAGTGATAGTTGATACCGAGTCTGAAGAAATCGCCGGTATTGCCAAAGAGTATGGCGCTGAAGTTCCTTTTTTGCGCCCGCCGGAACTTGCTCAAGACGATACTAATGTTATAGATAGCATTTTTTATGTTTTGGATAAGCTGAAAAAAGATGAGGACTATGCGCCAACCCATGTTATGATTTTGCAGGCAACATCTCCTCTGCGGGAGGTTGAAGATATTGAAAAATGTTGGAAGTTGATGGAAAAAAGCTATGCCACGACAGTTTTAACAGTTTGCCCAACCCACCCAAAACTATATCATCTTAGCGCGGAAAATGACATTATTTTAGTAAATGGTTCAGAAGCTCAATCCAACAATACCCAGACCTGGGAGCCGGCTTATTTATTGAATGGTTGTTTTGTCTATATTGTGGAGATTAAAGCCTTTTATAAAGAAAAAAGAATTATTACAGAAAAAACCAAAGCGGTGGTTTGCCCGAAATGGCGTTCGGTTGATTTAGATACGCCGGAGGAATGGGTGATGGCGGAAATTTTTTATAAAAATAAAGAGGCAATAAAGTCGCGAATTTTTGCGATTGAGCAAGAGAAAAAAATATGAGAGTAGGCATAATAGGCTTTGGCTCGATTGGCCAAAGGCATTATAACAATTTAATGCAGTATACAAAAGATATTGTAATTTTGTCTAAAAGAAAAGATATTAAAGATGCAATGGCTGTTGATAATTGGCGAGACTTTTCTAGCAATAAGCCTTTTGATATTTTTTTTATAACCAATGAGCCTTATAAGCATGTTTTAACAGCTAAGAAGTGCATTAAATTAAATCCGCGCGCGCTTTTTATTGAAAAACCGCTATCGCATCAAATCAAAGGATTGCAAAGTTTAGCAGTGGCATTAAAGTTGAAAAATATCAGCGCTTGGGTTGGCTATAATTTTCATTTTTTTCATCCTTTAATGGAGATAAAAAAATTATTGCAGGCTGAAATAGTAGGAAAGATATATTATTTGCATATTTCTGTCGGACATGATTTGCGACAATGGCGGCCGCGCGATTATCGTTTAAATTACGCCGCTAAAAAAAACCAAGGCGGCGGTGTAACGTTGGATTTAATTCATGAAATTAATTATGCCAGCTGGATGTTAGAAGAAAAATTAATTCCTAAAGCCGCTTTAATAAAAAAGGTTTCTGATTTAAAAATCAATACTGAAGATTGCGCTGACAGCCTTTTTATAACGAAAAGCGGAGTGCCAGTATCGATTCATCAGGATTATTTGCGCATGCCGATGAGAAGGGGATTAGAGATTGTGGGATCAAAAGGTAGTTTGCGATGGAATACAGACGCGAATAACATAATTATTCAGCATAAAAATAAACAAGCGGTAAAAAAGATAAAAGCCGACCGGAATCAAATGTTTAAGGATGAATTAAAATATTTTTTTAGCTTATTGGAAAAACATCAATTTTTTACAAATATTGATGAGGCTATTTACGATATTTACATTATTGAAAAATTAAAAAAATATGCCAAAAAATAAACACAACTATTTGCAGATTGGGCTCGGCTCAATGGGCAAACGCCGGATTAAAAATTTACTTTTTCATAAAATCCCTAAAGAAAATATTTTCGGCTTTGATCTATCCGACGGCAGATGTAAGGAAGCGGCTAAAGAATACGGCATCAAAACCAACTCTAATTTTAATAACGCTATAGCGGAATTCGCGCCGGATGTTTTTATTATCTCCACGCCCCCTAATCTGCACCATCCTTATTTTTTGTACGCGGCCAAGCATAAAAAACATTTTTTTACGGAAGTGCCGACTGTTGATAAAGGATATAAACAGTTGTTATCGCTATTAGACGGCAGTTTTGTGGCCGCGCCTTCGTGCACTTTTCGCTATGTGCCGGCAGTAAAAAAAATCAAGCAATTAATTGAACAAGGTGCCATCGGTCGGCCGCTGGCTTTTAATCATTATCTGGGGCAATATTTGCCGGATTGGCATCCGTACGAAGATTATCGCAAAGTATATTTTGCCCAAAAAGAAACCGGCGGCTGCCGCGAGTTTTTACCCCACGAATTAGTCTGGCTGGCTGATATTTTTCACAGCGAAACCGAAAGGGCAATCGGCGTTTTTGAAAAAATTTCCGATCTGCGGATAGGCGCTGACGATGTTTACTGCGTTATTGTTCAGCTTAAAAATCGCGTGATCGGCAATATCATGATAGATCTATTAAATCGTAAGGCCTCACGGACATTACGCGTCATCGGCTCCAAAGGCACGCTTGACTGGGATTGGCTTAAATACGAAATTAAAATATATTCAGCCGACAACAAAAAAGAAAAAATAATAAAATTAAAAAGCATTAAAAAAATAGCCCATTATAACACGACTGAGGACATTTATCGGGCGGAAATAAAAGATTTTTTGCGGGCGGTGAGCGGCCAGAAAAAATTTCCGCACACTTTTGAGCGGGATTGGGAGACGTTAAGAGTATTTTATGGCATTAATAAAAATTATAAAAAGTATTTTAAAACAATTTCATGAAAACCATTTTTTTGCCAATTTCCAAGGGGCTTTTAGCCAGAAATATTTTGCGCACTGGAGTTTTAAAACAATTGGCGCAGAATAATAAGGTTATAATTTTTTTGCCCAAAATAAGAAAAATAGACCCGCCGGCGTATATATTTAATGAATTTGAAGGAAAAAATGTTAAAATTGAAATAGTGGAAAATAAAAATCTAAATATTTTAGAAAAATTTGTAAACAAATTTTGGTTTAATAGTTTAGTTTTATCTAAAAGCACTGAAATTGTAAGCAGGCACAACCATGATAAAAAGCGCCGGCAGAGTTATTTTTATTGGTCGGTAAAATGGATTATATTCAAGCCTTTAAGCTGTTCCGATTCACTTAAAAGACTGAGCCGATATCTTTATACCTATTTTATATCCAAAAATATTTATGCCGCATATTTTGAAAAATATCAGCCGGATATAGTTTTTTCCCCGTCTTTCATCAGCCATTATGACATTGATTTTTTATCTGAAGCCAAGCGCAGGAAAATCAAGACAGTCGGTATGTCTAAGGGGTGGGATAATATGGATAAATATTTAATTCGGGTTGAGCCTGACTTGATTTTAGCGCAAAATGAGATGCTAGCTAAAGCAGCAGTTGATTATCAGGGGTTTAAAAAGGAAAAGATAAAAATTACCGGCTTTGCCCAGTTTGATATTTATACAGAAAAAAATATTTATTTAGACAAGAAAAGCTATTGCGCCAGAAAAGCGTTTAATCCAGAATTACCGCTTTTATTTCTAGGATCGGAAGGAATGTGGTCGCTTGGCGACCAAGATGTTTTTGCAAGGATTATCGCCCTTCGCGATGCTGACAGAATTCCAAATTGCAATATTTTAATTCGTCCGCATTTTAGCACCGTTAAAAGAAATTTATATCAAAAATTAAACGGATATAAAAATATTTTTATTGACGATAAGTTTAGGACCTCCGATTTTTTTGGAGATAATTGGGATCCGAGTTGTGAAGATATGCAAGATTTTGCTAACTCGCTTTACCATTGCGATATGATGGTTACTTTTGCTTCAACTTTGGCGCTGGACGCGGCTTGTTTTGACAAGCCGGTTATAGTACTGGCCTACGGCGGTAAATTAAATGTGAACGGAGATGACGCTAAAGTGATATACGAACAAGATCATTATCAGTGGGTTGTTGAAACTGGTGCTTTAAGTATGGTAAATAACGACGAAGAATTAGCAGAAGCAATCAATAATTATTTGCGTCATCCTGAATTCAAATTTTTCGAGCGGCAGCAGTTGGTAAAAAAATTATGCTATCAGGTTGACGGCCGGGCCTGTGAACGAATTACAAAATATATTTTAAAATTAGCTAATTATTAAGAGTTTATGATAATTAAAATAAAAAATAGCTTTGTAAAAAAATATGGCAATTATGTCCAAGAGATATCGAAACTGCGGTTGCAACTCCATGTCGAATTATGGGGCTTACTGGAAAATTATATAATAATTTCACACTGCGGTCTCTGCCGCAGTCTACAACTTAAGGGGGTTGCAGGGGGATATCCCCCTGCACGCGTAAGCGAGGTGGTGGTACAATTAAGGCATTATGACGAATATCAATTC
>Ga0172370_10007090_pt1 | contig 13835 bp, 11 predicted proteins | sample LakKiv5m_FD_114538 | JGI IMG/M metagenome (GOLD analysis project Ga0172370, IMG submission 114538) | Freshwater microbial communities from Kabuno Bay, South-Kivu, Congo - kab_022012_11.5m | ecosystem: Environmental > Aquatic > Freshwater > Lake | place: Democratic Republic of the Congo...
ATGCTGATGGCCCAGGACGCCGCAAAAAAAGCCAGCCAGGTAGGAAGTTCCATGAGGTGAGTCTAAGACAGAAGTGGCCCCGCAAACCCGACGCGGCAGCGCATCCAAACGCGGTGAAGGCCGGTGATGGGGTTTGCGGGCGCAGACCTCATTCGCGTGGCGTTGCTGGCGGCGCACCCGAACAGGTGGCAAAGCTTTGGCAACTTGAGCACCTCACACCGTTGCCCGCGAGCCAGCCGGGGCTCGGCTCAAACATCAAAGCTCACTGGCGAAAGTACTAGGATTTGCGCATGAATACAGAAGCCATCACCCACGAAGCTTTGTCCCTGCCGGTGCGGCAGCGGGCTAAGTTGGCGGCACACTTGCTGTCCAGCCTGGATGCGCTGTCCGAAGCTGAAATTGAACCCCTTTGGTTTCAAGTTGCTGCGCAGCGTGCCGCTGAAATGAACCAGGGGCTCTCCATGCGTATTCCGGCTGAGGATGTGCGTCGGCAGGCAAGTGCCTTGATCAAGTGAGCTACTTCTTTCATGAAGCTGCAAGCGCTGAGCAACTTGAGTACGCGGCCTACTACGAATCGTGCCAGGTGGGCCTTGGCGCACGCTACTTATCAGCGTTTGACGAGGCAATGGATAAAGTCTGTCAGTACCCCGATAGGTATCGCGTCGAATTTCCACCCAATATTCGTAAATTTTGCATACCAAGTTTTCCGTACAACATTCTCTATCGGCTTGTGGGCTCAACCGTTGAAGTCTGGTTGTCGCACCCCATCGCCGACGACCAAGGTACTGGCTTGGCAGGCTTTAACTGGTTGATCAACGCGAGTTTCGCGGGTCACCCGCCACAGTTAAAGATTACCATGTCCCGCGCGTTGGCGGTGGCTTGAAGGAAGCCCAGGCGGGAAGACTTTACCCCGCCCCAGCAGCGCATCCACCCGCCTGGCGTCAGTCTCGCCCAGGAAAAAATCACTCCACAAAACATAGCTGCAAGCCCTTCATACAATAGGGCCAGAGCCGTATTTCTCGAATATCGCCCGAAACCACACTCAGCCGCCAAACAAACCCACGCCACCCGCCGGGTTGGCCGGTGGCGTCACGCCCAGATGCCGGTACGCCGCCAGCGTAGCGATGCGCCCGCGCGGGGTGCGTTGCAGGTAGCCCTGCTGGATCAAATACGGTTCGATCACGTCCTCAATGGTGTCGCGCTCTTCGCCGATGCTGGCGGCCACGTTGTCCAGCCCCACCGGGCCGCCGTCAAAGCGGTGGATCACCGCCTCCAGCAACTTGCGGTCCATCAGGTCAAAGCCTTGCGGATCGACGTCGAGCATGGCCAGCGCGCGGTTGGCAATGTCCAGCGTGATGTTGCCGCCGCCCTTCACATCTGCGTAATCGCGCACGCGGCGCAACAGGCGGTTGGCGATGCGCGGCGTGCCGCGGCTGCGCCGGGCAATCTCAAAACCGCCCTGCTCGTCGGTGGGCACATTCAACAGGCCGGCGCTGCGCTTGACGATGCGCGCCAGCTCTTCGGCGCTGTAAAACTCCAGCCGCGCCACGATGCCAAAGCGGTCGCGCAGCGGGTTGGTGAGCATACCCGCGCGCGTGGTGGCGCCCACCAGCGTAAAGGGTTGCAGGTCGAGCTTGATGGAGCGCGCGGCCGGGCCTTCGCCGATCATGATGTCGATCTTGTAGTCTTCCAGCGCGGGGTACAAAATTTCTTCCACCACAGGAGAAAGCCGGTGTATCTCGTCGATGAACAGCACATCGTTCTTTTCCAGATTGGTCAAGAGCGCGGCCAGGTCCTTGGGCTTTTCCAGCACCGGGCCGCTGGTCTGGCGCAGGTTCACGCCCAGCTCGGCGGCAATGATGTGGGAGAGCGTGGTCTTGCCCAAGCCCGGCGGGCCAAACAGCAGCACGTGGTCCAGCGCCTCACTGCGCTTTTTGGCCGCGCCAATGAAAATTTCAAGCTGCTCGCGCGCCTTGGCCTGGCCGACGTAGTCGTCCAGCAGCTTGGGCCGCAGCGCGCGCTCGATAGCTTCTTCTCCGGGCGAGGCCGGTGCGTTGGACACCACGCGCTTCAGCGGCGCGGCAGCAAAGTCGTCGGTTTGAATGGTCACGGAAGGGGCGAGGTGCAGGACATGAATGCCTTGACTATAGCGCCGCACCTTTGCACAGATCGATCTGTCCGGGCTGCGACAATGCCAGCCCCTGTTTCACTTGGCACGGGGCTGTTCGCCCCTCAAGCACCATGCACCACGACGTCACGCATAGCGCTCGCACCTTCAGCCTGAGCGACTTTGACTTTGCGCTCCCCCCGGATTTGATCGCGCAACACCCTGCCCCGCAGCGCAGCGGCTCGCGCCTGCTTGACGGCACAGGTGCCACCCCCGTTGATCGCGCATTCACCGATCTGCCAGCACAACTTCGTGCGGGGGACCTGCTGATCTTGAACGACACCAAGGTGATGCACGCGCGCTTGTTTGGCAACAAACCCACGGGTGGCAAATGTGAATTGCTGATCGAGCGCATTCTGGAAGGCAACCAAGTTGCAGCGCACCTGCGTGTCAGCAAAAAACCACCGCCAGGCACCCGCTTGCAGCTGGTTGCAGCAGCGGGCTGTGATGACCGCCCCTGCGCGACTGTGCTGGGGCGTTGGCCAGACGAACACGGCGCACTGTTCCGGTTGACACTGACCAACGATGCGGGTGACGACCCCTGCACGCTGATGGCGCGCCACGGCCATGTACCGCTGCCGCCCTACATCACCCACGCTGATTCTGCTGAAGACGCGCGGCGTTACCAGACGGTGTTTGCCAGCAAATTGGGGGCTGTGGCCGCGCCAACGGCCGCGCTGCATTTTGACGATGCCATGCTGGCGCAACTCGACACCATGGGCGTGCAGCGTGCCTACGTGACGCTGCACGTGGGTGCAGGAACCTTTCAACCGGTCAAGACCGAAAATCTGGCCAAGCACCAGATGCACAGCGAGTGGTATCACGTTCCCGTAGCTACCCAACAGGCCATCGCCGACTGCCGCGCGCGCGCCGGGCGCGTCGTGGCGGCAGGCACCACCAGCGTACGCGCGCTGGAGTCGTGGGCGCTACAGACAAATGGGGTCAATGGGGTCAATGGGGTCAGAGCACACAACCGCTGTGCGGTCGGTGATCTGACCCCAATGACCGTCCATGATCTGACCCCATTGACCGTCGGTGATCTGACCCCATTGACCCCGACCCCATTTACCGGTGACACCCGCATCTTTATCACGCCAGGATTTGATTTCAAAGTGGTTGACTTGCTGCTCACCAACTTTCACCTGCACAAGTCAACCCTGATGATGCTGGTGAGCGCCTTTGCCGGGTACGGGCACGTCGTGGCGCTGTACCAACATGCCATCACACAACGCTATCGGTTCTTCAGCTATGGTGACGCGATGCTGCTGCAGCGTCAAAAGCCTGCGAACGCCTAGCGAATTGGCGGCACAATGAGTGCAGACTGCGTGCCGCTACGCAAGGATAATCCGGGATTGTTCATTGGGGCTTGGGATGGCAGCCAGTGCAGTTGCGAGACAGTTTGGAGCCGACTGCGAAGCCTGTAGCCGTAGCTACAGGCGACAAAGAGGGTACAAAGTGACCGCAAATGCGCCGCTGACGCCCAAGCAGCGCCGCAGGTGCGCCTAATGGACAATCCAGGATAAATACCTTGAACACTTTTCAAAAACGTACCGCCAAACTGATCGCGATGGTCAGTTTCGTCTTGGCCTGTGTTGCCAGTCCGTTGGCCTGGTATGTGGCGCGCGAAAACGCAGAGCAAAGCATCGTTTCGCTGGCCATTGAAGAGTCCGGCCGCTTGCTGCATCGCTACGATGCCATCGCCCTCGATGCCCCCGATGCAATCGTCAAGGCGCAAGACGCAGCGCAAACGATCAGCGGTGGCATGTTTGACATTGTTGAAATTTACGATGCGCGTGGCCGCAAGCTCGCAGCAGCCAACACACCCGAGGGCAAGGCGGTCGAGTCGTCGCTGCCCCACCATGGCCGCCCCGACTACACCGAAGCTTTTTACCGCGGCACGAAGTTGCCCAACGGGGTCTGGGCGCTGCGGGTTTTTGTGCCGTTGCGCAACTCGGCGACCGACATGACTTTGCCGGTGACAGGGTACTTTGAAGGTGTGCGGGTCATGCCCGCCTGGCAACAAAACCAGATTTTTTCCAGCGCGCTGACCGTCGCGCTCATGGTTGGGTTGGCGGCCCTGCTATGTGGCGTGGCCTTGTACCCGGTGGTGGTGCACCTGGCTGCAGACAACGTACAAAAAACCCACGAAGTGCTGGATTCACACATTGCGATGATGGAAGCGCTGGGCCGCGCCATTGCCAAACGCGACTCGGACACCGGCGCGCACAACTACCGCGTGGCCTGGATTGCAGCCGGTATTGCCGAGCACATGGGCATTGAAGGCCATGCCATGCAAGCCTTGATTGCCGGCAGTTTTTTGCACGACGTGGGCAAGATTGGCATTCCGGACGCCATTTTGCTCAAGCCCGGCAAGCTTGACGATGCCGAGATGACGGTCATGCGCACCCACGTAAACCAGGGCAAAGACATTGTTCTGGGCGCGGGCTGGCTCGATGGGGCACAAGACGTGGTGGCGGCTCACCATGAAAAGTGGAACGGCAGCGGCTACCCTGAAAAACTGTCGGGCGACAGCATCCCCCTGCCAGCCCGCATTTTTGCGGTGGCCGACGTGTTTGACGCGCTGTGTTCCAAACGTCCATATAAAGACCCCATGAGTTTTGAAGCCAGCATGGCGATTCTTGAAAAAGACACCGGCAGCCACTTCGACCCGGCAGTTATGGCGGTCTTCCGGCAGATGGCGCGTGCCATTTACGACCAGCTCGCAAGCTGCGACGAAGAAGCCACACGCAAGCTACTGCAAGACCGCGTGAAACGTCATTTTGAGCAGTGAGCTTTTTTGAACCGCAATGACACACGACCACCCGCACGATCACGATCATCCGCACGACCACGGCCATGCGCACCCAGCGCAACCGGTGGTGCAGTTTGACCAACTCCGCACCGACCCACCCGTGCCAGAAGCCGGTTATGCCGGCAGCCACGCCCGCCGCGGCACGCTGACACTGCGGCATGGCATGGTGCAAACGCCGATCTTCATGCCGGTGGGCACCTATGGCACGGTCAAGGGCGTGCTGCCGTCCAGTCTGGAAGACATGGGCGCGCAAATCATTTTGGGCAACACGTTTCACCTGTGGATGCGCCCCGGGCTGGACGTGATGCAGAGTTTTGGTGGTCTGCATGACTTTGAGCGCTGGCAGAAACCGATCCTGACCGACTCGGGTGGCTTTCAGGTCTGGAGTCTGGGCGCGATGCGCAAGATCACCGAAGAAGGCGTGCATTTTTCATCCCCGGTCAACGGCGACAAGCTCTTCATGTCGCCCGAGGTGTCGATGCAAATCCAGACCGTGCTCAACAGCGATATTGCCATGCAGCTTGACGAATGCACGCCTTATTTATCGGTGGAACCCAAAACCAAGGGCCAGGTCACCACCGAGGCCCAGGCACGTAAAAGCATGCAAATGAGCCTGCGCTGGGCCCGACGCAGCCAGGCCGAATTTGCGCGGCTGGACAACCCCAACGCGCTGTTTGGCATTGTGCAAGGCGGCATGTTTGAACACCTGCGCCAGGAGTCATTGGAGGCGCTGGTGGAGATGGACTTTCCCGGCTACGCGGTGGGCGGCGTGAGTGTGGGCGAGCCCAAGGAAGAAATGCTGCGCATCATGGCGCACACGCCGCACCGCCTGCCCTGGCACAAGCCGCGTTACCTGATGGGCGTAGGCACGCCAGAAGATCTGGTAGAGGGCGTAGCGCAAGGGGTGGACATGTTTGACTGCGTCATGCCCACGCGCAACGCGCGCAATGGCACGCTGTTCACCCGCTTTGGCGACCTGAAAATGCGCAACAGCCGCCACCGCAGCGACCACGCACCGCTGGACGCCACTTGCACCTGTTACACCTGCAAGGGCATCACCCGGCCAAACGGCACGGTCAGCGGCGGCTTCAGCCGTGCTTACCTGCACCACCTGGACCGCTGCGGTGAGATGCTGGCCCCCATGCTGCTGAGCATCCACAACCTGCACTATTACCTGAACCTGATGCGTGAGGTACGCGCTGCGCTGGACGCGGGCACGTTTGGCGCATTTCGGGTGCAATTCAAGGCCGACCGCGCGCGCGGTGTTTGAATACAGCGCCAAAACGCGGGGGTGCAACAATGGCAGCTTGTCGTCTGCCATTGCACGCCAAGGGCTTGCAAAGGCAATAAACTTGACCGCCCTGCAAACCGTATCCGCGCCCCCACTCTCCGCATGCTTCGACGATCCCTGATTCTTGGTGCCGCCAGCGCAGGCAGCGTGGTGGGTGCCCTGTACGCCAGCGCACTGGGCGCGCAAGAGCTGGCGCGCGCTGATGTCGTGATCCGCCCTCAGGTCGGCAAGATCGATGCCACCGACTTTGACCAGAAAGACAAGGCCATTCTGGAAGGCGAAAGAGCGGTCGCGCAGATGTTGCCGGAACTGCGCCAAGCCATTTTGACGTGGCAGTCCAGCCATGTCTGAGCAAACACGCACGTCGTTCAAGTCAGTGCTGACGCTATCGGTGCCGGTGGCGATGGGCTACATCCCGCTGAGCGCCGTGTTCGGCTTTTTGTTTGTGCAGGCGGGTGCGCCGTGGTGGCTGGCCATGGTGTGCAGCGTGATCGTCTATGCCGGGGCCGCACAGTTCATGATGGTGCCGATGCTGGCCGCCGGTCTGCCCGTGGCCACCATCGCCGTGGCCACGCTGGTGGTCAACCTGCGACACATGTTCTACGGGTTGTCGCTGCTGCACAAGCTGCCCCGCAACCCCTGGGCGCGCTGGTATCTGGTGTTTGCCCTGACCGATGAGACCTATTCGGTGCTGACCACACTGCCTGCGCACACGCCCGCTTGGCAAATGGTGAGCGTGGCCCTGCTGAACCAGGGCTGGTGGTTGCTGGGCACCTTGCTGGGCGCATTGATCGGTGCGCAAGCGCAAGTGCCGCTGGTGGGGCTGGACTTTGCGCTGGCGGCGTTGTTTGCGGTGCTGGCGGTGGAGCAATGGCGCAGCGCACACGACGCACGCCCGCTGTGGGTGGCGTTGCTGAGCTACGGTGCAGCGTACGCTCTGATGCCACAGCAGGCATTGCTGATGGCCATCGGCTTGAGCGTGCTGGCCGCCACCTTGTTGCCTGCGCCGCCTTGCGCTCAGACCCACACATGATCGATACCCCATCCGCTCTGTGGGCCATGCTGGCCATGGCCGCCGTGACGTTTGGCCTGCGCGCAGTGCCGTTTCTGGCAGCACGCTGGCTGCGGCATCACCCGCTGGTGCAGCGACTGGGTCGCTTTTTGCCGCTGGCCATCATGACGCTGCTGCTCGTCCACACGCTGGTGGGCAGCGCCCGTGACAACCCGCATGGCCCCTGGGCCGAACTGGCCGCCGCCGCGCTGGCAATGGTTTTGCAGTGGTTCAAGCGACAACCGCTCTTGAGCATTCTGGCGGGCACGGCGCTGTATGTGGTGCTGCGCAACAACTGAGGGGCGACGGCTTTATTTTTACAACATCGGAGTCTCAACTCTAATCTGTAAAACATGATTGGTTCTGGCCACAGACGGCGAAGGGCCAGACACGCAGTACCGACAAATCAGCCTGGGCTGGCAGGGGGCGTTTTGAGCCGTCTGCCGCTGCGCTTGGGCGCTTGTTGCCATGCCATGTATTCCGAAAGCCGTAGCCTGTAGCGGGCAATACTGCCTTCGTGCAGTTGCTGCAGCGCTGCTGTGAGCAGGCCGCAGAATGCCGCTTGATCGGCTTCAGCGGCGTAATCCTGTGCCACCTGCGCAATGACCCTCGGGCTGGGTTGTCGTAACCCTTTCACGATGGTCTGCACCGCCTGAATCAACGCCTGCCGGTACTTGATCTTCAGCGGGTCGGGTTCGACCATGGTTTGGGCAATGGCCAGATAGCGCTGGCAAGAGCGCTCATAAGCCCATACGAACACATCGCGCAGCAACCCGATCTGGTTGAGCTCATACACCCCCAGCGTCCCTTCAATATAGGCTTGCTCGGGCACGTCGATGAAGGACAGCGGGCATAAGTTGTGTTTGAAGAGCGGAATGTTGGCACCGATGCGCGAGACGCGCTTGTTCACGTCATCAAACGGCTGCAGATAGGGCAGTTGCACCATCAAAAAGAAGGCTTGCTCAAACGCGTCTGGAATCGCCGCCGCTTTGGCCAGCAGCAGCGTAAAGCAGTCCTCAATCACCTGCGGCAGCGCCGACGGGTAAAACACCGTGCCCGAGACGTCCACCGGCCGGCGGCGCAAGCGGCCACTGGCCTGCGCGTCTGGCATCAGGTCTTGCGACAGCACCGCGTGCAGGTTCTTGAAAGTGAAGGCGTCAAAGCCCACCTCGTCGGCATCCTCGATCAACATCTCGATGGCTGCCTTGTGGTTCAGGATCATCTGCGTTTCAATGGCATCCTTGCCTTGGCGACTTGGCCAAACTCGATCAGGTTCTGGGTATCGAGCCGGCTGTAGGTGTTGCCCTCCAGTCTGGACGAAGCCCACGACAGGTCCACCAGCAACCGGCCCAGAATGTCCCGGGCGTAAGTGCCCGCTGGCCGCTCATGGGCAGGCGTGCGCCCCATTTCGTGCAGTTGGCGGCGCAGCGACTCGGGCAAGTAGAAGGTCGTGCCAGGCTGATAGGTTTCCAGAAACTCGCGTTGGTAGCCGACCGGTCTTCGGTGCATCAGTGGGCGTCGAACCTGATCGCGAATGGCCGCCCCTTCAGCGGACACGTGAACATACAACTCTGCGTCGGCGGGTGCCGTGGCGGTGCGTGCCATCGAGCCACTGGATGCCACCACGCTGCCGGAAATCAGTTTATAGACCAGGGCGATGCTTTGGCCCACGGCGGTCACGCGCTGTGCATCGATCAGCTTTTGCAGGCGGCGCTGCAAAGTGCGGCGGTTGGGTCTGTCGCCTTGGCGCCGCGTCAATTCAGCCTCAATGGCAGTAATGCCGATGCCGCCTGGATGCGCCGCTACGATCGATTCGATCAGTTCAATTTCTTCGGCTAGCGTGGCGCGTGGCATGGGTTGGGGCTCCTTGCGTTGAATCTGTCACGTAATGTCGCGCAAGAGCGACATTACGTGACACAATTATGTCGCGCTTTGTGTCACGCTTCAAGTCGATTCTGCCGTGCATCGATGACTGGAGTTACGCAAACACCAATAGGCTTTATACGTGGCCTAGATCCGTGTATATTCTGCTACCTGATGTTTTAAGGTGTCTGGGACGGATTTCATTGTTTTCACTAAAGAGGGTTCATATGCAAGTCAAATTCAAATTCACTGCCATCTCGGCTGCGACAGCCATGCTTGTTGCAACAAGTGTCTTGGTCGCTTGCGGCGGAGGTGACGCAGGCTCACCTGCTGCTGTGACCACAGCGGTACCCGTTGCTGGCGCAGGCAATAGCCCTTTCATCGGCGTCACGATGAAAGCCGAATGTGCCAACGGCACCAGCGGCACGGGCGTTATCGGCACCGATGCTGCGCCTGGCGACGGAACAATTACGGTCACTGGCACGTGCACCCCCCCGATCAAGATTACGGCCATCAGCAGTGGTTTTATGCGGCCACTGGGCTCCAGCACCAATGTGATTTATGACCCCGCCGTCAATATGCCCATCGCCAACATGCTGGATGTTTTGCCCACAACGGCAGCACCAGCTACAGCCAACCCTGTGACCACCTTGGTGGCCGATCAGCTTGCGCCACCAGCAACAGAAACGCCTGCAAACATTACTGCAGCCAAAGGGAAAGTCGCCACTTCTTTGGGTATCACTTCCACTGACGGTGACTATCGCAGCCCCGCGATCGCTGCCGCATCCACGCGGCTCGCGCAAGTGGTTGCACTTGCGGTGCAACAAGCGGCTCTCGCACCGCCTCCCGCGGTCACTGCCGGCACAAAGACACTGGGACAATTTGTTGCCGAAAAGATTGCTGCAGCAGCGGCGGGTGCTGTCAGCGGGGACTTGGATTCGGCTAGCAAGATTGCAACAAAAATTAAAACTGATATCGACGTAACGGCCAACGCCAAAGTGACCGGTTCAAGCAATGTCGCAGGTTCGATTGATCGCGATGCTGCTCTTGTCAAATCAGTTGTTACTACCGTTGCGAACAGTAAAGGCGTTGTAGGCGCCTCGGTTGCCGAGCTTTTGACACAAATCAGTACGAGTACTGACGCCACAGTGACTTCGGCGGTTGCAGAGCACGTTCAGGCCGCAAAGACCAACGAAATCTCCAACAAATCGGTGCGATTGGTATTAAACGCGCAGGCCAATGCCAGTGCCAACGCCAACAGTGCAACGTCGGTCAAAACCGAAGCCGACACGCGTCTGGCAGCAGTCAAAGCAGCAGTAGCCAAAGTCAATAACGCGCTGACGGTCGCTTTGGCAAATTCAACAACTTCGACTGCGACCATGAACGCTTTGGCGCGCTACGACGCGGTGCTGGGTGGTGTGGATGCTGCATTGACCAAAGACACCGCCGCAACAACCAAGATATTTGCGGCTCCACCTGCCGTTGGTGTGGTGGCCGCAGTAGATGCGCTGGTGGCAAATATCGAAAAACAAACCAGTACGGTCACGGCTGCTACACCGCCCAGCACAACCGCCCTCACCGGTTTGGCGACAACCGCGCTGACCGTCGCCAAGGTCATTGCAGATTTGGCACCGCCACCCACACCGGGTACCGGTGGGGCCACACAAACAGATGCAGATGCGTATCGCGCCGCCATTGCAGCCATCGCCACCAAGTTGGGCGACGCTGCCGCAACTGTTGACAAGACGGCATTGCAAGCCAGTGTGAATACCCTCAAAACTGCGACGCAAACCGCTATCAATGGTGTAACCAGCCCTGACGTAGATATTGTTGAGTTGGCTCAAAAGGCAGCCGAAACTGCCGTTGCAAGCGCCCCAGACAACTTTACAACGCCACCGACCCCCGGATCGGTCACAACGGTTACCCCACCACCTCCTCCGGCAACCAATCTGACCCCCCCGCCAGATGTGCCCTTGACCGTTGTAACCAAAGCGCAACAGGATGAGGCTGTTGCACAAAGTACCAAGGCCACCACGGCAGCAACTGCTGCTGCAACGCAAGCCACAGCGGCAGCAACAGCCGCCAGCGCGGCCTCTGCTGCAACCACGGTTGCCGCGGCACAAACAGCGGCAAATGATGCACAGGCGGCAGCTACTGCTGCACACAAGGCACGGATGGATGCCGATGCCGCCAGTGCTGCAGCGGCTAAGGCCTATCCAAATTCACAAGCTGCCACGGATGCTGCTGCCAAAGCGGCTGCGGCTGCAACGGCAGATGATGCCGCAGCGGCATCTGCCAGTGCTGCCACAGCAAGCTACAACGCCCTGGTAGCCAAACTGCAGGCGGAGCAACTTGCTGCTGCACAGGCCGCACAAGCTGCTGCAGAAACGGCAGCAAGCTTGGCAGCAACCAAAGCGCAAGAGGCGGCTGGGTTCGCTACGAATGCCACCGATGCAACGACCGCGGCAGCAGCTCAAACGGCGGCAGACGGAGCACAAGCCGCTGCAACCGCAGCGCAAACAGCAGCAGACACAGCCAAAACGCAAGCGGGTGTAGCTACCGCGCAGTTGCCTGATTCGCCACAAGCGAATGCGGCAGCAGCAGCAGCCACTGCCGCCCAAACCTCTGCAACGGCAGCAAAGGCATCTGCCGCAACCGCTGCGGCGCGTGTCATCGCATTGACCACGACGACCACCACAACCACGACGACCACCACAACGTCAACGACCACCACAACGTCAACGACCTCCACAACGTCAACGACATTGCCGACTCAAACGGGTACGCCCCTTGACGTGACATCGTTGACAACGCCGTTTGATTCAAAGGCCGGCATTGGTATCAACGATGCGAGCAGCACCGCCAATTACACGGGTTCTGCAATCCAGTTTGGCCCCTACAGCGTGAGTGGCCTGACCGGCGCGGCCAGTATGACGGCACCCATAAACGCGGGGTTACAGACTTACACCACTTTTTCTGTGAACAGTGGTGCCTTTGGAACAACGGCAACCGTCAACAATGGCGATTCAATCGTGGTTAAATTTGACTTGGCGAATTACATTGCCAATTTTGCTGGCATGCTGACGTATGGGACTGATCTACGTCCAAAGGTCAAGATTGGTACTCCAACCGTAACCTTCTCCGTAGTGATGTGTGGTGATCCCACCTTGCCACCTGGTGTTGGCAACTCTGTTTGCAAATAGAACGTTTGCTTAATTAAAAAAAGGGGGCGTTGTGCCCCCTTTTTCGTCAGCAAAACACCAAGTTGAAAATACGTGCACTGATCGCCCATCTATTAACTTGGGCGTGCTTGATTGGCTCCGCATTGCCCGCCCACGCCGGCAACATCGGCTTTTCTATCAGTTTTACCGGTGACGACATTGCTCTTACCAGCAACGGCTCCGAGCCGGCTTACCAGGTGTCGGCCTGGACGCTGGACGCTACCTCGCACTGGCAACGCGTGCAGGTGCAAGACGGCAACGCCGCCTACCTGCCCCCAGGCCGGGGCCTGAAAGGGCGGCGTTTGGTGGCGGCGGTGTCCACCGGCCTGGGGCGCGCTGACCCCCTGCTGGTGTTGCTGCACGACCAGGCCGGTAGCCCCATTGCCCAGCTGGCCTGGCGCCAAGCCCCGGCCACGCACCGGCAACCCCTGCCAACACAGCGCAGCAGCGCGCGCTTGAGCGTGGCTGCAGACGCCGCGCATGCACAACAAATCATAGCAAGCTACGCAGTAGTTATGCCGTATGAAGGCATCAAGCGGCTTGAAAAGCCGCTTCCCGCAACCACGCCACCGCCAGACCCCTTGCGCCATGTGTGGGCCGGTGATGCACCCCTGCTGCTGGCCACCGGTGCGGCCCAGAGCGGGGCCTGGCTGGTGCATGAAAGCGCGGGCGGCGCGCTGAGCTTGCAGATCGTGCCCGACGGCGTGGTGCGCGGGCAAGAGCAAGTGCCCGCGTGGCTGGTATGGGCGCGGCAATATCTGCTGTGGGGAGCTGGCTGGCTGCTTGGGTTGGGGGCGCTGACGCTGGCGAGCGCGTGGTTGGCGCAGGCCGCGGGTCGCCTGCGCCAACCCCAACGGCCAGCCCCCGCCCCTTGCCTCCCCCCTCGGGCGAGGGAGTCCAAAAAGACCCATGCGTCAGCGGCCCCTCTCTCAACCTTCCCCCAAAGTGGGAAGGAGCAACTGCCAGAGGCACAGCCTTTTTCATCCTCCCTTGCTGGGGGCGGGCAGGGTTGGGCGCTGGGCTTGCTGGATGTGTTCATCGTGTTTGCCAGCGCCTGCCTGATTGCATCGGTTCTGGGCATTGGGTTTTTGACGTCTGGCAACCTGCCCACGGGTGGCGACAGCGCGTCGCACCTGCTGTACGTGTGGACGTATGCACGCGATCTGCTGCCCAGCGGCCACATCACGGCCTGGCTGCCCGAGGTGTTTGGCGGCTTTGCCTTTTTGTCGTATTACTTTCCCCTGTCGTTCATCAGTATTGCGGCGCTGGCGCAGGTGCTGCCTTTTGCACCCGCTATGAAAATTGGCATGTTCGCGGGGGCCATGCTGCTGCCGGGGGCGGTCTGGCTGGGTAGCGTTTATCTGCTGCGGCTGGCGCGCGCGGTGGCCATTTGGGGCGTTCTGGCCAGTCTGGCGTTTTTGCTGCATGAG
>Ga0172370_10007093_pt1 | contig 13834 bp, 13 predicted proteins | sample LakKiv5m_FD_114538 | JGI IMG/M metagenome (GOLD analysis project Ga0172370, IMG submission 114538) | Freshwater microbial communities from Kabuno Bay, South-Kivu, Congo - kab_022012_11.5m | ecosystem: Environmental > Aquatic > Freshwater > Lake | place: Democratic Republic of the Congo...
TATCGGTCGCTGCACACCGCGGTGATCTACACCGATCAGCAAACGTTCGAGGTGCAAATCCGCACGCCGGAGATGGATCGGGTGGCCGAGATGGGCATCGCGGCGCACTGGCGGTATAAGTCGCAGACCGGGCCGGATCTGGCTTACGATCAGAAGATCGCTTCGCTGCGCGCCTTCTTCGAGCTGCCGGTGCAGGAAAACGCCGACGGCCCCGGCTTCATGGCCGCGGTCAAGGAAGACCTCTTCCAGGATCGTGTCTACGTGTTCACGCCGAAGGGCAAGATCGTGGATTTGCCGGCGGGCGCGACGCCGGTGGACTTCGCCTATCAGATCCACTCAGAGATCGGCCACCGTTGTCGCGGGGCCAAGGTCAACGGCAAGCTCGTGGGGCTGGATTATCAGCTCAAAAACGGCGAGCAGGTCGAAATCCTCACCGTCAAGCGCGGGGGGCCGAGCCGCGACTGGCTCAACACGCACCTGGGCTATGTGAAAACCACACGGGCGCGCCAGAAGATCCGTCAATGGTTCCGCCAACAGGATCGCGATGCCAATATCGCCGCCGGGCGTGAAGTGCTCCAGCATCAGCTTGAGCAATTGAGCATCAACCTGACCTTCGAGCGGGTCGCTGAGCTTTTCGGCCGCGCGTCGGTGGATGCGCTGCTGGAAGACATCGGTTCGGGCGAGATCACCATCGCGGACATCGCCGACAAGGTGCTGGAGCTGCACAAGGTCGTTGAGCCGCCCAAGTCGGCGAGTGAGCTGTTGGGCGGCCAAGAGGGGCCGCAGAAACCGGCGATGTCGGGCAGCGGCATCACGGTGCAGGGCGCGCGCAACATGCTTACCACGATCGGCCGCTGCTGCAGCCCGATGCGCGGCGATGAAATCATCGGCTTCGTCACGCGCGGCAGCGGGGTGACGGTCCACCGCAAAGACTGCCCGAACGTCCTGAACCTGGATCTCAAATCGAAGGAACAACGGTTGATCGAAGTGTACTGGGGGGAAGTGCCGCACGCGCTGGCCCGCGTCAAGATTCGGGTGCAGGCTTATGATCGGGCGGGACTATTACGTGACATAACGGACATCCTGGACAAAGAGAACATCAGCATGGAGGATGCCTCGGCGGTCACCGCGCGGCAGGACAATCTGGCGCTGATCACCGCGACGCTGGAGGTGCGCGACGCCGAGCAGGTGGGGCGCGTCTTCGCCAAGATCGAGCGGGTTCCCAACGTGATCGAGGTGCGCCGGCAGGTGGGGTAATGTCGCGCAAGATGCTATCTTGCGCGACATTTTGTCGTGTCCGCCTATCGGGCGGTCAGTGGGCTGGGCGTTGGCGGCACCTTGTCCGCCGTCCAGTTGCGTTCGATCTTGGCCGAGTTGCGCAGGTCGTCGAGCCATTTCGTGTACGCAGTGTACTTGTTCTGCTCCAGGGTGTACTGGTCAATCAGCCGCGCCGGGTCCTTTTCCAAGACCTGAACGATATGATAGCCGTACTGGGTCTTGATCGGGTCGCTGATTTGCCCCGGCGCCAGCTTGAACGTCGCATCCTCGAATTCCGGCACCATCCGACCGCGACCGAACCAGCCCAGGTCGCCGCCTTCTGCGACACTGCCAGGATCATCCGAGTACTCTTCCGCCAGCTTGGCGAAATCGCCCCCGGCGCCGAGCTTCTGTTGCACCTCAATGATGCGGGCCAATGCTTGCGCCTCATCACGCGGCGCGGGCGGGGTCGCGGCGTTAGGGTCGGGCGTGGGCGTCGGCTGGCCTTCCGGCAACGGGGACGGCGTCGGCTGCGCCTCGATGATGCGGACGAGGATGTGGCGCGCATGCACCTGCTCCTCGGTGGTGGGCACATCTTTGCCCACCACGTCGTAGAGCTTGTTGCGCAACAGATCTGTCTCGACCAGCGCCCGCAAATCCGCTTCATTGAGACTGGCGGCCTGCTTGACCTGCTCCAGGTAGTTCTTATACGACTCCTGATACGCGGTCAGGCTGACCGGGGTTGCCGTCGGGTAGGGCGTCGGCGTCGGCGAGCCGCCCGGCGTCGGCGAGGGCAGCGGCGTGGGCGAGATCGCGGGCGTCGGCGATGGCGTTGGCGTATTGCGCTGGTAGCCAAACGAGCGTTCGAGCGCCTCGTTGATCTCATCGGCGCTGACTGTGATCCCGCGCTGCTGGGCCTGTTCGCGCAGCAGCTTTTCATCCACCATCTGATCTAAGACCTGAAGGCTGGTGGATTGCGGATCGGACGCCTGCGCCTGTTGTTGCTGGCTCTCTTGGAACCAGGCAAAACGGACGCGTTTGGTGTAGTCGGCGGTGCTGATGCGCGCACCGTCAACTGTGGCGACCGGCTGCAGCGGTTTGAGAACCAGTTCTTGCAGCACACCGGCGGCAATGATTACCACCAGCAAGCCGGCCACAACGCCCAGGCCGATCAACATGCGGCGGTTACGTTCGTCGTCGCGACGCCGGCGGGCCGACTCTTTGCGGGTCGGTTCCAGTTGATGCGAATGCTTCGGCTGCGCCATGGATGCTTCCTTCGGGCGGCTCAGCCGCTGTGGCGGCGCACGTGTTCGGCCGTGTAGGGCAGCAACGCCAGGAAGCGGGCGCGCTTGACCGCAATGGTTAGCCGGCGCTGATGTCGCGCACACGTCCCCGTCCGGCGCCGTGAGTCAATCTGGCCCTGGTCGGAGATGAAGCGACGCAGGGTGCTGACATCCTTATAGTCAATCTTATCAATCTTATCTACACAGAACGCGCACACGCGGCGGCGCTGGAACCGGCCGCGTGGCCCGCCCCCACCCGGCCCGCCGCGGCGTTCGCCGCGGTCACCGCGTTCACTCCGCTCACCGGCGGGCGCGTTGAATTGTCTGTCTTCTGCCATCGGTTTTTACTCCATGGGGCCTCAGAACCCCAACTCCTCATCGAAATCCATGTCCTCCGGCTCGCCGCCCCGGCTATCGAGGATGACCATTTCACTGGCCACGACTTCGGTGCGCGAATGGCGTTGGCCTTCGGGATCGTCCCAACTGCGTGTCTGCAAACGCCCCTCGACGTAGACGCGGGAGCCTTTGCGTAAGTACTGGTTGCAAACTTCAGCCAGGTTCCCCCAGGCGACGATGTTGAACCACTCGGTCGCCTCACGCCGCTCGCCGCTGCTGGTGGTCCAGCCGCGGCTGACTGCGACGCTGAACGAGGTGACGGGTTTGCCGCCCGGCGTGTAACGCATCTCTGGGTCACGGCCCAGATTGCCGATGATCAGGACCTTGTTCAAGCCTCTTGACACAGCCCGGTCCTCCTGGTGCAGAATTTAGTCCTCAGCCGGGAGCACAAGCAGATGACGGATGACTTGCTCGTCAATCCGCAAGTTGCGTTCGAGCTCGCGACTCTTGGCCGGGGGCAACTGGAAATTGAACAGGACGTAAACGCCTTCGCTTTGCTTCTTGATGGCGTACGCCAAAGCTCGCCGGCCCCAAACGTTGGCGCTGCCAACTGCGCCGCCCGCCGCCGCGATCCAAGCGGAGTAACGCTCGATCGCCGCCGCGATCCCCTGATCGTCCAACTGGGGGACGAAAATCGCCATCAACTCGTAGACATGCGTATTCTCAGGCATACCGCGCCGATACCTCCTTTCCTCGGAAATAACCCACCCCCTCTGGAGGCGGGATTGCCGCCGGAACATGCCGCAAGGTGCGCCATGCCGGGGGCGAAAAGAACGAGGGCTATGTGCCCTCGCGCGGTGAGTGGTGTTATATCACAAGTGGGGTGTTATGGCAAATTCGTGACGGACGATGGACGAACGATAAATGACGAACGACGAACGACGAATGACGAACGACGACGGACCAACGACCTCTTTCGTCCTTCGTCTTTCGTCCTTCGTCCGTCCTCACACATTGAACCTGAAATGAACCACGTCGCCGTCCTGCACGATGTACTCGCGGCCCTCCAGCCGCACGTGGCCGCCTGTCCGGGCGCCGGCCATGCCCCCGGCCGCGACCAGCGCGGCCTGCGGGACGACCTCGGCCCGGATGAACCCACGCTGGATGTCGCTGTGGATCAGGCCGGCCGCAGCATAAGCGGTCGAACCGGCCTTCAGCGTCCAGGCGCGCGTCTCTTTGCCGCCGGTGATTGTGAAGAAGGTCATCAGATCGAGCAGCCGATAGCTGGCGCGAATCAGTTGATGCAGCCCCGGTTCGACCAGCCCGAGGTCGGCGCGATAGGCGGCCGCCTCGGCGGCCTGCCAGGTCGCCAGTTCGGCCTCGCACGCCGCGCAGAGCGCCAGACACGGGACGCGCTCCCGTCGCGCCCGCGCCCACACCGTCGCGGCCAGCGGCCCACCGTCGGGCAGCGCATCTTCCGCCACGTTGATGACGTACAGCTTAGGCTTAGCCGTGAGGAGATCGAAGTCCTGCGTCCAATCGGGATGGTTAGCCGGTTCGGCAAACGCGACGGCCGGTTGCCCGGCATCCAGGTGGTTGCGCAGGCCCGCCAGCCAGTGCAACTGGTCGGCGAAATCGCGGGGACGGGCTTTCGCCTGCCCTTGCACCTTCTCGATGCGCCGGTCGGTGGTTGCCAGGTCGGCCAGGATCAGTTCCAGGTCGAGGGTTTCCAGGTCGCCCAACGGATCCACCCGCTCACCGGCTGCGGGAATGTCGGCATCGGCGAAGGCGCGCAGCACCAGCGCCACCGCATCTACGTTGCGGATATGGCCGAGGAACTGGTTGCCCAGCCCCTCGCCACGGCTGGCCCCTTGCACCAGCCCGGCGATATCCACGAACTCGACTGTCGCCGGCGTTACCTTTTCGGGCTTCACGAGGGCGGCCAGCGCATCCAGTCGCGCATCCGGCACAGCCGCGATGCCCACGTTCGGCTCGATGGTCGTAAACGGATAGGGGGCGGTTGCTGCGCCGGCCAGGGTCAGCGCGTTGAACAGCGTGGACTTGCCCACATTGGGCAGACCGACGATGCCGATTTGCAAGCTCATGGTGCAATCCTCCCGAATTTGGCGTTTCGCACGATCCCTATTATAATACAAACCATTGTCGGGGAGTAGCGCAGCCCGGTTAGCGCGCACGGTTCGGGTCCGTGAGGTCGGAGGTTCGAATCCTCTCTCCCCGACTTTTGTATTTAATGCCCCTCCTCAATCGTACTGTGGCGCATATCCACGCGCCTTGTCGAACAGCTCCCGATCCCGGTGCAAGGTGAATTCGCGGCGCGTCTGAGTAGCCCGCAGGCCCGGCTACTGGCCGCCCGGCATTGCAGGAACGGTTGCGCAAGGCAAGAAAGAAAAGCGTTTAGTCGGTCGCATGTCCACGAAGTGTGGTTCGCACGACAAACAGCACTCCGAACGATACCGCCAGCAGGATCGCCGCCAGGGTCAGGGCTTGATCCATATCTATCTCGAAGCCGAGATAGACGGCCAGCGGCATGGTCTGCGTTCGGCCAGGCAGATTCCCGGCGAAGATGATTGTGGCGCCGAATTCGCCCAGCGCCCGTGCCCAGCACAAAGTCGCGCCGCCGATGATGCTCCGCCACGCCAGCGGCAGCAGCACGTGGCGGAAGGTTTCCCAGAGGGTGGCGCCGTCCAACCCGGCCGCTTGCTCCAGTTCACGGCTTACCCCGCTCAAGCCCACGGTCGCAGTTTTTATGTAGTATGGCGCAGCGACGAAGGTCTGCGCCAGCACCACCGCCAGCGTCGTAAAAGGCAGTTGTATGCCGAGTGCGTCCAGCGCGCCGCCCAACAGGCCGCGCCGTCCGAAAGCCATGAGTAGCGCCAGGCCGGCCACGGCCGGCGGCAGGACGGTCGGGAGGTCAATCACGATTTCGAGGAGGGATGCCAGGCGCAGACGACGCCGGCCAAGCAAATAAGCCACTGGCGTCCCGAAGATCAGCACCAGCAGGGTTGTCGTCGTGCTCATGCGCAGGCTGAGACTGATCGCCTGGCGCGTGCCTTCATCGGCCAGCGCTTCCCAGATGGTGGCCGGCGCGGTTTTTATGATAATCGCCAGCAGGGGCACGACTAACAGGATCAACAACGGCCCACTGAGGATGAACAGCGGCCAATTCGTGTGGGATGGTTGTCCGTTTTTCGTCTGCGATCTCGACCAAGCGACTGTGGCCATGGGGCCTGGCCTGTTCTGGCGCGCCGGAATGCAAGGGGAGCCGATCGGCGACTTGCGCCGCAACGCGGCGCCGACGCGTGCATGGTGTCTGGTCTGTGCGCCGACCGCTGATTTGGCTGAATTATGTCGCGGCCGCTGGGATCGTCGGGTCGCCGGCGCGTTCCAAGGCCAGGCGGCGCAATTCGTCTAGCGCCGCCAACGCAGCTTCGACTTGGGCCTCCCGAAAGCGGTGAATCACGGCCACGAGGCTATCCTCGTATGCCCGGTCTCGCTCGCGTTCCAACCATCCTGTCAGGTGCGCTTTTTGCGCGTCAACGAGCTGCACCGCCAATGCCGGATCGCGCCGCAACGCCAGGTAGACGCGCGCCAACAGCGCCGTGCGGAGGTTGCGTGGATACTTCTCCGGGGTCGTGAGCCACGCCTCAAGTGCAGCTTGACCGGCCAGCGTCGGCGTGTAGAGCACGCGCCGCGGCCGCGTTCCGCTCTCCGCCTCGGCGTGTTCCGTGATGAAGCCCAGCTTCAGCAGCTTCCGCAGCAGGAAATAGACCTCGCTCAGCTCGATCCGCCAGATCGCGCGCAGCGCGGCCTCAGTTTTAACCACTTGCGCCAGTTCGTAGCCGTGCATCGGTCGCTCACACAGCAACGCCAGCACGATGTTCTCTGCCGGCCAGTCAGCTTGCATGGGCGTGATTCACCGGAAAGGGAATAGCTTATTCAGAGTTTGAATAAGCGATGGGTGTATTGTAGCGGTCTGGGGGGTGGCTGTCAAGAACAGCCGGAACGCGTATTTAATGGGCGATTTGACAGATTTTCCCGGATCGGTTATATTTTACAATATAAATATTTAGATCGTAAATATCATTCTTACCAAAGAGACATGTCGCCAAGGCCCATTGTCTCCTACCATCTGCAAAGGAGCGCACGATGCATTCTCATCTTCTTCGCGTCCTGTCTGTGCTTTTGGTCTTGATCGTCGGGCTGGCGGCCTGCGCCACCCCGACGACGCCCGCGCCGACCAGCGCGCCTGCCGTCGCAGCGGCAAGGCCTGTACTGCCCACCAAAGCGCCGCTGGCCGCGCCGCGGTCACTGACCGTGTTCGCGGCGGCCTCCTTGACCGAGAGCTTCGGTGAATTGGGCCAGCAGTTCGAAGCGGCCCACCCCGGCGTCAAGGTGATCTTTAACTTTGCCGGCTCGCAGCAACTGCGGGCGCAGATGGAACAAGGCGCGCCGGCCGATGTTTTTGCTTCAGCCAACACGAAAGAGCTGGAGGGAGTCATCCAGTCCTCGCTGATCGTCTCCGGCGCACAGAAGACGTTCGCGCGCAACCGCCTTGTTGTCATCTTCCCCAAGGACAATCCCGGCAAAATCGCTGCGTTGGCTGATCTCGCCAAGCCCGGCCACAAACTTGTCGTGGCCGACAAGGCCGTGCCCGTGGGCCAGTACACGCTCGATATGCTGGCGAAAATGAGCAAAGATCCCGCCTACGGCGCGGACTTCGCCGACAAGGTGCAGAAAAACGTGGTCTCACGCGAGAATGATGTGAAAGCCGTTGTCGCCAAGGTCAGCCTGGGCGAGGCCGATGCGGGCGTGGTGTACACCACTGATGCCAGCGCTGCCGCAGCCAAGTTGGGCAGCCTGACGATCCCCGACCAGTTCAACCAGCTCGCGACCTACCCGATTGCTGCGCTGGCTAAGGCGCCGCAGCCAGACCTGGCGCAGCAGTTCGTTGATCTGGTCGTGTCCGATGCCGGGCAGGCGCTCCTGGCGAAGTACGGCTTCATCGGGGCCAAGGCCAGCCAGGCGTCTCAGCCCAACCAGGCGGCAACCACTGCCGGGCCGATCACCGTCACCGATGCGCTCGAGCGCCGGGTGACCCTCCCGCAGCCACCTCAGCGCGTCGTGCTGGCGGGCAAGTCGCTGTTCATGGTAGCGGATGCCATCTACGCCTTCCCGGAAGCCGCGAAACGCGTCGCGGCCATCGGCAGCACTGCGCAAGGCAAGCTCGACTGGATTCCGGTCGCTGACCCGAACTACAAAGACAAAACGATCCTGCAAACCGACGCCGGCCCGGAGCAGATCGCGGCGGTCAAACCCGATGCGGTGATCCTCAAGTCCACCAATGCCGAAAAGCTGGGCAAGCCGCTGGAGACGCTGGGCATCCCGGTGATCTATCTCGACTTCGAGACGCCGGAGCAGTATCAGCGTGACCTGGCGACCCTGGGGCAGCTCTTCGGTAACACGGCGCGCGCCCAGGAGCTGGCGACCTTTTTCAAGACGCAGACCGAAAGGGTCACGCAGGCTACATCCAAGCTGCCGGATGCCAAGAAGCCAAAAGTCCTGCTCATGTACTACACCGACCGCGATGGCGCCGTCGCCTTCAACGTCCCGCCGATGGCCTGGATGCAGACCATGTTGGTGCAGATGGCCGGCGGGCAGCCCGCGTGGAAGGATGCGCAGCTCGGCAACGGCTGGACCAAGGTTAACCTGGAGCAAATCGCCGCCTGGGATGCCGACCAGATTTATATCATCGCTTACTTCAATAATGTCAACGATGTCATCAAGACGCTCAAGGCCGACCCGCAGTGGCAGAAGATGCGCGCGGTCAAGGAAAGCAAGCTCTACGCCTTCCCCGGCGACTACTACAGTTGGGATCAGCCCGATCCTCGTTGGATTCTGGGCCTCACCTGGCTGGCCGGTAAGATCCAGCCGGGCCTGCTCCCCGGCTTGGACATGGACAAGGAAACGCGCATGTTCTACAGCACGCTGTACAATTTGAATGATGCCGGGTACAATCAGCACGTCAAACCCAACCTGGTCGGAGACTTGCCTTGAGGCAGGAGTCAGCCATAACGGGCAGTCAGGGCATATCGAAGGAGCCTGCCCTGAGCTTGCCAAAGGAGCCTGCCTTATCGGCTGTCGGCGCCCCATCCAGCGCGCGCCGCGCGCTGGATGGGATGCGTTCGGGCGGCCTGATCTGGCTGGTCGTGCTGCTGGCCGGCGTGCTCGCGCTCTCGCTTTTCGTGGGCCGCTACCCGGCGCCCCCGCTGCTGACGCCGAGCCAGTTGGCTTCGGATGAGTTGGCGCAACGTTTGGTGTGGAACCTGCGGCTGCCGCGCATCCTGGCCGCGGTGCTGCTCGGCATGTCGCTGGCGGGCGCCGGCGCCGTCCTGCAGATGATCCTGGGCAACCCGCTCGTGGAGCCGGGTTTCCTCGGGGTGTCGCAGGGCGCCGCGTTCGGCGCCTCGCTGAGCATCATCTTCCTGGGCAACGCGGCGTGGCTCGTGCAAAGCTCGGCGGCCTTCTTCGCCTTCGCCGGACTGGGGCTGTCCTATCTCCTGGCGCACCGGCTGCGCTATGGCGGCTGGGTCCTGCGGCTGGTGCTCGCCGGGATCGCGATCTCTGCGCTTTTCTCCGCCGGGGTTGGCATGTTGAAATACATCGCCGACCCGCTGCGCCAGTTGCCCGAGATCACCTTCTGGCTGCTCGGTGGGCTGTGGAGCATCACCTGGACGCAATTGGTCAGCATCCTGCCGGTCACGCTGCTCGCCCTGCTGGTGATGCACTGGATGCGCTGGCGGCTGAACCTGCTGGCGTTGGACGACGCGACCGCTTTTTCGCTGGGGGTTGCGCCCACCCGCGAGCGCGTGCTGGTCCTCACCGCCGCCGTGGCCGCCACGGCCGCCGTTATCTCGGTCAGCGGCATGGTGGGCTGGATTGGCCTGATCATGCCACACCTGGCGCGGCGGCTGTACGGCGCGGACGCGCGGCGCGCGCTGCCGGCAGCGCTGCTGCTGGGCGGGACGTTCAGCCTCCTGTGCGACGATGTCGCCCGCACGCTGTTGGCCGGCGAAATTCCCCTCGGCATCCTCACCTCGCTCATTGGCGCCGTGTTTTTCATGGGCTTGATGACGATGCGCGCACGCCAGGCCGTCACACAAAAGGCCGAACCATGAACGCCGCATCGCTGGCTTTTCAGGATGTCGGCTTCACGTATCCGGCGAACGGCCGGCCGGTCTTTCAGCAGCTCACGCTGGAGATCGCGCCGGGCACGGTCACCGCGATCCTGGGGCCGAACGGCGCGGGCAAGACGACGCTCCTGCACCTGGCGTTGGGCTGGCTGAAGCCGCAGGCGGGGCATGTGGCGCTGCGCGATCGGCCGTTGGCAAGTTACTCGCGCGGCGAGCTGGGCCGCGAGCTGGGGTTGGTCCCGCAGAGCGAACACACCGCGTTCGAGTACTCACTGCTCGAATACGTGCTGCTGGGCCGCGCACCCTACCTTAAGCCGCTGGAGATGCCGGGCGAGGGGGATATCCGCATTGCGCTGGATGCACTTGCCCGCGTGGGATTGGCCGGCTGGGCGGAGCGTTCCATCGCGCGAGTCAGCGGCGGCGAGCGCCAACTCGTGCTGATCGCCCGCGCACTGGCGCAGCAGCCGCGTTTCCTGCTACTCGACGAGCCAACCTCGCACCTGGATCTGGGCAACAAGGCGCGCCTGGTGGCGCTGCTGCGCGATCTCGTCCGCCAGGGGGTTACGATCCTGTTCACCACGCACGAGCCGGAGGTCGCGGCCGGGCTGGCGACGCATCTGGTGCTGATGCGCGGCGGGCGGGTGCTGCAAACCGGGCTGCTGGCCGAGACCTTCACCGCCGAACACTTGAGCGAGACCTACGGTGTACCGGTCGCGGTGGCGCAGGTGCGCGACCGGCAGGTGGTGTTGTGGGGCTAGCCGAACGCGCCGTGACGCCTCCGTTCAATCTCCGCTGGCAACCCGCGCTTCTGCCGCTTGCCGGTTACGGATTACGTATCTTCTCGATAATAGGCGGGGGCGCCGGCGGTCGCAGACCGCCTTGTAGCCAGTTTGGAGGCGGCGCCCGAAACAACGGGGCGTGTGCTATCTACGACCGCCGTTTTCCCGGATTATTGAGATGATGCCGGATCACCAGAACGCAATGGGCCAGGTTGGCGATTTCTGGGCGCGTGACAGTGCGATCTATTCGCTTGCCGCTGCGGTGGCGGCCTCGATGTCGCGCAGGGTCTGGGCGACCGCTTCCCCGAAGTCTTCGTCCCGCACGAGTTCTTGCACCCGCTTGCTGGCAGCTTTGCGCTCATCTCGAGTGAAGACCAGATTGAGCAGCCCGCAGCCGCGCGCCAGACTCAACAAGACGATGCTGCGGCGCTCGGCCTTGGCGCTGGTGAGCACCGCGCTGCGGAGACCCTGTTTGACCCAATACTTGGCCGTGGCGGTTGTTTGTGATGGCTCAGCGCCGCGCGGCATTTCGACATAACGCCGATCGTCTTCTTTCATCACGCCGCCAGCCACTAACCGGCCGGCGATTTGCTTGGGGAGCTTGCGAAACCCCAACGCATTGATCCAATGTTTCACCTTGAGCGGCTTGTCGGCCGCGGCGATGCGCTCTAAGGCCCAATCGAGCAGCTCATCGCCCTCGACCGGCGCGGCGTCGAGCAGCTTGACCCGCCGGTCGGTGATCACGATTTTGCCGCGCAGGGCCAGGTCAGCCAGGAGCGCGGCGGCCAGGCCGTAGCGCAGCGTATCCAACACAGATTCGACGACCCAACCCTCGTCGTCGTCGAGCGCCAGCAGGAAAAGTTCTTCGGCTAGGTTGAGCATAGCGCCTCTCAGGTGTCAGGAATCAGGCGGCAGGAGTCAGGCGTCAAGAATCAACGCGTGCATCACCTTTGACGCCTCACATCCTTCAGATATTCAACTCGATCAATTCGCCCGTGACGGTGTAGATCACGCGTTCGGCGACATTGGTGGCGCGGTCGGCGACGCGTTCCAGCTCGTGGGCGATTTGGAGCAGGTGTGTGCCGGCGCTGATCCGGCGGGGGTCCTCGACCATGCCAGCGACGATGGCGTTGAAGACCCGTTTGTATTGCGCGTCGGCCTGGTCGTCGCTGCGGCAGACGGCCTCGGCCTCGGCGACATCCCGCGTCGCAAAGGAGCGCAGAGCGCGATCCAACATCGCCAGCCCCAGCTCGCCCAATGCGGGCAGCTCGCCCAACTCCATCGGCCGGGCATCTTCGCGCATGCGCAGCGCAGTGCGCGCGATCTTCTTGCCGTGGTCGGCGATCCGCTCCAGGTCGCCAACGATGGTCAGCGCGGCCACGATGGCGCGCAGGTCGCTGGCGACCGGCTGTTCGGTCGCCAGCAGCGAGTAGCAGTCGAATTCGATGTCGTAGCGCTGCCGATTGATGTTGACATCCGCGGCGATGACTTCGCGCGCCAGGTCGGCGTCGCCCGTGGTCAGGGCCGTCACGCCATCGGCCACTGCGCGGCGGGCGCGGCTGCCTAATGCCAGGACATCCGCGAAGAGCCGGTTCAACTGCTTGTCGAAATGACCGCGTGGGTTCAGTGCCATCCCCAGCCTCCTTGCGCACAGGTCAAGGCTGAGGTTGAGGCAAAGATGGTTTCCGCCTTAACCTTAGCCTCAACCTTAACCTTAACCTCACAACCTTCCCGTCTGTTTCTGGCGCCAGCTCACCACCAGCCGCGCCAGGATATTTAATCCCAACACAAAGACCATCAGCACGAGCGCCACGGCCCAGGCCTGCTGGACGCGCTCAGGCGCCGGCTGTTGCGCATACTTCCACATGGTGAGCGTCAGCCCGTCCACCGGCTGCTCGAACAGCCGGTCGGCGATCTGGCCGAGCGGTTGCCTGCCGGCGATCCCGCCGCCCACGATCTGGCCGATGGCGAAGCGGTCGTTGCCGAGCACGGTGAAGAGCAGCGGCGCGGTTTCGCCGACCCCGCGCGCGATCGCCAGCATGATCCCCGTTACGACGCCGCTGAGAGCCGCGGGCAGCAGGATGTCGAGCGAGGTCTTCCATTCTGGCGCGCCCAGGCCCAGCGCGGCCTCGCGCAGCGTGCGCGGCACCAGTTTGAGCATCTCCTCGGTCGTGCGGACGATCGTCGGCAGCATGATGATCGCGATCGCCACGCCGCCCGCCAGCGCCGAGTAGTGGCCCTGCGGCTTGACGATCATCGCGTAGCCGAAGAGACCAACCACAATTGAAGGCACGCCGGAGAGCACATCGGTGCCGAAGCGTACGGCCGTGCCGAGCGGTGTGTTGCCGTAGCGGGCGACGTAGAAAGCCGCCAGCACGCCCACCGGCACGGAGAAGAGCGACGCCAGCGCCGTCACCAGGATCGTGCTCTCGATGGCGTTGCGCACGCCGCCGCCGGGCTGCCCCAACGCGGCGGGCAGATTGGCGAACAGGCTCCAGTTCAGATAGGGGCCGCCGGCCTTCAACACGTAAACGATGATCCAGACCAACGGAAGCAGCGCCAACAGCGTGAAAAGGCCCGTAACGCCCAACATGACGACGTTGGCGACCCTTCGCCGCCGGTACAGCGACGAGGTTGAGGTCAAGGCTAAGGTTGAGGCAGTCTCAACCTCAGCCTTAACCTTAACATTAGCCTGCATGCTTGGATTGCCGAGCATTTCAGCGTCCCTCCGTGACCAACGTGCGCGAGACACGCCACACCAGCAGCCGCGCCCCGATGTTGAGCAGCAGCGTCATCCCGAAAAGCACCAGCCCTAGTTCGATCAACGCGCTGGTGTGCAGCTTCGTCACCGCTTCGGCGAACTCGTTGGCGATCACGCTGGCCAGGGTGGCGCCGGGCTTGAGCAACGAGCCGGAGGACTCCACGGTGTTGTTGCCGATCACCATCGTCACCGCCATCGTCTCGCCCA